>Ga0102940_1002044_pt1 | contig 12391 bp, 11 predicted proteins | sample SalPonR2_C_D1_MG_FD_78215 | JGI IMG/M metagenome (GOLD analysis project Ga0102940, IMG submission 78215) | Salt pond soil microbial communities from South San Francisco under conditions of wetland restoration - Salt Pond MetaG R2_C_D1_MG | ecosystem: Environmental > Aquatic > Marine > Intertidal...
AGTTGTCAACCAAAGCGTGCGAGCCAAGCTTGAGTTGCTGGCCGCCGGCTATTCGGATGGGCTCGCGGCGTTGACCGCTTTGCCCTCCAAATCATACTCCCCCGCCCCCGTCACCTCCGCCGTCACCACGTCGCCCACCGACACCCCCTCGGCGCCGCGAAGCTCCACCACGCCGTCGATCTCCGGGGCGTCCCAGGCGGTGCGGCCGACGGCGCCGGTCTCCGTCACCTCGTCCACCAGCACGGCGACGCGGCGGCCGACCTTCTCGGCCAGCTTCCCGGCCGATATCCGCGCGGCGGCCTGCATGAAGCGCTCGAGCCGCTCCTGCTTCACCTCCTCGGGGACGTGGTCCGGCAGGGCGTTCGCGGCGGCGCCGGCGACGTTCTCGTAGGCGAAGGCGCCGACGCGGTCGAGGCGGGCCTCCTCCAGCCAGTCCAGCAGATGCTCGAACTCGGCCTCGGTCTCTCCCGGGAAGCCCACCACGAAGGTCGAGCGCACGGCGAGGTCGGGGTTGATCGCGCGCCAGGCGGCGAGACGCTCCAGCGTCGCCTCGGACGCCGCGGGGCGGGCCATGCGCTTCAGCGTCTCGGGGTGGGCGTGCTGGAAGGGGACGTCGAGATAGGGGACGAGGCCCGAGGCCGCGTCGGCGCGGGCCATGAGGGGGATGATCTCGTCCACGTCCTTGTAGGGATAGACGTAGTGGAGGCGGGTCCAGACCGGCAGCTCGGCGAGGCGCGCGGCGAGGTCGCGGAGACGGGCGGGCGTCTCCCGCCCCTTCCAGGCGCTGGGGGCGTGGCGGAGGTCGCGCCCGTAGGCGCTGGTGTCCTGGGAGATGACGAGGATCTCGCGCGTGCCGGCCTCGGCCAGCGCCTCGGCCTCGCGGATCACGGCGGCGGCGGGGCGGGAGGTCAGTTTTCCGCGCATCTGGGGGATGATGCAGAAGCGGCACTTGTGGTTGCAGCCCTCGGAGATCTTGAGCCAGGCGTAGTGCCTCGGCGTGAGGCGGAGGCCCTGCGGGGGGACGAGGGAGACGAAGGGGTGCGAGGGGGGCGGCGCGGCGGTGCGGACGGCCGAGACGACCGCGTCGTATTGCTGGGGGCCGGTGATGGCGAGGACGCGGGGGTGCACCTCGCGGATCAGCTCGGCCTCGGCGCCGAGGCAGCCGGTGACGATGACGCGGCCGTTTTCGGCGAGCGCCTCGGCGATGGCTTCCAGCGATTCGGCGCGGGCGCTGTCGAGGAAGCCGCAGGTGTTGACGAGGACGACGTCGGCCCCGGCGTAGTCCGGCGAGAGGCGGTAGCCGTCGGCGCGCAGGCGCGTGAGGATGCGCTCGGAATCCACGGTGGCCTTGGGGCATCCGAGGGAGACCATGCCGACGGCGGGCGGCTCGGGGAGGGGGGCGGTCTGGGGCATGACAGGGGTTTAGCGCGGGGCGCCGGGCTTGCACAGGCGAGAGACGGCTTTTCAGGATGGCGCCGGTCTGCTAGCGTCTTCTCGATTGGGTGCTTCCGCGTATGCGATCTCGCGGGGGCATGAAGGGGATGCGGCGGCCGGTCCGCCGTCAACGGGAGTGGGTTATGCGCGGTCTTCAGAAGGGGATCATCGGCCTGACGCTGATCGGCGGCTTGGCCGTGCCCGCGTCGGCGTGGGCGGTCGCGTCGTTCGACGTGTCGAGCCAGATCATCGTGGCGGTCGGCAACTCGAAGGGGATCTACGACGGCACGTTCGGGCCCCTCGCGCTGACGGGCGACCGCAACGGGGACGGGTTCCTCGACGCGGGCGACGTCTTCAACAACACCAACAGTCCGGCGGAGAACTCGGCCGACCTGCTTGGCGGGCCGACGCTGTCGGGCGCCGGCGCCATCTCGACCGTCTTCGAGCCGGGGACCATGGGCGTCTCGACGCTGTCGCCGGGCTCTTCGGCCACCTACGACCCCAACGCGACGATCGGCGCGTTCCAGTCATGGACCGACGCCGAGGGCGCCAAGCAGCTCGCTTCGGGACAGAAGGTGTCGATGAGCGGCTCCGCCGTCGGCGGAGGCGGCGCGCTGAACGTCGGCAACAACAGCAGCCGGCCGGGCGGCCAGTCGCATACGGTGTCGATGTTCATAGAGAACTTCTCGAGCGTCGACGACCTCGTGCTCGACTTCGTGGCGATCCCGAACCTGTTCGCGAGCGTCTCCACCGACTCGGTGGGCGAGGTGGCGGAGGTCCGCTCGGCGGTCAACCTCGGCTTCTTCGGGTTCGAGACCGGCGAGGTCCACTACATCCTGGAGCGCGGCCTTCCCGACGAATACGTGGCGGAGAAGCAGTCGTTCCCGTCGCTCGGCTTCGACGCGGTCTCCTTCGGTCAGAACGTGCGCAGCGTCGACGGCGGCGCGCAGCAGAGCTTCATGCAGGCGGGCCAGCAGCCGGTGCCGTCCTTCGCCTGGGTTCAGGCGACCATCGCGCCGGGGGAGACCGGCGAGTTCCGCATCGAGTTCGTGGCGCTGGCCGAGGCCACGTCGACCGACTCCGGAGTGGTGCCGGTTCCGGCGGCGCTGCCGCTGCTGGGCTCCGCGCTGGTCGGGCTCGGCGTCCTCGCCCGTCGCCGTCGCCGCGCCGCCTGAGCCGCGCCCGGCGCGCGACGGCGGACCGAACGGGGCCGCGTCCGGCGAGGGCGCGGCCCCGATCCGTTTCAGGGCGACCCGCGGCCATGCGGGGTCTGTGCAAGACCCGTCGATGAGGATAAGGCCACCTTATGGTCCGGCCGGTCGTTCCCATCTCCGAGGCGCCGAACTACCCGCTCTGGCGGCGCCCGGTGGCGTTCCTCGTGTTGCTGGCGGCGGGGATGCCGCTGGCCTTCGCGACGTGGAACGCCCTTCTGAACAACTTCGTCATCGAGGCGGCCGGCTTCGACGGGGCCGACATCGGCTGGCTGCAGACGGTGCGGGAGATCCCGGGCTTCGCCGCGATCGGCGTGATCGCCGTGATCCTCTTCGTGCGCGAGCAGGCGCTGGCGCTGATCTCCCTGGTCCTGCTGGGGGTCGCGACGGCGCTGACGGCGCAGTTCCCGACCTTCGGGGGCCTGCTGATCACCACCTTCGTCGGCAGCCTCGGCTTCCACTACTACGAGACGGTGAATCAGTCGCTCCAGCTGCAGTGGCTGACGCGCGAGCAGGCGCCGAAGGTGCTGGGCTGGATCCTGTCGGCGGCCTCGGCGTCCTCGCTGGTCGCCTATGCGCTGATCGTGGGCGCGTGGCGGGCGTTCGAGCTCTCCTACGCGTTCGTCTACACGGTGGGCGGGCTGGCGACCGTGGCGGTCGCGGTCTTCGCCTGGTTCGCCTTTCCCAAGTGGGAGGCGCCGGTGCCGCAGACCAAGACCATGGTGCTGAAGCGGCGCTACTGGCTGTACTACGCGCTGCAGTTCCTCGGCGGGGCGCGGCGCCAGATCTTCGTGGTGTTCGCGGCCTTCATGATGGTCGAGCGCTTCGGCTTCGAGGTGCATCAGGTCACGGCGCTGTTCCTGATCAACTACGCCGCCAACATGGCCTTCGCGCCGCTGGTCGGGCGCATGATCCACCGCTTCGGCGAGCGATCGGCCCTGACGCTCGAATACGTCGGGCTGACGGGGGTCTTCGCGCTTTACGCCGGGATCTACGTGTTCGACTGGCCGGCCTGGCTGGCGGCGGCGCTCTACGTCGTCGACCATCTGCTGTTCGCGATGGCCTTCGCGCAGAAGACCTATTTCCAGAAGATCGCGGACCCCGAGGACCATGCGCCGACGGCCGCGGTGGCCTTCACCATCAACCATGTGGCGGCGGTGTTCCTGCCCTTCGCGCTCGGCTACCTCTGGCTCGGCTCGCCGCAGGCGGTGTTCGGGCTGGCGGTGGCGCTGGCGCTGGGCTCTCTGGCGCTGGCGCTGATGGTGCCGCGACGGCCCGAGAAGGGGCGTGAGACCGTGTTCGCGCCTCGCTCGCCCCTGGCGGCGCCGCCGGCGCCCGTGGCGCCGGCGGAATGAAGGGCGTCGCGGCGGAGCCGCGTCCGCAAGGTCACGGGCGCTTCGTCACCGGCTCGACCTTCCGGCACGTCGCGGTGATGACGCTGACCGGGGCGCTCGGGCTCACCTTCATGTTCCTCGTGGACTTCGTGACCCTGCTCTACGTCGCGCGGCTGGGCGATCCGCAGGCGACGGCGGCGATGGGCTACGCCTTCACGCTGCAGTTCTTCACGATCTCGGTCGGGATCGGCTTCGCCGTCTCGGCGACGGCGCTGGTGGCGCGCAGCCTCGGCGCGCGGGACCGGGCGGCGGCGCGGCGTCAGGCGACCTCGGCGCTCTGCATCACGGTCGGGGTGCTGACGGTGACGGCGGTGCTGGCGATCCTGGCGCGGGAGCCGCTGCTGCGGCTGCTCGGGGCGGAGGGCGAGACGCTGGCCATCGCCTCGCGCTTCCTTCTGTTCACGCTGCCCTCGCTGCCGGTGATGACCTTCGGGATGGTGGGCTCCTCGATCCTGCGCGCGGAGGGGGACGCGCGGCGGGCGATGCAGGTGACGCTCTCGGCCGGGATCATCGCGGCGGTGCTGGACCCGTTCCTGATCTTCGACGACGTGCTCGGGCTGCCGGGCCTCGGCTGGGAGGTCGACGGCGCGGCGGCGGTGCTGCTGCTCTCGCGCGGGCTGACGGCGGCCTTCGCGATCCGCTACGTCGTGGGGGTGCACGACCTCGCGGCGCGGCCCGAGTGGCGGGCGGTGCGGCGCGACGCCGGGGCGGTGTTCGCGATCGCGCTGCCGGCGGCGGCGACGCAGCTTTCGACCCCCGTCGGCAACTTTCTGCTGACCGCGGCGATGAGCCGCCACGGCGACGAGGCGGTGGCCGGCTGGGCGGTCGTGACGCGGATGACGATCCTCGCCTTCGGCGGGATCTTCGCGCTCAGCGGGGCGATCGGGGGGATCGTCTCGCAGAACTGGGGCGCGGGGCGCATGGACCGGGTGCGCAGCGCCTATCGCGACGCGCTGGTGTTCGCGGCGCTCTATGTCGGCGCGACCTGGGCGCTGCTCTGGGCGGCCTCGGACCTGATCGCGCGGGGCTTCGCGCTGGCGCCCGGCGGCGCGGCGGTGGTGCGCGAGTTCGCCGAGGTGGGGGCGGGGGCGTTCGTGTTCGCCGGCGCGCTGTTCGTCTCCAACGCGGCGTTCAACAACCTGGGCAAGCCGGTCTGGTCGACGGTGTGCAACTGGGGCCGGGACGCCGCGGCGATCCCGCTGGCGCTGCTGGTCTTCGGCGCGCTCGGCGCCGGGGCGGCCGGCGTGATCTGGGCGCAGGCGGCGGCGACGGCGGCGATGGGCGTGGCCGCGGCGCTCTGGGCGCGGGCCTATGTCGCGCGGCTGGAGACGGCGGCGCGGCCGGCCGCGGGCTGGGGCGCGGCCCCGCCGATCCCCTCGGGGCGCGCGGCGGGCGCGGCGGATCTCGGCGGGGCCGCGGGCGTCGGCGACGCGGGGCTGGCGCCGGAGGCCGCGGACCGCTAAGTCGCGCCCGGAACGCTGCGATCGCGGGGACGAGGCATGGTCAAGATCACCTATATCGAGTTCGGCGGGACCGAGCACGTCGTGGACGTCGAGGAGGGGCTCACCGTGATGGAGGGCGCCCGGGACAACGACGTCCCGGGCATCGAGGCCGACTGCGGCGGCGCCTGCGCGTGCTCCACCTGCCATGTCTACGTCGATCCCGCCTGGAGCGGGAAGCTCCCGGAGAAGGAGCCGATGGAGGAGGACATGCTGGATTTCGCCTTCGAGCCGAAGGAGAACTCCCGCCTGACCTGCCAGCTGAAGGTGACGCCTGAGCTCGAGGGCCTCGTGGTGCGGATGCCGGAGAAGCAGATCTGATGCGGCGCGGCCTCGCGGCGGCGCTCATGCTGGCCGCGGGGGCCGCGGCGGCGGAACCCTGCGACGAGGGCATGGGCGTGCGCGTCTGCTTCGAGGGGCCGACGGCGCGCTACGGGCACGGCGTGCTCGGCGAGACGCCGGAGTGGTCGCGGCTCTCGGTCGTCGGCGGGCCGGCGGTGGAGCTGCCGGCGGACCGTGTGTTCGAGGACGTCGCGCCGCGGATCGTCGATGTCGGCGGTGACGGAACGCCGGAGGTCGCGGTGGTCGAGAGCTCGGCCGCCGGGGGTGCGCAGCTCGCGGTCTACGGGGTGGACCGCGGGGCGCTGCGCAAGGTCGCGGCGACGCCGGAGATCGGCAGGCGATACCGCTGGCTGGCGCCGGCCGCGTGGCGGGATCTGGACGGCGACGGCGCGGTCGACTTCGTCTATGTCGACCGGCCGCATCTGGCGGGCGTCCTGCGTGTCTGGAGCTTCGCGGCGGGCGGGCTCTACGAGGTCGACGCGGTCGAGGGGTTCTCCAACCACCGGATCGGGGATGCGACGATCGCCTCGGCGGTGCGGGACTGCGGCGAGGGACCGGAGATCGTGCTGCCCGATTTCGGCTGGACCGGCCTGCGCGCCGTGCGTTTCGTCGGGCGTCGGCTCGAGGTCCGGCCGATCCCCGGGGAGGCCAGCCTCGAGGGCGTCGCCGAGGCGGCGCGGGTCTGTTGAGGCGGCGCATGGCGGCGGCGCTGTTGGCCCTCGCCGCGGGCGGCGCCGCGGCGGAGGGTCTGCCGGGGCCGCGGGTGACGGCCGAGGCCTTCGAGGCGGAGACCGAGGGGCGGACGCTGCGCTTCGAAGCCGCCGGCCGGGCGCACGGCGCCGAGCGTTATCTGCCCGGCCGAGATGTGATCTGGCAGGACGTGGACGGAACCTGCCGGCGCGGGGTCTGGCGCGAGGCGGGCGGTGCGTTCTGCTTTCTCTACGAGAACGACCCCGACGGCTGGACCTGCTGGGACGTCTGGCGCGAGGACGGGACGCTTGCGGCGCGGCCGGTAGGGGCGCCGGAGGGCACGCCTGCGCTCCGCGTCTCGGGTGTCTCGGATCGGCCGCTGGCCTGCGGCGAACTCGACGTCGGAAGCTGAACGCGGCGGCGCGCCCGGCCTCGCCCGGGGGCGTCGAGCCCGTCGCGCGGCGTGCGGCCGCCCGAGGGCGGCCGTGCTTCTCCCCCGGCGTCGGGGGGGGGCGGGAGGCGCGGGACGCGCCGACGCGGCCGAGCGGGGGGTCGATCCCCCCCGAGGACGCAGCGCCCGGAAGGAGAGCGGGCCGCTCGCCCGCGGGCGGTCGGTCCGGCGGCCCGCCCGTGCGGCGGGGTCAGAGCAGGGAGCCCTGCGGGTCGTCGGGGTCGTCGTTCGGGATCTCGCGCTTGCGGCGGCGGGGCGGCGGCGTGGTCTCCGTCGCCCCGTCGGCCGTGGCCGGGCCGTCGCCGACGGCGACGCGGGCGTCGTGGAACTCGATCTCGGCCGGACGGCCGGCGTCGAGCCCGGCGGCGCGGGCGACGACGGCGCCGTCCTGGCGCACCACGGCGAAGCCGCGGCGGAGCGTGTCCTTGTAGCTCAGCGTCTCCAGCAGGCGGCCGGCGCGGTCGAGCCGGGTGCGGGCTTCCGACGGGATCGCGCCCCCCGCGCGGTCGAGGCGGCGGGCGAGAGGCGTCAGCGCCTCGCGGCGGCGCCGGGTCTCGGCCGCGAGACGGGCGGGGGAGAGCCGGTCGGCGAGCCCGCGGAGCCGTGCGCGGCGGAGGCGCAGCAACTGCGCGAGAAGGCCGGGGCCGAAGCGGGCGGCGGGCCCGCGCGCCGCGGCGGCGCGCTTCGCCGTCGCCAGCGCGCCGAGGGCGCGGGGCAGCCGGCCCGCCAGCGCGTCGAGGCGCTGGGCGCGCTCGGCCAGCATCTGTTCCGGTCGCGGCAGCGCGCGCGCGAGGTCGCGCAGGCGCCGGTTCTCGTCCGAGAGGCGCCGGGCGGCGGCGCGGCGACGGCGGTTCTCGAGGTCCGAGAGCTGGGCGGAGAGGTCGGCGCGGACGGGGACCGCGAGTTCGGCCGCCGCGGTCGGCGTCGGCGCGCGGCGGTCGGCGGCGAAGTCGATCAGGGTGGTGTCGGTCTCGTGCCCGACGGCGGAGATCAGGGGGATCGAGCACTCGGCCGCCGCGCGGACCACGGCCTCCTCGTTGAAGCCCCAGAGATCCTCGACCGAGCCGCCGCCGCGGGCGACGATCAGCACGTCCGGGCGCAGCGGATGGCCGGGGGGCAGCGCGGAGAAGCCGCGGATGGCGCGGGCGACCTCGGGCGCCGAGCGCTCGCCCTGCACGGCGACGGGCCAGACGACCACGCGGCGCGGGAAGCGGTCCGCGAGGCGGTGCAGGATGTCGCGGATCACGGCGCCGGTGGGCGAGGTGACGACGCCGACGAGCTCCGGCAGGAACGGCAGGGGGCGCTTGCGCTCCTCGGCGAAGAGGCCTTCGGCGGCGAGGGCCTTGCGCAGGCGCTCCAGCTTGGCGAGGAGCGCGCCCTCGCCGGCGAGCGTCATGTCCTCGATGACGATCTGGTACTTGGACTGGCCCGGGAAGGTGGTGAGGCGGCCGGTGGCGATCACCTCGTCGCCCTCGGAGGGCTGGACCGAGAGGCGGCCGGCCTGGCCCTTCCAGACGACGCCGGAGAGCACGGCGCGCTCGTCCTTCAGGTCGAGATAGACGTGGCCGGAGCGGGGGCGGGAGACGCGGCCGATCTCGCCGCGCACCCGCACGCGGGAGAAGCCGCCCTCGATGGCGCGCTTCACCGAGGCCGAGAGCTCGGAGACCGTGAGCTCGGGCAGGTTGGAAGGGCCGCCGCCGGGGCCGTCGTCGTCGAGGAGGTCGGACATCGCGGCGAGCCTAGCGGGCGCGCGGGGGCGGCGCCAGCGGCGGGGCGGGAACGGGGGCGGCGATCCGGGCGTTGAAGGCGGAGGGGTCGTTCCCGGCCCCGACGGAGAAGGGAGACGCCTGATGAGACGCACCGCCGCCTTCGCCGCGCTCGCGGCCTTCGCCGCCGCCGCGGCCCCCGCACCTGCGCATCCGCCGGAGGAGTGCGACTGCGGGGTCGTGGACGACCGGCTGCTGCCGCGCGCCTATGTGGACGAATGGACGATGGAGCCGCTGGATCCGCGCTATGCGCCCTACATCGACGGCGCCTTGGCGCAGGTGCGGGCCAAGGGCGAAGGCCGCCTCGCCGTGATCTGCGAGCCCGGCGACGAGCGGGCCTACGCCCTCTACCGCGCGCCGGCGGCGCATCGCGACGCGCTGCGCGCGGAGGGCGACACGATCAAGGTGCAGTACGCCTTCGACGACGGCACGACGATCCCGCGTGAGTTCGAATGGGACGTGGCCGGCCGGTATTGGCGCGGGCCGTTCGGCGACGATTCGCGGCTGGCGAACCTGATGAAGTCGGAGCGGTCGGTCACGGTCTCGCCGCTCGCGCTCGAGGACGTCGAGAGCGTGTTCCCGCTGGCGAACTCCTGGAAGTCGATCTCCGCGGCGTTCGAGCGTTGCGGCCTGTCCTGACCGCGCGCCGCGCTTGGCGAGGGGCGCGCGCCGTGCGACCCTTCTCCGTCACGGATGCGGGACGGAGAGGGGAAGCCCATGATGCGCGACGCGACGAGGCTCGCGGTCGGCGCGCTGGCGCTGGCGCTGCTCGGCGGTCCGGCGGCGGCGGCCGACCGCGAGGACGACGCGGTCCTGCCCAAGGGGCGGGTCGGCGTCTGGTCGGCGGAGCGGCTGCGCGCCGCCGATCCGCCGGGGCTGAACGGCGCCGTCGCGCAGGTGCGCGAGAAGGGCGAGGGGCGGTTCGCCGTGCTCTGCGAGCGGGGCGACGACAAGGCCTTCGTCGCCTGGCGCGCGCCGCAGGAGGGACGCGCCGAGGTGCGCGCGCTCGGCGACGAGATCGAGGTCGTGTTCGTCTTCGACAAGGACGACCGGATCATGCGGACCATGCGCTGGGACGAGGCGGGCCGCTACTGGACGACGCGGTTCGGGCGGGGCTCCCGCCTCGCCGACGCGCTCCGCGAGCGCTTCGCGATGAAGGTGCGCGCCAAGGGCGTGAAGGGCGCCGGTGGCGACTACACGCTGGAGAAGTCCTGGCGCTCGATCGAGGCGATGTTCGAGATGTGCCGGATGTGACGCCGGCTCAGCGCGGGATGTCGAGCGCGTAGGGCTCTCCCCAGCCGTGGACGGAGTCGCGGGCGACGAGGTGGACGCGGGCGAGGCCTTCGGGGATCGCGACGCCGGAGAGCGAGCGGGTGAAGGGCTGCTCCGTGACGTGGGGGTGCAGGAGTTCCCGCGTGGCGAGGACGTCGCCTTCGGGCGTGCGGACCTCCCAGGCGTCGGCGTAGTGGTCCCAGCCCTCGTCGGAATGGGCGACGGTGACGTCGAAGCGCCAGGCCTCGCCTTGGCGGGTCGCCTCGGCGCCGATGACGCGGGGGGCGTCGGCGAGGGCGGGGGCGGCGAGGCCGAGCGCGAGGGCGGCGGCGAGGGTGTGGCGGCGCATCTTCGGAACTCCGGTCTTTTCGCTCGCCGGGGCGCGACGGCGGCTCGTGCCGCGGCGCGCGGCGTGCGAACGTGGCGCCGAGGGTAGCGCGGCCGGGGGGCGGCGTCACGCAAGGGGGGCGCCGCGATGGGCATCAGCATCGACTTCGAGAGCCAGGGCGGCTTCGAGTGGGACTTCCGCAGCGGGTCGGAGAACCCGTTCGGCGACGGGCTGGTCGTGCGCGACGGCACGCGCGACGCGTTCGACGGGGCCTACGACCTCTCGGTGAACGGGATCACGGTGGCGCCGGAGACGGCGGTGGCCGGGCTCTCCTTCCAGCGCTTCGAGACGGCGCCCTTCGCGATCGACGCCGATTCGGCGCCGGGCGAGCAGACGGTGCTGGTGAGCCGGGAGGTCTTCGTCTCGGACGGGAGTCTTCTCAACTCGCTTTCCTTCGCGCGGTTCCTCGAGGCGTTCACCAACATCTCGGACCGGGACCTGCGGCTGGCGGTGGCGATCGAGTCGAACATGGGCTCGGACGCCGCGACGATCCTGCGCGACGAGCGCTTCGCGGGCGACCGGCGGCTCGGCTGGGTGACGGACGACGGGACGGAGGAGCTGTCGGGCGACCCGCCGGTGGTCCACGCCTGGGGCGACGGGCGTCCGGGCTCGCTGCGCGAGATCGGGTCGGGCTTCACCGACGTCGAGGGCGACGAGACCACGGTGGCCTTCACGCTCGACCTCGCGCCGGGGGAGACGGCGCGGCTGATGCATTTCGCGTCGCAGTCCACCATCTCGTCGCAGGCGTCGAACCGGCTGTCGATCTTCACCGGGGCGGATGCGGAGCCGTTCCGGGATCTCGCGCTGACCGGCCTCGACCAGACGGTGCGCGACACGATCGTCAATTACGACGCGTCGCTGCCGGACGACGATTTCCGGCTGTTCGGGCGGGACGGCGGCTTCGTCGGGTGGGGGCGCGAGTCGGGCGCGCTGCGGTTCGACGCGCTGCCCTCGATCGACTGGTTCCAGGCGCGCAGGGCGCCGGGGCGCGAGGCGGTCTCCACCGCGTTCGACCCGGAGGCGCGGACGGCGGAGTTCGTCTCCTCCGACGCGCGCGGCAACCTCTACCGGCTGAGCTGGTGGGCGCCGGAGGACGCGCCCTGGGTGCGGATGCACATGGAGTTCGAGAACCGCTCCGGCCGGGCGGAGCCGGTCTTCTTCGACGTCTCGGTGTTCGACGAGGGGGACCGCGGCTTCTTCGGCTCGGCCGAGGACATGTCGCTGGTGCATGTCGGGCGCGTCGACGGCGGGATCAATCGCTGGGTCGCGGACGACCTGGCCGAGGACGGCGTCGTCTCGGGCTTCCTGAACCCGTTCGGCGCGGCGATCGGCGGCGCGGCGATGCCGACGCTGGATGCGGAGCCGCAGGACGGCGCCATGACGGCCTTCTCGCTCCAGACCGTCGCGGCGGGCGAGACGGCGGGCTGGCTCGCCTATCTGACGGAGGGGTCGAGCCTGCTGGAGGCGACGGCGACGGTGGAGGCGCTGGCGGCGCCGGGGCCGCGGGCGCTGGCGGGCCTCGACCGGGACGCGGTGGCGCGGCTGATCAGCCACGACCTCGGCGAGCGGGACCGGCTGGAGACGCGGAGCGGCGGGCGCGGGGACGACGCGCTGGAGACCGCTGACGGCGCCGCGGCGCGGCTGCTGGGCCGGCGGGGCGACGACGAGCTGACCGGCGGCGCCTTCGACGACCTCTTGAAGGGCGGCGGCGGAGAGGACGCGATGCTGGGCCTCGGCGGCGCCGACACGATCCGCGGCGGCGGCGGCGCGGACGTCGCCCTCGGCGGGGCGGGGGCGGATGCGCTGATCCTCGGCGGGGGCGGCGACGTCGGCCGCGGCGGACGCGGGGACGACCGCGTCTCCGGCGGCGGCGGCAACGACGTGCTGCGCGGCGGCGCCGGGGACGACCGGCTGGCCGACGGCAAGGGCCGGGACGTGCTGATC
>Ga0102940_1002046_pt1 | contig 12385 bp, 10 predicted proteins | sample SalPonR2_C_D1_MG_FD_78215 | JGI IMG/M metagenome (GOLD analysis project Ga0102940, IMG submission 78215) | Salt pond soil microbial communities from South San Francisco under conditions of wetland restoration - Salt Pond MetaG R2_C_D1_MG | ecosystem: Environmental > Aquatic > Marine > Intertidal...
AGTGGGAGGAACATCTCCCCCATTAGCCATTTTCTTATAACCACCATTCTTCATCTTCTTTGACTTACCAGCTTCTTGCTTAGACATCAATAGATTGAACTTATCAATAGAATTCTTTTTATTAAGTATTGCTGAATTCCTAGATAACTTATTACCACTTGTCTTCAAAATATTATCTGCTTTTTGTTGTATTTTACCAAGTTTATCCCCATCTTGCATATACGTATTTCCTGTCTCAGGGTTACGTTTCTTACCTAAGAATGCAGTCCCATCTGGAACAAATCCTTTCACTCCACCATTGGCATGAGACGGCATACTTTTAGGTGTGCGAACGATCTTCCCACCTGGAGTCATTAAAGGTTCACCACCTTGCCATTCAACTAAACCACCATTAGCCATTTTTTTATACCTACCACCACATTTAAATGTATTAGTAGCTGCAGGGGAAGCTAATGAACCTTGTGCTTCAATATTTGCTTGAGCTTGTTGTTCTGCAATTTGATCTTGTTTTACCTCTCCCGCAATTCCATTTATTCCAGATCCAATCAAAGATGCACCAACACCTTGTGCCCCTGGAATAAACATTGCACCAATACCAGCAGCGGCAGTTAAACCACCCATAACTCCTTGTTTATTATCTTTAATCCAACCCCCTAAATTATATTCTGGTATGTTATATTTTTCTGGAGGATAACTTAAATTCTTTACATTTTCATCGTAATCCTTTTGAAGCATACCTAATGTAAATTCTTTATTTTTAGCACGTTCTGTACTTTTAATTTTATCTGGTCGTCTAAGTGCTGAAATATCAGAACCAAGAGGATAATACTTTTTATTAGAAGAATCTCTAATCATTAATTCATTATCAGCATTATATATAAGTCCTTCTTTCATATACGAACCAGGAATATGATATGGAGTAGCAAAACCATTTGTAGGGCCATCTTTCACTCCACCATTGGCATATCTTTTCTTACTACTATTACCTTTTTTATATTTCATATTATCATTTGTTTCTTGAGATAGTATTTTTGCAACCCCATATGCAGGAACAGTTGAATATACTGTGTTTAAAAACTTCTTTAAATTTTGATCATCCAAATTAGTAACAAGATTACCAACATCATTTGGTAACCCTTTTCCGTAATAAGAACTTTTTCTTAAATGATCAATCATATCATCAGTAACTTCTCCAGAAGACCATTTACCACTTTCTTTTAAAAATTGCAAAGCTCTAACACCACGAACTTGTTTTTCTGGATTTTTATTTAAATAACTAATTGTACTTTGTACGCCTGGACTTTTAGAATCACTCACTAATGTTGGAAAATCAATTCCTTTGAAACTATAATCATTGATGCCAGAATTAGAAGCATGTATGAATTCATGATTTGAAGTATTTAAAAGATCATTCATTTTATCATCAACTCCTAAATAAACAAGAGGATTGTTATCTGAATCTAACATTGCCATTCCTCGTTCATTTACATTAGCTCCTTTTATATTTTTTAATTTAGTTGAAGTATTATCTAACTTTTTAAGCATTATATTTCTTGCTACTTTAGCTTTACTTTCTGGTTCACCAGTAGCTTTCATTCTCCTTGATAGCCATTCTTCTGAATTAAGCCAATCAATTTGTTTTTGTTTCCCCTCTTGTATTGTATTTATAACCTCTTCTGTTGGTTCTGTTAAATCTGGAGTAGCACTTATAGAGGCAGAATTATGTGCCATTCTTTTACCTAATTCATTTTCAACTTGTTCCTTTGTTAGTCTACCTCTATCTAACGCACTTTTAACAATATCCCAATATTCTCTTTTTTTATTAGTAATAGATGCAATTTCATTATCACCTAGTTTTAATAAATCATCTATATTAGTAGGTGACAATTGATCAAGTTGTATAGCTTTTTTTGCCTTAACTCCTTTCTTCAATAACTTAGATCCCACTACAGGTAATACAAAAGCAGCTGCGGAAAGTGCTTTATCTCCCCACATTCCTTTGTTAGTCCAAGCCTGCCTTAAGTATCCAGCATCCTCAATATCAGACACACCAGGCATAAACATTCTATAAGGCTCTGGTATTTTTTGTTGCCATTTATCATAGGTCCTATCTAAAAAATTATCATCATCTTTAGTTATAGAACCTTGAGGTCTAACATAATCATAAGAAGGTTTTAATCTAGGGTCAACTTTGACTTTTTTCTTTTTAGGATCTGCCATTATCTAAATGATTTTCTATATTGTGCTGATACAAATGGAACAGAGAATGTATTATCATCACTGTCATTAGTATATGTAAACTTAGCAACTAAATGTTTATCTCTAATTCTTTCTTTAAATGTTTGAGTAGAATCCCAATTAGTTTCATCAAATATATCAGGATTAAGATCTACATCTTCTGCTATGATACTCCTTGGTACATTCATAGACCAAGTCCTTTCACGCCTAGATATAGGAGTGGGCCTTGTTGCAGGAGCAGCGTCATGTTGATAATACAATGTCCTATCTCCTGTATGCTGGTAATCATTCCAAAACTCTACTTCATCAAATGTATCTAAAAATTGATTTTTACCATCTGAATCTACTGATTCACTTGTCCATTTGATTGTATCAAATACTTTAGTGTGAGGATAATCTTTATTAAACACTGTGGTAACAATAGAAGGATAATAAGTGCCATAGAATTGTCCTTTATTTGCCTTACCTGTTCCATGTGAATATAATTTACTCCTATCTACACTAGTCATGTATAACCCATCACCTTTCACATATACTCTTGGTTCAAAGGATTCAAAACCTATAAAGGAATCGTTTCTTTCATCAAACACAATTGTATGTGTTTTATCTGGATCACCTTTAATAGTAACATATATTTCAGAATCAGTATCTCCATCTATTTCTTTACCTAACCCCCAACGAGAATTTGCTACATCATAGGTTAGCGTATTATTTTTACTATATATTTTTTGATCACCATATACAGAGTCTGCTACTATTTCATATTCAGTACCATCTTTGTCTAAGGTACTATCTTCAGATATTGTTTCAAAATATTCAATATAACCATCTACTAAAAATAAATCAATAACATCACTTAATTTTCTTGAAAAAGAAAAAGTAAACAAAACGTGATTGTATTTTTGATCATACTCACCTATACCCCAACCGATGTGACCATTTTTATTTATCCAAGATTGTATACCTTTAGTTTTACTCAAGGTTTGCTCTGCCCCACTATATTTATATATACCATTGTTTATATTATCAATCCAATATAGAAACTTATTAGTTAAAACAATACCATATTCATTTTGATTACCAACACTTTCAGAAATATAATCAATTCTGTCTAGTATACCACCTGAACCCAAAGCAAGAGTAGAAGCAGATGAATCCTGTATTAACGATCTATCGTTTACTGCTGCAATACCAAAAGCACTATCCTGCCAAAAAAATAATTTATTTTTAAAAGACTCTATATTGTTAATAGGGCCATATCGACCATCAACATCTTTATAATTATTTGCTTTAAATATAGTAAATGAATCTTCTATTTCTCCAGGTTGTTTAACTTCTGAATTTCTTATTCTATTTGGGAAATATGTTTGATTCGATTGATCTAATAACACATCATAATAATATTCACCAAAACTACCAACAGAATAAGAAAAATTATACTGATAAAGGTTAAAGGTTTGATCAAAAGTATAATCATCTCCACCAACACTTCCAGTATATGTTCCCATAGACTCTGTCATGAATGTTCCAGTTTCACTAGTTATAGCTTCTATTCTATCTACCCTAGTATAGTCAAGAGAAGGACAAATAGAACTTTCCACAGGAAACATTAAAGTACAATAATAAGACTTGTTTAATTCATTTACATCCCTTGATTGTTTTAAATACCAAAAATAATCAATATAAGTATCGCCTTCAAATATAGAAACACTAGTGTTATCATTATATTTAACCTCACCAATAGCTATATATTCAGTACGCTGTCTACTATAATAATCAATTCCACCATATTGTAAATTAAAATTATTTCTACGATATGAAATCATTGGTACTTCATCCGTAGTAGCAGTACTACCACTTAAAGCAAGTGTAGAAGAAGTCCTACCTACACCAACAGTGCCATGTAATCCAACTACATCTCCCCCTTGTCCATATGCATAATTATTATATTGAATTCCATTTATAAAGGAATATGCTGAAGAATCAGCATTTTGAGGTATAATGGAAAAATCAATTAAATCTTTTTTATTTGCAACAGTAGTTAATGATTCTACTCCACCTAATTTATGATATATAGTTTGAGCTGCATCACTTGAACTGGTATTATATGTAGGAGAAGTTATATTATATTCTAGTTTAAAAGCACCTTGTATAAAATCTCCTGACTTATATTCAATATCATCCCTATAATTAATGTCTGGAGAAATTATAATAGGAGTATTCCCCCTGTCACCACCAGCAGTCAAATAAACATCTGCTACTGTACTAAGTGTATACAATGAAGAATCAGCAGAAGTTGCATCTGACTCTGGATATAAAACATCAACACCATCTATTTCTCTTGTACCTGGAGTTTGTAATATGCCATTGAATACAACACTTTTATCTTCTTGTCTTCTAGGAGCTATAACAACTTGCCAAGAACTAGCTTCATCTGGCATAACCCCATCTTTTAATTTTACTTTAAGACCTAATAGATTTGCATAAGTAATACCTGAAACATTTTGAGTAAAAGGTACCCCGATAGAAGTATCCCCCCAAAATGGCATTTTTAAATCACAAGACCATTTAACAGAAGAAGATTGCATCTTATCATTTCTAAATATAATACCAACCCTATATGTTTCCATTCTTTGAAAACTACGTTTGTACGCAGCGTTTAATGGATGTCCAGGAATATATTCACTTGATCTACTTATACTACCTTTAGAAGATTCATTTGATGTGTCTAAAACAAGACTATCATCAGTATCAAAACTAATCAATACGTTTTCTCCTTCGGCTCCAAGAGTTGCACCATCTTTTTGATAAACAAATTCATCAGATGTTTCATCATCTGGATTGTTATATATGTTTATAGCATCGTGTTCCGTTGGAACATCTTCCCAAGAATAATCAACACCTGTACCAGTTTCATTTACTTCAATATAAGAAGAAAAATTTGAATTATATAATTTAGCTACTCCACTATTATCATGACGATAAGTTCTTGCATCAAAATCGACATCAAAAGTAGATTCTTCTATATTACCTAAAAATAAAATAGAATCTTTTACTGCTATATCCTTTGCTTTATAAACCGCATCACCAGTTGTTAAAAACTCTTCGTATGTTATTTCATCTATTGTCTGTCCTATATCATTAAAATATAAAGCAGTATTAGTATTTTCATTTGATATTTTATATTCTCCTACAACTCTAACAACAGGAGTAGCAGAGTATGTATAAAAATCTAAAGCAACTAATCTAATTCTATCAAATATTTTAGAAGCAGGAGTATTGATTTTTAATTTAAAACCTATAGTTGTTTCCTCTTCTTTTTCACCACCTCTTAAAGTAGCGTGTCCTCCATTATTATATGGAACAGGAATTGCAGCACTCAAAGGAGCAAATCTTGTAGAAGCACCATTTATCTTATAATATTGATAAGTATATTGTATACTACTTGCTTTTAATCTACCTCCTATAACAGAATCTAATTCAGCTCTAACGTCACCTATACTAGATACATCAGGAAAATTTGGTAATATAAAAAATTCATCAACCTTTTGACTACTTAGATTAGAATCCATAATATTCATCCATCTCATTTCATTGTAGCCATCTGTCCAATAGACTTTAATTAATTCAGGATTTTCATAATAACCAACTGCTTTTATCGGATAATTAGTAGACAAGTTTAAAAAACCACGACCACTACCATCTATATATATTGCGTCTTTGTCAACTACTAAATCTTGATCTAAAGTAATTCTGATTATGCGTGATCTATTAGAAGGAGTAGAATCAGTTGGTTCAACAACACCTTCATTTAAAGTTAACCATACTATCAAATAGGGTTTGATAAAAAAGTGTCCAGCAATTTTATAACTACTACCATAGGCAGATAAATCTATAGAAAGACTATTGCCTTCTGAATTCTCAAATATATAATTATTAGAACCTTCTTCTGAAATTAAACGAAAGTTTTGTGCATACCGATATTTATTTTTAGGCAACGCTGCCGTAGCCATATCAGTATCCATACCACCTTCAAACGATCTTATGTCAATTGCACCTGCCATATATTATCTGTGATGATTGTATACTTTTTCTTCTTGACCTAATGTGTTAAAGAAACTATCGTGCTGATTAATCTCTGGTACAAGTTTAAGCCAAGCGTTTTTAATTGATTCCATTTGATCTTGATTGGGCATCATGGCTTCACCATATGCCTGCTTACAATAATAGTTCCACGATCTACGTGTATCATAATAAACAGCATCCCTAACTTGCCCTTGCACCCATTGTGGGTATCGTACTTTCATATTAATATACCAATAGATTGCTTCGTGAAAACTAGGTACATCTGGAATCATTGGATATCCATCACCATCAGTAGGTATAGCTTGATAAGCGACCATCAAATAACCACTACTAACATTTGTTTTGATAAAACTATTAGTAACAGTATAAGTATAGTCTGTTGTTTCATTTGCTTCGCCAGCAGGCCCACTCACTGTATCCTGTGATAGTAGATAGCTTAACTTAGACCTAGTTGAAGATTCTGTATTAATTTTCTCTACTGCTTGTTCATAGGTTAAATCATATAAGTCCATTGCCAGTGTTATGATATCAGCAGTAGGGACAGTAGAATCTGCGTCTGTACTTTCATTAATGGTATTACCATAATCAAAACTCCCAGTAGCATACCTCATTGGATAGAATGGCCCAGTTGATGATGAACCATATGCTATCTGAATCAACCTATAAAAATCAAAAGGCAATCTAGCTTGATAATTACTTACCTCTAATATAGGAACATCATCTTTACCTGTAACCTTAGTTATAAATGAAGGAAAGGCACCAATCTTTTCCATCGCCTCGCCAGCAAATTCAATCATATCATTGACCCTATGGTCTCCCTCATTCAGCTCAAGATCCCTAAAGACTTTTGCTATTACTTTTTTGACACTAGTTAAATTATATACCATTTTAATCTATTTCTAAATAATCAAATTCTTTATTCTTAATAATAGCTGCTAACCTACGTTTGAAACGTCTTGTACCTACAAATTTATAAATATCAACATATTTAATCATGTTCTTCTTCTTCGACCACTTAATGGTATATTTATAACCATTCGTGTGTTCGTTGAGGTGATAGACGTATTTACCTAATTTATATGTATTATTCCAATCAATAAAAGACAGTCTCTTCTTTATATCTGATAGCTCAGGTTTATATTTAATAACATTAATAGAACCTAAAGAATAAGGCATTTGAAATTCTTTGCCTTTCTCTAGTATATGTTCTACAACCTTAGTGTAAAATTCATCACATATATCATAGAACCATTCCCTACTAACTTCATATACAGGATTATCTTTATGAGTTTCTTCATACTTCTCATACATATCTTTTAGATTGTATGGATTTTGAATCCTATTGTTTATACCTTTTCTATTTCTATTATTTGCCATAATTTGGACTCACTGCATCATTTGCATCTGTTTTGTTATCTGAAAACGCCCTAGTCTCAATATTCAATTCCCCTTTTAGTATCATCTCCTTTAGTGTAGGAAGCATATTAATTGGAATAGGATATGGACTATTCTCAGTTACATCTGTTATTGTCTCATTTGGGTTATTCAAATGACTAACCTCAGGTGGTACTTCAAATACACCACGAACCGTTAAGTACCTCAAATACTTATCGTTAATAGTATATATGTAACCATTCTTTAAATAAGCAACAGGGTCACTACCTGTATACTTATTATACTTCTGCCACCTAGACCTACTCTCTGGTACGAATTGTATTTCCCTACCATCAACAGTACCAACGTACATAAACCCTGGTTTGAAATTAAGGTCTAACGTCTTAGGTACCTGTATCTTGGTTCTAAATGTTTTAATGTCAGATGGTATAGAACCTTCTGATTCATCTACTTCTTCTAACTCTAATGCCTGTATTTGTTGAATATAATCAGGATTAGGCATCTTACCTTTATCTAAATCTTGTTTTAATAACTTAGCCCTATATTCATGCACCCATGCTTCAAGCTGACGCTTTGATATAGGTTCAGACTGAGTTACTTCTGCGCCACGAATGATGTTGAGTAAGTCAGTAGTAATAGTATTAAGCGTAACAAACTGTATCATCTATTTATATTTTTGTATATTCTGTATCAGACCCAGTACTATCTATTTGAAAATGTATATCAAACTCTAACAGACCAGCATCATCATCATAGGTATCAGTAACATCAGTGGATGCCCTAAATAACCTACATACCATCATTGAACTCAAACCTTTATCTGCATCAGTCATTGATTGAAACTCACTAAGTAAATGCCTACCTTCTGTTATAGGTGCATCTTGCACAGTGCCAGAAGTGTATATAATATTAGTATCGCCAAACACAGCTAATGGATTTGCCCAAGTATATTCTAAACCCCACACAACTTGATCAGTTGGGCCACCATCAGTAAAGGGTACCCAATGAACGTGTGGCCTAATTTCAGAACCTTCAACCCATGCGTGAGGAAATTGAACAGTAAAGAAAACCTCTTGTTCTACATCTGGATCAAAAGCTTTGATTATCACACCAGTAGAAGAATCAGATTCAACTATACCATCACCCCAATCTGCAATACCTAAAAATGGAACCAATTCCCCATTTACTTCAGCAGCACTAGTACCAGTACCTTCATCGAAGTTCCAACCATACGTCAACCCAGTTTCATCACCAACAATTGGTAAACCATTTCCACCATTATAATATGTTATAACATCAGCTGATGACAACACTGTATTAAACCAAGCTAGTACATCTAACCTACCTCTATAACTATCAGGAAAGATAGTTAGTGTATCTGTACTATTTGTAGGAATGTTAGCATCTGTAAAACTATCTGAATCAACCAATGTACCATTTATATATAAACTAGCAGTCCAATCATCACCAGATGTATTTTCTAAAGTAAATACTACAAATGTCCTTTGCCCTTTGATTACAGCACCTTCTACTTCATTTGAAGCATTACCACCATAACCCTCTACTCTAATATTATCAGAGAAACGCCACTCTATATAAAAATCACCAATACCCAATATCGTTTGTGTACCAGAAAACCCAGCTCCATCTAACCAAAATGATAATGATAAATCTGAACCAAAACCAATTTGAGAGCCAGTCACACTGGATGTAGTTGACTGTGAATCTGCTGTTTGAAATAAAGCAGAACCAGTAAAGTCAGTTTCTGTGTTTTTAAATTGTCTAGCACTTGGTGCATTAGCACCTATCTGTTCTGTTTGCTCTGCAGATACTCGAAGGTCATCCCATTGATGTTTACCTAATCTAAACCTATCTTTACTGATAAGTATATAATCTCTACCATCTATATTAGCGACATATTCATGTTGCCTGAGACCCTCTTTCAATACATTGTTACCCCTAGTTGTAAACTCGTGATATAAATCAGTACCCTGACTTTTTTCTTGTATCCTAGTATTTGTTTGCATTATAATAATATTAACAGTAACACCCAAGCGGCATTAGTACTGATAGCACCTATTTGCCATTTACGTAGTACCTCTTTTGTTAATTCATTTTCTTCTTCTAGTTGATCTACTTCAATAGTAGTAGTAGATAAATCATCCATTAACTGTCTGATGTAGTCACGCTTAGCACCTATATCATCATTGAGAACTTGTATCTCTTGTTGTTTTAACCTAAGCTTATCTTCCTGAGTAGCAATTAAACTATCTTGTTTGACTATAACTCCATCCATTAAAGGTAGTTTCAATAAATCTTTGTACATACCCCTAGTGGCACATTCACTGAAAGCATATATTAGATTAGTGTCACCACATTCATATAACGCCTTCATTGCAATATATACGCTGTCCGATGTGATGCTATCTACTTGACTATTAACATCATCAATCTCCCCTTTAAGTATTGCAATCTCTGTGGCCTGTGCATCAGCAACAGCAGAAATAGAGTCATTAGCATCTGCAAATTCCTGTAACCTAAGGTCTAGAGAGTCATTAGCTGCCTGTACTGAATCATAGCTCGTAGAAGCGATTTTAAGCTGCTTTTTAAGCCCATTGACGGCACTTCTCTGATCCCTAATGGTTTGCCCTTGATTTGAGTTAATGTATATAGATACGCCTAAAAGGACTGTTAAAAGCAATGCTACTATTTTATTGTCTATCTTCATTTCTTTATTTGGCTTATAATATTAATGCCTAATAGTGCAGCACCTATATAGCCTTCAGCTTTAATTAAATCGACTGAACCAGCTGCCACATCTAAGAATGTAGCAAGGGTGGCTGAAATTGCAAATAGGCCTAGCAACACTAAGCCACTAAACCTTTTACTAGATACGCCCGAATTCGGGTCCAACAATTCCCTAAAGAATGTTTGTTTCTTTTTTTTCATTTTATATTATCTTATTAGATTTTGATCTATTGTGAGTAGCAAACAAGATTTGTAAATTTGAGGAATGATGATGGCCACCTTTAGAAAGGGGTATTATATGATCTACTTCTACGTCAAAACCATGTTCTCTTAATTCTAAAGCCAATTTATACAACTCTTTTATCTCCTTTCTCTCCTCTTTTGTTAAATTTACTTTTAATTTTGCTCTCCTGGAAACTTTATAATTCTTTTTCGCTATTTTACCTTTTGTTGTTTTGGTATATTTTCTATTGTTCCTATTAGCTTTATCTCTATTTACAGTTAATGTAGTTTGTCTAGAATGGCAAGCTTTACACCAACTGCTTCTACCGTGTTTTCTGTTCTTATCTTTTTTAAATAGCTCCGCTTCTTTCGTTTCACCACATTTAGAACAAACTAATTCCATTAATTTACAATCTCAAAATGTACAATATCAATAAATGTTTCTTCTGACACATCGTTGTCGCTGTCCCAATCTGCTCCAAGTCTAATCTTGTTATTTATTTTACCTTCATTATATAATTTAGTTGCAACACCTTTAACGAAACCTGCAAAAAAGTACAATGACTTAATATCATTCCACCTTATATGTGGACTCTCTTTAAAATAAGGAACAGCATCGACTGCTAATGATGGTTCGTAGTTATGTTTTGATTTCTTTTCATAACCATCCTTGTATGTGACTATCTTGCCTGGCTTAGATCTACCTTGTTCGTACAGTTCTTTCTGTACTTCAGGTGATCTGTAACCGAAGACAATCGTACAGTCGTACCACTTGATTACTTCGTTGAAGATTGTTTGTAGATCCTCATGTGCTGTGGCTAACTTAGATGCTGATGTGTTACTGTATTTCGGCATGTGTTGTTGTTTTAATAGTGCCCCTTACTATTGTAATACGAATTATATTAGAAAAGGTTACGATTACAATGAACCTATTTCAACTAAGTTAGATATCTGAGTGATATGAAAGGCTTCTCCGTCATATAATAGATAAATAATATCTATTTGACTAGCAGCTGCTCCACTTAAATCAGGTGCACCATTGTCAGATTCTACGTAATAACCTGAATTAGGAAAAGTAACAGTTCTACCACCAGTTGTATCTTGTATAAACTTAATCGCATAAGCTCCAGGCAATGCATTCTTTAACGATACTGAACAGTTGTCAGTAAGTGTTACAGAAAATAAATTACCCCTAGCACAATCTACACTAAGTGTACTTGAGAAAGGTAGATTTATTATATTCTCTTGTCCTATTTGTTTATCAAAAGAAAAACCAGAATCATCAAAGGAGAAGTTACCTTCAATATTATTAAAGGATATGAATCTCAATCCTTCTCGCTTTCCTATCTTTACTTCTTTTATTCTGTCCATTTGTTTGTTTATATCTTAGTTTTTATTCTCTTTTACAATAGACTGCCAATTATTAATAAGCAACATGTGATAGAAGGCTTTTAGTTTCACGATAAATCTCTAACTGTTATATTTTTGATTTTGTCAGAATTATCTGAGTAAAACATAAATTGTATTTTGTTATACAACCTCCACGCATCAAATGTAGCTTGATCTGCAAAATCATTTACAGAAAATGTTTTTTTAAACATAAATTGACCATTTTGATAAAATATCAGCGTATCTGTACTATTAAAATATTGTATTTTGAGTTCCTGAATTGTTTCATCATTATAATACTGCACAG
>Ga0102940_1002047_pt1 | contig 12384 bp, 9 predicted proteins | sample SalPonR2_C_D1_MG_FD_78215 | JGI IMG/M metagenome (GOLD analysis project Ga0102940, IMG submission 78215) | Salt pond soil microbial communities from South San Francisco under conditions of wetland restoration - Salt Pond MetaG R2_C_D1_MG | ecosystem: Environmental > Aquatic > Marine > Intertidal...
AATGGCGGCATCTGCGGTTACTTGTGCTGCAAGATCTGCAATAAAAACCGCCAGGCCGTCTGCCCTGTTTTTTGCATAATCCATAACGGTTTTCGCATCCGGCCGGGAATGGTTTCTGAGCCTGGAGTCTGCCGCCAGACCAGACAGATCAGGAAAAATGCCCTGCCGGTCCAAACCGTATGAGATGTCTTTGAGAACCCGATCATCCCTGAGTGACAGCAGTATCCGGGCACAATTGGAAATCCCCCTGCCTGATGCATAGTTTTCCGCACAAGCGGTGGGATGACCTGCTGTACATCCGCAGGTCTGCCACAGCGCTTTGGGCATAAAGCCAACCGGGATATGGCCGATCTCCGCCGGTATGTCACAGCCCGGGATGCCGCATCCAAAACCGGTTCCCAGGATAACATAAGCGGTTTCTTCAGGCGCAATGCCATGGGTCACCTTATAATAAATGCCCTGGGCCGTGGCTGCGGCTTTGCCGTCATTGGCGGCGGTAACCGGGCAGTCTGATCTGGTGGTCATAACCTTAATGCCGGGTTTGCCAAAGCTTGACGGAGAGGCAAACCGCATGGGAGTGTTGCCGCCGGCTATCAGGATATTTGCTTTTTGCTTCCAGGTTCTGCCGCAAAGGCTTACCCCTTTGCCTGCAATATCGCATCTGCCGGTTTCTTTGCCTGCTTCTTTTAAAAATTGTGCTTCACACGCTGCAATATAAGCGGAAACCCTTTCTTTTTGGGGTATGTCTGTCAAAATGGTATCAACCAGTACTTCAGCATTCCCGCCGGCAATTTTTTTTCCGGTTTTTTTGAAAGGGCTGTCATATCGTTTTTCATACCGAAAAGTGCCGTCTTCTGTTGCCAGCAGAAAATCAAGCTTTGTGCCCCCAAGATCGATTCCCAATAAATCGGGCATTGTGCCTCCTGATGTGGAAAAGTTTCGCCGCAACCATCTGTGTATTGCGTAAAGCCGGTATTATTGGCCGGCTTCTTTTCTTTTCTAAGGTGAATATACAAATCTATTGAACAAGCATCAAGAAGATTTCTGATGACCATATCTAACGCGGGAAACCCGCAACCCAAAAGCCCTTCCTCATTTTCTTGTTTTGTTGACAGGAGCTGAGGAGTAAGGCACTAAAGGGCTTTTATCTGCTGGGCTGCTTTGGCAACCTGGGTCTTTTGTGTTTCCTCCAGGGTGATCAGGAGCTGAAAAAATCCCTTGACCGGTCCGGGTATGCCTGTCTGGCGAATCATTTTGTCGTAAAACCGTATCAGGTTGTCATCCAGTTCAAATACCTGTTGCATAATGCTGTCGATATTTTGTTTTCGATTTGTCAATTGTTCTTCGGGCAGGATAGTTTCAGTAAAAGGGACAAACTGAATCCAGGTTTTCAGGATGATATCCCGATCTTTTTCTTGAATGGTCTCAAGTACCCTCTGAATGTTTTTTTCGTGACGGCTGATGTAGTCAAGCAGCATTTGCAGCCGTTCGGAATTCACCGTATTTCGGTATTTCAAAAAATAATTGTGTAACTGTTGATGATAGGTTTCCAGAAAATCGACAATTTCTTCCACGGTCTTATAGGTCTGCATAATCAATACTCCGGGTTATGGGTAATATACTGCATATATTGGCAGGGCAACTGGGAACTCAGAGCTAATAAGTATGCAATCAGGCCTGGTACATGCGAAATAGAATCAGTTATGTATTCACAGACTTTTTTTATTGATCATGAGGTCTACCAGGCAAAGCGCATTTGCGATGTCTTCTTCATCCAGATAAATGCCGGTGTCCGTATACGGGTTTTCTCTTTCTAAGGATCCTTGCATGGTGGGCATAAAGGTTCTTTCAAACGCACCGTTTGTTAAGATGTTATCTTTTTCCATGAGATTCTCCTTGATTTCCATGTAGGTGCCAATCTTGATTATGATTCTTTATTTTAAACCGTATTTTATCCCATCCCGGAGAGAAACACCATGAGGGAAATCATGTATTTCCAATTCGCATATCCTGTATTGTATATGTAAGCGTTGTGCCGCTTGTTTGCGTATACAGCCCGGGCAATGAAAAAATACAGATTTTCGTGTATTGTCGAAAAAAAACATTCTTTTACAATAGAAAAGATAACTACAGTATCGGCATGAAAATGCCGGGAAAGGATAAAAAAATGAGCAAGATAGCGGTGATTATAGATGATTGGTTTGAAGATTCAGAATACACCGAACCTGTCAGTGAGTTCAGGGGAAAAGGGCATGACATTATCCATGTCGGACTTGAAAAGGGAAAAACCGTAAAAGGCAAAAAACAACAAACCCCGGTAGTGATTGATCAAAGCGTAAACCAGACCGGTGCAGACCATTTTGATGCGCTTCTCATCCCCGGGGGTTATTCACCGGATCAGCTGCGTGCCCATCCGGGAGCTGTGGCGTTTGTCCGGGATTTCATGGAAAAAGACAAACCGGTTTTTTCCATCTGCCACGGCCCGCAGCTGTTGATTTCAGCGGATGTGATTCAGGACAGGATATTGACCGGCTTTACCTCCATTATTCAGGACATTAAAAATGCGGGCGCAACATTTGTAGATGAGGCAGTTGTCACGGACGGCAATCTTGTGACCAGCAGAAATCCCAATGATCTGCCGGGCTTTATTCATGCGGCATTGGAAAAACTGGCCTGAACAAAGAGAGCATATTCCCTGGGCGGTAATGATATGCGACCGGGGAATATGCTCACAACACAAGGATTTTACTTTTTTAATGCATTGATCATATTCTGCTGGGTAATTTGTTTTATTTTTTTCTCCGTCTTCTGTATATTTGGATTTTATTGTTCTGTTTTTATCATGGTAAAGAATGTGCTTTCCCCCCGCCGGACCAATAAGAGAAATTTTTTCCCTTTGCTGACGGCTTTTTCATATGCTTTTACCGAATCAACCGGGGTTTGGTTTATCTCCTGGATGAGATCGCCCCGCTGAAGGTTTGCATTGGCTGCCGGACTGCCGGATTTTACGCCCGCTACAATCACCCCTTTTTCATTGGTATATCCCAGCTGGGCAGCAATGTCCGGGGTCAGTTCCTGCACATGGATCCCTAATGGGGCAGCGTCCGGAGAATCGGATGTTGATTTTTCGGTCTGATCTTCCGTGGCCAGTTCTCCGATTTTTACCTGCAGGGTTTTCTTTTTTCCGTCTCGGATTACCGTAAGCGGAATCTTGCTGCCCACGGTCTTTTGCGCTACAAGGTTTTTCAGGACCGTGGGATTTTCCACGGATTTTCCATCCAGAGAAACAATGATGTCCCCGCGCAGCACACCCGCCTCTTTTGCCGGGCTGTCGCTGGTGACATCACCCACCAGAGCACCTTCCGTTTTTTTCAAACCAAAGCTTTCCGCGATATCCTTGGTGACCGGTTGGATACGGACACCCAGCCATCCGCGGACTACACGGCCATGCTGGATCAGGCTTTCCATAATGCCTTTGGCCATGTTGATGGGGATGGCGAAACCGATTCCCTGGTACCCGCCGCTTTTGCTGAAAATGGCTGTGTTGATGCCGATAACATTGCCGTAAATATCCACCAGGGGGCCGCCGCTGTTCCCCGGATTAATGGCCGCATCGGTCTGGAAAAAATCTTCGTAATCCACAATACCGATATTGGCACGGCCTGCTGCACTGATGATGCCGGCGGTTACGGTTTGTGAAAGACCATAGGGCGTTCCCACGGCAATAACCCAGTCTCCTACCTGCATGGTGCTGGAATCACCCAGTTCGGCTGCGGGCAGATTTTTTCCTTTAATTTTTATGACCGCCACATCCGACATCGGATCAGTCCCGACCACGGTTGCGTCAAATTCCCGTTTATCCGGCAGGGTGACCTTGATTTCCTCGGCCTTTTCCACCACGTGGCTGTTGGTCAGGATATATCCTTTCTCATTGAGAATAAACCCGGAGCCCAACCCGCGGCGCTGGTACTCTCTTTGTTCAGGCATGCCGAAAAAACGGCGGAAAAAGTCATTGTCGAACAGTTCCTGGTACTGTTGCGGAAGCGATTCCATGGTATAGACCGTACTGATATAGACCACGGCGGGACTGATTTTTTTGTTCACATCCCTGAATGCTTTGCCCAACGTCTCCAGCCGCTGCTGGGGAGCGTCTGCAGCACTGTTCGCAGTGATGACCAGGGGTCCCATGGTAATAATCATCAATCCAATAATCAAAACGGCGGCAAAACTGCTTGTTTTTAGGTTTGCGGGTATTTTTTTTTGTAACATGGTTCACGTACTCCTTTTTGTTTGGGTTTTTGTGTGGACGATGGATTTTGGTCTTATACCAGCAATAATAAACAACCAATCTGATTTCTATTGTTCTCTATTGTGCTCAATGGCGGTCGGATGTTGGTCCAGAAAAGAAAACTCAGCCTCTTTGAGGTTGATTTCCAATGTAATTTCTCCCAGGTCTGCATCGGTACCGGGGGTAAACCCCAGCCTTTTTCCAAGGGCAATCATTTTGCGGTTTTCCCGCAAAACAGTTCCCCAGATCCTTTCTATTTTGTGTTTTTTAGCGATTTGCAGCACACGGCCAAGCAGTTTTGCACCGATGCCGTGGCCGTGCCATGGATCTCCGATCAATATGGAAAACTCCCCGGTTTTCCCGTCCGGATCAGTAATGACCCTGGCAATACCGAACATTTGTTCTTTTTTTGAACTGTCATCCAGGGCGGTCAGCGCGATGTGCCGGTCATAATCGATCTGGGTGAATCTGGCCAGCATGGCTGGAGATATTTCTTTCATGGCACTGAAAAACCGGTGATAAATACTGGTGGGAGACAGTTCCTTGAACAGTTCCTTGAACAGGGGCGCGTCTTCCGGCGTTACGGGACGGATAAAAACATTTTTGCCGTCATCGGTTTTTTCATGGAATTCGTATTCATCGGGATACGGGCTGATGACCAGATGCATGGGAGCAGATTTCGATGTGTTTTCAATCCGGATACGGGCATCTACAGCCCGGGGAAGCCCGTCCTTGACAATCACCGGATTCATATCCAGTTCAGCAATTTGGGGAAAATCAATCATTAGTTGTGAAACACGCATGAGCAGTGCCTCCAGTGCCTCCATATCTGCGGGGGGGCGGTTGCGGAATCCCTGCAAAATGGGAAAGACGCGGGTATCCTCCATCATACGTCGAGCCAGCAGGCGGTTTAACGGCGGAAGGCCCAGAGCCCGATCTTTTAAGATTTCTGTAAAAATACCCCCTGAACCAAAGACAATTACCGGTCCGAAAGAGACGTCGCTTTTTGCACCGATCAACAATTCATGGTCCGGACTGTCAACATACTGTTGGACTGATACCCCTTCCATGTGTGCATCCGGATTATACGCTTTGGCCCCTTCCATGGTTTTTCGGAAGGCGCTTTGGACCGCAGCATCAGACTGCAGATTCAGATGCACACCATGGGCATCGGTTTTATGGGAAATGTCCGGTGACATGAGCTTTACCGCCACGGGAAATCCGATCTTTCGGGCCACGGAAACAGCTTCTTCTTCTGTGGCTGCCGTTTGTGTCGAATTTACCGGTATGCCGTAAGCGGATAAGATTTCTTTGGATACCGTTTCGGACAAAGAACCGGTATTTTGTTTCAAATGATCTTGCAGCAGGTTGTGGACCTTGTCGTGGTCATACTGCAATTTGTGGGACAGTTTCCGGGGGATTTGTGTCAGCAGTTCCAGGTTTCGGTTGTAGGTCACCATGAAAAAAAAGGCCTGGATTGCCCTTTCCGGGGTTTCATATGTGGGGATTTTTGCCTGGTTTAACACGTCCACCGCTGTTTCCACTTTTTTGCCGCCGATCCAGGAGGCAAATATGGGAAAATGGTTTTCTTTGGCTGATTCGGCCAGTGCTTTGGCCACAGGTTCCGGGTCTGTCAATGCCTGGGGCACCATAATGGTGAGGATGCCGTCAAAAGATTTGCTTTCTTGGCACAGCTCAATGGTTCTGATGAACCGTTCCCGGCTGGCATCTCCCAGAATATCAATGGGATTGTTCCGGCTCCAGAATTGCGGCAGCATGTCATCCAGCGTTTTGGTCAGTTCATCGGACAACGGGGCAGGTTTTAATCCGTGATCTGCCAGGGCATCTGTGGCCATAACGCCGGGTCCCCCGCCATTTGTGATGATTGCCAGACGCGATCCCCTGGGGCGTGGGGGTTTGGCCATAAGTTCCGCGCAGTCGAACAATTGCGCTATGGTATTTACCCGGATAATGCCGGCACGCTTGAATGCAGCGTCATATACGGCATCTTCTCCGGCCAGTGCCCCGGTATGGGATGATGCTGCCCGGGCCCCGGCCTCACTGCGCCCGGATTTCAAGACCACGATGGGTTTGATTCTGGACACTGCCCGTGCAGCGCTCATGAATTTGCGTATCCGGGTCAGATTTTCGATGTACAGCAGGATGCTGTTTGCCCGGGGATCATTGCCCAGATAATCGATCATATCCCCGAAATCCACATCCACCATGGACCCGATGCTGACAAAATGGCTGAAACCGATGTTCTCTTTGAATGAAAGATCCAGAATGGATGTACAGATGGCACCGCTCTGGGAGACAAAGGCCAGTTTTCCACCGGAAGGCATATCAGATGCAAAACTGGCATTGAGTTTGGCTTCGGTATGAATGATTCCCAGACAATTGGGGCCGATAAGCCGCAGTCCCCCGGCATAGGCCTTTTTTTGAATTGTTTTTTCGATGTCGCGTCCCTGATCTCCGGCTTCTTTTCCTCCGGCTGATAGGATCACAGCACCTCCTGTGCCGGAAGCAATGCAGTCATCAATTATATCCGGAACCGTGGAAATGGGGGTGGCGATGATGGCAAGGTCTATGGGATGACGGCTTTTTCGTATCGATTCCAGCGTTTTTATCCCTTGAACTGTTGCATGTTTTGGATGTATTGGTACGATTTCACCTGAAAACCCACCATTTATCATGTTGGTCATCAACGCGCTGCCAATACTGTTCTCCTTTTCAGTGGCACCGATAACGGCAACACTTTCCGGCTGAAAAATACGGTCAAGATTATAAATTCCCATATCCTGTCTACCTTGCTGGGTTCATTTGTTACCAGTTAAAGATTACCTGCTGCAGTGTGTCTGCAGACACGGTTACGTTCTGGTTTTTCCAGGTGCTGTCTTGCGCTGCCTTTACCCGGTAGTTTCCCGGTTCGAGGTCAGCCAGCAGCCAGGGGCCTTCGGTCTTTGCGGACAGCATTTTTTTGCCGTCTGCCCGGATGATTTCCACCTGGCACTGGGACAGGTAATGCCCGTCGTGCATCGCAAAAATGACTTTGAGGCTGTAATCTCCGGCCATTTGGTCAAGGATTTTCCGCTCCATGATACCGATCCCCCCAGTAACAAATTCAATCCCTTCCAGGGATTTGATGGGTGAGGGGACAGGCAGATAGGTCATGTGGTCCTTGGCAAAAGCGGTGGTACACCACAGCAGACTCACGGCTGTAAAGAATAATAATGTCTTTTTCATAATTGCCTCCTGTTTTTTGGTTAGGGTATTACGTATTGGGACATAATAGTTTCTGCCCATACTTTTGCATTTTAATTAAAAAAAGAGGTGACGGAAATACATGGATACATGCATTTAAATCATTTTAATCCTGTATGTAATCAAGCCGATCATACCCGATTTTATCCAAAATCTATTTGCTTGCCGCCTTATTGGTTCTATGGTATTTGTTAACGGATTTTTGAGAAATGATTTTTTCAGATTTCCCCGACAGGTATGGGGCCGGCACGCTGGAAAACCCATTAAAAACAAGGAGCGTCACATATGCGCAAAAAACCCCATATGATTTTAATACGGGATGGATGGGGATTTTCTCCTGATAAACAAAACAATGCCATTGCAGCATGCAATTCTGTTAACCACAAGACCTATATTGAGACATATCCGTCAGCTTTGATCCATACTTCCGGAGAATATGTGGGCCTTCCCGAAAAAAATCAGGGTTCCAGTGAGGTGGGCCACCTGAATCTGGGTGCCGGCAGAATTGTTTATCAAAATTTGATGAGAATCTCTAGCGCAATAAAGGAAAACCGGTTAAAAGACAATGAAGCGGTGAACGCCTGTATACAACATGTAAAAACCTTCAACAGTGCGGTGCATCTCTTTGGCCTGGTCCAGGATCAGGGTGTCCATGCCCATACGGATCATTTGATCGGATATCTGCAGGTGTTAAAAGATACCGGCGTTGAAGCGGTATATATCCATATGATTTCCGATGGCCGGGACACGCCCCCGCAGTCAGCTGCTGCATATGTCAAATCCCTGCTTGAATGGATGAATGAACACCATTTCGGGTGCATCGCTTCCGTAACCGGAAGATACTATGCCATGGACAGAGACAACCGATGGGACCGGGTGCAGTTGTTTTATGATTTACTGGTGAAAGGTGTTTCTGACACACAACCCTTTGAGGATGTAAATTCCGCCATTGAAGATGCCTATGACAAAGACCAGACCGATGAATTCATAAAGCCCAGAAAAACAAAATACTTTGAAACTGTTAAAGACAGTGATGCCGTAATTTTTTTTAATTACCGGTTTGACAGAGCCGCAGAAATATCAAAAGCATTTATCAAAGATGATTTTAACGCCTTTGAGACTAAAAAGATCCAACAATTGTTTTATTTATGTACGACCGAATATTACAAAGACATTTCCCATTCCAAAAGAGCGGATGTCAAGGTGGCCTTCCCATTGGAAAAGCTGCCCAATCTCATGGGAAAAGTGATTGCTGAAAACAATCTGCACCAGCTGCGGATTGCCGAGACGGAAAAATTTGCCCATGTGACCTATTTTTTCAATGGGCAACAGCAGGAAATGTTTACAAATGAAGACCGGATACTGGTGCCTTCGCCTGCAGTTGCCACCTATGACATGCAGCCTGAAATGTCGGCATATGCGGTCACGGAAAAGATGCTTGAGGCACTCGATGCCCAAAAATATGATTTTATTGTGTTAAATTTTGCCAATCCGGACATGGTCGGCCATACCGGTGATTTCGATGCGACCGTGAAGGCCTGTAAAGTGGTGGACGACTGTGTCGGACAAGTTGTGGACAGGGTCTTGGAAAATGACGGGGTTGTTTTGCTGACGGCGGATCATGGAAATGCCGAAACAATGGTTGATCCGGAAACCGGCGGGATCCAGACCGCCCATACGAACAATAAGGTCTGGCTTTCCATTATCTCCAACAAACCCGGACTGCAAAAAGCGCGTATCCGTCTTCGTGATGATGGGAAACTGGCAGATCTTTCTCCTACAATGCTGGATATCATGGGAATTGACATTCCCGGAGAAATGACTGGCAATATACTATACAAAGAGGCCTGAACCCCGGCAAAAAAGATATCAATGGCGTTACAATGACAACAATTTGCGCACATATGTATCAAATGGACAAATGAAACAATCAAAAGGCCACACCAACCCGGCTGATGCTGCAGGACAGGCGCCTATGCCACGCCGGCCTGACAGAAAGCATGCCCTGTCGGTCAGTGAGGCCCGGTACAAGACCATGGTGGAAACCATGGGTGACGGGTTGAGCGAAATTGATGAACACCAGATCACCACCTATGCCAATGACACCCTGTGCCGCATGTGGAAAAGATCCAGGCAGGAGATCATCGGTATTCCGGTGACCCGGTTTGTGGATGAGAAAAATCGTGCCATTCTCATGGCCCAGCTGGAAAAGCGGCGCAAGGGTGAAAGCGATCCCTATGAGATAGTGTGGAACTGCAAAGACGGCAAAAAGCTGCACACCATCATGACCCCCACCCCCTATTTTGATGCCGACGGCCTGTTCAAGGGCAGTTTTGCCGTGGTCACCGATATTTCCCGGCAGAAAAAAGAAAAAGACCTGCTGGAGATGCTGGTGCACCAGAGAACCAGAGAACTGCAGCGCAAAACCCAAAACCTGGAGGAAGTGAACACGGCCCTGCGGGTGCTGCTCAAAAAAAGGGAGCAGGACCGGCAGCACATGGAAGAACAGATGCTGGTGAATATCCGGGAACTGGTCATGCCGTATATCGAACGTATGCAAAACAGCAGGCTGGATGAACGCCAGACCGCCTGCCTGGATGTTATGACCGCTACCCTGGAGGATATCGTCTCCCCGTTTCTCCACAAGCTGCCATTGGAATTTCTCCATCTTACCCCGTCTGAAATCCAGGTGGCCAACCTGATCAAACACGGCAAAACCACCAAGGAAATCGCCCAGATACAGGTCCTTTCACAAAAAACGGTCGAATTCTACAGAAAACGCATCCGCAAAAAACTGGGCATCACCAACAAGGCCGTAAATCTGCGGACCTTTCTTGCTGCAGGCAACCTGTCGGAATAAAAATTTACCAGGTAAATTTCATACCCGGTAAATACCTGTAATATACCCCTTGCGTACAAAAGATATTCAGGGTACCAATGAGATACGCAATCGCATGATAACAAGGAAAGGGGGTGGTGGTGATATTCAGGTGTTTGACAAAAAATTTGTCACAAGTGCACAATAACCCATTACAGGAGATGGATACGATGCGAAAATTAACCGGTTTTTTCTGGCTGTTTGCCATGGTATGTGGATTGTTGTTTTTCAGTTCTTCCCTTTATGCCAAAACCATTAAACTCAATTATTCCAATTTTTTTCCCCCCACCCATGTGCAGAGCAAACTGGCACAGTCCTGGTGTGATGAGGTGAAAAAACGTACCGACGGTAAAGTGGTGGTGGAATATTATCCCGGCCAGACCCTGACCAAGGGCACCCAGAATTATGACGGGGTGGTGTCCGGGCTGTCAGATATCGGCATGTGCCTGTTTGCCTATACCCGGGGCCGTTTTCCGGTCATGGAGGCTGTGGACCTGCCTTTGGGATATGGCAGCGGCATCACCGCCACCAAAGTGGTGAATGCGGTGTATGAGCAATTTGCCCCCAAAGAGCTGCAGGATACCCAGGTGATGTACCTGCATGCCCATGGGGCCGGGTTGCTGCATACCGCAGGAAAAGCGGTACGAACTATGGAAGATTTCAAGGGCATGAAACTGCGCGGGCATGGCACCTCCGCCCAGGTGCTTGAGGCCCTTGGCGGAACCCCGGTGTCGCTGCCCATGCCCGAACTCTACCAGAGCCTGCAAAAAGGCATTGTTCAGGGAGCCCTGTATCCCATAGAGGTGAACAAGGGATGGCGCATGGGAGAGGTGGTGGATTACCTGACGTTGAGCACCCCCATTGCCTATACCTCTTCGTTTTATGTGGTGATGAACAAGGACAAATGGGCACAGATACCCGATAACCTCAAAACCGTGATCATGGAAATCAACAAAGAATGGATTCCCAAACACGGCCGGGCCTGGGATGAATCAGACCGGGAAGGACTGGCGTTTTTCAAGGAGCTTGGCGGTGAGGTGATTGAACTGTCTGCATCAGAGGGTGCAAGGTGGCAGGCAGCCATCGCTCCGGTGGTGGATGCCTATATCGAAAAAATGGACAAAAACGGATTTGACGGCCGAAAAATCGTGGATTTTGTCAAGGCTTCCCTGAAACAATACCAATAGCACTTCCTCCGGGCTGATTCCCGGCACCAGGCCTATCCGCACTGCCCAGGTATCACCTGAAAAAAGATGGTGCCGGGAATAACACCCATGCCCTGCGGGCACAACAAAAGATGGCAGCTTTTAGCTATTAACTGAGTATTGATGGCTGATGGCTGACGGCTTTCATATAAACCCCGAATGAGGATGGATCAGATGGCACAGACCGAATACTGGAACCCGTATCTGGAAACCCTTTCCAGACAAAAATTGGAAAAACTGCAGCTTTTCAAGTTCAAGCGGATATTTGCATGGGCATACAGCCATTCAAGGTTTCACCGGTATCTTTATGACAGGGCCGGCATTACACCGGATGATATTCACTCTCTTTCCGATGTAAGAAAGGTGCCCAAAGTGGAAAAATCCATGATGCAGGCGATCCAGAACAAGGATCCGTTTCCCTATGGGGATGCCCTGTGTGTGCCCCTGGAAGAGGTGTGTGCCTTCCGCCAGACATCGGGTACCACAGGGCAGCCGGTGTACCAGCCCGATACCTGGCAGGACTGGGAATGGTGGGCCGAATGCTGGGCATACATTCTCTGGTCCCAGGGTTACCGGGCATCTGACCGGGTATTTCTGCCCTTTGGCTACAATATTTTTGTGGCATTCTGGGCCGGCCATTACGGTGCGGAAAAACTGGGGTGCGAGGTAGTGCCCGGCGGTGTTCTGGATACCCAGGCCCGTATTCTCAAGATCCAGGAACTGCATGCCACCGCCATGATGGCCACCCC
>Ga0102940_1002052_pt1 | contig 12369 bp, 10 predicted proteins | sample SalPonR2_C_D1_MG_FD_78215 | JGI IMG/M metagenome (GOLD analysis project Ga0102940, IMG submission 78215) | Salt pond soil microbial communities from South San Francisco under conditions of wetland restoration - Salt Pond MetaG R2_C_D1_MG | ecosystem: Environmental > Aquatic > Marine > Intertidal...
TGAATTTTGCAGGCATTCAATCCGATTTGATGCATCCAGCTTTCCCTGCCTCACCAAGCAATTGATTTGTCGGTAATTTACAAAATATGACACGGTAGTTTGGAACGATGTGTCGTTGAAAACTATACTTCGGAGCCTACTCAAAAGGACGCTCTATGTATAGCTCAAGCTCACGTTTCGTAAAGGAATTCTGTTCAATTTGTGTACTGGCGGTGCTTGCTCCGGCTACTGCCTTTTCCGGCGGGCTATATAATCGCGACCAAAGCGCCAGTGCCTCCGGCGCCAGCAACGCCGGAAGTGTCGCGAACCCGGAAAATGCTTCCACGATCTTTTTCAATCCCGCCGGGATGAGCCGGCTTTCCGGCACCAACATCTCGTTGGGTGCGATCGTTTTCGAGATCGACGCCGCGGGCAGGGATTCCCAAACATCGGCAACCCGAGCTAATGGCGATCCCGTTGCGGGTGACGGCGGTGGCGATCACGTTGGGACAATTGCGGTGCCCAATGCTTACCTTGCCCATGAAGTGAACGACTGGCTGGATGTGGGGCTGGGGTTTTACGTCCCCTATGGTCTGGGCTTCGATTATGGCGACGCCTTTGCCGGGCGGTTCCTTGGTGATGAGATTGAACTGGTGTCCTATGCCGTAAGTCCTTCTTTCGCCGTGAACAGCGGAGAAGGTTTCTCGTTGGGCGCCGGTATTGATGTGCTCTATGCCGATGCCGACCAGCGCAACCCGGTAGATTTCAGCGGAGTTGAGGCGCGTTTCTCTCTACCTCGTGGCACATTGAGTGATGGCCAGGCAAAACTGGAGGGTGACGATATTGCCCTGGAATTCACCATTGGCATGCTCTGGCAGGCGACGCCTGAAACGTCGATTGGCCTCTCTGCCCGTACCGGCACCGAATTCAATCTGAAGGGGACCAGCACCATCACCAACTTTCCCGCTCTGTCGGCCAGTGGTCTGGTCCAGACCAATGTCACCGAGCAGGTAGAAGTCCCCATCACGATTCCTCAAAGCCTGAGTGTCGGCCTCGCCCACCAGTGGAACGACGCCCTCAAACTGCTTGCCGGGACAACCTGGGCAAAATGGAGTGATGCTTCGGCGCTGACCGTCGTATCCCGCGAGAAGACGCCGGTGGCTTTTCCTGCCGAGCAGCCATCCGAGGAGCAGGTTCAGAGCTGGAAAGACACCTGGCAGTGGCGGTTTGGCGCTGTCTGGCAGGTGGCACCAACATGGTCACTGAAGGCTGGCTATTTGTTTGACGAATCTCCCGTCACCATCAAGACCCGTTCGCCGCTGACACCGTTCGATGATTACCATCAGGTTTCTCTGGGTGCACAGATTCGCGATCTGGCAGGCGACTGGACGGTGGACATGTTTGTCGCCCGGGTTTTTTATGAGGGCGATATTTCCATCGACTATACGGCGACGGATCCTGCGCAGGGCCAGACTTCATTCAAAAGCGAGTATGACGTGGTGCCGTGGACAGCTGGTTTGCAGTTTAGCCGGGAGTTTTAAAACAGGAGGAAATCAGAGCGGGAAAGTGGTCGGCGTGGCAGGATTCGAACCTGCGACCCCTTCGTCCCGAACGAAGTGCGCTACCAAGCTGCGCCACACGCCGATCAACGGCCGGTATTATACGGATTCACTTTGTTTTTACCAGCCCTCGGCCGATAAAAGGGTGTCCGTAAATTTGCTGAGATTATCGTAGATACTGACGTCGGCGCCGGGTATGGGTCTGGCGTCCAGGTGGCGTTCTGTTTCCTCGCCATTGCCGGTTCGTACCAGTACCGGGTGGCAACCTGCAGCGTGGGCGGCTTCCAGGTCTTTGCGGCTGTCGCCGACCATGATGGCCCCTTCAAGGCTCGCCAGGTGAAAATGTTGGCGAATCTGTTCCAGCAGCCCCGTCAGCGGCTTGCGACAGCGGCATTGATCGTCGGGATGGTGGGGACAGTAGGCGATGAAATCGATGCAGCCGCCCTGGGCTTCCACCAGTCGCTCCAGCTTTTCATGCATGGCGTCCAGTGCATCGGTGTCGTAGTAACCCCGACCGATGCCGGACTGGTTGGTGGCGATGGCGATGCGGTGCCCAGCATTACAGAGCCGGGCCACCGCTTCTATGCTGCCGGGAATGGGGAGCCATTCATCCGCTGAGCAGATGTAGTTGCCATCGTACTCGTTGATGACCCCGTCCCGATCCAGAATGATCAACATCGCTATGCGCGTGCCTCTGAAACCGGTCTCAGCCTGCTGTGGGCAGCAGGGAGATATCCGCAACGCGCAGGAACAGGTTGCGCAGACGATTCAGTAGCGCCAGCCGGTTGTTCCGTACGGCCTCGTCGTCGGCCATGACCATCACTTCATCAAAGAAGTTGTCCACCGGTGCTCGCAAGCTGGCCAGTGAGCTCAGGGCGCTGGCGTAGTCGCCGCTCTCGAACAGCGGCAGGACTTTGGCGGCCTGCTGGTCGACCTGCTCGGCCAGGGCTTTTTCGGCACTGTCCTGCAGCAGGCTGGCGTCGACCGTTTCACCGATACTGTCGCCGCCTTGCTTGGTCAGGATGTTCGACACCCGCTTGTTGGCGCCGGCCAGGGCCTGCGCTTCGGGCAGCTGGCGGAAGGCTTCCACCGCTTTCACTCGACGGTCGAAATCCAGCGGGCGGGTCGGACGGCGGGCATGAACGGCCAGGTAAACCTCGGCACCAATGCCCCGCTCATCGTAATGAGCGCGGAAACGCTCCAGCATGTAATCCACAACCGTGCTGGCGGTATTCTGTTCGGTCAGCACCGTGAAGTTCTCTTCCGCCCACTCGCAGCAGGTCTGCAGATCCAGCGGCAGTTCACGTTCGATGATGATGCGAAGCACACCGAGAGAGGCCCGGCGCAGGGCGAACGGGTCCCGGGTGCCGGACGGCGGCTGGTTGATGCCGAACAGGCCCACCAGGGAGTCCAGACGGTCCGCGATGGCAATGGCACAGCCGGTCAGGGTTGTTGGCAAATCGTCGCCGGCGAAACGGGGCATGTACTGCTCGTTCAGAGCCTTGGCAACATCTTCCGGTTCGCCGTCGTTGGCCGCATAGTACTGCCCCATGATGCCTTGAAGATCGGTAAACTCCAGCACCATTTCGGTCACCAGGTCGGTCTTCGCCAGCATGGCGGCGCGCTCGGCCAGGGCCGGGTCACTGCCGATGGCGTCAGCAATCTTCCTTGCCAGGGCGGCAACGCGTACGGACTTGTCGTAGATACTGCCCAGCTTCTCCTGGAACACGATGGGTTTGAGGGCGTCAATGCGGTCCTCAAGTTTCGTCTTCCGGTCGGTTTCGTAAAAGAATGCAGCATCAGACAGACGGGGCCGGATCACTTTCTCGTTACCAGAGACCACCTGAGCCGGATCCTTGCTCTGGATGTTCGCCACGGTGATGAACAGCGGCAGCATTTCGCCGTCGGCGGCCACCACGTGGAAGTATTTCTGGTGTTCCTTCATGGAGGAAATCAGGGCTTCCGCTGGAACCTCCAGGAAACGCTCCTCGAAGCGACCCATTAACGGAACCGGCCACTCGTTCAGGGCGGTGACTTCGTCCAGCAGATCTTCATCAATCACGGCCTTGCCGCCGGCTTCCTTCTCGGCCAGTTCGGTCACGCCGGCACGGATCTGTTCCCGGCGCTCGGCGAAATCGGCAATTACATAGCCTTCCTGCTTGAGGACGACTTCGTAATCGTTCGGTGTGGGCACGATCAGGGATTTCGGGCAATGGAAGCGATGGCCGCGGGTCTTGTTGCCCGGAGCCAGGCCCATAATCGGCGCATCAATCACCTTGTTGCCAAACAGCAGGACCACCCAGTGTACCGGGCGCACAAATTCGGTCCGGTGGGCACCCCAGCGCATGCGTTTGGGAATCGGCAGGCCGGCCAGGGATTGCTCTACCAGCTCCGGCATCAGTTCCACGGTGGGCTTGCCCTGCTCCACGGTGCGGTAAACCACCCAGGCACCCTTGTCGGTTTCCAGGGTATCGAGCTGGTCCGGGGTAACGCCCAGAGAGGTGGCGAAGCCGGTCAGCGCCCGGGTCGGGTTGCCGGCGTCGTCAAAGGCAGCCTTGACGGCGGGGCCGCGTTTTTCAACAGACTTGTCGGGCTGGGCATCGGAGAGGTTCCGGATACGGACCGCAAGACGGCGCGGCGCAGCGAAGGCCTCGACCTTGCCGAATTCGATGCCGGCCTCTTCCAGACCCCGGGCGATGCCCTGGGTGAAGGCGTCAGACAATGGCTTGAGGGCCTTGGGTGGCAGCTCTTCGGTGCCCAGTTCGACCAGAAAATCCTGTGTTGCCATGATTATGCGTTCCCCTGTTCCTGCTGTGCCTTCTTGGCTTTCTTGCCCTTCTTGCTTTTCGCCTTGTCGTCAGCGGCCTCGGCGGCGGCCAGGACTTCCTTGCGCAGGGCATCGGGTGCCAGCGGGAAACCCAGTGAACGGCGGCTGTCGAAGTAGGCCTGAGCGACGGCACGAGCCAGGGTGCGAACCCGCAGGATGAAGCGCTGACGCTCGGTTACCGAGATGGCGTGGCGGGCGTCCAGCAGGTTGAAGGTGTGGGAGGCTTTGAGAACCTGTTCGTAAGCCGGCAGTGCCAGTCCAGCTTCGATCAGGCGGGCACTTTCCCGCTCATGAACGTCGAAGCTGTGGAACAGGAATTCGGTATCGGCGTGCTCGAAGTTGTAGGTGGACATCTCCACTTCCTGCTGGTGGAACACGTCACCGTAGGTGACCACACCGTCAGGGCCTTCGGTCCAGACCAGATCGTAGACGCTGTCCACGCCCTGCAGGTACATGGCGATCCGCTCAAGGCCGTAGGTAAGCTCGCCGGTGACCGGAAAGCATTCCAGGCCACCCACTTGCTGGAAGTAGGTAAACTGGGTGACTTCCATGCCATTCAGCCAGATTTCCCAACCCAGCCCCCAGGCACCGAGTGTCGGTGATTCCCAGTTGTCTTCCACGAACCGGATGTCGTGCACCAGCGGATCCAGACCCAGGGCTTTCAGGGAATCCAGGTACAGTTCCTGGATGTTGTCCGGGGACGGCTTGAGCACCACCTGGAACTGATAATAATGCTGCAGGCGGTTGGGGTTTTCACCGTAGCGACCGTCCGTAGGGCGTCGGCTGGGCTGAACGTAGGCGGCGTTCCAGGTTTCCGGCCCGATGGCACGCAGGAAGGTGGCCGGGTGGAAGGTGCCTGCACCTACTTCCATATCCAGTGGCTGGAGAACCACGCAGCCATGCTGCGCCCAGAAATTCTGCAGGGCCAGGATCAGGCCCTGAAAGGTGCCGATGTCCGGGGTTGTCTGTTGCTTTGCCTTGTCTGTCACGACGGTTGCCTGCTGATCAGTCTGTGTGTGGCGCCCCGGTTGTCCTTCGGGGCACTCCGAAAAAAGGCGCATTATACGCGTGCTGGCTGTGTATTTCTAAGTCAGAAGAAGGTGAGGCCCACCTGGAACAGTTTTTCCACATCCCGGATACGGGTTTTATCCACCAGGAACAGGATGACGTGGTCATCCGGCTGGATCCGGAGGTGGTCGTGGGCGATGAGCACTTCGTTGCGTCGGACGATGGCACCGATGGTGGTGCCTTCCGGCAGGCTGATTTCATCGAGCCGTTTGCCGACCACCTTCGAGGACCGGTGGTCCCCGTGGGCAATGGCTTCAATCGCCTCGGCAGCGCCCCTGCGCAGTGAGTGAACGTTCACAACGTCGCCCCTGCGGACGTGGGTCAGCAAGCTGCCGATGGTGGTTTGCTGGGGCGAGATGGCCACGTCGATATCGCCACCCTGGATCAGGTCTACGTAGTCCGGGTTGTTGATCAGGGTCAGTACCTTGCGGGCACCCAGGCGCTTGGCCAACAGTGAGGCCATGATGTTGGCTTCATCGTCGTTGGTCACCGCGCAGAACACATCGGTATTCTCGATGTTCTCTTCCAGCAGAATGTCCTTATTGGCGGCGTTGCCCTCCAACACCACGGTTTTCCGCAGATTTTCCGAGAGCATCACGCAGCGTTCGTGGTCCCGCTCCAGCAGTTTTACCTGGTAACGGTTTTCCAGGGTATGGGCCAGTCGCTGCCCGATATTGCCGCCCCCGCAGATAAAGATGCGCTTGTAGGGTTTTACCAGCGGTTGCAGTTCGCTCATGACCGACTTGATATGATCGCCGGCGGCAATAAAGAACACCTCATCACCGTCTTCAATAACGGTGTTGCCCTCGGGCATGATCGCCCGGTCTTTGCGGAAGATGGCCGCTACCCGGGTATCAATCTTGGGCATGTGGGTGCGCAGGTAAGACAGTTCGTGGCCCACGAGGGGGCCGCCCTTGGTGGCACGGATGGCCACAAGGCGGGTCAGGCCCTTGGAGAACTCCAGTACCTGCAGGGCGCCGGGATTCTCGATGAGCCGGGTAATGTGCTTGGTCACCAGATGTTCCGGGCTGATCAGAACGTCAATGGGAAAGCCCCGAAGACTGTCGAGATCCTTGGTCTGGTCGCGCTGGTAGAAAAGCTCGGATTTTGCCAGGTAAGCTCCGGCGCGTACCCGACAGATGGTGGTTGGAGTCTTGTACAGCAGTTTGGCCACCTGGCAGGCCACCATGTTGGTTTCGTCGCTGTTGGTGACCGCAATCAGCATGTCCGCGTCTTCCGCCCCGGCCTGTCTTAAAGATGTGGGGTAGGATGCAGCACCTTGAACAGTGCGAATGTCGAGCCGGTCCTGCAACTCGCGCAACCGGGCGCCATTGCTATCGATGATGGTGATGTCGTTGGCTTCGTTGGCAAGGTTTTCGGCAAGGGTTCCGCCGACCTGGCCGGCACCGAGAATCAGGATTTTCATGGTTCGGGTTTCTCCAGCACGGCATAGAAGAAGCCGTCATGGCTGTCCGGATCGGGGAGCAGTTGTCGCCCCGCACCCATATCGCGCCCCCACTGAGCGTCTGGCTCAAGGAGAATGGCATCGGTCTGCTGCTTGCAGAACCGCTGAATTATACGGTGATTTTCCTGGGGGAACACCGAGCAGGTGGCATACACCAGCCGTCCTCCGGGTTTCAGGATAGCCCACATGGCGTCGAGCAACCCGAGCTGTATGGCAGCCAGCGGGGTAATGTCGGATTCACGGCGCAATAACTTGATATCAGGGTGGCGGCGAATCACGCCGCTGGCGCTGCAGGGAACGTCCAGCAGAATGCGATCGAATGCTTCGCCATCCCACCATTGGTCGGTCGCGGCGGCATCCGCCTGTTTCAGGGTGGCGTTGAGATCGAGTCGATCCAGATTCTCCTGCACCCGGGGCAGGCGCTCAGCGGATTCGTCAATGGCGACCACTTCTGCCAGCTCACCACAGCTTTCAAGAATTGCGCAGGTTTTGCCGCCCGGGGCGGCGCAGGCATCCAGAACTCTCTGGCCTGGAGCGAGATCCAGCAGGGTTGTGCATAACTGCGCTGCTTCATCCTGAACGCTGACGGCGCCATCGGCGAACCAGGGCAGGCGGTCGACAGGAACCGGACTGGCCAGCTGAATGCCGTGAGGGGCAAACTGTGTCGCACAGGCTTCAATGCCGGCTTCCGCAAGTAACCCAAGGTATTCATCCCGGCCAAACCGCAGCGCGTTTACCCGCAGCGTCATGGGCGCCTGTGAATTGTTGGCGCCCAAAATTTGTTGCCAGTCTTCCGGCCAGTTGTGGCGTAGCTTTTCCACCATCCACACCGGATGACTGAACCGGGCCGAGTCGTCCTCGGGTTCTGGCGCGCCGTCACGCTCCGCAGCCCTCAGAACGCCGTTTACCAGCCCGGTCAGATGGGGTTTTTCCAGGGCCCGGCAGGCTTCTACGGTTTCATTGAGTACGGCGTAGGTGGCCTGTTGGCTGAAGCGCAACTGGAACAGGGCAACCAGCATCAGGTGATGGATGATGCGGTCCGGCTTGCGCAGAGGTTTCTTCAGCCGGCCATTGAGCTCGCCATCGAGGCGGTGAAACCAGCGGCAGGTGCCGTAACAGAGCGCCTGGAGCTCCGGGCGTTCATTGGCGGGCAGGCGGTTCAGTGCGGGCGGCAGGCACTGGGACAGGGACTGGCCATGTTCCACGGCTAGCATCACGCCGGCGGCGATGGCGCGCATGGGTTGTTGTCGATCCCCCATATCAGCGCAGCTCCTGGCCGGGCATAAGCAGTTCCTTACCGCCGTTAATAAGATCGTTCACGCTCTGGGCGCGGGACCCCGGCAGCTGCAGGCGGGTAATGCGCAGGGTTCCATTGCCGCAGGCAATGTCGATTCCCTCCCGGTCCCGTTGGATGACGGTCCCGGGCAGACCGTCGCTGGTGGTCACCAGAGCCCGGGCCTCATGAATCCGGATGCGTTGATCCCCCAGATCAGTGTAGGTTCCGGGCCAGGGATTGAATGCGCGAACCAGCCGTTCAATGACGGTGGCGTCTGTTGCCCAGTCAATATGGCCTTCGGTCTTGCTCAGTTTGCTGGCGTAGCAGGCCAACTCGTCGTTCTGGGGTTCCCCGGTGAGTTCACCTTTCTGAAGCAGCTCAAGGGCCTTGATGATGGCGTTGCCACCGAGCTCTGCCAGGCGGTCATGCAGGCTGCCCCCGGTGTCGCTGTCATCGATAGCGGTCAGTGATTTCAGCAACATGGCTCCGGTATCGAGGCCTTCGTCCATTTGCATGATGGTGATGCCGGTCTCGTCATCGCCTGCGGCAATGGCCCTCTGAATAGGTGCGGCGCCGCGCCAGCGGGGCAGCAGAGAGGCATGGATGTTCATGCAGCCATGGGTGGGAATGTCGAGCACAGCCTTCGGCAGGATCAGGCCATAGGCGGCGACGATCATCACGTCCGGGTTCAGGTCGGCCAGTTGCTTCTGGGCTTCGGGTGTTTTCAGTGTTTCGGGCTGGAAGACCGGGATCTCGTGGTCCAGCGCCACTTGCTTGACCGGGCTGGGCTGCAGCTTTCGGCCGCGACCGGCGGGCCGGTCCGGCTGGGAATAAACGCCAACAATGGTGTGGCCGTCCGCAATCAGGGCCTTGAGCGCGGTTGCCGCGAAATCTGGAGTGCCAGCAAAAACAAGTCGCACGGTGTTGTGATCTCTGTTCCGTTGTATACGAAAAGACCGGGTCATGACCCGGTCCGGAATAGTGTCTGGTTTTGAGGCTCGCCTGCAGCCTGGATCAGGCACTCTTCTTATGCAGCTTCTCCAGCTTCTTGCGAATGCGAGTACGCTTGAGCGAGCTGAGATAGTCCACGAACAGCTTGCCGTTCAGGTGATCCATCTCATGCTGGATGCAAACGGCCAAAAGGCCTTTGGCCTCCAGTTCGTAAGGTTTGCCGTCCCGGTCCAGGGCCCGGATCATGCAGTGTTCGATCCGTTCGACGTCTTCGTAGAATCCGGGTACCGACAGGCAGCCTTCCTGCATGGCTTCCCGTTCACCGTCCAGAACTTCCACTTGGGGGTTGATAAACACCCGCGGCTCGCTCTTGTCCTCGGACAGATCCATGACAATGATTTGCTTGTGAACATTCACCTGGGTGGCCGCAAGGCCAATGCCGGGCGCATCGTACATGGTCTCGAACATGTCGTCGATCAGCTTGCGGTCGGCGTCTGTCACCTCTTCTACCGGCTTGGCAATGGTGCGCAGACGGGGATCCGGGTATTCGAGAATCTCTAGTATCATAGGTCAGTCTTTTCGCCTGTATGTCGGGACGCCCACAGAATTATGCCGGCATCTCTTTTGACTTTGCTGTTCTTTGTAACAGTGTGAAACTGATCTCCGAAATGCGACAGCGTACTGCGCAAATTTTCGCCCTGCCTCTACTATTATCGGGGCAAGGCCCCAGCTTTCAACGGCTGGAGGGGTTATCAACGTTTATACGACTATTATCCAACAATTCGTCGATTGAGTACAAACTGATCAGTTAATAGTTAAAATCTTTCGACGGCGGGATAGAATTTACTGGAAGAACAAAAGATAACATCACAATTTGCGAGACTTCTTCTATAGTAACTGGAATAACAACGTAATAAGCTGCAGGAAACTGACTGCATCCCAACAGAATGCAAAGAATCAAGGCACGCGATCAAGGACTTACACAATGAGGAAACTGCTGTACGCTCTGGCAGCAACTACGCTGCTTATAACCTCCTGGGCCCATGCTGCACCGGAGCTGCGGTCCGATCATCCCGAGCGTTACACCGTAGTTAAGGGTGACACCCTCTGGGACATTTCGGCCCGTTTTCTGAATAACCCCTGGTACTGGCCGGAAATATGGCATGTAAACCCGCAGGTCGCCAACCCTCACCTGATTTATCCCGGTGATCGCCTTGCCCTGGTTTACATCGACGGCAAACCCCGGATTACCAAGGTTGCCAGCAACGACGTGGTAAAACTATCGCCGCAGGTTCGTTCCGAGCCTATCGATACGCCGATCCCGGCGATTCCGCTCGATGCCATCGGCAGCTTCCTCACCGACACCCGTATTGTCAGCCCGGAAGAGATCAACGGCGCTCCCTACGTTCTGGAAGGTGAAGACGGCCGCATCATCACTGGTGCCGGCGATCGGATATATGCTCGCGGTGAGAAACCTGCTGACAAGGTGGGTATCTTCCGCCGCAGCAAGGAATTCCGGGACCCGGACACCGGCGAATTCCTTGGCCTTGAAGCACGTAGCATTGCCCGTGGTGATGTGGCCCGCGAAAATGGCGACGTACTGACTGTAAATCTGGTCAGTTCCAACGAAGAGGTTCGTATCGGCGACCGGCTCCTGGTGAGCGAAGACCGCCGCCTGACCACCAGCTTCGTGCCCAGTGCGCCCAGCGAGGACATTGAGGGGCAGATGATTTCTGTCGATGGTGGTGTTAATCAGATCGGTCAGTTTGACGTGGTTGCCATTAACCGCGGCACCCGGGAAGGTCTGGAAGCCGGCAACGTGATGGCCGTTCTTAAAAGCGGCAATCTGGTCCGTGACCCGGTAACTGGAGAAACCATCGAGCTGCCCTCCGAGCGTGCCGGGTTGCTGATGGTGTTCCAGGCTTATGAAAAAATGAGCTATGGGCTGGTGCTGCGGGCCAACCGCGTGTTGACGGTGGGTGACAAGGTTACCAACCCCTGATTGATTGAATACCGATAGACGCAATGGCCGGACCAGGAAGGTCCGGCCTCGCTGTTTCCAAGGACGATGCCGTGTTTTCTTCTGCTACAGCCCAATGGCTGTTTCTGACTTGCCTGCCAAACCTTGGCCGCACCCGTCGGCGCGAACTGCTGACTGAATTCCCTGACCTGCCCCGACTGCTCTCGATGAATGCCGCAACCTTGCGGGCCATGGGCATGACTGCGGACGCCATAACCGCAATCCAGGCCTGGCAACAGCAGGATGAAGCTCATCCGGCGGTTCGTGACGTCCGATTGATACAGGATTCCTGCCGAAAGCACGGCATCGGCATTCTGACCTGGATGGACACTGATTACCCGGAGCAGCTCCGGCACATTCACGATGCACCCCTGGTACTTTATACCCTGGGTGATACGGAGCTTCTGGCCCGGGACCAAATCGGCATTATCGGCAGTCGCAAGGCGACTCCTGCCGGTCTGGATCATGCCCGTCGGTTCGCTGCGGAACTCAGTGCCCGGGAGTTACTGGTGACCAGTGGTCTGGCGCTCGGCGTTGATGGTGCCGCCCATGCCGGTGCGCTGGATGCCGGGTTTCTGACGCTGGCGGTGATTGGCTGCGGTCTGGATCGTATCTATCCGCACCAACACAGGCGCCTGGGTGAGCGGGTGATTGCCCAGGGGCTGGTGATTTCCGAGTATCCCCCGGGTACACCGGCAAGAGCCGCGCATTTTCCTCAACGCAACCGGATTATCAGCGGCCTGAGCCGTGGGGTGCTGGTGGTGGAGGCGGGTCTGCGGAGTGGCTCCCTGATCACCGCGCGGATGGCGCTGGAACAGGGGCGGGAAGTATTCGCCATTCCTGGCTCGGTGCATAGCCCGGTTGCCCGCGGCTGTCATCACCTGATCAAGCAGGGCGCCCGACTCGTGGAAACGGTGGATGACATTCTGGAGGAACTCGGCGCCTGGTGGTCCCCGCCGCTTACGCCCGAGTCTGCTTCAGAGCCAGAACCAAAGCGCCATGACAACGGACTCCTGGCCGGCCTGGACAGTCGCGAAATCGCGGTGTTTAAGGCTTTAGGGTATGATCCACAATCAACCGATGCACTGAGTTCAGCAACCGGTCTTCCCGCCGATCAGCTCATGCAGTCCCTGTTGCTTCTTGAGTTGCAGGGCCTGGTCAGTTCGGCGCCGGGAGGTTTTCAGAAAATCGCCTGAATCTGGTGTAACCAGCTACCCTGATCAA
>Ga0102940_1002056_pt1 | contig 12340 bp, 8 predicted proteins | sample SalPonR2_C_D1_MG_FD_78215 | JGI IMG/M metagenome (GOLD analysis project Ga0102940, IMG submission 78215) | Salt pond soil microbial communities from South San Francisco under conditions of wetland restoration - Salt Pond MetaG R2_C_D1_MG | ecosystem: Environmental > Aquatic > Marine > Intertidal...
CGTCTTGCCCGAGCCGGTGACGCCAAGCAGGACCTGTGCTTTGTCGCCCCCTTCTACCCCCTGTACCAACTGCTTGATGGCTTGAGGCTGATCGCCAGTAGGGGTAAACGGGGATTGGAGTTGAAATGGCATGCAGTAACGGTTTTATCAGCGGACAATTTCTACCCAACTTCTACAAAAAAACAAGGCCTAAAGTTGCATATAGTTCACACCTCAACCCCCACCGCCCGTGCATGCTCAACAATTGCACTTACATAATCCGTCGGAGAATAAGCCCCGATTGCCATCAGATGTGCATCCCCCCGGCGGTCAAAGGCAAAAATAGTACCGGGTACGGGCTTCTGCGCGGGCAGTTGGTACCCTGCTATAGCCATTTCTTTGCAGAAGGTATCCCACTTGGCCAGAAAGGTTGATAGACCGATCGCCTGAAAAGGCTTGTAGATCCCAGGCCGCTTCGGTGGAATAAGCAAAAACAGCTTATCCGTCAGCTTACGCTCCTTAATTTGCTCCAGCTCCCACTTAAGATTGGCGGACTGCCCAACGGACATCACTATGATGGAGCAGATATCGAGCTGCTCGGAGAGTACTTTCTGCCAATTGTCGTCTTCTTGGTAACTGACCGCTAAACCCTTGACCGGGATAGAATCTTGTGGGTTGCCCAGGCCATTCAGCGGGCCGATGTACTGAGCAAATGTGCTGCTGAGGTATTCTGTGAAACTGTAGCGGAGCAGTATAGCCGAGTTGTCATCTGGCAGTTCTTTAGGGATATGAAAATTGCTGCCCATCCAGAAGGCCTTGCGGTCCGTACGGAAAGAGCGGATGAACAGTACAGCCCCCCTGATGGCCTCCTGCTTTTCTTCTTCATGCTGCTTTTTGAACACTTTATCCAGGTCAGCCAATGACAACATACCGGAAAACACCAGCAGGCGGAAAAGATTCGTCCCGTCAATCTGCTCTGTCCAGTAGCCATAAATTACGAGCAGAGCAATGATCCCGTAGGTCGGATAAATGATCTGCCGGAAGGCGAAGGGTTTCAGCCGCTGACCCGCCCGCCGCCGCCCGTAGCCGCGGCTGTAGTACTGTACGGTTGCATAGATGGCAAAGATGATGAAACCGAATGTAGGCACTAAGCCCAGTACAAGGCTAAGCGTAGTTTCTTCTCCCGTGATTGTCAAGTACATCCCATAGCCACCTACCCCAACGGTGAATAGGTAAATAGCCAGGCACAGCAAGATGGATTTAACCCGGTTGTAGCTAAGACTCCACAGATAGGGGTACACGAAAATGACCGTGATGAATGCGGTCAGCACCAGCAGGAAGAGTACGGTGAAACTCATTGTATACGGGGGTTGGTCGTAGCCAAATTATACGGCAAAACCACAATAATGTTGCGATATTCAGCGCCTTACTTCTGCTGCTCGTACTTCTGCTTAAACTTACGGTACAGTTCCTTTTGCACATTATCCAAGTCAATGGCGCGGCCCTGCACAAAGGCTTTCTCCACATTACCGTTGCGGACCTCCAGCGCGTCTCCTTGGCTGATAAACAAAGTAGCTTCCTTACCCACTTCCAGGGTACCCACCTGCTCGTCAATTTCAAGAATCTTGGCTAAGTTGCCCGTCAGTCCCGCTACAGCCTCCTCGTACTCCAGCCCGTAACCCACAGCTTGCCCAGCCTGGAAAGCCAAGTTGCGCTGCTGCCAAAAACCTTCGTGCCCAAAGCCAAACAGCACCCCTGCCTCCTGCAACTGAGCAGGGGTTTTGAACGGCTGGTCGATATCCCCATCCACCCGGCTCGGCAGGCTCTGGGTGGAGCGCAGGATAACGGGTACTTCGGCTGCCTTTAATTCTTCGGCCACCATCCAAGCGTCCCTGCCATCCACTATTACTAAGTTAAGACCAAATTCCTTCGCCCACTTCAACGCGTGCAGGATTTCCTTGGCTTCCTGCGCCCGTACATACACTTGGCGTTCACCAGCCAATACCCGGCCCATAGCCTCCAACTTGAGGTTGACCGGGTCAGGCGATTCTAGGTGGTTGTAAGCCTGGGCTTCGCGCATGAAGTCTTCCAGCTCCTGCACCTGCTCCTCGTATTTTTTATTGGGGCTGTAGCGGCGTTCCCGCCAGCTGTAGCTGAACAGGCTGGGCCAGTTGACGAATAAGCCTTCATCAGCTTCCAGGGCGGCATCTTCCCAGTTCCAGGCATCCAATAAAACAATGCTCGAAAGCCCGGAAATACGCCCGCCGGTAGGGGCGACCTGCGCCATCAGCACGCCCTCGGAGCGGACCGTGGGGATGACTGGAGAGTCAGTATTGTAGGCGATCAAGCTGCGTAGGCTGGGATTCATGCTGCCGGTCTCATTGTAGTCGCGGGTAGCCCGCACCGCGCTGATATCTACCAAGCCTAGGGTAGAGGCGGTGGCGATAAAGCCAGGGTAGAGGTGCTTGCCTGCCGCGTCGATTGGCTCGTAGCCGTTCCAGCTGCGCTCGGCGGCTTCCTCCGCTGTCCCCACAAAGGTGATGATACCGTTGACGAATGCTACCGTTGCATCCTCTATAACTTCACCATTGCCCAAGTGGGCGGTGGCGCCGGTGATGTACAGTGGGGACGCCTGTGCGGGGGCAGGGGCCGGCACTTGGGCCACCAGCCCGGCGGTAACGAAGCAAAGTAGACAGATGGATAGGTAGACTCGCATAGCAGTAGTATTTGTGGGCTAAAAGTAAGGTTAAATGTTGGAAAGTTGTAGGGTTGAAAGAGTTGAAAGGTTCTAAGGTTGCTTGCTGGTTAGCCAACCTTTCAACTCTTTAACTTTTCAACCCTATCTCCCTACGGATGCGCCGCCACCCAAACCTCCCCATCCTCAAAAATCTCTTTTTTCCAAATCGGTACGGTTTCTTTCAGGGTATCGATAGCGTACTGGCAAGCCTCGAAAGACGCTTTACGGTGGGGGGTGGAAACAGCGATAATCACGGCAATCTCCCCCAGCTCCAAAGTACCGACCCGGTGGTGGAAGGCGACTTTTTCTGCCGGCCAGCGCTCCTTGACCTGCTCCGCAATCTTCTGCATTTCCGAGATGGCCATGGGCTCGTAGGCTTCAAAATCTAGGCGGAGTACGGTTTTGCCCTGCGTGTTATTACGCACCGTGCCGATGAACACATCTATGGCCCCGGCGCTATGGCTAGCGACGAAATCGATGCACTGTTGGGGTTGCAGGGGGGTGGGAAGCAGCTGTATGTCGGTCATGTTTTCTTGTTTTCGGTACGAAAAGGCATTGTTTGTGCGCCTAACTTAATTACATTCTTGAATAATCTCGTACCCGGTAAAGTCCGAACTGTAAAATACTGGCCCTATCTTGAAATTCAAGGGGTAGTCCATCTGAGACACTTTTTCTTTGAGAAAACAAAACTGGTTAATTTCAAAATCTCCAACTATATGTGTGTGGTTGAGAATATTATTACCATCAAGATTGAGCAACCAATTCAAGTATGAATCATCGGGATTTGAAATCTTTATATCCAGAAAGCAGAGATTGGAAGAGTTCCGAAACAGTACAGAACCTGTGTTTATATAGTCAAAATGCATTCTTATAACCTCACACTTTTCTGGAATACTTTGCGGTAGATTCACCTGGTTTAAAACAGGGTTCCACCGAAAATTCAATCCATTATACAATTCCAGTCTCGGTAGCCCAATTGCGCGTAGCGAATCGTTAGATACGATAGCAACTCCATATTCTTCAATCTTTTGTAAATTATTCATTTGTATGGTGTCTAGTGCTGAGTTGTTTATGATTGTAATAGCGTCGTCCACCGTCTTTATTTGGGGTATGTCTATTATTTTCAGGGCGGAATTTCCAGATATCTTAAGCCCTCCGACTCGCTCCAAATTCGGCAACCGTATACTTTCCAACTCAATACTCCCAAAAGTTAGTTCTCCCGTGACCTCCGTGAGCTGATTTAGAGCGCTTATGTCATTTATGTAGCGACCTATATGGATGTTACCTTCAAATACCTCCATACTTTCCAACTCCTGGCGAAAACTATTCAGTTCTTCCTGAGTAGTCCACCAATTTATTTCAATTGGACGGTCCTCTTCATTTTTTGAACATGAACTTAATAGTAACAAGACCCAAATTAGGTGTAAAAATTTCATAGCTGTGGTTTTAAGACCGAAGAAAAATGATAGTGGCTCACCGGGGGTGTTGACCCCGGCGATAGATAATCCAAATAGGTGTTAAGCTGTTTGCAGGGACGCAGGGTGGCTCTGTGAGCCTCCATTGTTTTGCGCAATTAGAACGAGTGCGGGTAAAGACTTCATAAAGCAGAGTTATAGTGAGCGTGATTGATTTTGATTTGCAATATAATTGCTTTCCTTAACTTCCGCAAAAGGAGGTGTGAAGATGGTACAGGGATTCAGGCATATTGAATATGCTACACATTTTTTTTGTATTCCAAGGAACCGTTTTCATTACCATTGCGGTTGCCACTCAAAAAAAACATGCCGCAATTCGCCATAAGCGACATCCACGGCTGCGCAAAAACCTTTGACGCGCTGCTGAACGAAATACAATTTAGCCCTTCCGACGAGCTGTTCCTGCTGGGCGACTACATCGACCGCGGGCCGGACAGCAAAGGCGTGCTTGACCGGATCCTGCAGCTGCAGCAAGACGGCTACCAAGTGCAATGCCTGATGGGCAACCACGAAAAAATGGTATTGGATAGTGTCGCTTTGGGGTGGGCTGATATGGCCAAAAGCTGGATGGCCAACGGCGGTAGGACGACCCTGCAAAGCTTCGGCCTGCAAAAGACGGCCCCGCCCGCCTTAATACCCGATGACTATCTGTCGTTCCTTTCCCAAATGGGACTCTACAAAGAAGTCGACGGCTATATTCTGGTACACGCTGGCCTCGACTTTGAGACGCCAGACCCCTTCCAGGACCACTACTCGATGCTTTGGATACGGGAATTCTACAATTCCATAGATTATGATTGGCTGGATGGGCGGGTCATTATCCACGGGCATACGCCGAGGGCGGCCGCACAGATTAAATTTCAGTTGAAAAAACTGTCTAGCCTTTCCGTCTTGAACATTGATGCGGGTTGTGTCTTTGAGCGCCACGGGCGGGACTCCCTCTGCGCATTTAATATGACCGACCGCACCTTAACCTTTATGAAAAACCAAGAATCTAACTCATGCCCCCTCAAGAAATCAGAAAAATCAGCAAAAAACTCAGCCTGCTGCTCCGCCACAAACCAGAACTGTACGGCCTGACCCTCGACCGGCAAGGCTGGTGTGAAGTCGATGCTCTTTTAGCTGCCTTTCGGCAAAATGGGCAAATACTCCCTCAAGAGGTGCTGGAAACCGTGGTAAGCCAAAACGATAAAAGACGGTTTAGCTTCAGCGAGGACGGGCGTCGCATCCGTGCCAATCAAGGGCATTCCATTGATGTTGATTTGGGATATGAAGCCATGCAACCCCCGGAAACGCTCTATCACGGTACAGCGACCCGGTTTTTAGACCGTATTTTTGAGGTCGGGCTGCAAAAGCAACAACGGCATCACGTCCATCTTTCCCCGGACGTGGAAACGGCCTCAAAGGTGGGAGCGCGGCATGGCAAACTGGCCATATTAAGCATTGATGCAAACCGGATGGCAGATGATGGCCACATTTTTTACCGCTCGGCCAACGGCGTATGGCTGACGGATAAAGTGCCTGTAAAATATTTTCAGCTTTACGAAGTGCCACCGACAACCAATAGGGCACCCAAGGAGTTAGAATAAATGTTATAACAACAATTCATCCAAACGCCCTATGTCCAAAAAAGCTGTACGCATTACTGCATTGATTGCCGTTGTCCTGCTGGTGGCTGCTTTCTTTATTTTCCAAGATGAGATACTCGGTGAAGATACGCCAAAGCCGGAAGCCACAAGCTCAGAATCTACCGGTTCCGCACCGGAGGAAGCACCACCTATTCCTGTAGAAGCGATAGTCACAGAAGCCAGCTCCCTACGCGATGCCATTTCGGTAAACGGCTCTACGGTGCCGAACGAAGAAGTAGCCATCACGGCGGAAGTGCCGGGCAAAATCGAAGAGCTAGAGTTCGAGGAGGGGCAGTTTGTCAAAAAGGGGCAGGTGCTGCTGCGCCTAGACGATGAAGAGCTGCAAGCCGAGCGGCAACGCTTAGTCGTACAGCGGCGCCTCAACCAGAAGATTGCCGAGCGCCTCAAAGCCCTGTACGAAAAGGAGGGGGTCAGCCTGCAGGAATACGAGGTCGCAGCCGCGGAAGTCGAAAAGACAGAAGCGGAAATCACCTTGCTCGACGCCCAGTTGGAAAAACGGGTGATCCGGGCACCCTTTGCCGGGCAATTGGGCCTGCGTATGGTCAGCGAAGGCAGCTACCTGTCGCCAGGCACCCCCATCGTGCAATTGATCAGCACCAATCCCATCAAATTGGAATTTGACGTGCCGGAGAAATACAGCCGCGCCGTAGAAGTAGGCAGCCGGGTGGAATTTCGGCTCGACGGCAGCGACCGCCGCTTCCACGCCAACGTCATCGCCCGGGAACCCAATATAGACCCCGACACCCGCACCCTGCGCTTCAAAGCTACCGCGCCTAACCCGGGCGGCGGTATATTGCCTGGTGCTTTTGCCGATGTACAAGTGGAGCTGGAAGAATTTGCGGGAACCATACTCGTGCCTACACAAGCCATCATTCCGGAGCTGAACAACAAAAAAGTATTCCGCTACCGCAACGGGAAAGCAGAGCCCGCCATAGTGGAGACCGGCATCCGCCAAGAACGCTACATTCAGGTGGTCGAAGGCCTGTCTGCCGGGGATACCGTCATCATCACAGGCCTGCTGCAGATCAAGCCTGGCGATTCCGTCACCCTATCCAAAATCCAGTAATGCCATGAGCTTATCCTCCCTCAGCATCAAACGGCCTGTCCTCGCTACCGTCATGTCCATCGTAATCGTACTTTTTGGCGTCATCGGGCTGACTTACCTAGGTGTGCGCGAATACCCGAGCGTCGACCCGCCCATCATCACCGTCCGGACCAACTACGTGGGGGCCAACGCGGATATCATCGAGTCGCAAATCACCGAGCCAATCGAAGAAGCCGTAAACGGCATTGCGGGCATCCGCTCCATCACTTCCGTCAGCCGCGACGGCCGCAGTACGCTTACCGTGGAATTCGATTTGGAAGTGGACCTAGAAACGGCCGCCAACGACGTACGTGACAAAGTATCGCAGGTGGTAGGCGAACTTCCTCCTGACACGGACCCGCCCGTCGTTTCCAAAGCAGATGCCGACAGCGACCCCATCATTTTCCTCAATATCCAGAGTGATCAGCGCTCCCTGCTGGAGCTAACGGATATCGCCGAGAATGTCTTCAAAGAGCGGCTGCAAACCATCAACGGGGTGAGTGAAATCCGCATCTGGGGACAGAAGAAATATTCCATGCGGCTTTGGATCGAAGCGGAGCGCTTAGCAGCCTATGGCTTAACGCCACTCGATGTACAGCAGGCATTACAGCGCGAAAACATCGAACTCCCCTCCGGCCGGGTGGAAGGTGCGAACACCGAACTGACCGTCCGCACACAGGGCCGGCTGACGACGCCGGAGGAATTTAATGACTTGATCCTGAAAGAAGACGGCGGCCGCATCGTCCGCTTCCGCGATGTGGGCTACGCCGAGCTCGGGCCCGAGAACCTGCGCACGGTACTGAAACGCGACGGCGTGCCTATGGTCGGTAATGCCATCGTCCCCCAACCGGGTGCCAACAACATCGAAATCGCCGATGCTTTCTACGAGCGGCTGGAGCAGATCAAGAAAGACTTGCCCGCCGATATCCAACTGGGCATCGGTTTTGACAAAACCCAGTTTATCCGCGATTCTATTGACGAAGTGGAACAGACCATCTATATCGCGTTTGGGCTAGTGGTCATGATCATTTTCCTCTTCCTGCGCGACTGGCGGACAACCATTATCCCGGTCATCGTCATTCCCATTGCCTTGATCGGTGCCTTCTTTGTGATGTACGCCGCCAATTTCTCCATCAACGTGCTGACCCTGCTGGGCGTGGTGCTGGCCATCGGTTTGGTGGTGGACGACGCGGTGGTGGTACTGGAGAATATCTACGCCAAAGTGGAGAACGGCATGACACCTTTGCAAGCTGCGCTGAAGGGAGCGGATGAAATCTTTTTCGCCGTAATCGCGACTACCGTGGCTTTGGTCGCCGTATTTATGCCCGTCATTTTCTTGCAGGGTCTGACCGGGCGGCTGTTCCGCGAATTTGGAGTGGTGATCGCCGGGGCGGTAGTGATCTCCTCTTTTGTCGCCCTAACGCTGACGCCCATGCTGTCCAGCAAAATACTCAAGCAACGCGCCCGGCACCCATGGTTCTACCGGGTGACGGAGCCTTTTTTTGTGGCGCTGACCAACGGCTACCGGTCGACGCTTAATGGCTTTATGCGGGTACGCTGGCTGGCCATCGTCATCATGGCGCTGAGTGGTTGGTTGATTTACGACATCGGCAGTGGGTTGCCGCAGGAGCTGGCCCCGCTAGAGGACCGCAGCCGGATCCGTGCTTTTGCCCGCGCTCCTGAAGGCTCTACCTTTGAATATATGGATGCCTACACCAATGAATTGGTGAAAGTCATGATGGAAAACATACCAGAAAGTAAAGGCGTCATCTCCGTGACTTCGCCAGGCTTTGGCGCTTCCACTTCCGTCAACTCCGCTTTTGCATTTGCGGTGCTAAATGATCCGGAGAGCCGAGAACGGGGCCAAACTGAGATATTAAACGCATTGCAACCCGAAGTAGCGCAATTGACCGGCGCTTTGACCTACCTCAGTGAAGAGCAGAGTATTGGCAACCGCAGGGGCGGACTGCCCGTACAGTATGTACTACAAGCTCCCAGCTTCGAGAAGCTCAAGGAAACCCTGCCCCGCTTCGTGGAAAAAGTACGTCAGAACCCAACCTTCAGCTTCGTGGATGTCGATTTAAAATTCAACAAGCCCGAGCTGAATATCGAAATCAACCGGCAAAAGGCCCGCGACCTGGGCGTGTCCGTGTTGGATATTGCACAGACGCTGCAGCTGGGGCTGAGCGGCCAGCGCTTTGGCTATTTTATCATGAACGGCAAGCAGTATCAGGTCATCGGTCAAATACAACGTGAAGGCCGGGATGAACCGGTGGATGTGCGCTCGCTCTACGTCCGTAATGATGCGGGCCGCATGATACAACTGGATAACTTGGTGACCTTCAAAGAACAAACCACGCCGCCTACCTTGTATCGCTTCAACCGCTTTGCCTCAGCCACCGTCTCGGCTGGGCTAGCGGGCGAGAACACCATAGGCGATGGCATTGAGGCCATGAACGCGATTGCCGACGAAACACTAGGCGATGGTTTCTACACCACCCTCACGGGTACCTCGCGCGATTTTGCGGAAAGCTCCTCCAGCCTGGTGTTTGCGTTCAGCTTAGCGTTGATATTGATCTACTTGGTGCTCTCGGCGCAGTTTGAAAGCTTCCGGGACCCGTTCATCATCATGTTTACCGTGCCGCTGGCCCTGGCGGGAGCGGTTATTTCACTGCTGTTTTTTGACCAGACCCTCAATATTTTCAGCCAGATCGGCATCATCATGCTCATCGGGCTAGTGGCCAAAAACGGTATCCTCATCGTAGAATTCGCCAATCAACGCAAGGAAGCCGGGCTCAGCCGGTTGGAAGCAATTAAAGATGCTTCGGTAGCGCGATTCCGTCCTATCCTAATGACGAGCCTATCAACCATCCTAGGAGTGCTGCCAATTGCGCTGGCCTTAGGTGCCGGTTCGGAAAGCCGCGTATCTATGGGTATTGCGGTCATCGGCGGGCTGGTTTTTGCCACGGTTTTGACGCTGTATGTGATCCCCGCCATCTATTCCTACTTGTCAAGTAAGGAAGCGAAGCGGTCTAAAAGAGAAGCCGAGCTAGCCGAAGCAGAAATGGAAGCGGCGGAGTAGAAGAATAGGAAGTCGGTGGCCAAAACGCTTCTGGCCGAAAAAAGATAAACCAAATGCCCTAATGCTGGTTTTCTCTGTGATTTTGATTTTCCCAGAGTACAAATCCAAGCATAAGCGCCATAATGAAGAGTCACCTGCGGCTTATATCCGTTACCGTATTTATACTGCTCGCCATCATCAGCGGCTATTTTGTCACCCAACTGAAGTTTTCCTTCGACTTTGAACAGTTTTTTCCGGAGGGGGACGAGGACTTAGAGTTTTTCCGCGATTTCATCGAGAACTTCGAGGGGGACGACAACTTCCTGCTCATCGCTGTCCGCCGGGAAGGGGGCGCTTTCGAGCAGGATTTCCTGCAGCGCTTCCACCAGTTTTCCCTCGACACCCGGAAGCTGCCGCATGTGGAAGAAAGCCAGTCGCTTACCATGTTTTCCTACCCCGTCAAGACACCCTTTGCCATCACTTCGGTGCCGGCCATCCATATTGACCAGCCGGAGCGCTACGCGGCGGACCGCAAGCGCATTCTAAACGACGAGCGTTTTGTGCATAACCTCATTTCTGAAGATGGTGAGACGCTGGTTATTTTCCTGAAGACGGTCCCCAGCATACAACTCAGCCAGGCGGAGGAGCTGATGGAGGCCCTCAATGGTTTGGTCGAGGAATACGATTTTGAGGAATACCATTACCTCGGCCGGCCCTATTTCCAGAAGGAGCTGGTGGCCATGCAAAAACGGGAGATTACCGTTTCGGCTATCATTTCGGGTATTTTGGTGACGCTGGTGATGTTCTTCTTATTCCGCCGGCCGTGGGGCATATTTGTGGCGCTGGTGTCCATTGGGCTGGGCATGCTGCTGTTTATGGGGCTGCTGGGTGCTACCGGCCGGGAACTAAATGCTATGGCAGCGCTGTATCCCGTGCTGATGATTATCGTGGGCACCTCGGACGTCATTCACATCATGTCGAAGTACATCGATGAGCTGCGTAAAGGCGAACGGCAAGACCGGGCGATTGTAACGACCATAAAAGAGATCGGCCTGGCGACGCTGCTGACGTCTACCACCACCGCTATTGGCTTTGCCTCCCTGCTGACGAGCAAGGTCGGCCCCATACGCGACTTTGGGATCAATGCGGCCATTGGGGTGATGGTGGCTTATGTGACGGTTATCTTTTTCACGACGGCCGTACTCTCTTGGTTCCGGGCAGACCAGATCATCAAGCTGGGGCGCGGGCATGCTTTTTGGGAGAAGTGGATGGACCGCTCTTACCGCTTCACGCTGCGCTACCCGGCGCGGATTGCCGTTGGTGGCATGCTGACGCTGTTCATTGCGCTGTGGGGCATCTCCAAAATCACGACCAACTACGGCATCATCAACAACATGCCGATTGGCGAGAAAATCACGGAGGACTTCCGCTTCTTTGAGCAAAACCTGACCGGCTTCCGGCCGCTGGAGTTTGCCGTGACGGCCAAGGAAGGCTACAAAGCCAATGACTGGGAAGTGATACAGGCGATGGCCAAGGTGGAAGACCATTTGAAGGAGTACCCCTCCATTCAGGCCGTAGCCTCTATCACTACCGTCTACAAGAGCATCCACCAGATGATGAACAACAACGCGCCAGAAGCTTACGAGTTGCCCGATACCCGAGAGCAGTTTCAGCGCTACCAGCGCCTAGCCACGCGCATCCCCAAGATGAACGTCAATGTGCTACTGAGCAAAGACCGGGAAAAGGCGCGCATTACCTCCCGCATCAACGACGTAGGCGCGGATACCATCAAGCAGATGGGGCAGCGCATCGACCGTTGGATTACCGAAAACACGGATACGTCGGTGGTGGCTTTTAAACGAACGGGCACGGGCTTGATCATAGACAAGAACGCGGAGTATGTACGCCGGGACTTGCTCTACGGATTGGGCATGGCCATACTGGTGGTGAGCCTGCTGATGGCCTTGCTGTTCCGCAACCTAAAAATGCTGCTCATTTCGCTAGTACCCAACCTCTTTCCGCTCATACTGGCGGGGGCGCTGCTGGGCTTCTTAGGTATAGAGCTGGAGGCTGGGGTATCCATCGTGTTCGCCGTCATTTTCGGTATCGCCGTGGATGATACCATTCACTTTTTGAGTAAGTACAAGCTGGCGCGGAATAAAGGGTTGGAAGTAGAAAAAGCCATGCGCATCACTTTCTTGGAAACGGGCAAGGCGATTGTGCTGACCTCTATTGTACTGTTTTTCGGCTTCTTGGTCATGCTATTTTCCATCCACCCCCCCAGCGTAACCATCGGTTTGCTGATCAGCCTGACGTTGGTGAGTGCGCTGCTGAGTGATTTGCTGTTTATTCCTC
>Ga0102940_1002057_pt1 | contig 12339 bp, 9 predicted proteins | sample SalPonR2_C_D1_MG_FD_78215 | JGI IMG/M metagenome (GOLD analysis project Ga0102940, IMG submission 78215) | Salt pond soil microbial communities from South San Francisco under conditions of wetland restoration - Salt Pond MetaG R2_C_D1_MG | ecosystem: Environmental > Aquatic > Marine > Intertidal...
CACGTTTTACGACGGCGGCGCGGCCTTTTCACAGCAGATGATGGAAGAACTACGTCGCCGTCTCGGTGAGGAGGTGGTGCTGCACCCGGTTCGTCAAAATCGCGCCCTCGCCGAGGCTCCGGGGAATGGGCACACGATCTTTCAGCACAATCTGCGCAGTGAGGGTGCGCTGGACTATTACAAGGTTGCTATGCAGATTCGTAACATGGGGGCGCCGGCTACTGAGCGCTCGGCCGAAGGTTGAGCACTGCCCCTTCTACTTCGCCACTTTCCTCGTAGATTGGGCTGCCATTGAGGTGGACGAACACCTCTGATCCCGGATCTGCAGCATCCGGCCCCGCCACAACGATTGCGGGATAGTCTTCCACCGGATCACCGCTGTTGGTGACCAGAGATGCGGGAAGCTGATCGGAGGGAATGGATGTGCCGTCAGGAGTCCGAACCTGAAACGTTTCCTCCTGATAGCGCATACGCTGCAAGGAGGCTTCGCCAAATCCTAGCAGGGTGCGAGCGCGCTGATTGGCGTACCCAATAGTGCCCCGGTGGTCGAGCATCACGATTGCTGAGGGATTACTATCGAGGACGCGCATCAAGAGTTCATGCTCTCGCAGCAGCGCCTGCTCCGCTACTTTGCGTTGGGTGATATCCACCAAAGACAGAACAATCCCCTTCTGCGTGAACTCATCCTGTTGGCTATGATAGGGCTGAATCTTGACCAGCAGCCATGTGCCGTCATTGTTCTGAACTTCCAGTTCACTGGAGCGCCCCGATTCTTGTACTTGGCTAATGTCCGAAACGAGCGATTCATAGCGGAGGTTATGAGAGAGATCGGCAAAGGGGCGGCCCACATCGGTCGGTATAATACTGATCTGCCGCGATGCGGTCGGTGTTATCTTTCGAATTGTGAGATTCCCATCGAGGAAGACGGTACCAATCGCAGTACTTGAGAGTAGATTGTTCATATCATCGTTGAGTTCCGACAGTTCATCAATCTTCTTCTGATACTCAGAGTTCACGGTAATCAACTCCTCGTTCACCGATTGAAGCTCTTCATTCGTGCTCTGCAGTTCCTCGTTTGAGGAGAGCAGTTCTTCATTCGTGGCTTGCAACTCTTCGTTAGAGGTTTCCAGTTCTTCGATCGTCGCCTGAAGGCTCTCTTTGGACGACTGTAGATCGTTCTCCAAGTCGGTAATCCGCCGCTGAACGCTCTCATCAACATCAAATCTCTGAATCGGAACGTCCTCGTCGCGAGGACGGTGGTCTCTTGGATCGAAAACGATCGCGAAGAATCGGGCGTTGTACGCGCTTCGTAAGGGACGGACCGTCATGCTCACCACGATATCTTCATCGTCACGATTTCTCGGAATCGCAATATCATCGTAGGCCACATCCTGATTATCCCGAATCGCGGTCTGCAGTGCAGTGCCTAAGGGGATGTGAATCGAACTCCGCGCCATCTTCATGATGTCCAGGTCCATCTTGCCCACGGGAATCTGGAGGTATGGTGAGAGATCGCCAAACGTATGAACCACATGCCGGTCCTCATCTACTACCACCGTTGGGGGCAGATAGTGCTGGATGAGGTGCTCATACATCGGCTCTGAGTTGCGCGAAGGCTTCCTATGGCCGGGCTCTCGACCAGCGGTGGTGGCTTGTGTCAGCTGGGTTGTACGAGCCAGTTGTTCGGACCGACCGGTTCGGGATAGCTCCAGTCGGTCTCTCCAGCCGGCGGGCGTATCCGGTGTGGTAGCGCCAACCCGCGGTGCTGACCCAGTTCCCTTATAGGCGAACACCTTCCACTTGGTATCGATCGTGCGAAAATATTGGGTAAGCTCCCCAACCGTTTCACTGGAACCCAAGAACAGGTATCCATCTTCATTAAGAGAGAAGTGAAAGTTGGAGAGCACCGTTTTTTGCAGTACCGGCTGAAGATAGATGAGCAGATTACGGCAGCTGATGAGGTCCACGCGCCGAAACGGGGGATCTTTGAAGATGTTGTGGTGCGCAAAGACCACGCGTTCTCGAATCGGTTGCGCGATATGATAGTGCTCGCCCGTGCGCACGAAATACTTGGTGAGGCGCTCCTTCGATATATCGCCGGTGACACTCTCGGGATAGGTTCCACGTGACGCAAACTCGATCGCGTCTCTATCAATGTCCGTGGCGAAGATTTTGATTTCATTGGGGAGCGCGTGTTTCTCGGCGTACTCAGAGAGGATGATCGCGATGCTGTATGCCTCTTCTCCAGTGGAACACCCGGCCACCCACACCCGGATCGGTTCGTACGGGTCCTTCCCGTTGAAGAGCGCGGGAATTACGTGTTCGGTAAGCAGTTCAAATGCCGGCTGATCCCGAAAGAACCGAGTAACTCCGATCAGGATCTCCTTAAATAATGTGGTAATCTCGCTGGGGTTCTCCTCCAATAGTGCGATATAACGTGAGACTTCCGGGATCTGATTGATTCCCATTCTCCGCTCTAATCGCCGAATGATTGTGGTTTCTTTGTAGAACGAAAGATCCACACCGGTTTTCTGCTTAATAAGCATGAAGATTTTGGTGATGGAGTCCGACGGACCTGCCCCATCGGGTGCCTCTCCGTCTACGAGATGTACCTGTCCGGTAATGAAGTTCTGTATCTCATCGGGAATCCTTTCGGCGGGCAGTACGAAATCAACGATGCCCGTGGAAATCGCGCTGCGAGGCATTCCGTTGAACGCGGCATCCTCCTCGGCCTGGACGATTACCAGACCTCCCGCCTCCTTAATCGCGCGAATGCCTCGGGTGCCGTCGCTGCCGGTGCCGGAGAGCACCACGCCGACCGCATTCTCCCCGGAATCTTCGGCCAGCGATTGCATAAACATGTCGATCGGCAAGTTGAGGCCGCGTTCCTGCTCCGTAAGAAACAGTGTGCCCTGGTAGATCGTCATGTTTTTCTTGCGGGGAATTAGATGGATCACCCCGGGGCGAACCGACAACCCATCCGCTCCTTGAACGATCTCCATAGTGGTGTGTTTCGCAAGAAGTTCGCCCATGAGGCTTTTGTAATCCGGCGAAAGGTGTTGGATAACGACAAAAGCGATATCGGTGGTGGATGGCATCGCGTTAAAGAACGTTTCCAGCGCCTCCAGTCCGCCCGCAGACGCGCCGATCGCCACGATGCGAAACCGTGACGGCTCCGCGGTCATTTCTTGCTCCCGGTGTGGGCCTGAACGGCGTCCAAAATCGTCTCTCTCACAAAGGGCTTGCTGATATAGTCGCTCATCCCCTCCTGGAGAAAGCGCTCACGGTCACCCTTCATGGAATGAGCGGAAATGGCGATGATAGGGATATCCCATTGGAGGGACTCGTCACCCTGCCGCGCCCGGATAGCCCGGGTTGCTTCGATTCCATCCATCCCGGGCATGGAAATATCCATCAGGACCAGGTCAAAGTGCTCGCTCTCGAGGCGGGCGATCGCGTCTCGTCCATTTCCCACCGAGACGATCCGGTACCCGGCTTTTTCCAGGACTGTCCGAATAACCAGAAGATTTATCGCGTTGTCCTCTGCCACCAAGATGCGTCCCCGGTCACCGGTGTTGGTGGAAGATGGAATCTGGGCCGCAGTCTCTGCCGGTTCAGCGGCGGGAAGCTCCAGCGGTACCGAGAAAAAGAACCGAGAACCGGATCCGGGTACCGTCTCGAAGTACAGCTGTCCTCCCATAAGTTGTGCGAGACGGCGCGAAATCGCCAGGCCCACGCCGCTTCCCTCATATCTGACTTCATTGTCCCGGATCGCTCGGTTGAACGACTCAAAAATCCGGCGTTGCTCTGCCATCGAAATACCGGGACCGGTGTCTGCAACCTCAAATGTGAGCTCCCGCACAACATCGGAGACCTGATCCTCCCGGATGCGGATCGTCACCGAGCCCGTCTCGGTGAAGGTGGTGGCGTTGCTCAGCAGGTTGACCACCACCTGGCGAATTCGGTTCCGATCGCCGGCGAGAATCTCCGTCATGTGCGGCGGGGTCTCCACCGATAACGTGAGACGCTTCTGCGCTGCAATGGGCTGAAACATAGCCTCTACGGTGGAGAGTAATTCTGCCACGCGGAACGGACGTCGATCGATGTCAACTTGATCGGACTCAATCCGGGATACATCACGCACATCATCGAGAATCGATAATAGCGAGCGAGCAGCGCTGTGGATGGTTGTCACATAGCGGGAGAGCTCCTCATTTTCTGCGTGTTGTTCGAGTGCCAGCTCGCTCATACCGAGAATACCGCTCACGGGAGTACGGATTTCGTGGCTAATATTTGCCAGGAAGACGCTCTTTGCGCGACTGGCAGTGACCGCGTCATCCCGGGCGAGAACAAGATCGTCTTCGATTCGTTTGCGGTCGGTGAGGTCTACAACCGTTGTCAGGCACTGAAGCTCTCCCTTAACACTTTCCTGCCGCCGGCTTTCGAGGCGCACCCAGGTCATATCCCCACTCCGGTTCTTGATCTGAATCTCTGCTGATTGCCGTTGGCTTAGCTCGAAGACCCGACGCAGATGGTTGAAAAAGACGGTGTGATAGTCCTGGGACAGGAACACGACGAATGGTTTGCGGTCCAAGGAGGTCCGCTCCGCCTGTATCAGGGTGGCGGCAGCGTGGTTAGCTTCAAGAATGGAGCCCTCCGTGTTGAAAACGAAATACGCAACCGGGGCAAAATCAAAGAGTTGCTCGTATCTCTGCCGTGCACGGTGTAACTCATCCTGAGACGTTTGGAGCTCGCTGTTCTGCATTTCCAACTCAATCTGGTGAACGGTGAGTTCATAGATGAGCGCATCCTGCGGCGAGTCTCCCGGCTCGGTTTTTTGTCGGGCGATTTCTTCGGCACGCTTGCGAATCTGACCCGCGGAGTCATCGGGACGCATCGACCATGAGTATAATATTTCGTACGTAGTGTGTCAGCTACGAGAGAAGAAACTCCAAAAGGCCGGCATAGTCATTTACCACGGGAATCAGCGGATTTTCCTGCACGATGGAGTCTGGGGGTCGGAAAAACGCCCCCGCGTCGGCCTCCGTAATCATGGCGAGATCGTTGTATGAGTCTCCGGCGGCATATACAGCAAGGTTCATACTCTTGAACGCTCGCACGGCGTGGAACTTACCGTGTTCCTGCCGAAGATGATACTCACGAATCGTACCGGTTTCGTCGATTGAAAGCCAGTTGCAAAAGAGGGTAGGCCAATCAAGTTGAGCCATGAGTGGTGAGGCAAACTCCTGATACGTGTCAGAGAGGATCACCACTTGCATGCGAGAACGGAGCTCATTCATAAAATCACGGGCCCCGGGCAATGGGGTAAGCGTTCTGATCACCGCTTCAATGTGATCGATCGTGACGCCATTGCTGTGGAGGATCTGCAACCGCCGGCGCATCAGCTCGTGATAGTCCGGAATATCTCGCGTGGTGAGATTTAGTTCGGCAATTCCCGTGGTGGCGGCCACCGCTTGCCATATCTCCGGAACGAGTACTCCTTCAAGGTCTAAACATGCCACACGCATGCCCCGGTTCATACCATAATCTATCGGTCAATACCAGAGACCGATTCGAGTTTTCTATGCGGTGTGGAGTAGTTTGAACGTGTACGATTCTTTAGAGTCCGGCTTAAAGCATGCCGGTGATTGCGGGGATCGGGAAATTCCGCCGAAATTTCTCGATGAATTACGCCATATTATTAGAGAAATAGGCAAAATAATGCACAAAATGATGGTTGATCGCCAGATATTCCGGAAATCCGGACCATAAAAGTACATAGAGTGCAACATACTTGTTGACGTGGCACCCGAAATTTCTTACCGTAACAATACATGATCACGTTGCATGCGTGGTCAACTTATGAGTCGAGGCGAAGGGCCCGGCTTGAGTAGAAGTAGTTAGGTGCTCACACACCTAAGAGGAGGATTCATGCATTACGTACGACGTATAATTATTGGAATGGTGGCGATTGCCGTTCTGGCGCCTCTGGCGTTTGCGAACGGCCAGGGAGAAGGCGAGGCTGGCGCAGAGCAGACAGCTCGACTCACCTACGTCAACTGGGAAGAGGGTGTGGCCTACACCCATCTCGCGCAGGCCATTCTCGAAGATGAGATGGGTTTCGAGGTAGAGATCGTTGCTGCTGATGTGGGTCCGGCCTACCAGGCGGTAGCCACCGGCGACATGGATGCGTTTATGGAAGCGTGGCTCCCCGGTCTTCACGCATCATACATGGATGAGCTCGGTGATTCCCTCGTGGACTTGGGCATTATCTATGAAAATGCGGTGAGCGGCTTGGTAGTACCTCAGTACATGATCGATGCCGGCGTAGATTCCGTGTCAGACCTTCGCAGTGAAGAGGCCGTGGAACAGCTTGACGGTCAGATTACTGGGATTGATGCTGGAGCAGGGATTATGATTACCACCGAGGAAGAGGCAATGCCGGCGTACGGTCTCGTCGATGCCGGTTATGAGCTGGTTCCTTCTTCCGGTCCCGCTATGATGGCCGCTTTGGAAACCGCTTATGAGAACGAAGAGTGGATCGTAGTTACCGGATGGCAGCCGCATTCCATGTTTGGGTATTTCGACCTCGAGATTCTTGAGCAGGACGAAGCAGAGGTGTGGGGCCTGGACGACATCCATATCCTCGGTCGCACCGGTATCCAAGAGGAAAAGCCTGAGCTGGCCCAATTCCTTGGTAACATGAGCATGAACACCGCTGAAATGGGTGACCTCATGGTACACATTGCTGAGTCGGATATGGACACCCTCGATGCGGCTCGCGAGTGGAAGGACGAGAACACCGACATCTGGTCGGACTGGGTTCCCTCCATGTAACGACGACGCATGTCATCAGGTAGCAGGCAGGCCGCGCGTCTGCCTGCTCTTTTATTGTGGTGGGACGAGCCGTTGAACCGATGTGCACCTTGAGGTGATTTTCGCCAACGACGGTGACCGCTCATTATGCCCCGTATAGGACAGAAGAAAGAACGTATTATGTCATTAATTGAAGTTAGAGACCTGTATAAGATTTTCGGACAAAATCCCAAACGGGTAATCCCGATGATCAAAGAGGGCGTCTCCAAGGGCGATATCCTCAAGCGAACGGGTTGTACCGTGGCGATTAACGGAGCCACGTTCAACATAGAAAAGAAAGAGACTTTTGTGGTTATGGGCCTCTCCGGAAGCGGTAAATCGACCTTTATCCGGTGCCTGAACCGCCTCATAGAGCCCACCCATGGTGAGATTATCATCCACGGTGAAGACGTGATGAAGCTCGATGATGAAAAGCTTCGCGAGTTTCGGCGGTACAAGATGTCTATGGTTTTCCAGAACTTTGGCCTCCTGCCCCACCGAAACGTTGTGAACAACGTCGAGTTCGGACTCGAAATCGGCGGCATGGACAAGGAAGAACGTCATCAGAAAGCCCTGGATGCGATCAAGCTGGTCGGTCTCGATGGCTACGAGAACAGCATGATCTCAGAGCTCAGTGGTGGTATGCAGCAACGTGTCGGCTTGGCTCGCGCACTGGCGAACGATCCGGAAGTCCTGCTTATGGATGAAGCGTTTAGCGCCCTAGACCCACTGATTCGGACGCAGATGCAGGACGAGCTATTGGAGCTGCAAGCTCGAATGCACAAGACGATCGTCTTCATTACCCATGACTTGGATGAAGCGCTCAAAATTGGTGATCGCATCGCGATTCTCGGTCCTGACGGTCGAGTGCGACAGTTGGGCTCACCGGAGCAAATCCTCTCAGAACCGGCCGATGATTACGTTCGCGACTTCGTTCAGAATGTCGATCGTACAAAGGTTATTACGGCCTCAGCGATCAGTGCCCATGCGGCGACGATCACGTATCCGCGAGAAGATCTGCAGGCAGCGCTCCGCACGATGGAAAAGAACAACACGTCTTCTGTGTTCGTGGTAGATAACGATCGGTTCCTCAAAGGAATTGTTACCATCGATGATGCCATTGCGCTCAAGAAGAAAGGAGAAACCGACATCGCTTCGATTATCATCGATGACGTATATACCAGTTCTCCCAATACATCGATTTCGGATTTGCTGTCCACGGCGATTCAAACTCGCTATCCCATCGCGATGGTAGACGATGATGGCGTGTTTCGGGGAGCGGTCAGTCGCGCTTCTATTATGGCCGAGGTGAACAAGGGTACTGACCATTCGGAAAGCCCCATTCCGTTGCAACAGCTCCAGGAAGAGCTGTCCGATAGAGAGGACACAGACCAATGATGGATACGATACGCGAATATGTAGATATAGGTGGAGGGTTTGAAGCGATCGTTGATTGGCTCCAAACCAATTTACGATGGTTCTTTTCCGGTATCACGGAGACCGTAGATGCGGTGCTATCCGGGATTCGGGCAGGATTCAACTTCTTGCCGGAGCCCATCATGATACTCGTTTTTGCGGCCCTTGCGTGGTGGATCGCATCCCGTGGAGTAGCAATTTTCTCAGCTCTTGGTTTCGCCCTCATTTGGTATATGGGTCTTTGGACGCTCACGATGAGTACCTTGTCGCTGGTGATTACCTCGGTTCTCATCTCGTTGCTCATCGGTATACCGATCGGCATTTGGGCCTCTAAGAACGATGTGGTGTGGAACGTGGTGCGACCAATTCTGGACTTTATGCAGACGCTACCCGCGTTTGTCTATCTGATCCCGGCGGTTCTCTTTTTTCGCCTGGGAGCGGTGCCCGGTGTTATCGCAACGTTGATCTTTTCTCTTCCTCCGGCGGTGCGTCTCACCAACCTTGGTATTCGCCAGGTTCCCAAGGAGATTAAAGAAGCGGCGCTCTCTTTTGGAGCCACCAACCGGCAAATGCTGGTGAAGGCGGAGCTACCTGTGGCACTCAGCACGATTATGGCGGGCGTTAACCAGACCATTATGCTGGCGCTTTCCATGGTGGTTATCGCGGGAATGATCGGTGCCGGTGGTCTCGGAAACGAGGTTCTCCGCGGGATTACGCAGCTGCGTATCGATGTCGGGTTCGAAAGCGGCATCGCGATCGTTATTTTGGCGATCTTTCTGGACCGTGTAACCCAAGCGTTGGGCGATAACACTCAGAAGTAGTTCATCGTCGGCCACTGTGGTCGGTGCACTATACCCGCTGTGTTGCAACAGCGGGTTTTTTTACGTCCAGCCCCGGAATAGACAGATGCGGGGGTTTTCGCTACCCTTCGCCCCCTAATAGAGGAGGGCTAAATATGCATGTGTCTCGAGGAATGAAAGCGCTGAGTGTTCTTGGGGTGTTAGTCGCTGCAACGGTATCGGTATCGGCGTCCGGCGCTCAGGAGTCAGGGGCTGCGGAACCCAGCGTTATCGGCATCTCTAAGATCGTGGCTCATCCGGCGTTGGATGATGTAGAGCAGGGAATTATCGACGAGCTTACCGAGTTGGGATTTACTGAGCTCGAGTATGACCTGCAGAACGCAAACGGGGATATGTCTACCGCAGCGAGTATCGCCTCAAAGTTTCGCAATGATCGCGTGCGTCTCGCGGTGGGTATTGCTACCCCTACCGCTCAAGCGTTGGCGAATGCAATTGACGATATCCCCGTGGTCTTCGCGGCAGTCACCGACCCGGTGGGCGCCGGCTTAATAGACAGCACGGATGCCGGCGAGGGGAACATCACCGGTTCTTCCGATCTGACACCGGTGGAGTCGCAGTTTGATCTTATGGAGCAGCTGGCGGATGTGGAAACACTGGGACATGTGTATGCCGGCGGTGAATCCAATGCGGTAGCTTTGGCCGAGCTTGCCCGGGAGGCGGCAGAGCGGCGGGGCATCGAGTTTGTGGAAACTACGGTGGTTAACTCCAGCGAGGTTCGCTCTGCCACGCAGTCGATCGTTGATCGGGTGGATGCGATCTACGTCAGCAACGACAATACCGTGGTGAGTGCCCTCTCTGCGCTTACCGAAGTTGCCGTCGGCGCCGGCGTCCCGGTGATCAGCGCTGATACCACCTCTGCGGAAGCAGGCGGGGTTTTGGCGGCGCTTGGCTTCAACTACTACACGTTTGGGCGGGCCACCGGGCGGCTTATCGCTGATATCCTGGAAGGTGCAGACCCGGCAGAGATCCCCACGCTCTACCTGGAGGATCCATCAGATCTCGATCTGCTTATCAATCTCGATGTAGCCGCTGAGCTGGGCATCGCGGTACCGGATTCCGTTCTGAATGATGCCTCGATTGTGATCGAGAACGGCACGGTTCAGTAGCGGCGCGTACCGGGTATGGTAGAGGGAATTCTGGTCGAGGGCCTGCTGTACGGCATTATGGCCCTCGGCGTGTTTATTACGTTCCGCATTCTCGACTTTCCCGACCTGTCGGTAGACGGTTCGTTTCCGCTGGGAGCGGTAATCATGGCCGTTTCCGTAGTTAACGGCGTTCCGTTAGCGGTGGCGCTGATTATGGCGTTCGCAGGTGGAGTAGCCGCAGGCGCGGTGACGGCAACCATTCACAACAAGCTCAAGGTTCCTAATCTTCTGGCGGGCATTCTCACCATGACGATGCTGTGGTCGATCAATATTCGCATCTTGGGGAACCGGGCAAACTTACCGCTACTACGACAAGACACGATCCTCAGTGAAACGGTGGCGTTATTGGCGCCAATTATGGCACCACAGTGGGCCGTATTCGCGTTCTTTGTCGTGGTATCCATCGGTATCAAGTTTCTGCTCGATGCGTTTTTTCACACGGATCTTGGGTTGACGCTCGGCGCGATGGGCGACAATCAACAGATGGTGGTGAGCCAGGGAGTGAATCCCGAGTGGCTGAAGCTAATCGGTGTGGGGCTTTCCAACGGGTTGGTTGCGCTCTCCGGTGCATTCGCCGCGCAGTACCAAGGATTTGCCGACGTCAACATGGGACAAAGTATCATAATCGCGGGGCTCGCATCGGTCATGATCGGTGAGTTCCTGCTCAATTCAAACCGGATTGGGTTGCTCACGGTGCGGGTTCTGCTCGGTTCGATCGTGTATCGGGGAATTATGTACCTTGGCCGCTACTACGGCTATCACATCAACCTCACTCCCAACGATCTGCGGCTGATCACCGGGCTGCTTATCATCGCCGCACTGGTTGTGAGCCGCTATCGTACCGGCCGGAGTGAATCCGCGCGGTTGCGCAAGAGTATGAGAGCAGGAGCGGGAGCCCCATGATTCAGCTCATGCAGGTAAGCAAGACGTTTCATCCAGGAACCGTGAACGAAGTATCTGCGCTTCGCCCGACCGATCTCGAGGTTCGGGAGGGCGATTTTATTACAATCATAGGTAGCAACGGCGCCGGAAAGAGCACGCTCTTCAATCTGGTGGCCGGGGCATACCCTCCCAGCAGTGGAATGATTCGGATTACCGATCGGGACGTTACCCGCGAGCCGGAGTATCGTCGGGCGGCCTACATCGGACGAATCTTTCAGAATCCTATGCTCGGGACAGCGGGCTCCATGACGCTGGAAGACAATATGATGATCTGCTACCGCAAGGGGTTTAAAGGACTCAAGATCAGCTTAAATCGGCGGCGCCGAGAGTTCTTTCAGGAGCAACTCGTTGATCTCGGAATGGGGCTGGAGCGCCGCATGAAGGATAACGTGAAGCTGCTATCCGGCGGCCAACGGCAAGCGCTGACGCTCCTGATGATGGTGCTCAGCCGACCGGCGTTGATACTTCTGGACGAACACACGGCAGCGTTGGATCCCAAAAACGCCGCCATGGTGCTCGAGCTCACCAAGAAATATGTGGAGGAGTATCGACTCACCACTATGATGATCACCCACAACATGCAACATGCGATCGACTTCGGAAATCGGCTCCTCATGATGGATAAGGGTGAGATCATTCTGGATGTTTCCGGCAGCGAAAAAACCAACCTCACGGTGGAGGAGCTAGTGGATCGGTTTCACCGCATACGGCATCGAGAGCTGGAGAGCGACGAAGCGCGTCTGAGTTGATGGATTCTCGGGACGTGCGGAGCCGGTCCGGCGACCGCGGTCGTATATTTATACGGAAAACTGCAGCAGTCCTTGCACGAGCAGGGCTGTGTACAGCATAATGCGACAAATTTCAAAAGGAGGAATGGCATGCGAAACAAATTTAGTGTGATTTTCGTTGCTATGGTTCTGCTGACGACCCTCGTCTTTGCGGGGGGGCAGCAGGAAGGTGGACCAATTCGAATCGGGGTAGCAGGCGCTCACAGCGGTGACCTGGCATCCTACGGCTTGCCCACGGTAAATGCCGCGGAGCTGGTGGTGGCCGAGGTCAACGCCAACGGCGGACTTCTCGGTCGTCAGATCGAGCTGGTTATCGAGGATGATCAATGTCAG
>Ga0102940_1002061_pt1 | contig 12322 bp, 10 predicted proteins | sample SalPonR2_C_D1_MG_FD_78215 | JGI IMG/M metagenome (GOLD analysis project Ga0102940, IMG submission 78215) | Salt pond soil microbial communities from South San Francisco under conditions of wetland restoration - Salt Pond MetaG R2_C_D1_MG | ecosystem: Environmental > Aquatic > Marine > Intertidal...
AATCGCTGCGCATTCGAAATCTATTAAAAAAATAAAGCGGGTCACCCAAAACAGAGATTTTTGTGAGTGTAAATTGCTACTAATCAGCATATATTATCAGCGAAATACTATTCATGCACAAAAACAGGTGCCCTGGCGTTTTCATACGTTTATAGCTTTGATTTTTGTAACCATGTGGAGCTCTCTATAATAAGTCCTATGAAAACCAGGTACTGTTTATAGTTTCATTATAACCATGCCAGTTTACTTCGACATACTCTGCATTAATGCGTCAAAAATTTTGTCATGGCTCGGTTCATAATATTTGTTTTTCTGTGTAAATTGGACCCATGACTACAATTTTAATTATTGGGATTTTTGAAGCATTGTTTTTAGGCGTTTTGGTGCTTACAAAAAGGCAAAAAGCTGTGCCCGATTATTTTTTGGCTGTTTTGCTATTTATAATGGGTTTTACTATTGTGGCCTCATATATTGAACAGTACAATATTGCCAATAATTATCCACATCCTTTTTTTATTCATGTTTCACCACCTTTGATTTTTTTGCACGGACCGCTGTTGTGGTTCTATATTAAGTCTTTTACAAGTGTGAAGTTTGAATTTAAACCACATTATTTATTGCATTTTCTGCCTTTTCTATTGGCTTTTTCATTGATGTGGCTTTCAACTTACTCTAGGCCTGCCGAAACTCGTATTGCAGAAATGCAAAGCGAAAATTTTAAAGCCAACCCGATTTATCCCGTTATGGTAACTGGAATTGCGCTTTTTACACAGGGTTATTTTATATGGGGGTTATTGCTAATTCGCCGTTACCGTAAGAAAATCAGAAATTATTATTCGAAAATAGAAAATATAGATTTAAGCTGGTTGAAGTTTATTTTAGTGGCAGCTATTATTGCTTATGCAATAAACAGCTTGCTGTTTCTGGGTGATTACTTCTTAGATTTGTTGAATTTCCAGGTATTGCAGCTATCAACTTTTATAGTGGGATCGTTATTTATTCTGACCATGGGGTTTTATGGGTTGCGCCAAACCAACGTTTTTTACAGCGGGAACCAACCCGGGATAAATGTCGAAAAACAAGCTCATGCTGTTAACCAGCAACCACTGCAAACTAAAGATGAGGCCTTCGTCCATCAACTACTTGAATACATGAATGTTGAAAAGCCTTATCTGAAGCCCGACTTAACCCTAAAGGAGCTCAGTCATCAGCTTAATGTTACGCCAGATTATTTTTCAGGTATACTGAACCGTAATTTACACATGCGCTTTTTCGATTTCGTTAATCAATTTCGTGTAGAGGCATTTAAAGATGCATGTCAGGACAAGGCGAATCAAAACTTCTCAATAATTGCCATAGCATATGATTGTGGTTTTAATTCAAAAGCTACCTTTAACCGTGTTTTTAAAAACATGACCGGCTTCACTCCGGGTGCGTATCAAAAAAAAGCGCAATGAAAATGTTCACTGCGCTTTGATATTCTTATTAACGTGAGTTTGATTATGATTCATTCATGGTTTTTTCAACATCTTCTACAGAAATTGGAATACGATCACCAATTAATTCTGCGCCATTGTCTGTAATGAGCAGGTCGTCTTCGAGCCTGATGCCACCAAAATCTATATATTCTCTAACTTTATCATAGTTAATAAAGTCTGCAAACTTCTTCTCACTTTCCCATTTGTCAATTAATTCGGGAATGAAATAACATCCGGGCTCATTCGTTAATACGAATCCGGGCTGTAATTTTCTTCCCAGGCGAAGTCCTGCAAGACCAAATATTTCAGAACGTTTTATTTCTTCGTCGTATCCCACATAGTTTTCACCGATATCTTCCATGTCGTGCACATCAAGCCCCATCATGTGACCCAGGCCATGTGGCTGGAATAGGGCATAAGCACCTGTTCGGGCAGCTTCTTCCGGGTTACCTTTCATTATACCGAGGTCTTTCAGCCCTGAAGCCAGTACTTTGGCTGCTTCAACGTGTACATCGAAATAAGGTATGCCGGGTTTTGCCATAGACGTAGCCTTGTTGTTGGCTGCCAAAACGATGTTGTATATATCACGCTGACGGTCAGAGAATTTTCCGCCTACGGGTACCGTACGGGTGAAATCGCTGGCATAGTGCATGCCGGTTTCTGCTCCTGCATCGGTAAGCATTAGTCTGCCTTCTTTCAGTGTTTGGCTGTGGTCGTGGTTGTGCAGCGTTTGTCCGTTTTGCGATAAAATTACAGGAAATGAAAGCATTCCGCCACCTGCAACGGCAATTCCTTCAATGGTTCCAGCAATTTTTTGTTCCCATACGCCGGGCATGGCCATCTTCATGGCGGTTACATGCATATTGTATCCGGTTGCAGCTGCTTTTTTAAGTTCTTCTATTTCAAATTCGTCTTTTATACTTCGCTGGGCAACGACTGCTTTAATTAATTCTACTGATTGGTAACGATTAATTTCAGCTGCGCGAATACCTGTTAAGACCTCCATAAGTATTTGGTTGTCGGCACGGTATTGCGGTAGAAAATGTATTTTGCGGCCTGCATCTACAGCTTTTTTCATATAATTGAATAGCTCACTGTAGGTGCGGCTGTCAGTTACCCCAACTTCAGCGCAACGTTCTTTCATTGAGGGCTGTGGCCCCATCCAGATAATATCATCCATTGTAACGTCGTCACCAAACACTATGCTTTCCCCACTATCAAGATCTACAACACCAGCAATGTCAGGAAAGTCCAGCCCAAAATAATATAAGAATGAGCTGTTTTGACGAAAATGGAAAGTGTTCGCAGGTGCATTCATAGGAGATTCTGAATGACCGGGAAAAAATGCTATGCCGCCAGACATCTTAGCTTTTAGATTGTTCCGGCGCTCTGTATAAACTTCTTTTTTAAACATATTTTATGGATTTTAATTTGTCTTTTAAAAAGATTCTAAATTAATAATTCCGAGGCTAAACTCATAATAATTAATGCCTCATTTGAGGCAGACTAAACCATGGGTGCCTCTATAACAAACAAAAATATTTTGGAGGTGTTTATTTAAATAAATACCCGGCTATGAAAAGTTATTTTAAAACAATAATAATGGTATGGCTTATGGCCATGTCTTTTACGAATACAATTAATGCAAATAATATGAGTTCAGAAGAAAAAACAATAGTTCTGGGTGGTGGTTGCTTTTGGTGTATTGAAGCAGTTTTTAATATGACAAAGGGCGTTTCATCTGCTGTTTCTGGTTATGCAGGTGGTCATACCAGTGATCCCAGCTATCAGGAGGTAACCACCGGTAGCACGGGGCATGCCGAGGTGGTGAAAATTACATACAACCCCGAAACAATTTCATTTGAACAAATTCTCGATATATTTTTTACTATTCATGATCCAACTCAACTGAACAGGCAGGGTGCTGATATAGGCACGCAATACCGGTCGGCCATTTATTATACAAACCAGCAGGACAGGAAAATCATTGATCAGGTAATTGAAGCCATGAATGGCAGTGACCAGTATGATAAAAAGGCTGTTACGGAAGTTAAACCGCTTGACAGGTTTTATAAAGCAGAGGTCAGCCATCAGGATTATTATGAGAAAAATGAATTTGCCCCATATTGTAGCTATGTGATTAAACCAAAGGTGCGTAAATTCAAAACTAAATACCCTGATTTGAAACTAAAGTAATATCTCGCTTATTCAACGATCCAGCTTTTAATTAGAGCTTTAATTTTATTGTGCCTTAATTAATAATTGATTTGGTTTTAGGTTTTTCTTAACTTTGGGTATTAACCTGAAATACTATGGAAAAACTTAAGACCAACCCCGAAAAATTGTTATTACTTGCCTGTCACCCTAAAAAGTCATATTGGTTAATATCCAAACAGGTTTTGAATATGGGCATTGCAGGAACCTTAATGCTTGATTTGGTTGAAGCCAAAGCCATTGATTTTGATCAGAAAAAGGTTGTTGTAAAAACAAGGCCCTCTGGTTTAACTACTGCACATGAATTAGTCTGGAAATTTATAAATGAACGAAATAAATCCAGAAAGGCAAAGCGGTGGATCAATGCCTTATCGAATAAAGCATCGCATTATCGCAAGCCATTATTTCATTTAATGGAGCAGCAAGGAATGCTCAGGGTCGAAAATCACCAATTTTTGTTTATTCCTTATCTGAAAATTTCGGTTTCGGATAATGTAACAAGAGATAATTTGATAGCGAGCCTGAAGAAAAAAGTAGAAGGCCCTGAACCTCTCACCACCTCAGAAGCGAGCCTAATGAGCGTGGTTTATGCCATTAAGCTTTTTAAGCCATTTGAAAAGAAAATTTCTGACAGGAAGGCTTTTAAGAAGAAGGTTAAACAAAAAATTGCAGAGAATCCTGTTGCAGAGGGTATTCATGATGCAATACAGGAAATGCAGGCTGCAGTTGCGGCAGCTTCGGTAGCCGCTATTGCAGGTAGTTCCGCATCCTCGGGCGGTTAATCACTTTTTTTTGGTTCGACTGGTATTGTAATGAAGAATTTTGAGCCCCGGCCTTTTTTTGATTCGGCCCAAATTTTACCTCCAAGCAATTCAACCAGTTTTTTCGAAATCGAAAGTCCTAATCCAGTACCGCCCAATTTTTTGGAATCTTGTAATTCTTCTTGTCTGAAGCGATCAAACATTTCATCTAAAACTTCAGCGTCGATGCCAATGCCGGAATCTTTTATGGAAAAAAGAATTTCGCTGTTTTTTTGTTTAAAACCAAACTCTACAAACCCTTCAGAAGTGAATTTAATGGCATTGTGAATCAGGTTTCCTAATATTTGTTTTAATCTGACAGGATCGGTTTCAATTTCCGGTGAAATTTGATCTTCAACTATATATTTTAAATCAATGTTTTTACCAACCGCCTGATGATCATACAAATCATGTAGTTCTTTGCACAATTGTTTTATGTCGGTCTCTTTAAATACAAGTCGCATTTGCTCTGCCTCAATGAGTGAAATATCCAGTATATCGTTTACAATAGTCAGAAGCTGTTTTGTGTTGTCAATTATAATTTTGGCATATCGTTTTTGTTTGTCGCGATTTAGTTCTGAATGTAAAAACATTTGAGCAAAACCCAGAATTCCATTCATGGGTGTGCGTATTTCATGGCTCATGTTTGCCAAAAATGCAGATTTGAGCTGGTCGCTTTGTTCAGCTTTGTTTTTAGCTGCTTCAAGTTGTTGAATAAAATTCTGTCGTTCTGATATATCCCGAATAATCTCCAGGTTTCCGATCCAGGCGCCTTTTGAATCATAAAGTTTGCGTCCGAAGGTTTCTCCCGAGAATATTGTGCCGTCGGCCCGCTTATATGAAGCGATATAGAAATCTTTTGCAGGAGAATCTTCTGATTTTGCAACTGTATTTTCTGATATGTTTGTCTTTTCAGTATGGGCCAGTAATTTTTTTGTAGACTCCCCCTCAATAGCCTCTGTTTTATACCCAAATGTTTGTTGAAGGCCTTTGTTTGCAAGAATAATTTTTTTCTGTGTATCTGTTATGATAATGGCATCGGTGATGGAATGGAACATGGCCTCAAAAAGCAGTTTTTGTTCTTTAAGGGCAATTTCAGCCTTTTTCCTTTGGGTGATGTCTGAAGTAAAGCCCTCCATTATAAAGCTGTCTTTACCAGCTTTTTTGGCAATACGAGCGTTCATTGATAACCAAATGTGTGCGCCGTTTTTCTTTTTAGCCTGGTATTCGAAATTATCGACAGAGCCGTGTTTTTTTATTTGTTTTAGAAACTGTTCGCGTTTTTCTGCGTGCACATAAAGCTGTTCTCCCAAATTGTAGTAATATTTTATGGCTTCATCAGCTGAATCAAATCCCAATATCCTGGCCATTTCGAAATTAATGAGCAGTACTTCGCCTTTTGCATTGGTTTGAAAAACGCCTACAGGTGCATTTTCGAAAATGTTTCTGTATTTTTTTTCACTCTCTGCAAGCTGTATTTTTGCTTCTCTTGCAGCAGTTACATCCCGTAATGATGATGTAATTCGATTACTGTTTTTTGCGTAGTTTGCACTTATTTCAATAATTTTATTGTTGTATGGTAATTCAAAAGGCTGAAGCGATTGGCCACTAACAGCCTGTGCAACTTTTTTTATGAGTTGGGGCAATTGTTTGCCCGAGACAAATTTTCGGGCAAGATGAAATGCATTTTTACCTTCAAGTTCACTTACCGGAACCCCTGTTATGTTTTCTAAAGCTTCATTTGCAAAAATTACTTTTCCTTTTGTGTCAAAATAGATAATACCTTCTTTAACAGATTGAAATATTTCTTTAAATCGCGCTTCACTTTGTTTTAATGTTTGTTCAACTTGTTTAAGAGCTGTTATATCGCGCCCAACACTCACTACTGATGTTATTTCTCCGTTTTTATTAAAGACCGCCGAGCCAGACCATTCAATAGTGTAAGTTTGATTATTTATGGTTGTTTGCTTCGTATAAGATGAATAATGCGGCGGCTTTATTGCCTTTCTATATTCTTTTTTAAGTAGTTCGATATCTTTTTTTTCGCTTATTTCAAGAAAAGATCGCCCTACTAATTTTGATTCTGGTTCTCCAAAAAATTTAATAATTGATGGACTTATATACAGTATTTTAAAATTTAGATCTGTTTGTATAACAAAATCGTTTTGGTTTTCTACCAAAAGCTTGTATTGTTTCCTGCTCTCATAAAGTGCATTGGCCGTTTCTTGCTGGAAAATAGCAAGTGCAAGGTTTACGCTGAATTGCTCCAGTATGCTCACCATTTTTTCTGTAAAAATATGTTGGCGAATGTCACTTGCCTGTATAAATCCTAAGAATTGGTCCTTATATTTTATTGGTATTAAAAGAAAAGACTCTGCCTTTTGCCCAAGTTTATCAAGCAAGGTACGCGTTTGCTTGTATGTTTCTTCGCTGGTTAGTTTTAGTATAGAAGATTGGGTATACCACAAACTGTGATTTTCTGTGAAAACTGGAAGTGATTGTTCGGTTTTTCCATTGGCCAATTTGTCGAAAAGTTTGCTTACGTTCTTTTCTTGGGTAAAAGATAAATCTGCTGTTTTAAGTTCAGCTGTACCTGGTTGATACTTGTAATACATATATTTTTTACCATTTCGCAACAAGATGCTTACATCCTTACACCCACACCATTCCTGTATAAGCCCCGATACCCGCAAGAGCATGTCCGACTTGCTTTTTCCAGCATGCAGATGCTGAAGCAGCTTGATTGTCAGAGCTCGCTCAGTACCCATCTCTTTTTCTTTGGTTATGTCTCTGTAAGCAGTTATCAGTTCACCGGTAGAAATTTTGTAAACATAATATTCACGCCATTCGTTTATTCCTGGCGCTTTTGATATTAGATGTTCTTGTTTCACTGGTTTTCCTGTGCGACAGACCTTATTCAATAACTCCTTAACAATAGGAGCCTTGTTTTTAGGTAAAGCCTCCTGAACACTGAGGCCAATAATATCTTCTGCTTTTAAGTCATCTAATTTTTCTGCGGTTTTATTGGCATTTTTTATTATGAATTCGCTCCCCTTAGCTAAGGAATTATATATAATTATTGCCCTTTGATCGTTTTGAAAAAGCTCTCTGAAACGAGCTTCGCTTTTTTGCCAGTTAACAATTGTTTCATGTCTTTCTGCTACCCTGCCAAGTCTTTCTGCAAGCATGTTTAGTAAGTTGCGTTCTTCTTTTAAAAATGGTCCTTCGTAAGCATCCGGTTTTTCATCAGCATAAAAAACTTCTATTTGACCTCTTTTTATTTTATGTGTCTGTATATTGGCTTTTTGTGTTTTATCGCTTTCTTTAAAATTTTGGGAAGTATATTGGCAGTCATCAAAAACAATTCTTACACTGGTTATTTCCGGGTATTGCCAGGCATCAGGAATTATGTTTATAACCTTATTAAATATTTCGGGCAAGTTGTGATCATTGTTTTCAATTGTGTCTGAAAATTTTTTAAGACAATTGAGTTCTTTTTCTCTTTCGGAAATTTGCTTTTCTAATAATTCAACACGAATCTTCAAAGCCTCGTCTTTAGGCTTGTTGTCTGGCATAGCGGTTGGTTTAAGTTTTCAGTTGGTAAAACTCTTTCCAAATCTAGTATTAATTTGTGAAACAAATTATAGGTAAAAACACTTAAAATGTTCATTTAGTTGCATCCCTGTTCGAACCTAAAATATTTGGCATTTTATTCTAGATAATTGTCGATTGTTTATTGTAGCTAATTAAAAAAGGAAAAATGTTATTTGATGGATTGTTTCTTAATGACTTAAGAAAAAACTGTAATTTTATTGTAACCAAAATGGTTTTTTGCAATATCCATTATAGCAATCCTTAAAGTATGCATTTAGAAAAATTAACTGATGAGCAATTAATGACCAATGTCCGTGATGGGAACCTTGATGCATTGGCGCCGCTCTTTGAGAAATACCATGTACAGTTATTTAATTTTTACTTGCGCATGTGTCACTGTAAGGCCACAAGCGAAGATTTGGTACAAAATGTATTTCAGCGAATAATAAAGTACCGTAAAACCTATAAAGGTAGCGGTAAGTTTCGAGCCTGGCTTTTTCAAATAGCCAGAAATACGCTGAATCAATATTTTCAGGATCACCCAAAGTTCTCCGAACTTGAGGAAAGCCCTGACGAACCTGTAGAAAATATGATTTCTCAGGTTGAACAGGATACCGTTTTATTTAAAGCATTGAACGCACTGCCCAAAGAACAAAAAGAGATAATTGAACTGGCCCGATTTCAAAAACTACAATATAAAGAAATATCAGGTATTACAGGAGATTCAATATCATCAGTTAAAGTAAAAGTTCATAGGGCAATTAAAAATTTACGTGTGGCTTATTTTGAACAAAAAAAATTATTTGAGAATGAACTGTGAAAAAGTAACATACCATTTAGTTGATTATCTGACAGGTGATTTAGATGATCGAACAAAAAAAGCAATTAATGCCCATTTGTCAAAATGTGAAGCATGTAAGATTGCGTTGGATGAAACCCGCATAATGCTTGATAAAATCGACGAGGTCCCCTCATATCAACCACCAGATTCGTTAAGGTCGGATTTTTATCAAATGCTTCAGCAAGAAAAACAACAAGTTTCTACACACGAGCAAAAAAGGCAGTATTCCTTAAAACAGGTATGGTCCTTTGCAGCACAGGTGGTGCTGCTTGTGGGTGTCGGTATCGCTATAGGTTGGTTTTTAAAAAGTAAGTCAGGGGAGCAGCAACAGCTCGCACACCTGAATCAGCGTGTAGAAGAACTGAACAGGCGGGTTCAATATGTTTCTTTGGACAAACCCACGGCAAGCCAGCGAATTAAGGCTATTAACCAAATTAACACGGAGGCCGCTCCAAATGAAAAAATGTTGGATGTTTTAATCAATACCATGAATAATGATGAGAACACCAATGTGCGCATGGCTGCAATCTATGCTTTAAGCCAATATAAAAATCAATCAAAAGTTAGAAAGGCGCTTATAGCCTCACTTGAGCAACAAACTGACCCCATATTACAAATTACGCTGATTAATTTGCTCGTTACTTTTAAAGAACCAGAAGTTAAACCAGCACTCGAAGATATAATTCATAAGGACCGAATAAACAATGAAGTAAAAAAACAAGCTCAACAAGGATTATCTGTGGCTTTGTAAAACGTTATTAATCATTAAAACCCAATTATTATGAAAAAATTAAGTGTAATTTTCTCGTTGGCAATCGCCCTGGTTTTGTCAGGTGGATTTGCCAGGGCGCAAAAATTTTCTCACGAAAAAGGTACTGCAACATCGGTAACCATTCAGCATTTACCTGCCCAAATTAAACTTACTGAGACTTCAGGCAACAAAATTGAAATTATTGCCGAAGGCTACGAAAAAGAACCTGTCCCTGAAAAAGCAAAAGGACTGAAGCAAATTAACACCCATGGTGAAGATAATACCAAAATTGGTCTTATGATGACTGCTCATGGCGACAATGTGTCTTTTACGGGCGTAGAAAAGCCCTCAGGAAATGTAATCTATGATTTCCGTGTGCCCAAAGGGATGTCGGTTAAAATAAAAAATGAAATTCCCTGGGGCAGTGAAGGTCTTCAGGTAAAAGACTTCAGTTCCGACCTAGAAATAAAAACCATGAACGACGACATCCGGTTAAATAATGTAACAGGTCCGTTAACGATTAATTCCATGAACGGGAATATTAGTATCCTGTTTGGACAGGTGAGCCAGGATGCACCAATAACCGTTACCGCTTTTAATGGCGAAATCGATATTACGATGCCTGCCCAAACACCGGCTAATTTGGTTTTAAGCAGTATGAACGGGAACATTTATTCCGATTTCGGACTCGAAATTGAAGAAAATGAAAATGATAAGGGGTTTGATTTTGTTTTTGTTGGCGGCAGTAACCTTACCGGAACCATTAATAAAGGTGGCGTGGAGATGATCCTTAAAGCTTTTAATGATAATATTTATCTCCGGAAAAATAAGTAATACCCCAAACCCTTAAAACCAATTATTTATGAAACGACTGATTGTTTTTATCGCAGGTTTAGCCCTGTGTTTAAACCTACCAGCTCAGCAGAAATTCGAAAAAACGGTGCCTCTTAATTCTGCTGAAAAATTGAATCTCGAATTCAGTTTTGCCGACCATATCAGGCTTGAAGCCTGGAGTCAATCAAATGTAAAAGTAGTTGTTACTGTCAATATTAACGATGGAAAAGATAATGATAAATTCGACCTGGAAACAAAACGTTACGGTCAGACCCTTGAAATAAAATCAGAGATTCAAGACTTAGAAGAAATAGGCGAGACCATTATAAAAAAGAACCAAAAAGAAAATATAGTTATTAAAAAAGGCAGGCACGTTTCTATTGATATGGAAGTTATAGTTTACCTACCAGGGGATATCCCTGTTAGTGTAGAAACCATTGGCGGTGATATTGAATCAAAAGGAATGAATGCCGAACTTCATCTAAAGAGCGTTAGTGGCGATATAGATGTAAATTGGAATAACAACGCCGGGGCCGATCTAAAACTCAATACGGTTTCGGGTAAAATGTATTCAGATTTCAATATTCCGGCTCAACAACCAAAGAAGTTTAACTATATGCCATCAAGTGTTTCATATATAATCAATAATGGCGGTTTTGGCCTGGAATTGAGCACGGTGAGTGGAAATATTTATTTAAGAAAACGGTGAGAAATCAGAAACAGATTTCTATATCAAAAGCAAAAAGAAAGTAGCGGCTTTTCTAAATTATAAGGTGTTCATTAACAAGTCCTTTGATGAGGATATGCCGGATTATATTCCGGCATTCCTCATTTTTGTTTAAGGGTCATGGTGGTGCGATATTATGCTTTGATCATTATCAAAATTTAAATCCTGTAAATAGCAAAGGGAATTGAAAGAAGTATTTATCATTAAAGCTTTGGTTCATGCGGTCATAAAAACTATCAGGCTTATTGGAGCTATATAAACCAAAACCGAAAGGCCATGCTATGTTAACAAACAACGGTACTTGATTTATTGTGAAATTTATTTGATAGCCTACCCGAAACTCATTCCACAAATCGAAGCTTTTGTAATATTTCGACTCGTTTTTTTCATAAAACTCGTCATAGGCCGGCCATAGTTCATATTCGAGATATAGTTTTTTCCAAACAAATCTCCTGTAACCAATTATTAATCCGGGTGAGTTTGTGGTACCTTCCTCAAAGTGTAAGTTCATGTAAGCTAAGCCAGCTTTTAATTCATCTTTGGGTGTAATGGCATATTCGTATTTAATTCCCCAAATACCTTTTTTCGCCATCTGCAAAAATGGAGAAATGGGACTGGTTTCTACAGAGTGTTTGTAAAATAAGGGTTCTGAAAGCCGGGATTCCTGCGACCAAACCCTGCTTCCGCAGATCATTATTGGTAGGGCCAATCCTATGAATGTCTTTCGAATGATTTTATTCATTTCAATTTACTTTATTTAGATCCATCTCTTCCACAAGCCTTTCAATTGCATCGAAGTTTATATTGCTTATGCTTTCGCTTATGCCAGCAACTTTTTTTACAATTGCACGTTCTATAAAATTCATTTTATCGAAGCGAAATTCACCGCCTGTTAGTTGTTTGCTTTGTGCATGAGTACGTAAAATTTCAGGAAAGACTGTATCAAACTGTTCCTGTGCTTTTTGCTCGTACATGCATGACAGAAAAAGACCGATGCGCTTTTGTAATAACTGCGACATGCTGCCTTCAATAAACCTGCGCAGGGGTTTTTGTATGGTACCTGCATGTATGGATCCGCCTATG
>Ga0102940_1002062_pt1 | contig 12321 bp, 7 predicted proteins | sample SalPonR2_C_D1_MG_FD_78215 | JGI IMG/M metagenome (GOLD analysis project Ga0102940, IMG submission 78215) | Salt pond soil microbial communities from South San Francisco under conditions of wetland restoration - Salt Pond MetaG R2_C_D1_MG | ecosystem: Environmental > Aquatic > Marine > Intertidal...
ATTACCCATGTAACTTGTTTCGGAGCCTCCACAGGGGCAATCGATCTTATCCCTTCCGGAGGAACGCCTTTCGCAGTCGGGGAGGGTTATGTTTACGCCTGGTCAGGACCAAACAGCTTCTCTGCTTCAACTCAGGATATTACAGGAGTGCCAGCAGGAGACTACAACGTTACAGTCTCCGATAGCACAGGCTGCTCTGAAATATTCGGACCGTTTACAGTAGAAGAGAACCCGGAAATCATGCTTACAGTGAATACAACTTCCGATTTGCTGTGTAATGGTGATGATAATGGAACAGCTGATATAACAGCATCAGGCGGAACCGGATCTTATAATTATGCATGGACCGGTCAGAATACCGGTAAAACAAGTGATGTGGAAGACCCGGCAGACCTGCCCGCAGATATATATGACCTGGTAATCACCGATGGAACCGATTGCTCAAAACCATTTGCAAGTGCAGTTACTATCACTGAGCCTGAAGTATTGGCAATTAACAGCGTTGACCAGGTTGATGTACTTTGTAACGGCGATAATACTGGTAGCTTTACAATAAACGCTGCTGGTGGAACAACACCTTACTTATATTCAAGCGATGGCGTTGATTTCAGATCCTCCGCACAGTTTAATAACCTGGATGCCGGAACTTATTCAACCGTGGTAAGAGATAAAAATGACTGTGTCGTTGAAGGTACTGATATCACAATCTCACAACCAGAGCCATTGGTATCTTCGCTAAGCTCTAAAACAGATGTGGTATGCTATGGTGAAAATACCGGTAGTCTGGAAGTAACTGCTTCCGGCGGATCAGCGCCATACCAATATTCTATCGATGGTGGTACCACAAATCAGGAAGATAATGGTCTGTTCGATGCGCTCACTGCAGATACCTACGATGTAACCATTACCGATGCAAACGGATGTACAACAGTGCATAGTAATATTGATATCGCCCAACCACCTATATTCGATGTGATCGTTAATAAAACCGATGTACTTTGCTTTGGACGCGACAATGGTAACTTTACACTCACAGGAACAGGTGGAACATCGCCCTACGAATACTCCATCGATGATGGACAGACCTTTACAACCACTGCATCGTATTTCTTCCTAAAACCTGATACATTCGAGATCCAGGTGAAAGATGCAAACGGTTGCCTCATTACCGATGAGTCTGTTATCATTAGCGAACCCGATTCTATGGAGGTGAATGATGTGCTGGTAACTGATCTCAAGTGTTTCGAAGAAGGAACCGGCAGTATGCTCGTTAGAGTCAAAGGTGGTAGCAAACCTTATCAGTATGCACTGAATACTGGCTCATTCCAGACCGACTCGTTGTTCGAAGAGCTTCCAACAGGCGCCTATTCCATCACAGTGGCCGATGCATGGGGATGTGTTGCCACAGGAACAGCATCGGTAAGTCAACCAGATCAGCTCTTACTCGAAACAAGCTCGACCGAACCGCTTTGCCGTGGCGAGAATACCGGTACAATTACCGCTACGCCTTCTGGTGGTATCCCGCCATTTACATATTCACTCGACAGTACTGAATTTGTTGAAGATTCTGTATTTACAGGCTTCTATGCAGGAAAATACACTATCCACGTACTCGATTCAAATAGTTGTCATGTGAAAGATACAAACGTTGTGGTCGATCCAAAAGAGCCGCTGACAGTAGAAATCGTTAGTTTCACAAATGTCTTGCCAACCGAACCCGGCGAAATTGTTGCAGAAGCATCAGGTGGTACTGCACCTTACTACTACACACTTATGCCGGGCAACATTGAACAGGCAGATAATGGTACATTTGAAATCACAAGAGATAACATCGGCACATACACTGTAGAAGTAGATGACGAAAATGGCTGTGGACCAGTAATGACTGATGAAATATCAATAGTCGGATTCGCCGGAAGTTCTCTTTATCGCGAATTCTCTGTCTACCCGAACCCAACCACCGGTGTTGTTACTATAGAATTCTCTACGGATAATAAAGAAGTTGAATTAGACCTCATCGGTCTCGACGGAAAGCAATTCATTGAGAAGAAAGTCTATAGTTCAGACGGCAAAGTAATGGAGAAAATAAATATTGGAGACCTGGAAAAAGGAATCTACTTTATCAGACTCGACAACCATGCCATGCCTACAGGTGTTGTGCTGAAATAATATAAACTATAAACCAAATAATTCCCTTGTGGATGCGATATTTCAGCTCGCACCTGCAAGGGTTTTTTTTATAATACTGTTTTTTAGAAATTTGATTGAGCAAAAATCCCCCTTCTTTCATATCTTCGCAGTGAAAAATATTCAATAATTATGAAAATCCTCATCCTCGGCTCAGGTGGTCGTGAACACGCCCTCGCATGGAAAATATCCCAAAATAAAAAACCGGAAGAGCTTTTTATCGCTCCGGGAAATGCCGGTACTGCCGATATTGGCACAAACCTCGAGCTCAATCCTGAAGATTTCGAATCAGTAAAAAAGGCTGTCCTGAATCATCAGATCGACCTGGTGGTTGTAGGTCCCGAAGCCCCACTGGTCGCTGGAATTCATGATTTCTTCCTCAACGATAATCAACTAAATAGCACCCCCGTAATCGGGCCCACAAAAGAGGCAGCCCAACTCGAAGGCAGTAAGGACTTCGCAAAAATGTTCATGCGCAAACATAACATCCCCACAGCACAATTCCGTACCTTTATTGAATACACCCTCTTCGAAGGGAAAAAATACCTTGAACAAATTAATCCGCCATACGTCCTTAAAGCCGACGGACTCGCGGCAGGGAAAGGGGTGCTGATCCTTAACGACCTGAAGCAGGCGCAGGATGAACTCGAAAATATGCTTAAGGGAAAATTCGGACAGGCATCGGAAAAAGTCGTTATTGAAGAATTTCTCCAGGGTATTGAACTTTCTGTTTTTGTACTCACAGATGGCGATAACTATGTCACCCTCCCCGAAGCAAAAGACTATAAGCGCATTGGCGAAGGCGACACCGGTCTTAATACCGGGGGAATGGGAGCTGTATCACCGGTACCTTTTGCAACACCAGCGTTCATGGATAAGGTAGAACAGAAAATAATAAAACCAACCGTCAATGGCCTTAAGTCAGAGGGCATTGATTATAAGGGTTTTATATTTTTTGGACTTATCAATGTGAATGGAGAGCCTTACGTTATCGAGTATAACGTCAGACTTGGCGATCCCGAAGCCGAAGTGGTCCTCCCACGGGTAAAAACCGATCTTATCGACTTGCTGAAAGCTACCGCAGAGAAAAAACTCGACCAGCAGAAAATTGAGACCGATCCTCAGACTGTTACTACGGTCATGCTCGTATCGGGCGGATACCCCGGCAGCTATGAGAAAGGAAAGACCATTACCGGACTCGAAAATGTAAATGAAAGTGTGGCGTTTCACGCGGGAACGAAAATTAAAGACGGCAGCGTGGTAACTAACGGAGGAAGGGTAATTGCGGTCAGTTCATTCGGCAACGATATGAAAGAAGCGCTCAGCAAATCATATGAAAATGCTGAGCAGATTAAATTTGAGAAAAAGGCGCTTAGAAAGGATATTGGTTTTGACCTTTAATAATTCATGGTATGCTCTTAAGGTTGCTCAAGAATAACCGATTTGGCGGTTTTCTTTTTATCATCTTCCTGATGGCCGCTTTATGGCTAAAATCATTTATCGCGCCAATGCCCGAAGATGACCCGGTGCAGAGTATGCCCCTTTATGATCTCCTTTTTGGCGGCCTGGAATCACGCCGCATTCTTTCATCCATTGTCAGTATACTGTTTTACGGACTGCTGATAATCCTGGTGTACCATCTCAACGTAATCCATTTTTTGCTTGAAGGGCGTACCATCATGCCTTCAGCATTTTTCCTTATGGTTGCAGCGACGTTTCCTCCCGCATTACAAATTAACCCAATTCTGGTTTCAAGCCTCTTTTTTATGCTTGCTATTATCACACTTATCAGAGGAGAAGAACACCGGGCCGAACCACTATCGCTCTTTAACGCGGCACTGTTCCTGGCCGTTGGAAGCCTCTTTTACTTTAAAATATTATACTTTATTCCATTCCTCTGGATTACAGCTTCTGTAATCAGACCTATCCAATGGCGGGGAATCGTCAATCCGTTACTGGTTGTAATTATGACAGGTTTGTTCCATTTTACCTATTACTGGGTATTTAAAAATGACGGTTCAATGTTGCTCGATATACTACGTGAGAACAATATCATTGGGGGAAATTTTGAAAACTTCAGCGTTTCAATATGGATCCTGCTTGGCTTCATCTTTTTTCTGGTAATAATTTCCAGTGTGTATATTATCAGACGCTTCCAGGTGCGCAAGATCATTGTTCGAAAACTTTACCAGATATTCTTTTTCCTGTTCATCTATACCCTGCTGTTTTATGTCGCATTCAGCAACTACAGCGCTGAAATTATGCCCATTTTTGCGTTGCCTCTGGCTTTTCTTTTCTCCGTTATTTTCATCAGGAAGAAAAACCGCTGGCCATACGAAGCACTGCTCTGGATTTGGCTTGGCCTTATCGCGTACGTGACCATCATCTATTAATTATCCAAAATTTCTATATACATTCGACCGAAATGAACCACATGGATATTTTCAAGGGCATCTGATTTATATAATGCGACCCTTTTCGTATTCGCATTTCTTCTGTCATTTATCCCCACTCAACACACTAAGCCTATAACCCTTCTCATGGATATGATCCAGCACCTTTGGAAGTGCATAGTACAAATTCTCTGACGCTTTTAAAGAATCATGAAAAACAATGATTACACCAGGCCGAAGATTATCTGTAACATTACGCACGACCCTGTCTCCCGATAATTGAGCATTATAATCGACGCTCAGTACAGACCACATAATAATGCGGTAATTGTTTTTCAGCTTTTTTACCTGTCTGGGAAGAATCCTGCCATAAGGCGGTCTGTATAATCTCGAATCGATCAGTTCTGAAGCACGATCAACATCTTCAATATAACTATCCACACTTTTCCGAAAACCTTTCACGTGGGAATAAGAATGATTTCCAACGGCATGTCCTTCAGCCCTGATACGCTCAAACAGTTGGGGGTGCTGTTTTACGTTATTTCCCAGGCAAAAGAATGTAGCTTTATAACCGCGCTGCTTTAGCTGATCCAAAACCCACTCAGTAACAGTGGGGGTTGGACCATCGTCAAATGTCAGATACACTTCATTGTTGTCATTGGGAATCTCCCATGTGAGGTTCTTAAATATACGTGCAAATATTCCTGGAATGCGGGCAATCAACATCAGAGTCTAAAATAATTTTCGAAAATTTCTACATAAGCATTGATCTTTTCGGTAATTTCTTTAGATAATTCCATTTCGCCAAATCCAGTAGAAACGCTGCTAAGGGAATTTAAACTTCTCATATGCTGCAGAAAATCCATCCGCATCTTTGCAGCTTTTGCCGGTTTTGCCTGGATTACCTCAATAAAATAATCAATCTCATTAACTTTTATATCCACAAGCTTCTCTGTGATTTCCACTGCCCTATCCACCTCACCTGCTGCATAGTAACTCTGAATAACAGGAATCATGGAGAAGTTAAATGGAACACGTTCGTGCGGCATGTGCTTCATGCAAAAATCCAGAACCTCGACGGCCTTTTCATATTTTCCTTCATCCGAAAGGGCACGTGCAAGTGCTGAAAAGGAATACCGGTATTTTATGGTCATGCGGATGTTATTCTCATCCAGATATATGTCAGGATCTTCAATACCGCCCCATTCAAACTCCTCAACCATGCGCTGATACATCAGGTCGGTATCGATAATACCAACCAAATTACTATTGGGAACATCTATGGGTGCAATCCTGTAAGCGAGCCCCTCCTGAATAAATGCATTCTCAAGATTTAAGAAATAGTTATTCGACACAGTATTTGAAAAATAAATGGGTCGCTTCCATTCATTTGTGGCAAGTATATCAAGTTTTGCCATTGTATTTTTATAAATCACTTCATCACCCACGCTAAATGCCACCTGATCGACCATATTCTTCCGCACCTCATCCGTTATTAATGAAGCTGGAATTTGAGTAGAATCTACCGGGAGGATAAACTTTCGTGCCGGAATAAAATACCTGTTATCCTCAAATCGCGGATCATCTGATGCAAGAAAATCCATGGCATCCTTTAGCGGTACCGCTCCTCTGTCAATCTTCCTGATCAGCGATTCCAGATCATCAATTATAACACCCAGTGATTCCTGATCAATCTTAATTCGCTTAACAACATCATCATTATTGAATGTACGTAAATAAGAAAAAAACCTTACAGGATTCATATTTGTCTCCAGATTGGAAAAAGCTTTATAATCGTTCGGGAATCCCGCCGGTATCTCAGATCGTTCTACCAACGCCTTGGCTTTGTCATACAATGCCATAAGTTCGGGTTCAAACTCATCTCGGTTTACAGCATATTTCTCTTCAATCAGGGTGGTTGCTGTCTCCACAAGGTATACATAATCGCGTGTGCCTTGTCTGTATTCATCCAGTGACATGGATAGTGGCAATGGATCAGAATCGTAGAATTTAAACATCATCTGTTCTATATACCAGTCGGCTGTAAGGTAACTGAGGTTCACCACCCTTACATCGGTACGATATCCCTCCACTTCCTGCATGTACCATAACGGAAATGTATCATTGTCTCCATTGGTGAAAATAATAGCATTCTCGTCGCATGAATTAAGGTAATTTTTTGCAAAAGCAGTTGTGGTATATCTTCCTGATCGGTCGTGATCGTCCCAGTTTTCAACTGCCATAACACCAGGAACAAGTACAAGAGTAACCAGCGTAATTCCCGCGGGAAGGAACACCGACCTGATCTTCTTTCCTGCATATTCTATAAGTCCTGCCACCCCAATCCCAATCCAAATAGCGAAAGCATAAAACGAACCTGCGTAGGCATAATCGCGCTCCCTCGGTTGAAGTGGATATTGGTTAAGGTATACCACAATCGCTATTCCTGTGAGGATAAATAACAGGGCTACAACCCAGGCGTCCTTTTTATTCTTTTTATAATGATAAAGCAGTCCTACTAACCCTAACAGAAGTGGCAACATGAAGTACCTGTTATAAGCTTTATTATCCTTTATGGATCCGGGTAATTTATCCTGAGGACCAAGACGGGCTTCATCGATAAATTTTATGCCACTAAGCCAATTGCCTTTATGCATTTCGCCATGTCCCTGCAAATCGTTTTGCCTTCCCGCGAAATTCCACATAAAATATCTGAAATACATGTGACCTAACTGGTAACGCACAAAAAATTTCATATTCTTTGCAAATGAGGGTTTCCCTTTGGGGGCGTTGCGGTCATATTGAACACCCCCCATCCTGCCCAGTATGGGCTGACCGTTGCCATCGGTTCTGACATTATAAAGTTCCGATTCTTGTAATTTACCCCAGTACATGTATTCACTTCTATGTTTGTCCTGAGTGCTCCACATGCGGGGGAAGAAACCTTCAAATTTATCTTCATAAATATATTTCCTGTCTCTGTACGTCTTTTCATAATCCTCTTCTCTCCTGATATAAGTAGCTTTACCTTCCTCTACTGATGAAGGACGGGCGTTAAAATATGCCCCATGAAACAAAGGACGGGAACCGTACTGCTCCCTGTTCAGATAACTCAGTAATGAAAAAATGGTTTCCGGATTACTTTCATCCAGAGGCGTATTTGCTACAGAGCGTATTACAATAACAGCATAAGAAGAATAGCCGACCATCAGCACAAACACGCCAAGAAATATTGTATTCCATAGTACTTTCATCTTCCTGCGGGTGTAATATATCCCGAAAATCACAAGTCCGAACAACAATGCAAGATATACCATCACGCCTGAGAAAAACGGCATGCCCAGAGAATTCACAAAGAACAGGTCGAAGCGAGAGGCAAAGAACGGTATTCCTGCGATGATCACCTCCATGACGAAACCCAGGAGCAGCAACGAAACAAAAATTGCTGAAGCAAAGCCACGCCAGCTAAATGAAAACTTACGGAAATAATAAACAAACACCAGGGCCGGAATAGTCAACAGGTTCAGCAGGTGTGTACCAATTGAAATGCCCATCACCAATGCGATAAGAATCAACCACCGGTTTGCATATTTATCATCGGCTGTATTTTCCCATTTCAACATCGCCCAAAAAACGAATGCTGTAAAAAGTGATGATGTTGCGTAGACTTCCGCTTCCACAGCCGAAAACCAAAACGAATCTGAGAACGTGTAAGCCAAAGCACCTACAGCGCCTGCACCCAGCATTGTAATTAATTGATTAAGGTCGTAGCTCTCCTTTATGCCGTATAATTTACGTACAAGGTGGGTAATGGTCCAGAACAGGAACAAAATGGTAAAAGCACTGGCCAGTGCAGACAAGGCATTCATGGTTGCTGCAACTGCCTGTTCATTCCCAAAAGCAAACAGCGTAAAAAACCGTCCGAGGATCATAAAAAACGGAGCCCCGGGGGGGTGCCCTACTTCAAGTTTATAAGCGGTGGCAATAAATTCTCCACAATCCCAGAATGAGCTGGTCGGCTCCATGGTTAGTAAATATGTCACGGCAGCCACCAGGAACACAATCCATCCGGCGGCCACGTTATATAATCTGAAATTCCTCATATCAATAAAATTACAACCCAACAAAGATATAATGATAAATTAATTTTAGATCACGAAAACCCATTTAGTGTTTGTCAATACAGACTATTTCATCACAAATCGCCAGGGTTTATTCTTCCAGTATTCCCCTGCATAATCAATTCCTATTCGGGGGAGGGCATCGTAATCCGGACTCAACCCAGTATCATATAATGAAATCCGATCAGACATTATCAAATCTTCCCTGTTGAATGATTTGTCAAGCTCAAGAAAACGGGTAAGTCGCCCAGGGCCATTCACTGTATTTAATCCCCTGATCAAAACAGCCTGTGGTTCATCCTCCACTGACGTTACCACATTGAGCATCCAATGCATACCATAAACAAGGTACATGTACAAAATACCTCCCTCCATAAACATAACCTCTGTTCGATTGGTGCGTCCTTTACTGGCGTGGCATGCCTTATCTCCCATCCCACTGTAAGCTTCGGTCTCGGTAATCAAAACCCGCTCCTCACAACCCGAAGGCCACTTTCGGATGATTGTTTTACCAAGCAAATCCGGAGCAACCTCGAGCACATCGCGCAAGTAAAACGACTTATCAATCATTTTTAACGCTTCTGTATCATCCATCTTTTGAAAATTATTTTATCTTACTGCTTTTTAAGCACATCCCTTTGCTCCAAACCTTTTACCCACTTCCATTGAGGACCAAAAACAAACAATGCATAGAACAAACCAAAGATCACTACACCAGCATTATTCTCCAGTGTATCTTCGTTGAGCATCGAAATTCCCATGGCAATTAAAAAAACCGCTGTGAAATAAGAATCCCACCTCTTATTTACAAATACAGGCAGCAGCAAAGATAGCATCACAATAAAAAAACCTGGCAGACCAAATGCAATTGCCAGTGTAAGGTATTGGTTATGGGCTCGCCGCCTGTGCTTCTGTGTTAATGAAGAATCTGTATTGTTATAATAATTATTGAATGCCTCCCGAACATCTCCGGTTCCAACGCCGGTTAAAGGATGCTGTTTCAAAATATGCCATCCGGCCTTGAGGTAATAATACCGCTGAACCAGTGATTTATTGTTTGCGCTATATCCCCGGTTGTAGCGATCGAATTCCCATATCACCTGATAAATTCGTGGATAAAGCGCAAACCTGTTAAGGTAAATATGGTTAGCCACGCCGCGTTCAATGGCCGCAATATCTGTTTCACTTAGTGTGTGTACGCCCACAGAATCTTTACGCAATCCTTTTGAAGTCAGGTAACGGATCAGCGAGAACTTTAATTTCTCCCCATTCTCTGCTTCTCCGTCGAACGGAACATCACTTCTTTGGTTCCACTCCTTTTCTAACTCTTCCAGACAGAGATAAAACCAAACATAGTGCCCATTCTCAATGGCCCGATTGTACGTTTGATGCACATATGGATTTCCATTCAAAGTAAGTGAATCCAGGTTTTGCATATCCACTTCCTCAACTGTATAAAACCGGTTAACGGCATTACCAAGATAAAGTATTATTAACAGGGGAATACAAATAACAAATACCATTATCACAAACCTGATAATCCGGTCGGGTATTAATTTCACGGCTTTGATGGCAAGAAATAGCAGCAGCACAACAAAAACCACTATCCCCGATAAGGATTTAAGTAACAAAAGGAATGCAGATAGCCATAATGCAGTTACTATTAAAAACCATTTAAAGAATCCCGACCAATCTTTATTCTTAGTTCGACACAGTTCCTGGCTATGAAAAACAAAGTAGACTAAAAAAAAGACTGAAAGCACAACCATGAGAGAGAACCGTATATGCCCGACAAACAATGAAGCATCGCGAAAATTAGTCACCTCCACTGGCAGAGCACCCAACACTGCAAGTACGCTTGCCAATGAACCAATCAGCGTTCCCGCGATAAAAGAAAAAACGATCCATTTAATTTCCTTGTATGAAAGTGCTCCGATTGATACAAATACAAAAGGGATAATGATAAGGGGGAGCTTTGCCTTGAGATCTTTGAGTCCGTACTCAAGATCAGACGACCAGGCCATGGCGATGACATGGATGACAAAAAACAGTGCATACACCAGGAATGCCCGGTTGGATGCGAGTCGTTTCCATTTTGCGCTATACTTACCTTCGATGATCCAGTTGACGAGCAGTAGTATTTGCAGGAAAGAGTTGGCAAAAACCGACAGTGGAAGTGCACAGGCCAGTGCTGCAAAGAGGTAAAAATATATTTTCCGGTGAATTGCTTCCTGAAACATCAAAACGAAACACTTATTAAAATCTGCTGGGAGTGATGCATGCCCTCTCCCCTGACAAAATGAAAACTCCAGCCTAATTTAGCATCAATATTTGAATTCCTGAAGGGATTGGCAAAAAGATCGGCCCTCCCGTAATTGCCCGACCTGTAAAATGGGTCACCATACTCAAAATGAAGGGGCTCACCGATATAATAAACAGCATCCAGACCAAATATATTATGCTGTATCATCAAATTTGTTACGAAACCAGTTCCCCAGTTCAAGTCGGCAGGTCGAAGCCGGTTGTAAGCCGACACCACACCTGCAGAGATATCAATAATCCCCTCATCTGCCATGATGCTCTCGAAACCAATGGTTGCAGACATAATGCCATTATCCTGCAGGGGCAGTTGCGCCGCGGTATCAAGACTGCGCGCATTGTGGTACATCAAAACAGCCGGTTGAATATAAATTGTCCCCAGGTTAAGTTTTCCCTCTGCACCGATCAGAAAAGTTTCCCGCCGCGTTTCAGTCACCCTTCCTGTCCAGTCGGCAAAAGAACGCACATACCCATGATCACCCTCATAACTAAGGAGTGCTCCCTCGATATTTGGACGAAAATAATTTAATGTATCGTTTAAGAAACGCCTTTCCATCGACAATTTATCGCGCCTGCCAAATGAGCCAAAATAGAGTTCCAGTTTTTCCGCATTATAATGGTAGTAAAGGTTGATTTTCGGGGGAACGCCAAGTAGTGTACTTCCGTTTTCATAGAAATAATAGAAACCTGCTGCCACCTCGTTAATTGAATCAACTGCAAACAGAACCCGTGTATTAAGACCAGCACCGAAGATGGTCTGGGGATAACCAAAATCGGAGAAATACTCGCGGTTATCGAATACCTGGTCGAAACGGAATGTGTACTCCTGTGAATATAAGAAAGATTGCATAAGGAGCACCATTGCCAGTTGGGTTATAACTCTTTTTATCATATATTTGGTCAGTTTCAAAACCGGTGTTAAAGGTAAGTAAAACATGAGAATGTTGATAACCCTGGTGTAAAGTAGCAGTTTTAGAAGGATTTGAATGGTGCTATGTATCAGAATATCTGATCATTAAGAATTCCCTAAATAAATTGTTGATATGTTATTGATTTAATAAAAAGATTTGTATTTTTGCAGTCCACAAAAAGCAGGTGGTTTACGTTAACACAGAAAAACTATATATTAAGGTGGATACAACAAGTTATAAAACCGTTTCAGCGAACAAGGAAACCATTCATAAAGAATGGATTTTAGTAGACGCGAAAGACCAGGTTCTGGGTCGCGTAGCAGCAAGAATTGCAATGATTTTAAGGGGTAAGCACAAGCCATCCTTTACGCCTCATGTTGATTGTGGTGA
>Ga0102940_1002063_pt1 | contig 12317 bp, 9 predicted proteins | sample SalPonR2_C_D1_MG_FD_78215 | JGI IMG/M metagenome (GOLD analysis project Ga0102940, IMG submission 78215) | Salt pond soil microbial communities from South San Francisco under conditions of wetland restoration - Salt Pond MetaG R2_C_D1_MG | ecosystem: Environmental > Aquatic > Marine > Intertidal...
CGCATCTGCCTTTAGGATGGGCTGGATGCCCTGTGGGGTTGTAAGCAGCTGACGCAAGTTTCGATATCCGGGAACATCTGAGATCAGGAAGTCCATGTCGATAGATTCACGGAATTCTCCGTACCGTAAAGCAATAGCCGTTCCGCCTCCAAAGAGGCAGTTGTTTTCTAAAAGGAGTCGGGCATTAAGGGAGGAAAGCACCTGGGCGATTCTTTGATGGTGGGGGCGCTCAAACATCATTTTCGCTCCTTGCGAATGCTGTTTGTAGTGCATCAATCAAATTTTTCTCTCCATCCTCCATTGCTGCAAGATCAAGATGGCGCCAGTTGCGTTCATATATGGTCAGAGCCTCAGGGGGAGTTAGATACTCGGTTCCGTGAATCTGCCAGGCAAGCTGCTTGAGTTGCGGGTAGTCCGCAAGAGGAATGCGGGCAGGAATCCATTTTTTTTCATCGACTTTGCGGTGTGCTTCAGATTGCTTCTCTGGAAGGTATGCCTGAAGTTCCATGCCCAGGGCGTGCAGAACATTGAGGTAGGCTCCTATGGTAACCGAGGGCTCACCTCGCTCCACTCGATGCAGGGTCACTCGTGAGATGCTTGCGGCTTCAGCCGTTACGGTGGTATTGAGACCGAGCTTTTTTCTTTGCTTGCAGATAGACCTCCCAAGGGAACTGAGTTCCTGGGCGAGCTGTGGAGATATGTGAGGGGCTTTGGCTGGCATAGTGTTTCTCATTCTGTACAAAATGAGCCAATTGTCAAGAATGAGAAACACTTTTTGCGGTGATGGAGGTTTAAATGGTTTGTAACAGGTCGTCGTATTGTCCGATGAGTCGGAGCCAGTCATATTTTTTGACCCAGTTCTGAGACGCTGTCGGTTTCAGCTCATCCCGGTTCAGAAGAAGATTTTTCAGGGCCGCGAAAAATTGCTCCTCGCTGTCATAAAGGATGTGTTTTCGCAGATCGGCAGGAATGTGCTCGGGGTATGCCAGCCGGTTCGGGAGCAGCGGCCGACAGTTGCAGTATATGGCCTGGACCACGCTGGCCCCGAAGAAGTCGTGTTCCGCACAGGCCGCAAGGATGTCCGCCCGCCACAACCAGGTGGCGTACTCGGAAAAGTCGGGAGCAAAGCCGAAATGGACGATGCGGTCGCCGAGTCGTTTTCGGGCTTCCCTGAAAATGGGGGGAACCCGGGCGAACCGTTCACCGAGCACGGCCACCTCAAAGGGAATGCCCTCCTCAGCCAGGCGAAACAGCGTCCCAAAAAAGAGGTCCGGGTTTTTGTCGTATTCCCAGCGGTGGTTCCAGAGGATAAGGGGCGGATCGGTCTGCCTGGCCGTGCGGTGGGCGTCGAATCTGCCGAGATCCAGACCCAGGGGCAGCACCTCTGCTTTGTCCCTGATCTCGGAGATCGTCTCCAGTTCCCGAAAATCAGGAAATCCGCCCAGAAATTCGGGCAGGGCGGCGAGAAAGGATTCCCGGTGATACCCGGAGTTGAACAGCACTTTGTTTGCAGCCAGTGCACTCGCGTAATTGATGAATCCGTAATGGCGGTCGCCTCCCCGCCGGTCCGGATCATCCGGTGACCAGGGGTAGGTGAGCTGGTTTTCGTGGAAATACAGGGCTGTTTTGAACCTGCGCCCCGGGAGCAGGGCCAGAAACGTGGTCAGGTCGAGCATGTCCGTGGCCAGAACCAGATCCGGATCGAGGTTCTGCTCCTGAAACATGCGGGCCAGAGCCACGGCCCCGCCGTGCATGCGCCATTTCCAGAATTTGCCCGGCAGGGAGAGAATGGTCACCTCATGCCGGCTGAACCGGGCGAATTCTTCGGCCCAGGCAGCGTGGGAGCCGGTCATAAAGGGTTCAATGAGAACAATGTGCAAGGGATACTCCGAAAAAAGTTTTCACCGCGTAGGACGCGAAGAGGCGCGAAGGAAGAGGGACATGGGTCGTATAGGTCTCATGGGTCCCATTGCTTTGGGATATATTTGAGCAGTGCGTAACTTCAGTTACTAAAACAGGTTCCACGCTCCAAGCCACAGCGGCAGAAACACCGGACAGAGTCCGTAGCTGATCAGGATGACCGCGCCGATGCGGTCCAGGTTGCCGCCGTAGGTGCGGGCCATGAGGATCAGGGCCGTGGCCGGTGCCGAGGCGGCCTCGATGATGAGCAGATCGTCGGAAAGTGCTTCCGGTCCGCCGAAGCCGCCAAGGGCCACCGCACCCATGGTGACCAGAGGCAGGAACAGGAATTTGACCGCGGTGAATCGGGTCAGCTCGTTCAGGCTCGGAAGCACGGTCAGCCGGATCGATCCCAGGGTGGCCCCGAGGATGAAGGTGGCCACGGGCACCGTGGCCTGCCCGAGGAGGTCGGCCCCGTCCACGACCAGGTCCGGGATCAGATCCCTGCCGCCGGCGAGAATCAGGGCTACTCCGGCCAGGGTGACGATCAGGGGTGGAGTGAGCAGGTCGGACGCGTGGAATCCCTGTTCGCCGGTCGGAGCGATGAGGTATTTGCCCAGACTCCAGGTCAGTATGCTGGTGCCGATGGCATACAGGAACAGGGTCATGGCGAATTCGGAAAATCGGTCCGGAAACAGGGCCTGTCCGATGGGCAATACCAGGAAAATGGCGTTGTGGATGGAGCACAGGGCGACCATCTCTCTTGCTGCGGTGGTGCGCAGACCGAACAGGGCCGCACCGCCGAGAAATCCGGCCAGATTCATTGCTGCTCCGGCCAGGGGCATGACCCACCACATGGGCGTGGAGGCGGGATCGAACCGGGTCAGGATGGAAGAAAATATCAGGCACGGAGCCAGGACCCGAATGGTGAATCCGGACAACCCGTCGACCACTGATTTTTCGATGAATTTTTGTCGGACCAGAAATCCGGCAAAGAGGATGATCACGGCCACTTTGAGGATGGCATGCAGGGAGGCGCCGGCGCTGATGAGGAAAGGGGAAGTCATGGATTTTCGGGTCGTGGCTTATGGGAGTGAAGGCGACGGATGCGGGTATGAGCGGTCCATCAAATTACTACAGGAATGACCGAGTGATAGCCCGGATGGATAGAGGAGGCAAATGAAAAGGGAGGCAGCCCGGCCGGGCTGCCTCCCTTTTCATTCAAATGCCGCGAGCCTTTCTGCTTACCCGAAAATCCCGCTCCGCTCCGAAGAAATCGCCTCTTCCTTGAGCACGCTGCCGTTGCGGCCCAGGGTGACCCGGTTCAGTTCGATCTTCTTGCCGCTCTTTTTTGCTGCGTCCTGGACGATGCGGTGCATGCCCGAGCAGCAGGGGACTTCCATTTCCAGGACCGTGATGGAGTTCAGTTCGTTGACGGCCAGGATTTCGGCCAGTCGGTTTACGTACATCTCCTTGTCATCGAACTTGGGGCACCCCATGAGGACCACTTTGTCCTTAAGAAACCGGGAGTGGAAGTCCGGGGAGGCCACGGAGCAGCAGTCGCCGGAGATGAGCAGGTCGGCGTTTTTCAGAAACGGGGCGTTGGCCGGGACAAGGCGGATCTGCACCGGCCAGTGGGCCAGGGCCGAGGAGGCTACGGGCTGATCCATGGCGGCCGGTGTGTTTACGGCCTGACACGGGGACAGGGTCATCATGGAACTGCCGGGGCAGCCGCAGGCCAGGGGTTTTTCCTCCTGCTTCTCACTTTTTTCCATGGCCGCCACATGGGCCATGGCCGCTTCCTCGTCAAAGGGATCCGCTTCGCGCTCGATGACTTCAAGGGCGCCTTCGGGGCAGTGCCCGAGGCAGGCACCCAGTCCGTCGCAGTACATGTCTTTTACGATCTTTGCCTTGCCGTTAACGATGGCCAGGGCTCCTTCGGCGCAGCCGGGAATGCACAGTCCGCAGCCGGTACATTTGTCTTCGTCTATTTTGATTATCTTTCTGGTGATGTTCATGCTCGTCCCTCCGGGTCGGGGTTGGCTTTGTTGTTTTTGTTGAGTCCCTGATACAGGATGGGGAGAATAATTCTTTGATCTGGGTCAAAGGGGGAAATTATTGCGACTCTTCGGAAGTCGGGCCCGGGGGGCCGGGATTATGCTCCTTTGTCGCAGGATTACAGGATTATCCGGCCTCTGGATGCACTCTGGATATAATCCCGTTTATCCTTCTACTCCCTGTAATCCCTTATTTTTTTATCCAAGGTGAATAGTTATGCAATCTCTATAATCCCGTTTTTCATCCCGGCACCACCCGCATCCGTTCCTCCCCGACTCCGGTCAGGAGCCAGTCCACGGAAAATCCGGTGCGCATGCCCGCGGAGATCAGCCACTCCGGCGGGATGCGGCCGTTTTTTTTGGCGTTGGACACGGCTGTGGGGGAGACATTCAGAAACTCGGCCAGGTCCCGGTTGGTTCCGGTTCCAGAGGCTTTTTTGAGGCGGTCGAGCACTCTGTCCGTGCGGCGCAGGGCGGCCAGGCCCGAGATATCTCTGGCCCGGACGTACATGCGTGGTGTTCCGGCCACGGTTTCATTGTACACGGCCATAAAGGAGATCACCGAATAGGAGCCGGTCCGGTTTTTGATCCGGCACTCCAGACTCTGTTCCTTGTGCTCGTGCAGGACCATGCGCATCAGTCGGCGGACCCGGGGCAGGTCGTCGGGGTGGAGCAGGGCCAGGCCGGACCTGAGGTCGTCGGAATAGAACTCTTCCTCATCCGGAGCGCCATAGATGGTCGGGGAAAAGGTCTGAGCTGTTCGACGCAGGATGCGCCCCTGGGTGTCCAGGACCAGAATCGCGTCTCCGTCTAGCTCCCGCAGACTTTCCATGAAACGATTTTCCCGCTCCACGGGCTGGGTTATGTCCTGACCGATGCCGAGCATGCCGATGATTTCCTTGCCGGAATCGTCGAATATGGGCCTGCGGATGACCCGTAGCCAGGACCTCTCCCTGGTCGGATGAGGCACGGCCTGCTGGATGACTTCCCGGTGCTCCTCGAAGACCCTCAGGGCGGCCCTGGTCAACAGTTCGGCCTTGTCCGCAGGTAGAAAATCATGTTCCGTGCGCCCGAGAACCTGCTTCTTTTTTTTGCCGAATCCTTTCAGATAATTGTCGTTGGCGTATACAATGCGATGATCCCGGCCGCAGACCCAGGCCATATCCGGCAGGGCGTCCACAATACGTGAAAACTCGTGAGCCAGTTTGGAGAAAAAGGGGAACTCCCGGTGCAGCAGGTATCCGGAATAGGCCCGGACCGCTCCGGACCGCTTTCTGATGACCTGGGCCGAATACCAGAAGGTCCTGGGGGAGCCGTCTTTGCAGCGAAGAGTGACCTGGCCGGACTGGATTTCTCCCTGGTCCCTGAGCAGTTCAACGATCTTTCGCCTGGAAATATCGCTGAAGTAGAACTGTCCGGCGCTGTTACCGATGACCTCGCTCTTGTCGTATCCGCACATGGTACACACAGCCCGACTGGCGTCCTCGATAATACCGTCCTTGCGAACCGTGAATCCCATTTCCTGCCCCGGTTCCTCGCCATGTAATCCCAGAAATTTTCCCCACCCCACGATAATGGGTTCAACATCCGTAGGAATCTGGATCCCCTGCCAGTGGACCATTCTGTGCCCGGAGCCGTCGGGCAGGTGCATCTTCATCCTGGCCTCTCCCAGGTGTCGCGTGCGCAGGTTCTCGCTTTGGATGGTTCGCCCCCGGGCCTGGTCGTCTTCCTGCAGAAATTCGAAAATATTCCTGCCAAGGAGCGCTTTCTGCGTCTCCCCCCGGACCAGGGCGTAGGCTCGGTTGGCATGCAGGATTTTCCCTTCCGGAGAAAGAATGAGGCCGAGTTCCGGCATGGCGTCCAAGCCGTGGGCATAATAGGAGACGAGTTCCTGTCTGGTCATGGCGGGTCCTGTTTCATCGAGGCTGAAGATGGAAAAGACGTGTTCATGAATAATGAAGCTGCTTTTCAATGGTGTTCATGTGATGTTAGCTCTCGCTCTTCCTTTGTATGAGGTCAATATCAAAGTTCAAGGAGAACGGGATGTACAAGTCGATGATCCGGTTGCTTGCAGCCTTGCTGGTGGTGGTCGGTGTAGCGGATGTGTGCGGGGCTTCGGGCTATGCCATTTATGAATGGGGCGCTCGCGGAAACGGGATGGGTGGGGCCGTGATAGGCCGGGCCGATGATCCGTCCGCCGTGGTGTCCAATCCGGCAGGAATCACCCAGCTGCCCGGGGAGCGGTTTCAGACCGGGGCAACCGTGGTGATGCCTACTGCGGACGTCAATCTGAACGGAGCCGGGGGCAGGCCGGGCCGGGCCGAACACAATATATGGACCATGCCCTCCCTGTATTATACCCGGCAGATGTCGGACAACTACTGGTTCGGTTTCGCGATGTATTCCCGGGTCGGACTGGGCACGGACTACCAGGACCAGGACAACTGGGCCGGCCGGTACAACTGCTCTTATGCCGGGATCAAGGAGGTCTCCTTCAACCCCAATCTGGCCATGAAGCTGACCGATGAGCTGTCCGTGGCCATGGGGGCGGAGCTGGCCTATCTGCAGTTTGAGTACAATATATATACTCCCACTCCTGATGGGGATATCCGCCAGGAAATAGATGCGGACGGACTCGGGTACGGGATTAATCTGGCCGTGCATTACAAGCCCACGGACTGGGTAGCCTTCGGTGCTGCCTGGCGCAGTGAAATTCAACTCACCGTGTATGGAGATGCTGACTTTAGTGCGAAAGGTCCTTTTGCCTTAAGCAAATATAATGTCAAAGATCAGGGCCTGGACGGAACAGAGCCCCTTCCCGAGTCACTGGCTTTGGGTGTGGTTTTTTACCCGTTTGAAAAATTCAGCATCGAGGTGGACGGGATCTGGACCAAGTGGAGTGCGTACAAGGAACTGGTCATCAACTATGATGACGGCAGTAAAGCGACCAGCACTAAAAACTGGCACAACACCTGGCGGTTTCAGGTCGGGGCGGAGTATAATCTGACCCCGAATTTCGACCTTCGGTGCGGTTATGTCTATGACCAGTCCCCCATTAATGACGAGTACGAGGACTACGCGGTTCCCGGCAACGACCGTCAGATCGTCACCCTTGGCGCAGGGTATCACTGGGGCGACTGGACCGTGGACGGGTCCTATGGGTATCTGTGGATGAAAGATCGTCACTATGAAGCGCGGCCTGATGATCATATTCTGGATTCCGATATGGAGAACGGCCAGGCCCACATGGTTGGCCTGAGCGTGGGATACCGGTTCTGATTTCTGGAAGGAGGACCTGCATACAAAAAGGCGGCTCGCAAGGAGCCGCCTTTTTGTATGGTTCGCCGTAGTGAGGCGACTGGACGGATATCGCAGCGGGCTCAGGAGCCGGCTACGGTATCGGTGTCGTGCCGGCCGGACCATTTCCGGACCATGGCCGTCAGGGCTGCGAAATCCAGGGGCTTGGGGAGATGGTCGTTCATTCCGGCCTCGAGCATCCGCTCCCGGTCTCCGGCCATGGCATGGGCGGTCAGGGCAATGATCGGGATGGTGCGAACCGGTGCGAAGGACCGCTTCGATCTGATGGCTGCCGTGGCCTCCAGGCCGTCCATGACCGGCATCTGGATGTCCATGAACACCATGTCAAAAGTCTCCTTTTGCAGGTGGTCAAGGGCTTCCCGGCCGGAAACCGCTGTTTGGACCGTGCATCCCATCTTCTCCAGCATTCGACCGGCCGCGGCCCGGTTGACCGGGTCGTCCTCGGCCAGCAGAACGCGCAGGGTGCTTTCGGAGCTGCCAGGGGCCTGGCCCGCAGACTTCTTTTTGGACTGTCGGGGTGGTTCTGCGGCCAGAGTGAAGGGGAGCGTGCACCGAAATACACTGCCCTGCCCTGGGCTGCTCTGGACCGAGATCTCTCCATCCATCAGCTCCACGAGCCGTTTGACGATGGACAGCCCGAGCCCGGCTCCTCCGACCTTGCGGGAATAGGACCCGTCCACCTGCCGAAAGGGGTTGAATATTCGGTTCAGCATTTCTTTCGGGATTCCGATGCCGGTATCCGAAACCGTGAACAAAACAGCGACTCCGTCTGAAGGCTGCTCGGCAGCAAGGGACGCCTCGACACGTACGGAACCGTGCTCCGTGAACTTCTGGGCGTTGGTCACCAGGTTGTTCAGGATCTGCCGCAGTCTGCTGCCGTCACCTCGCAGCCATGGGGGAATATCCGAGGCAACGCTGACCTTCAGGACAAGACCCTGCCGGGTTGCGTCCCGGGAAAAGAGCTCCAGTATCGATGTACGGATCTCTTCGAGAGAAAAGGTCTCCTCCTGGAGTTCCATTTTTCCCGATTCCACCTTGGACAGGTCCAGGATGTCTCCGAGAAGCCGGGTCAGCCTGTGGGAGGAGCCAAGGCCCGTGGTTACGTATTCCCTCTGCTCAGAGGACATATCGGTGGTTTGCAGAAGCTGAAACATGCCCTGGATGCCGTTCAGGGGCGTGCGGATTTCATGGCTCATATTGGCCAAAAATTCGCTTTTGGCCATGTTGGCCGCTTCTGCCCGCTGCTGTGAAGCTTCCAGTTCCTTGAGAATTTTTTTGCGTTCCCGGAGTTCGCTGCGCAGTTGACCGGTACGCCGGGCCACGGTCCGCCGCAGGGACCAGGTCCAGAAAACCATCACTCCGAACAGGGCAAGCCCCACGGCCAGGGCCGGAAACAGGTAGGTGGCTATCCGGTCCAGAATCGTGCTCTGTTCATACCTGCCGAACCATTTCTGGTGAATGACTGCGTACCTGCCGGTCCGCTTCACAATGGCCAATCCTTCATTAAGCCGGTCCAGGAGATCGGTCCGTCCCGTTGGAACGGCGAAGCAGTACTTGCGGGGCAGAAACGGGGTCCCTGCCGGATGGATGTTGGAGAGTTTGTAGCGCTCTGCATTGTACAGCCCCTGCAGTGTTCCGATCAGGGCGGCATCATGCTTTCCGGCTGCCAGCATGCGCAGGGCCTCGGGCTGCGATGGGACACGGACCGGGGTGATATCCGGGAAGCGGCTGGAGATATGGTCGTCTATGATGTCCCCGGCCTGAATCAGGACCTCCTTGCCCCGGAGGTCCGCAAAGGTCTCGATGGGCGACTCTTCGGGGACGAAAATGGAGTGGAAAACAGTGATGAACGGTGAGGAGAACTCCACATGGGCACTGCGTTCGGTGGAGAAATACATCCCGGTCATAGCGTCTATTTCGCCGTTTTCGAGCTGGGCTCGGACCTCGGTCCAGGGGCCGAGGTCGATGCGGATGTCGAGCCCCATGGTGTCGGCCACGGCTTGAAACAGTTCGACGTTGAATCCGGAGGGTTGTCCGTTATCCAGAAACTCATAGGGGGGGTAGTTCCGGTCTCCGCGAATGTGGAGCGTTTCGGCCCGGGCCGGAAAGGCCAGGGCCAGGAGCAGGACGGTTAGCAGCAGATGGAGTCCGTGGCGGTAACGGTATGCGCAAAGTTGCATTGCAGGCCTCGAAAGTCTGGTGCTCCCTGGTTGCATCAGGGAGCACTTTCACGGGAAAGGGTATTTGCAGTGTTTCTTTGCTTCTACAGTTTTTTGAAAAAGGAGGAAAGGCCGGGGTCCGCAGTCTGTTCGGTTCAGCCCAGCATTTCCGGCAGCCACAATACCAGCTCCGGAAAAATGATCAGCAGTGCGATGCTTATGGCGAAGGCCGGGATGAAGATGAGCACCCCCTTGAAGACCTGGGCCAGGGGAACGTCTCCGGCCATGGAGGCCACGATGAAGGTGCTTACCCCGACGGGCGGAGTGACGGCGCCAAGGGTGGTGATCACGGTGATGAGCACCGAGAACCAGATCGGGTCGTAGCCGAGGGACTCGGCCACGGGAAAGAAAATGGGCAGGGTGATGATCAAAAGGGCCAGGGCGTCCATGATTGCCCCGCCCACGGCATAGATGCAGCAGATAACCGCGATGATCACCACCGGCGGCACGGACATGGAGGCCACGGCCCCGGCGATTTCGAAGGGGAGTCTGGTCAAGGCCAGGAACCGGCCGAAGATGACCGCCCCGAGAATGATGACCATGATCATGCATGAAATGCGCAGCGAATCTTCAAGGGCCAGCCTGATTTTCTTCAGGGACAAGGATCCGGAGGCTGCGCTGATGGCCAGAGCCAGGGCTGATCCGGCGGCGCCCGCCTCGCTGGGAGTGAAGAAACCGGAAAGCAGGCCGCCCATAACCAGACCGAACAGGATGATCATTTCGATGGATCCCGGCAGGGACCTGATTTTTTCCCTGAATGTGGTTTTAGGGCCGGCCGGGCCGTGGTCCGGGTGTCTGCGGCAGTGGATGACAATGGTGACAATGAACAGTGTCAGCAGCAGAAGTCCCGGAAGAAATCCGCCCCAAAACAGCTCGGCAATGGACTGTCCGGTCTGCAGCCCGATAACGATGAGCACCACGCTGGGCGGGATGACCACCCCGAGGGTTGCCCCGGTGGCTACGGTCCCGGTGCTCAGGGAGGGGTGATAACCGTATTTCTTCATCTGGGGCAGGGCCACCGAAGACATGGTCGCGGCTGTAGCCGTATTGGAGCCGCAGATGGCCGCGAAACCGGCGCAGGCCAGGGTGGTGGCCATGGCGATACCGCCCCGGATGGACCCCATCCAGACATAGGCGGTATGGTAGAGGCGTTCGTTCACCCCGGAGTGGAAGCAGATCTGTCCCATAAGGATGAACAGTGGGATGACCGTGAATCCGTAGGAGGAGAACACCCCCCAGGTTTCGGACCCGAGCATGCCCAGGGCGGCCCGTATGTTCAGCACCTTCCAGAAGCCGAGGAAACCGATGATGCCCATGGCCGGTCCCACAGGGATGCGCAGTATGAAGATAACCAGAAGCAGGGCCAGGATGCCGGTAAGACCGATGAGGGACAGGGACATGTCAGGAATTCCTTTGGGAGGTGAGAGTGCGGGCCAGGTCCGCGAGCAGGGTCAGGCCCATGGCCAGGGCGCCCAGGGCCACGGCAAAAACAACGGGGTAGTAGGCGATGTTCAGGGTTTCCGAGAGCTCTTCGAATTCTTTGAGGGACAGGCCGAATTCGGCCACCTGCCAGGACACGGTCAGGATGAAGGCCAGCCCCAGGAGGTCGGCGATGACCCGGATGCCCTGTTCGGTTCGTTTGGAAAATCTGCCGTTCAGAAGGGTCACCGCAATGTGCCCGCCCTCGGCCTGGGTGGCTCCGAGGCCGAATCCGGCCAGCAGGGCGCCGGCAAAACCCATCAGTTCGAAGCTGCCCGTGACCGGCTCCCACACGGCTCGCAGGAGCATATTGGAGCAGGCCAGAGCAACCATGGCCAGCAGGATGGCGGAGCCGAGAGCGAGCAGCCCCTTGTTCAGGGCCCGGCTGATGCGGTCGAGAAATATCATGACGGAATACTCCGGGAGAGAGTTTTTTTCTCTGCGGCTCTTTGGTTTCTGGCCTTTGGTTGCTGGTTTTTCGTTCATCCAAGCCAAAAACGAAAAACCAGAAACTAAAGAGCTGCACAGAAAAGGCACGCTGGGTGGTTATTTGGTCGGATACTCAGCCGCGTATTTGTCCTTGAGGGAGATCAGGTCGGCCAGGACCTGGTCTGCCGGCACGCCCTTGGCGGAGGCCATCTCCTTCCATTCGTCGGCCAGGGGAGCCAGGAGCTTCTCGGCCTCGGCTTTGTCTTCGGCAGACAGCTCGAAGGGAACCGTCCCCACCTTGTCGTGGGTCCAGGCCAGGGCCTTGACGACGTGCTGGTCCATGTACTGCCCGGTCCACAGGGCCTGTTCCCGCCCCAGATCTTCGAAAACCTGCTTCACCTCTTCGGGCAGCCGGTCATATTTTTTCCTGTTCATGATCACGGCAAAGGGATAGACCTGAAAGTTGCCCACTGTCTGATAATGGCAGTACTCAGCGAAGTTCATGTCCATGAGCACTTCAAAAGAGGTCAGCATTCCCTGGACCAGCCCCTTCTGGATCGCTTCGGCGGTTTCCGGCATGGGCATGGACACCGGGACTGCGCCGAGTTTGTTCAGCACTTTGGAAGCGATGCCGGCCCCGCGGATTTCGACGCCCTTGAGCTCGGCCAGCGTCCTGATCGGTTCTTTGGTCATCAGGTTTGACGGAGCCGAGGTGAACATGGTCAGCACCTTGACCCTGGAAAACTCCTCGGGCTGGTATTTCTGAAACAGGTCCCACACGGCCAGGGAGGCAACCGTGGAGGAGGGAAAGCCGATGGGCAGTTCGGCGGAACTCATGAGGGGAAATACGCCGGGCTGGTAGGCCAGGGAGATGCAGCCGATGTCCGCCTGCCCGCGGATGATGCCCCGAAACATA
>Ga0102940_1002066_pt1 | contig 12306 bp, 12 predicted proteins | sample SalPonR2_C_D1_MG_FD_78215 | JGI IMG/M metagenome (GOLD analysis project Ga0102940, IMG submission 78215) | Salt pond soil microbial communities from South San Francisco under conditions of wetland restoration - Salt Pond MetaG R2_C_D1_MG | ecosystem: Environmental > Aquatic > Marine > Intertidal...
AGTTTGGCTACCGCCTCATCCCCAACTACGAACTGGAAAGCCTCATCCTCGCCCTCGGTGATGCCGCCGAAGTGCGGGCCCCGGTCGCGCTGCGTCACCGCCTGCAGCAACGCATCAAAGCTATGCACCAACGGTATGAAGGGGACCACCTTCGCTAAAGCCACGCCAGCCAGAGACGGAGGAATTACCCCGCGAACCACGATTCCCGATAGCGGCCTGCCCAAAGCAAATAAGGAATGGTAACGACCCGGAGGATCGTTGTCTAATTAATCCATAGCCCGTGGCCTCACCCTGCCAACTCTACGAACCACATCTCGATTTCGCCTTTGCCCTTTACCTCGATTTTGCCACGCTGCTCGAAGCGGAACTGGGGGTCGTCTTTGACAAACTCGTAGGTGGCCTGACTAATGTTGACTTTGCCGGCTTCTCCACTGCTTTCCATGCGGGAAGCGATGTTGACGGTGTCGCCCCATACATCGTACTGAAACTTCTTGACTCCCACGATACCGGCTACGGCCGGACCGGTATGGATACCGCAGCGCATATCGAACGTCACTTTGCCCAGGGTATGCTGTTCGATTTTTTGCGAAAGCATAAAAGATTGCATCTCCAATGCCGCCAGGATAGTGCGGCGGATAGAATCGGCGGTGGGAACGGGTAAACCGCCGGCCGCCATATAGGCATCACCGATGGTTTTGATCTTTTCGATGCCGTATTTTTCGCAGATATAGTCGAAGGTGCGGAAATAGTTATTGACTTCGTAGAGCAATTCGGTGGCCGAAAGCTCCTCGGCCTTGGCGGTAAAATCCTGAAAATCGGTAAACAGAATGGACGCCATATCAAAGTTGCGGGCCGTAGCCTGCCCTTTGTTTTTCAACTCCTCCGCTACTTCGGCGGGTAGGATATTCAAAAGGAGCTCATCAGAATGCCGTTTTTCCTCTTCGATAATGGCCTTGGCCTTGCGCACATAGCGCCAGCGGCTAAACAACCCACCCGACAACAAAAGAAAGAACAAGCCGCCGGCGATCGCCAGGTTGCGGTTGCGATCTTTTTGCCGCAGCTCTGCCTGATAGGCCATTTCGGTTTCCAGCTGACGGGCTACTGTTTCCATGCTATCCTGCACCACTTCTTTCTGAAACTCCATCTGCTGCAGGCGCAAAGCCGTATCTTCCATCTGCAGGCTGTCTACCGCATCCAGCATCTGCTCGTGGTGAAATAGCGCCTTCGTCGCATTACCCAGCCCCTTGTATCCCTCATAAAGATATTCGTGGGCTATTTCCTGCCGCCCAATATCGCCCAAAATTTTCGCCAGCTCCAGGCTTTCTTGTGCCGATCGAATGGCCCGCCTGTAGTCGTTTTGCTCCACGTAGAGATTAGCCATATCGAGCAGCGTGCTCGACCACCCGGAGAGGTCGTCCATCTCTTTACTAATAGCCAGGCTCTGCTGCAGGTAATCCAGCGCCTGGGGATAATTTCCCTGGTCGCCGTACATACTTCCGATGCCGGCCAGGCTGGAGGCAATGCCCAGCTGATCTTTCTTCTGGCGATAAATGGCCAGGCTACGCTCAAAGTAAGACGAAGCCCGGGCGTAATTGCGTTGATTGAGATACAGACCGCCGACATTGGCGTATAAGGGGGCAAGTCCCAAACTATCGCCCCGTTGCTTGACGATATCAATACTTTTCAGGTAGTAGTCCAGAGATTTTTCAAATTCATCGCGCTCGCGGTAGATGCTGCCATATTCGTTATAAATCGTCCCCTTGCCAATCAGGTCATCCTCCTCTTCAAAGATCCGTAAACTCTTTTCGTAGTAGTTCATGGCAGTCATAAAATCACTGTTGTCATGGTAGATCATACCCATGCGCGCCAGGATATCCCCTTTAACGATTGCGTACCCCATGCTATCGGCAATAGCTACACCCCGACGAAAAGTGGTCAGTGCCTCCGCCATCTGCCCCAGTCGAAACAGCAGAACACCTCTGGTCTTGAGGGCCGTAACCTCACCAGCCTCGTTCCCTGTATTGCGGGTAAATGCCAGCAACTGCCGGGTTAGAAGAAGAGCGCTGTCAGGCTGGGGGTAAAAATAGCCCGTATAGATGTAATCCTCCAGTGCGAAAGCACGTGTAGTATCAGCCCGCGTGGTATCCAACCAAACCGCCCTCAGCGAATCGAGGGACGATTGTGCCCTCAGACCGCCCGCGGCGATCCAGAAGATGAGCAATACCGTACAGGCTTTTCTCATAATTCGCTGTTTTGTAGCGCGATGTTGATTTTCATCATTGCCCGGCACATACCTTAATTTAAAATTAAAGTACTGTAGTTTATCAACTTTATGCAAGGATTCTTCAAATCCCTTACCATGATGACACACCTTCGAAGAGTACTGCCGGAGACCATCGCTACATCTCGTCTGTTGAGCATCTGCCGGCAGGTGTATATTTGCTTCGTTTGCAATATGAAGCCGGTAATTTAACCAAACGCATTATTTTTACCCACTAAGCTTTTACTAACATGACACCAGTACAACATAAATTATCTATACTTGGTATCGCGGTGATTCTACTCAACTGCCTACCGGGGATGATGCACGCGCAGCCCGTTGCCTGCGACCAGATCAATACGAGTGAAAATGCAACCATTATTATTACGAACGAAACGACCCTGCTGCTCGACGGAGAACCCTTACCGTCAGGTACGATCATCCGGGTATTGTACCAGGGCGCTGATGGCTATCATTGTGGCGGGTACACTACCTGGATAGGCGAGCAGACAGCCATTGCGGCCTTTGGAGATGACGGCGATCTGCCGGGCTTTCAGATAGGAGAGCCTTATCGCTTCCAGTTAGAACTGCCCGATGGATGTACCATCGACAGCGTAGCCACCACCTACCGCACTGATGGTATTTTCTCGCAACAGGGTTCCTTTGCCATCGATGGTATTAGTGGTATCGATTCGTTACGGGCCGTTTCTGCCGACTTTGACCTGCAATCTCCTGCATTACTGCTTACCTGTACTCAGCAGGAAGTAGCCCTTAGCATCTCCTCCGCTTTACCCATTACCAATTGGGCCTGGAGCGGACCCAATGATTTTTCAGCTACGTCTGCTACGCCCATGGTTCAGCTGCCCGGAGCATATCAGGTGGAAGCACGGGGAGAAAATCAATGTCTTGCCACCGCTACCGTAGTTGTAGAACAGGCACCTCCATTACAAATTGGAGAAATCCAAACCATGTCTGCCGGTAGTAGTCAGAATAATGGAGAGGCCACGGCCACGGTCAGTAGCGGCACGCCACCTTTTACGTTCGCCTGGGGGACTGATCCGCCGCAAACCGGCCCCACCGCTACCGATCTGGCCACCGGGTCTTATCCTCTGACCGTAGAAGATGCCAATGGATGCCAGGTCGATACCGTTGTCGTCATCGACAACATCAATACGACGACTGCCCCAACCTTACCGGGAACGTTTTCCCTCATCACTCCATCCTCATCGCAGGTTCAGCTGCACTATGCGGTACCGCAACCTTTATCGCTGCACATTGACCTGATCAATGCTGGTGGTCAGGTGCTCTATTCCCGACAGGTACGCTGGACGCAAGAGGGATACTGGACTATAGCCATCAATGACTTGCACGCTGGTTGGTACGCAATACGGCTAAAAAGTGAGGGAGCTCAGCGAAGCTTACCCTTCATAAAACCATAAAATTATTCGAAAACAAATAGAGGGCACCATACTTGCCGGTGCCCTCTACTTGCTCTTATTCCAGTCTTGAAAAATATCTCGTTACCCACCCAATATTCGCTTCAGCGCCTCCACTACGGCCAGGTAACCTTCGTCGGGGTTGTCCCAGTTGGAGAGGGGCTGCAGGCGATTGTCACTGGGACGGGCGGGAATGGCCTGCAGGTTGGCAAAAAATTCACCCGTCCAGTCGCAGGGTCGTGCGATGACCGGAATAATTAATGCCCCTGTCTTTTCGTGGGTCTCTTTGGCCCAGGGGATCTCGTACTCCCGGATGAATGTAGACGATAAAAAGTCGGCACTGACCATAAAGATGATAAAGTCGGCTGCCCGCAGCTGCGTCTCAATGGCTTTACTCCATTCTTGAGCCGGTTGAATATTGGAATCGTTCCACGTCTTGAGCAGGCCCTGATGCTTAAGCGGATAGAGATGCTTTTCCAGGTTGTCGACATACGACTTATCCTCGCGAGCGTAGGAGATAAATAGCCGGCGCTGATCGGATGGTTTGGTCGTATCCACCGCTGGAGGCGTGGTGGGCGAAGGAGGGTTAGCAGATGCTTCAGCCTGGGGGTGCTTTTCGATTTCACCGAGTAGGTAGAGCAAGCCCTGCCGCAGCTGATTTCGGTTGAGGTTAGCCTGCTCGCTGCTGAGCAAGCCCATGCGCATGTTCTTTTCCAGGCTGTTCAACCGGGCCGAGAACATCACGGCTTCGTTAAATAAATCGCTGTCGTGCGTCTGCGCCCAGTCGAGCATGGTGCTGAGGGCCTGGCTTAATTTGTCCTGGGCAATCTGATTGCGGATGGCGTTAATGTCCATGAATAGTCGTTCAGGTAGTTTGCCACTAAAAGTAGGTGTTCTCGCCTGTTTTTCCAAGCGTGCTTAGTGGTCCGACCACTAAGCACGCTCTGCCACCTGGCAGGGCCGAAGTAGAGCGGTCTGATCAGTATACAGACTAAACGGTAGTTAGCAATCGCTGAGCCCATCAGAAACTATATTGCTTATTTTCAACAAATGCCTAAAAAACAGGTCTTATTTCCCAGGCATCAGGACATACTTGCCCAGGTAGGCGAGCAGATAAAGTTAGCCCGTAAACGTAGGAAACTAAGGACCATTCAGGTTGCCGAACGAGCTAATATTGACCGTACGACCCTTTACTACATTGAACAGGGCAAGCCTAGTGTCTCCATCGGTGCCTACTTCAATGTACTGCGCGTGTTGGGACTGGAAAAAGACTTCTTAAAGCTGGCCGCCGATGATCCACTGGGACGAAAATTGCAAGACCTCGAACTCCTATAATAAATGAGTACAGGGAAAAAAGATATCTGGGTATATGCGCACTGGCAGGGCATGGCTGACCCGGTTTGCCTGGGTATTTTATCGGCACATACGGGTAATTTGAACCCCTTACATCGATAAAAATGGCCTGGCCCTCAATATCAATATGGACGAAAACAGGCTTGATGTCGACCTGGCGATGGAAGTAGCGCATTTCTTCCAGGTCTCTTCGCACGATGCTCAAACCTATCTCAAAATCATCGAGGAAGCAATACAAACCTGGGAGCATGTTGCTGATACAATCGGCATCCCCAAAGCAGAGCAAAAACGTATATCGCCAGCCTTCCGAAGCAGGTTTGTATAGTAGCACCGTCTAAGTGATCGAACCACCCTGCCCCCGAGCGGAGTCGAGGGGTGAACTCCCCCCTCACTTGCTTTGTTCTTACACAAACACCATTTTCGCGAAAGCAAAACCGCAATCACTATGACCATCCTGCGTACCGCACTACTCTTCTCATTCTTTGCCACCACCCTACTATGGAGTTGTCAACCCGCAGCCCCGACTGAAGATCAGGCTGCCGGCACGGCACAACCCAAAGCCGATATTGCCGACGTTGAAGCCGGTATCCGCGCTTATATCGATCGCGAGACCGGGGCCAACGGCGGCGTTTTCCACGTGGAAAACGACTCCCTCGATCTCGACCTGAAGCTGGTGCGCGTACATACCGAATACCTCTCGGTCCTGGGTCCCAACGAATTCTTTGCCTGCGTCGACCTGGCCACCGAGAGTGGTGACGTGTACGACGTTGACTTTTTCCTCGACGGTGAGCCGGGCGATATGGACGTAACGCGAACCGATATCCACAAGCGCAACGGACGCCCTTTCTACACCTGGAAGCGCGCCGAAGACAACACCTGGCACACCGTACCCGTAGCGCAGGCATCCAACGAACTGCTTGGTGTCTTGCGCGGTAAAGATGCTTTTATTTTTCACTATACCGTCAAACTCCCCGAGCTCGATGCACCCGCCAAACTATGGCTGCCCGTTGCCCAGGCTGACCGTTTTCAGGAGGTAGACATGCTTGCGCAAAAAACGCCGGTAGAAGGCGACCTCATCGAAGATGACCGCTACGGCAATCAGGCCCTTTATCTGAAACTGTCCCCAAAGCATAGCGGAGAAACCATTCAGCTCGATTATCAGGTAACCCGCCTGGAAAAGTCGGCCTACCGGGAAGATGATACGAACCTCGAAGACTACCTGGGCGCAACGCCCCTGCTGCCGATTGGCGGACGCTTCGACAGCATTGCTCAGACCATCATCACCGACCGGGAGGCCGAAGGAGAACTGATGAAGGCCCGCGCCCTTTACGATTACGTGGTCGACAATGTGCGGTATGCCAAACAAGGGAAGTACGGCACGGCCGACGCCAACTTTGCCTGCGATGCCAAATCGGGCAACTGTACCGAATTTCATTCTCTGTTTATCTCTTTGGCCCGCTCGGCCGGTATTCCGGCCCGCTTTGCTGTGGGGGCCGCGATCCCCGCCAACCGCAACGACGGGGGTATCAATGGCTACCACTGTTGGGCCGAATTCTACGCCGACGGTAAATGGTGGCCCGTCGATATCAGCGAAGCCAACAAATACTCCGATCTGGCCACCTATTACTTTGGCCACCACCCCGCCAATCGCATCGAACTAAGCAAAGGCCGCAATATTCAGTTTGATCCCGGCCCCGCCTCGGGAGCTCTCTCCTTCTTTGCTTATCCGGTTCTGGAAGTGAATGGAGAGGACATCCCCGTTGCCAAAACAACCTTTTCATTCGAGCGCCAAACCCTGAACTAAACAGGAAAGCTGCCGGGTCTCCCTTCGCTAAGGCTACGGCCGCCAAGGACGAAGAGAAGAAGTACCAGGACATTCCCATACTAAAAAAACGGCGATCCCGCACTTGTTGCAGGATCGCCGTTATAGGTTTGGATAGATATCCTAAGCCAGCATTAGTTGCCCGGGTGTTCCGAACCGCCACCGCTTGGGTGTTCGGAATCTTCAGTATCCTTAGCCGTGGTGTCGGCCTCTGCCGGATGCTCGCTATCACTTGGATGTTCGGAGCCGGCATCATCAGTCATTTCTGTTTGTTCCTCAGCCGCATCATCGCCGCCGTTACCTTCGCAAGACCATACGGCTAAAGGCAGAGCCAAAAGAAAAATGATCAGGCGCCAGGAAGTCATAAAGTTGTTGGTTTTCATAAATTTCATAAAGTCTAATAAGTTAGTAAAAAAGGTAATTTGTGTGTTTTTCAACGCGTATTCAAGTTTAGCCGCTTTTTTTAAGGAGCATCTTTTCAGTATTTTACGATTTATGTTATCTAAAACAGGGCTTATCACGTGATAGAAGTTCAATGTTGATCAGTAAGCCCCTGAAAAGATTTACCGTGAGAAGGCTTTGCAAGTCGCAGTGCTTGTATACTTTAAAGTAAAATCCATCATTATGCTCCAGATTCACCCTGATGTACAATCAGCACTCGACGAAAACCGGGCAATCGTAGCCCTTGAGTCGACCATTATCTCTCACGGAATACCTTACCCTCAAAACGTCGAAACCGCTCTACGTGTTGAGAGAATTGTCCGAAAATCCGGCGCTCAGCCGGCTACGATTGCTATTCTGGACGGAAAACTATGCGTTGGCCTCGATCAAGACCAGATTGACTACCTCAGCAAACAAGGTACCCGGGTAACCAAAGTCAGTCGCCGCGACCTGCCGGTGGTCGTCACGCGGCAGCAAGACGGAGCGACGACCGTAGCTGCTACCATGATCATTGCCCAGATGGCCGGTATCCGCATCTTTGCGACGGGAGGCATTGGCGGCGTCCACCGTGGCGTGGAGCAAACGCTGGATATTTCAGCCGACCTGCAAGAGCTGGCCCATATCGACGTTGCCGTAGTTTGTGCCGGTGCCAAATCGGTTCTCGACCTGCCGCGCACCCTGGAATACCTGGAGACGATGGGCGTGCCCGTACTAGGGTATCAAACGCACGAATTTCCCGCCTTCTATACCCGCACCAGTGGCTTATTTACCGATTACCGGGTCGATCAACCCGAAGAAATCGCACGAATCCTTCACCAAAAATGGACGATGGATCTGCGCGGCGGAGCGGTCATAGCAAATCCGGTACCAAAAACCTATGCGATGAACGAACTCCGGATGGAGGAGGTGATCAAACAAGCCGTGCAGGAGTCTGAAGTCCAGCAGATCCGCGGTAAGGCACTCACGCCGTTTCTCCTTTCCCGGATCGAAGAACTTACCGGCGGCGATAGCCTGGAAGCGAACATTCAGCTGGTGCTCAACAACGCGCAGTTGGCAGCTGAGGTTAGTATTGCTTATGCGGATTTCGCCAAAAAGAAGGTTTGAGGTTTGAAATATGAAGCTTGGAAGCATACCTCGTACCGGCCGATCGCCGTGCAGGCGTCGGGCCAGGACTCCCACTCCATACTTCAAGTTTTTGCTTTCATTTTCCTATTTTTATTACCGAAAACCATTATCTGCATCCAACCCTATTCGCCATGCCGTACTTCGACTTTCATATGCACCCCACGCTGAAGACACTGTTTAGCGATCCGGAGAATAAAATCAGCCCGTTTGAGAAACTGGACACCCGCCGTGTCCCTGGTCTTTTGCGCTGGTGTACCGACCTTGACTTTATCCTGAGCAGTCAGGCCAATCTCGATCAACTTTTTCGCAACCGGATGGACATTTTGGGGTTTCCCCTCTTTATTCCCGACCGGGCCCTGCTCGACAACAAACTGGTGCGGAAAGATGCAACGAAAAGTAACCTCAAAGTCTACCTGAACCCCGAGCAGCTCGACCAACTGATCGACGGTAATCCCTTCCAAAACCTGCTTAACTTCGAATTGCCGACCATCACCAACACCAGACAATTCGGCTTCCCGGATAAGACCGTGCATATCCTCACTAATGTAGAGGACTATCAGGGACCGCATCCCGATCATTTATACCTGTTTTTCACCCTGGAAGGACTGCACACCCTTTGTAACCGACCCAACGACTACGACCTCGACATCATAAAGGCTAATCTGGTCCGTATTACCAACGACTACCCTATCCTATCGGTCAATCTGTGCCACATGGAGCGCTCCGATATCTGTAACCATGCCTTTGGTATTCAATTTATCAATGATCGCCGCTTTTTGCCGAAAGGCTATGGCCTTACCCGCGCCGGCTATGAAATGATTGCCTTTTTACAAGAGCGCAACATCCTGATCGACATCAAGCACATGAGCCTTAAATCGCGCCTCGACCTCTACAAACACTATCGCCTGCGGGGCTACGACCTTCCCATCATCTGCACCCACGCCGGGATGGCGGGTATTTCGCACCGCGACGTCAACCGCTACCTCTCCCGGCGCTACCGCACCAACCGCCGCCGTAAAACAGTGCATTTGCGCCTGGCTAAACCAATGAAGTACGGCAACCATCCACAACCTGCCTTCAATGCCAGTAGTATTAATTTGTACGACGAAGACATCGCTTTTATCCTACAGTCGGGCGGACTAATCGGGCTGAGCCTCGATAAGCGCATCCTGGGCTTTGTGGATTGGGAACAAAACTCTAACTCCCGCGAGCCGGTGCCCAACGATACCGAATACATCTCCGAGCGCGAGTTTCCCTTTTTCTTTGATACAAGTACCGGCACCATTGAGATTGGCGAAGCGATTGAACACGATGAGGTGCTGACCTGGAACGATCTGTACGACGGGGGGCTGGTTAACCCGGCACTCGGAAATTACCACCTACGCTTCTTCTTTCAGCAAATTGTGCACATCCTGGTCGTGGCCGAGCAAATGGACTACAGCAAGGAGAAGGCCTTACGGCAAATTTGCCTGGGCAGCGATTTCGACGGCCTCATCAATCCTATTTGGTGCTGCGAATCAGTCGATGAACTGGATCAATTCCGGGAATTGGTGCGCACCGAATTTGTGGCTTTCTGTATCGAGTGCGATATGGAACTGCCCGACCGGTTTGATATTAACCAGTTTATCGAAGACCTCTTTTACGAAAATGGCAAGCGTTTTGTCCTGACCTACTTACCGGGTCCTTTGGCCTAACGCAGGTTAGGGATGAGCCGCTACCCATATTTCGCCATCTGCAAAGATCTCTTTTTTCCAGATGGGTACCGTGTCTTTCAGGGTGTCGATGGCGTACTGGCAGGCCTCAAAAGCCGCTTTCCGGTGGGGCGTTGCCACTGCGATCAGTACGGCAATACCCCCAATATCGAGTGTGCCGATCCGGTGGTGAATGGCCACGTGACGGGCTTCCCAGCGACGCTCTACTTCTTCGGCAATCTTGCGCATTTCGGAAATAGCCATGGGTGCGTACGCTTCAAATTCCAGACGGACCACCGCACGACCTTTGGTATTATTACGCACCGTACCATCGAACAAAACGGTACCCCCCGCTTCGTCGGAAGCGACGCTGTGCAGGCAGGCCTGTGGGGAAAGCGGAGTATCAAGTAATTGAATGTCGATCATAGTTCTTTGCTTTGCGCAACCTCAATATACGGCTTCTACAATTTCCCGAATGGTTTTAGCATCGCCCATAGTGTAGTAATGCAAACACGGTACGCCGGCCGCTTTCAATTCTTTTGATTGCTCCGTACACCACTCGATCCCTACCTGACGGCGCGCTTCCGCATCTTTAGCCCTGGTCATTTCCCGGGCCAAAGGATCGGGTAAATCAATAAAGAAATGCCGTGGAATAGAGGACAACTGATACTTTTTGGTAATCGGCTTCAGCCCCGGCACGATGGGTACATTAATCCCGATTGCCCGGCATTTTTCGACGTAGTCAAAGTAAGCCTGATTGTTAAAAAACATCTGGGTGACGATATAATCCGCACCAGCGTCGACTTTCATTTTTGTGTATTCCAAATCGAGGTCCATATTAGGTGCCTCAAAATGCTTTTCCGGGTAGCCGGCCACACCGATGCAAAAATCTGTTTTCAGACCATTTTCAATATTCTGATCCAGATATTGGCCCTCATTCATTGCCCCAATCTGCTTAACCAGGTCGAGGGCGTACTTATGCCCCCCTTCTTTGGGAACGAATTTCTTTTCAAAAGCACTGGCATCGCCCCGCAAGGCCAAAACGTTTTTGATGTTGAGGTAATTCAAATCGATCAGAGCATTCTCCGTATCTTCCTCGGTGAAGCCTCCACAAAGCAAATGAGGTACCGCATCCACGCCGTAGCGGTGCATAATAGCCGCACAAATTCCGACCGTACCCGGCCGTTTGCGAATGGCTGTTTTTTCATAATATCCACTCGACCGGCGTTTGTAGATGTATTCCTCACGGTGATAAGTGACGTCAATAAATGGAGGCTTGAACTCCATCAACGGATCAAGAGTATCAAAGATATCCTGCATGCTCCCTCCTTTCAACGGAGGAAGTACCTCAAAGGAAATCAAAGTCTTATCGTTCGCTTTTTCGAAGTATTCCGTTACTTTCATGTGTCTATTTGCGCTATTAAGAGCAAAACTACAAACAAAACCAACTACTTACCAGTAATCTGCGTCACCAAAGCGTCGGATTTAGACGTCAGAAGGTGTGAGGTTTGAAGTATGAAGTGTGAGGTGTGAAGTTTGAGGTATGAGGTATGAGGTGTGAGGTGTGAGGTGTGAAGTTTGAAGTTTGAGGTTTGAGGTGTGAGGGTTATCTTGTGGAATGCCGCAGGCAAAGCGAGGCGTTATTCCATGGGGAATATTTCTCGTTAGTTTTTTTGCTCGGTGAAGGGCGATTTACTCTTCTGGCCTTACCTGGCCCTACCCAAAACAAGACGTAACAAGCAATCCGGGAGTGTGCCAAAAGCACTAGTGGCACAGTAGAAAAATAACAACTGCTTGCGGTTATTATAAGACCTTACCACACGACTATGAAGACCAAAACCTGCCACCGTTGCCGGGAGGAGCACACTATCCTTTTTCGCGTTCAGATCCAGAAAAAAGGCCCCTGGATCTTTGTCTGTGAAGCCTGCTGCCTATTCTATAAAAAAGGTGATTTCTACCGCTACGGCGGTACCTGGAAGGGGTATAGGCATTGAGAAAATATGAAGTATGAAGTTTGAAGTTTGAGATAGGTAGTGTACCTCACACTTCGTGTACTTCACACCTCATACCTCTACCTCATACCTCATACCTCACACCTCATACCTCACACCTCATACCTCATACCTCTACCTTTACACCTTCATCTGGTTGACAAAAATCACCATCCTGTCCCTTGAC
>Ga0102940_1002072_pt1 | contig 12288 bp, 11 predicted proteins | sample SalPonR2_C_D1_MG_FD_78215 | JGI IMG/M metagenome (GOLD analysis project Ga0102940, IMG submission 78215) | Salt pond soil microbial communities from South San Francisco under conditions of wetland restoration - Salt Pond MetaG R2_C_D1_MG | ecosystem: Environmental > Aquatic > Marine > Intertidal...
ACCCCCGTAACGTTTGGTGGCGGTATTACAATGCAATACGGTTCACGGTCATCCGGTTCACTGCTGAAAAGATCGTGCTCCATCCAGTAGCTGTACCATTTCTCTTCTATATTTGCCGGATTGTATTTTGAGGCTATTTCCATGTTAATTAATTGATGTATAACTTATTTTTTCTATTGATCCCGATAAAAACCGATGGCAATTGCGCTTGCACGCTTCAGGTTGCAAAAATATAGATTTCTTTTAGTTATTATTTTAAAATGGGTATATATTTCATATAACCTTCTGGCACTAATTATCCATCTTCATTCGTTGAACATATAAGCTTTACTTCGCTCCAGTTGCTGCCTCACCAATAATATGATTTTCCGTTTTACCGGATGGTTTATAAGAAGGTAACCTCCCGCGAAAATAATTCCATTTACCGACATATATTTTCAATTCGCCGATTTTAAGCATTAATTAAAACTAAAAACTTAAAAAACCGAAATAGTTTTCATATTATTGCACGAAATTTTACACATGGAAATCAGAGACCGAATAATACATGAGGCAGGGATACTATTTGCAAAGTATGGTATCCGGAGCATTACCATGGATGCGCTTGCAGAAGACATGGGTATTTCCAAGCGAACGATATATGAGAATTTTAAAGACAAAGACACATTGTTAATTGAGGTAATCACATTTCACAAAAAAAAGCAGTTGTCAGATTTACAGAAGATTATAAAGGAAAAACAAAACATTGTGGATGCCATGTTTAGTTTGCTTCACGAGTCTATTAATAATATGAAGCAAGTAAATCCAATGTTCTTTCATGACTTGAAAAAGTATCATCCGCAGATTTTTTCGCAGCTAAAGGAAAAAGGCGATATACGTGATTATTCTATTACGATGAGAATTTTAACCGAAGGAAAAAAACAAGCTGTTTTTCGTAACGATCTGAATCTTGAATTAGTAAATGAAGCATTGCACGAGCTATTCAAATTGTTTAGTCCGGAGAGCAAACTTACAAGCGAAGGCTACCACAGAGCCGAGTTATTCAATAATATAATTATCCCTTTTTTACGTGGTATCTCAACTGAAAAAGGTGTCATGCTAATTGACAAAAAAGAACTTATAAAACATTAAAAACCATAATTTTAAAACATACAGGGATTGAATATTTATTTAAAAATGGCAAATGATTATCATAACCGGCATTTAACACCTGGGCGTGGTTGTCCGATTCGACTCTATTGAGATAGACCAGGGAAATTCAATCAGATCGGTTAAGGGCATTATTTACAAATTATTAAAGCAGAATTTTATGAGACATATCACATTTATTTTTATTACAGTGTTATTCCTGGGACAGGCAAAGGCACAGGAGTCGGCAGATACAATCATGCAATTTGACCTTCCGGGTGCGGTGAATTATGCACTGGAGCACAATAAAGAGTTAATGAGTGCCCGGCAGGAACTGGTAAGAACAGAACGAAGTATCTGGGAGGCAATTAGTCAGGGACTACCAAAGGCCGATTTTTTGGTAGACTATATGACCTATTTTAATTACGAGTTGGAGTTTGCTTTAGGAGGAGATGAAGACTTCGAGTTTTCTGATGAGCAGATTAACACGGCGATGACGAATACATTATCGCAGCCACAATTTTCAACGCTCACACCTCAGGACCTGAATATCCACTTTGCAGGGAGTTATTTTGATTCCGAATTGCAAAGTATGATGCCCCCGTCAACCATCCTGATGTCTGATCAGCTCACAGCAAAACTTCAGGTTTCTCAACTTGTATTTAGCGGTCAATACTTTGTTGGCATCCAAACAGCAAAACTCGGTAAAATTATATCGAAACAGGCCCTTGATAATAGCGAAATAGGAACCAAAGAATCAGTAATAAATGCATATTACCTGATATTAATTTCTGAAAAGTCACTGGACTACATTGAAAAAAACCTGGAAAATATTCGCAAAACATATCAGCAGACCCAACGAATGGTAGATGCCGGGATGGCAGAGCAACTTGATGCCGACCAGTTCAAAGTGACTGTAAATCAGCTTGAAAACACAAAGCGTTCAATGAAACGTAACCTTGAGCTGAATTATAACATGTTACGGTTCACCATGGGACTGCCAGCGGGAACTAAAATTGAACTGAACGATACCCTTGAAGACCTTTTTAAGGAGATGGAAGCTATAGATCTGCTGATGCAGGATTTCGATGTTAATCAGAATATCACTTATCAGATTTTAAATTCCCAGGCCGAAATCAATAAAAAACTGTGGAATATGGAAAAATGGAATTATGGTCCTAACCTGGCAGCATACTATAATTACAATTTCAAAATTCTAACCACAGGATTTGACATGACACCAAATCACCTTTTAGGGTTTTCTTTGACGGTGCCGATCTTTTCCAGCGGTTTAAGAGATGCTAAAGCAGATCAGGCAAGGATTACATATGAGATCTCTAAGCGCGATGCGGAAATCCTGAGTGATCAGCTTGAGCTACAAAACAGACAGTTAAAATATAATCTGCAAAACAGTCTTGAAAACTTTCACACCCAACAAGAAAATGTTGAAGTCGCCCAAAGCCTGTATGAAAATTATCAACGGAAATATGATCATGGGATGGCATCAAGCCTGGATGTAACGCAATCGAATTCTAATTACCTGGATGCACAAAGTAATTATCTGAATGCCATGTTCGAAGTAATGGATGCAAGGATACAGCTTGACAAATTAATGAATAACCTTAATGACCTGACAGGGGAAAACTAAATGAACACATAAAAGTTATTCTGAAAAATCACTTGAAAAATATTTAGAAATACTTGAATACAACATAAAAATGATAGAAATGAAACGGATCTTTAAATACATAGTAATTATTATCGCTGGGATCACAGTGATTTCATGCGGAGCAAGTCCTGAAAATGTAAATACTGACAGTACAGCAGCGGAATCGAAAAGCGAAACCGTTCATCCGGTAAGAGTAATGCCGATAGAAAAGACAGTTATCAAAAGAACAATAAACACAACTGCATCACTTGTTGCAGAAGAAGAAACCTACCTTGCCCCATCCATGCCCGGTCAGGTAAAAAAAATCAGGGTAGATGTTGATGACGAAGTAAATAAAGGTGATGTGTTGGTCGAGATGGACCAATCGCAGTTACTACAGACCAAACTGCAGTTTGAAAACCTGAGGAAGGACCTTGCCAGAATGGATACCCTGATAGAATTTGGATCCATTACACAACAATCATACGACCAAATGAAAACGCAGTTTAATGTAACCAGGTCTGCACTCAATAACTTACAGGAAAACACGGTACTTAAAGCGCCATATAACGGCATCATTACAGGAAAATACTACAATGACGGTGAAATATTTGCCGGGGCCCCTAATACTCAGGCCGGGAAAGCAGCCATCGTAACCATGGTGAAAATGGACCAACTTAAGGTATTTATTAACCTTTCGGAAAACTATTTACCCCTGGTGCATAAAAAACAGATTGCTACTGTGAAAACAGATGTATATCCTGCTGATACATTTTATGCAGAGGTTTTCAGGATACACCCCACCATAAACCCGGCTACAAGAACTTTTACGATAGAACTCAGGATGGATAATCCCGACTACAAACTCAGACCAGGAATGTTCAGTACGGTGCAACTGGAGCTGGGTGACAGGGAAGCACTGCTGGTTCCATCCCTCGCTGTGATTAAACAAACCGGGACCAATGCACGGTACATCTTCATTCACAAAAATGGTGTATGTGAAAAAAGAATGGTCAGTCTGGGTGAAAGACTTGATGATAAACTGGAACTGATTCCCAATGGCATACAGGGAGGTGAAGACATCATTTACGCCGGACATCAAAACCTGATGGATGGAGATAAAGTAAACGTAGTTGAAGATTAAACTTAAAAGAAATTAGACATGAGTATATATGGAAGTGCTGTAAAAAAGCCCATTACAACGATCATGATTTTTGTCGCTGTATTGGTTTTCGGGGGATATTCCCTTAAGCAGCTCGCAATCGATTTTTATCCGGAACTGGACTTTCCCGCCATATCTATCCTAACCATGTATGACGGAGCCAGCGCAGCAGATATTGAAGCCAATGTTACCGATCTTATTGAAGAGAATTTGAACTCTGTTTCAGACCTTAAGGAAATTACATCTGTTTCCCGCGATGGAATGTCAGTTGTTGTATTGGAATTTGAATTTGGAAAAGACCTGGATGAGGCAACAAACGAAATCAGGGATGCACTGAACTTTGTTGAACCATTTCTTGCCGATGAAGTCTCAAAACCTGCCATTTTCAAATTCAATTCATCCATGATGCCAATTCTCTTCTATGCTGTTACCGCAGAGGAGAGTTACCCTGCCCTTGAGGAAATCATCGACGAGAAGATCATTAATCCACTCAACAGGATCAAAGGTGTTGGAGCCGTTGGTGTTGGAGGCGCTCCGGGCAGGGAAATACAGATCGACATTGATCCAAGGAAAATGGAAGCATACAACTTGTCTGTTGAAATGGTCTCCGGTGTGTTAAATGCTGAAAACATGAACCTTCCAGCAGGTAATATTGAAATGGGAATGATGGACTACCCTATTCGTATCCAGGGCGAGTTCAAATCCAGTGATGAAATCAAGGATATCGTGTTGGCAAGTTTTCAGGGACAAACCATCTACCTCAGAGACATTGCCACCGTGAAAGATACCATCCGTGATATGACCTATCGGGAAAAAATCAATGGTAAAAATGGTGTCCGGGTAATTGTGCAAAAGCAATCCGGCGCCAATACGGTAGAAATATCTGACGAGATCAAGAAAATGATGCCGGAATTGCTAGAAACACTTCCTGATGATGTGGAGGTTTCGCTCTTTTTTGATTCATCGGAATATATCAGGGGATCGATTAATAACCTGTCGAAATCACTCATGTTCGCAGGCGTCTTTGTAATACTTGTGGTACTCTTTTTCCTTGGAAGATGGAGGGCTACATTTATCGTGATTCTGACGATTCCTATATCTTTAATCGTCGCATTTATCTATCTGTTTGTTACAGATAACTCCATTAATATTATTTCATTATCATCCCTCTCCATTGCCATTGGAATGGTGGTAGACGACGCCATTGTGGTACTGGAAAATATCACAAAACATGTGGAACGGGGAAGCCGTCCACGCGAAGCGGCAATCTACGCTACCAATGAAGTTTGGCTGGCTGTAATTGTCACCACACTCACTGTACTTGCGGTATTCCTGCCTCTTACCATGACTCCAGGGCTGATGGGTATGATGTTTAAACAGCTTGGGTTTGTTGTTTCAGTTACCATAACAACATCCACTATTGCTGCGATTACCCTTACGCCTATGCTTTCATCAAAGCTGCTTAAGCTGCGGGAAAGAACCTCGCGCAAGGCACCAATGGCATATAACAGAACCATTGGCGTATTTCTTGACAGATTGAATAATTTTTATGCCAAAAGTCTGAGAGTTTCACTGAAAGCCAGGATTCCAATACTTATCGGGACCATACTTGTTTTTGCATTCTCACTCGGACTGGTTATGAAAATCGGTTTTGTAAACTTTCCGGAAGCTGACGAAGGACAGTTTGAAGTAAGCATTGAACTAGCAACCGGAACAAGGGTTGATCAGGCAAATATTGTAGCCGATAAGGTATCTGATTACCTGGAAGAAAATTATCCTGAAATTGAACTGCTTAGTACTTCATCCGGTGCTGATGACCAGGGAGGAATTACATCATTGTTTAGTGAAACCGGCAACCATATTATTAATGTCTCTGCGATATTAGTAAACCAACTTGAGCGAGAAAAGGATGTATGGCAAATCAGTGAAGAAGTAAGAGAATACCTGGCAACCATCCCCGAAATTGTCTCTTCAACTGTAACTCCGAATGGTAGTAACGCGGGAGGAGCCATGATGAGCAATCAGATTGCTGTTGAAATATATGGTTACGACTTTTCAAATACCACACTCATTGCAAACCAGTTGATTGACAGTCTGGAAACACTACAAGGAGCAACAAATATTACAAAAAGCCGTGATCCGGCAAAACCCGAGTTGCAGATTAGGCCCAACCGTGAAAAGCTTGCGCTCCACGGGTTGAATACATACACACTTGCCAATGCAGTAAAAAACCGAATTCAGGGTCCGTTCATGCGACAATACCGTGAAGATGGAAATGAATATGATATCGTCATCAGATTTGATGAAGAAGATAGGAATTCCATCACCGACATTGAAAATATCCTGGTATCAAACCAGGAAGGAGAATCGGTCAGACTGAGAGAAATTGCCGATATTGAAGAGTACTGGGTGCCACCAAATATTGAGCATAAAAGAAAGCAACGAATCATTACTGTAAATGTGACCCCTTACCAGGTTCCGCTAAATGTGTTGTCGGAAAATATTGACAATATTATTGACAATATGCAGATACCGGAAGGCGTATACATCGAATCAGGAGGAGCCGCAGAAGATTTCGCAAATAATATGGCCGACCTGCAGCTACTGTTCTTCCTCGTGCTTATATTGGTTTATATCGTCATGGCATCACAATTTGAATCACTGCTCACTCCTTTCATTATCATGTTTTCAATTCCATTTGCATTTACAGGTGTAATTCTGGCGCACTATGTGACAGGTAATGTGCTAAGCATGATTTCAATGATTGGTGGCGTTATGCTGGTTGGTATTGTTGTTAAGAATGCCATTGTGTTAGTGGATTACATCAATCTTATGAGAGAAAGGGGTTATGAGATGACGGAAGCAATCATCGAATCTGGTCGGTCGAGGCTCAGACCTGTCCTTATGACATCATTCACTACAATTCTAGGTATGTTACCTCTTGCATTAAGTACCGGTGACGGATCTGAGATCTGGAGTCCCATGGGTATATCCGTAATTGGAGGTTTAATATTCTCAACATTTATCACACTTATTCTTGTTCCGGTAGTTTACCACTTGTTTATCAGGAAAAAGAAGAAACGCAAGAATTCTGCCGAATATAAATTTATGGAAGGAATATCAACCAATTAATATTTAATCGAAGATTTAAAGAAATGAAAGCAATATTTATCGTATATAACCAGGCACATACTGAAAAAGTAGAATACATGTTTGAGAAGCTCGACATTCGCGGTTTCACCCGGTGGACCGGACTTACTGGTCGGGGTTCCGAAAATGGCGATCCACATATGAACACCCATACATGGCCTGAGCAAAACACTGCACGTTTAACCATTGTAGAAGACCACCTGGTACAAACAGTACTTGATGCTGTTAAAAAGATGGATGAAGTAAACGCTGATGTAGGAGTCAGAGCCTTCGTCTGGAATGTAGAGAATATGTACTGATGTTGTTCACCATGCCATTTTTGAATTATTTCTTGTAATTTTACACTGGAAATAACGGTCATTATTTAACAGAGCCTAAATGAACCGGACCTTCGAACTCTCATTCGCCTCTATCAATAGAGTCGGCATGGCTGGATCATGAAGTTCGAGAGCAAGTTCCGCCTGCCTTAGTATATAATTATTGCAGGCATAGCGTGCAAAAATATCAATATACAGTTACTTATGTAATTATAAAATTAAGGTTATTAACAGATCAGATTATGATGATAAATATAACTATGAGGAAAATAAAAGTAGCAGGGATATTAATTATCTGTTTATCTGTTTTATCAGCATGCAACAACCCGAATGAAAATCAGGCAAGAACAAAAGGAAAAGAGATCTTTTTTGAACATTCGACGTATGATTTTGGTAAGATGAAAGAAGACAGCGAAGGACTCTTTGATATTGAATTTAAGAATATCGGCGATTCTTCTATTGTGATCAATAAGGTTCGGTCATCATGCGGGTGTACAGTTCCTTCCTGGCCCAAAAAGCCTATAGAACCAGGCGAAAAAGGTGTTATCAAGGTGCAATATAACACCGCTCTCACAGGCACTTTTATGAAGTCGGTAAATATCTATTCCAATGCAAAAAATTCCCCGGTGAAATTAATTGTCAAAGGGAATGTAGTACCAAAGGATAAATCTTAATCATATGCCAAAAATATCAGAACGCGGACATGCGATGCCTGCCTCACCCATCAGGAAACTCGTACCTTTTGCAGAAAAAGCTAAAGAAAAAGGACGAAAAGTGTATCACTTGAATATCGGCCAACCCGATATAAAAACCCCTGAACATGCCCTCAATGCGATAAAAAACCTTAAGGAAACTGTTATTGAATACAGCCATTCAGCTGGCAATGAAAGCTACAGGAGGAAACTTGCAAAAAAATATTACGAAATAGACATTAAGGTCGATCATACTGAAATCATGATTACAACAGGAGGGTCTGAAGCAATCTCTTTTGCACTCATGTCGACCATTAACCCTGGTGAAGAAGTTATCTGCCCGGAACCATTCTATGCTAACTATAATGGTTTTTCTACCGCTGCTGGTGTTAATGTAGTTCCGGTTACGTCTGATATTGACTCAGGATTTTCACTTCCGCCTATTGAAGAGTTTGAGAAACTCATTACGCCAAAAACCAGGGGAATTATAATTTGTAACCCTAACAATCCTACAGGATACCTCTATAGTGAATCAGAAATGAGACAACTGGGTGAGATTATAAAAAAGCATGACCTATACCTCTATTCAGACGAAGTTTACCGGGAGTTCTGCTACGACGGTAAGATACATTTCTCAGCAATGTCCCTCCCGGAAGTGGAACAAAATGTAATTATGATAGATTCCATTTCCAAACGGTACAGCATGTGCGGAGCCAGGGTTGGGGCGCTTGTAACGAAAAACAGGCAAGTACTTGACACTGCATTGAAGTTCGCTCAGGCAAGACTTAGCCCACCCTCTTTTGGCCAGATTGCAGGTGAAGCAGCACTGGATACACCCACCTCTTATTTTGATGAGGTATATCAGGAATACATTGAGCGCAGAAATTTTATGGTTAAAGCACTCAATGAAATGCCCGGAGTTAAATGTCCCACCCCTGGTGGCGCATTCTATACTACAGTGCACTTGCCGGTAAAAGATACAGATAATTTTGCCCGCTGGATACTTAGTGATTTTGAATATGAAAACCAAACCATAATGATGGCTCCGGCAAGCGGTTTTTACTCTACGCCTGGTTTCGGCAAACAGGAGGTCAGAATCGCTTATGTCTTAAACAAAGAAGAACTGAAAAAAGCCATGCAGGTGCTTGCTGAAGCATTACGCGTATATCCGGATCGATTGTAGTGCTTGCCGATAACTCTATGAACAAAATCCTTGAGCGCGTCTATTGAGAATAAATCAATGGGGCAGGTAGTTATTTTTCAGCCTTACCAAATCGGTTTTCAACAGCTTTGAATCGATAATCGAAAATATCATTGAGTTGCCGCCTGATGAATAACCTGTTTGCAAGTGCGCCAAAAAAACCAAAAGGTGGTCGGTAAGACACGATATCCCTCATAATTACGCCACCATCTACTTCTTCAAGATGATGCTGATGGTGCCAAATACTATAGGGACCAATTCGTTGCTCATCAACAAAAAATTCTTTGTCCTTAACATGCGTAATTTCTGTCACCCATGTCATACCTATACCTAACAACGGTTTAACCTTGTATGAAATAATCATGCCCGGATGCATTTTCTCTGCCAACCCATCAGAGGTAATATCAAATCCCATATACTCAGGGGTGATATGTTTTAAATTTGCAGGGGATGAAATAAAATCCCACACATCATCAATGAATGAGGGTATAAATTGTTTACTTTTTAATTGATAAAATGCCATAGTTTATTGTTTAAAGAAGGCGGATAGTCTCTCAACTACCCGCCTAGCTAAACCCAAATCATGAATGATAACTAAAACGTACTGCACTGTTTTGTTTAATTATCGAATCTATAAATTAAACAAAATATACTGTAAAAAGTTCACACGGCAGATAAATGAATATTTTAAAAAGTTATTAAGGCTTATATATCAATATGTTAGAGCGATAAAGCATCTAAAAAGAATAGGTGTAAGATAAGATAGCACCATCACTTAGCATTTTAAAATCAAGATTGCCAATATAGTTGGAAAGTGATACTTTTTGTATGGCATACATGACCCCGTCGAATAAAAATAGAAAACCGCCTTGAAGTATTACAGAGTTTCCATAACCCATTAATTGATCAGCCCGGTTTTCATTTCTCCCGGAAAGATGTCTGAGCAAAAAGCCAGTGCCCAAGTAAGCAATATCCAATCCTGCATTGATCAGGTAGAGATTTTGAATTCGCATATGCCGTTCAATAATTTCCTGGTTTGAGAGCATCCAGGGATTAAGCTGCGAAAAAGAATACATTGAAAACCCTGCAATACCCAGATTAACCGTATTCCAAAAAAAGTTCATCTGATGAAAATATTTATCTGAGCCCGTATTTCTCGACCATCCCATTGCTCCTGTTGCCATATTTGCAATAGCCCAGCTGCCTAATACGTACATCCCGGTTTTATTAACACTGGAACTTTTCTTATGAAATTCTCTGTAGCTCCCCTGTGAAAATACTGTCATAACAGACAATAGCATAAAAAAGGTAATGAGTGTCTTTTTCATTTCTTTAAATCTTTGCTCAATGATGAGGGTTCATTCGTAAATTTGTTATTTCTCTGATAATTAAAATTTTTGCACATAGCTAAACGCTGCGCTCCCGTAAAAAATAATTTTTAATCATACAACAGATATTTACGTCTAATGTTCTTATAGGCTGCAAGTTCATCCTGCCATGATTTCCTGATTTCCTCCTCTGAAACTCCGTCCTGTATTTGAATTCTAAGCTGATCTGTACCTGCAAGAAGATCGAAAAATGATCTGAAAAAGTGCTCTTTATCAGGGAACTTTTTATAGGCATCAATTACCCAACCGAGGTAAAGCCTGTGCCATCCATCCTGTGGCTCAAATGATCTTAAGTCTTCACCAAAACATCGTTCGTTTTTAAATTTTGGATTTGTTTCCATTCCAGGGATAGCTTTTGGTGTGAATGTATAATTACCTTCCAATTGCGGGTGACCATAAATACGGAAAGGGAAATGTGTCCCCCTGCCCTCACTGATCACCGTTCCCTCGAAAAAACAGGTAGAAGGATAAATTCTGATGGTATGATCATCTGGCAGATTAGGAGATGGTTTGACAGGAAGAGAATACGGGGTTTTATGGCTATAATTCTTACAGGCGATTACCGTGAGGTCGCATTGGATACCTTTATCGAGCCATCCCTCGCCATTGATCATTTTGGCCAGCTCTCCAACGGTAACACCATGTACCACTGGTATTGGATGCATGCCCACGAAAGATTTGAAATCCGGTTTAAGAACGGGTCCATCGACATAATTTCCATTGGGATTTGGCCTGTCGAGAACCATCACCGGGATGTCATACTCAGCGCATGCTTCCATAACATAATGCATGGTTGAAATAAATGTATAGAAGCGCGCTCCCACGTCCTGAATATCAAATATGACAATATCAACATCAGACAGCACTTCTGCTGTAGGCTTTTTATTCTTACCGTAGAGTGAAATTATGGGCAATCCGGTGCGCACGTCTGTCTCATCCTTCACTACTACACCGTCATCAATCACACCCCTGAAACCATGTTCAGGAGCAAATACTTTAACCACCTGGAATTTAGCTTTATAATGCAATAGTGTATCGACCAGGTGCGTTCCGTTGACTTCGCTGGTCTGATTAGCCACAACGGCAACCCGTTTCCCATGTAGCAAAGGGATGTATTTTTCGATTTGATCAGCACCTGTCATAATTTGATCATTCTGTCCATTACAGGAATTTATCATAAATAATGAGAGTAAAATAAATGTTATACGCATATTGCAATCGTCTATGAAACAAAAATAATCATTTATTCAGGGTCATGGGGCTTGCCCTGTCAATTATTTCTTGATTGTTACCCCTTGAGATTCACTTTCAAAAGCAAAATATATGAGCAAATCGTTCGGCAGACGTTAATAGAAAAGCAGTTGTTTTGGTAATCATGTGGTAAAAGATAACTATTTTTGGTTCAGCAATACGTAACAATGAATACTGAACTTTTTATAGCCAAACGTATTATCGGACATAAAGGAACCCGCAAGCGGTTTTCCGGTTCGATTGTGGGAATAGCCACCTTCGGTATTGCGTTGGGTTTGGCAGTCATGATTGTTGCAGTTGCTATAGTAACAGGGTTCAAAAGGGAAATCTCCAATAAGGTTACTGGATTCG
>Ga0102940_1002075_pt1 | contig 12281 bp, 5 predicted proteins | sample SalPonR2_C_D1_MG_FD_78215 | JGI IMG/M metagenome (GOLD analysis project Ga0102940, IMG submission 78215) | Salt pond soil microbial communities from South San Francisco under conditions of wetland restoration - Salt Pond MetaG R2_C_D1_MG | ecosystem: Environmental > Aquatic > Marine > Intertidal...
TCTGGTGACGATGCCATTGATACGGACCAGGCATGGTCGGGAACAGTAGATAATATGTTGATTGTTAGCCCGGGCGACTCTCCTTATGAATTAGATGGCCCTGAAGGTTCATTTACCAGCACAGGACATACAATCACCAACGCTACGGTGTTTGTGAGCGGTAATGGCGCCGAAGAGATGATTGATGTGGACGACAATTCGGATCTGTTTATGAGTAATATTCTTCTCTTCGGGCTCGAAGAAGGTAATATAATCTCATCAGATTATCCTGAGTTTGCAGCCAATGAAAATGGCTATTCAATTACCAGCATTGAAGTTGTGCTGCCGGAAGGATCGACAGTAGCTGATTTCTTCCCCGAAGGCCTTATTCCTGAAGTGACGGCTATAGGCAGCGTTGGTGAAGCAACTGTTGGTGCAGATGTCAGCGTATTTGGATGGACCTGGGCCCGACAATCAGATGCACTTGATGGTCTTGGCATCTAAAAATCTAATTCCAAAAGCTTGTCTTCGGAAAATCGAAGGCAAGCTTTTCTTTATTAACATCAATCTTTCCTAACAAGCCGTTTATTTATAAATAGAGAAAAAATGAAAACGTTATTTAATTTTACACTGGTACTCATTCTGGCACTAATGATGCCTTTCACTGTTTTTGCTGAAAATGGAGCAAGGAATAGTTATGAAGAAGAACAGGGATTAATTCGGGGAACCATTTTAGACGCAGAGAATGGAGAGCCCATTTTTGGAGTCACCGTATTTGTACAGCGTACAGGCAGCGGTGTAAGTACCGATTTTGATGGCAAATTTGATATAGAACTACCCGCTGGGATGTATGATTTACGTATTACCTATGTTTCTTACAGAACAGTTAATATTGAAGATGTTGAAGTCGAAGCTGGTGAAGTAACTGTTTTAGGAAATATCATGCTGGAAAAATCCATAGAGGAGATGGATGAAGTGGTTGTAACAGCCGGTGCAATCAATTCATCGGAAATTGCCATGATGTCCATGAAAAAAAGAGCAGCCAACCTGATGGATGGTGTCTCTGCCCAACAGTTCGACAGAATTGGCGATTCTGATGCTGCCGATGCTCTTAAAAGAGTAACAGGAGTATCAATAGAGGGTGGGAAGTATGTTTTCGTCCGGGGCCTTGGTGATCGCTATACAAAAACAATGCTGAACTCCGTTGATATTCCAAGTCTTGATCCTACTAAAAACAGCCTTCAGATTGACATTTTTCCTACAAACCTGATTGACAATATGATTATTACCAAAAGCGCTGTGGCTGATATGCCTGCAGATTTTACAGGTGGTATTGTTGATATAGAAACAAAAGACTTCCCAGAAGAGCCAATTTTTGACCTGTCGGCAAGCGTTGGCTATAATCCAGATATGCACTTCAGCAGTAAGTTTCTTACCTATGATGGCAGCAATACAGACTTTCTCGGATTTGATAGCGGTAAGAGAAGTCTGCCTACAGGAGCTGAGAGCGACAGGATTCCCACTCCCATCAGTGGCGACTCTCCAGACCAGGTGAACAACTTTTTACGAGGTTTTGATTCTACATTAGGTCCACGCACAACCACAAATCCAATGGATTACAGCCTTGGTTTAACGCTGGGCAATCAGTACAGGGTGGCATCTGATAAACGACTTGGATACATTTTATCAGCCACATATAAAAATTCTTACACACATTATAATGATTATCAATTTGGTGAGTATCAAACACAGCCGGATCCCACTGCTTTTGACCTTATATATGCTACCCGCCAGAATGGTACTGTATCAGATCGGAACGTTCTTGCGGGGGGACTGGCTGGTGTGGCCTATAAAACAACTCGTTCACGGTTTAAGCTTACCGGTATGCATCTCCAAAATGGAGAAACCAGTGCAACAAACTTTTTCATAGATAATAGTGAAAATGCTCCTGGACAGTCTGGGTACACGGCCGATTCCTATAACCTTGTTTATGGTGAAAGAAGTGTAACAAATTTCCTTCTCAGAGGGACCCATTTCTTTAGCCAATCGCAATGGGAGATAGACTGGAGAGTATCTCCAACATTTTCCAAAATGGTGGATCCTGATATCAGGAAAACAGCTTATACGCTTTCAGTATCGGGGCAGGCGCCACGGTTTGTAGCCGGAGCGGGAGGGAACCCCAGCAGAATCTGGCGTAATATGGATGAGGTAAACTATGCCGGTCGCCTTGACCTTACAAAGGGCTACCAAATATTTGATAATCCATCTACTTTAAAATTTGGAGGCAGCTATGTATACAAGGAGAGGGATTATGAGATCCTTACGTTTGATATGCAGAATTTTGGCAGCTGGCCAGAGTTTACAGGTGATCCCTCAGAAGTGCTGACAGAAGAGAATATTTACCCTAATGGCACTATCTATTATCAGTCAGGAAATCCGGACCCAAATCCAAATAAGTATAACTCTACGGTTGATAATTTATCGGCATATGTATCCAATGAATTTTACCCCGTAACGGATTTAAAAGTATACCTGGGTCTGAGGGCAGAAAATTATGTGCAAAGACATACCGGCCGCGACGCACTGTTTGCACAGGGTGATGTTAGCGGGAATAATCTTGATAATGAAAAAGTTCTAGATGCGCTGGACTTCTTTCCGTCAGCTAACCTGACCTATAATGTTTCAGACAATCAAAACATAAGGTTGTCGTATTCAAGAACCATTGCCCGACCTTCGTTCAGAGAGCTTTCTTTTGCTCAAATTCTTGATCCGGTATCCGATCGTATATTCAACGGTGGCCTGTTTGCAATAGGTGAGTGGGATGGAAATCTAACAGAAACCCGAATCAATAATATTGATTTTCGATGGGAGCGTTTTTCGACACAGGGGCAATTGCTTTCGGTGAGTCTCTTCTACAAGTCTTTTGATGACCCGATAGAGCTGGTACGGATACAGGCGCAGGCAACATCCAGTGAGTTTCAGCCGCGAAATGTAGGTAATGGTGACGTTTTTGGAGCAGAATTAGAGTTCCGAAAAGCCCTTGGTTTTATTAGCTCATCGCTGAAGAATTTTAGCTTCAATGGGAATCTTACAGTGGTTGAATCTCAGATTGATATGACTGAGCAGGAATTTTTGGCGCGAAAAAGCCGCGAAAAAGAGGGTGAAACAATTGATGACACCCGTCAAATGGCCGGGCAGGCACCTTTCCTCATCAATGCAGGTCTTCAATATGATAACCCCGCACTCGGGCTCGATGCCGGGTTTTTCTATAATCTAAAAGGAGAAACACTCACAGTGGTTGGCGGCGGTCTTTTTCCTGATGTATATACCAGTCCCTTTAATAACCTGAGATTCAATTTAAATAAAACTCTTGGGGATGAAAGTCAGACATCTTTAAGCCTGAGTGTATCGAATATTTTGAACGATCGACAGGAAGAACTTTACCAGGGCTTCAGAGCGGAAGACCAGGTTTTTAGTTCATTCACTCCCGGACGTGCCGTGAGTCTCGGTATTAAATATTCCTTTTGAAAATGATAACTGATTAATCGTGATGTATGAATCATTGATGAAATAAAAACACGGATTCGGTTGGATTAAATAACATAGGCTGCAGCCCGATTTTGGGTTGCAGCTTTTTTTATGCACTTTTCATCTTCTCTGATAAAAAAGGAACCGTAATACGATTTTGTATGTTTGAAGATAACTTAACATAACGAGGATAATTTTGACGTACGTAACACGAAAATCACACTTCAACGCATCACACAGGCTCCATAACCCGGAAAAGTCGGATGAATGGAACATGAAAACATTTGGCAAGTGCAACAATCCAAACTGGCACGGCCATAACTATGTTATTGAAGTTACCGTAGTTGGTGAACCCGATCCGGAAACCGGCTATGTTATTGATCTGGGTAAATTGAAGAAAATCATCAAAGAAAAAATATTGGATCCCTGTGATCACAAAAATCTGAACCTTGAAGTACCGTTTCTGAAGGGAAAGATACCCACATCAGAAAATTTGGTGAGAGCTTTTTTCTACGAGTTGGAAGAAGATGTGAATCAGGCTGCGTCCAACACATCCCGGCTCTATTCAGTGAAGCTTTTCGAGACTGAACGAAACATAGCCGAATATTGTCCTACTCGTGCATCTTAAAGAATTTTATTTTCAAGCAGATATGATTTCAACAAATTTAAAGCGTTTTTACGATCCAACATTTACTGTTACAAAAGAGTACAAAAATAGCCTTCCAGACCTCCAGAACGGTCCTGCATCTTTAATTGAGGGGGCTAATGTACCCATTCAGCAGGTAGGCATTTCCCGGTTTAAACTACCCTTAAAATATCCAACACCTGATGGTGATCTAATTACACTGGAAACCCACATCGATGGGTATGTGGGGCTGGATGCGGGCAAGAAGGGGATTAACATGAGCCGCATCATGCGAACGTTCTATGAGTTCAAAGATGATGTGTTTCATCCTGATAAACTTGAAGAGATACTTTTGGCATACAAAGAGGACCTTGAAAGCCAGACTGCTTTTTTGAAGCTGTCTTTTAGCTATCCCATGGAGCAGGAGAGTTTACGATCAGGCATGGTTGGATACCAATATTATAACGTTGCTTTTGAGGGTAAAGTAGATGAGTATGATCAATTTACTTCTTTTGTGCATCTCGATTTTGAATATAGCAGTGCATGTCCATGCTCTTACGAACTGGCAGAGCATGCTCGTGAAACGCGGGATGTGGCAGCTATACCGCATAGCCAGCGAAGTGTAGCCAACATCACTGTACAGCTCAATTCTGAAATGTTTGTGGACGACCTTGTCTTTGCAGGCAGAGAAGCTTTGAAAACAGAAACACAAGTTTTGGTAAAGAGGGAAGATGAACAGGCGTTTGCCGAGTTAAACGGAGCTTACCAAAAATTTGTGGAAGATGCCGCCCGATTGCTCTACGATGAGCTGAATAAAGATGAACGCATCAGAGATTTTGTGGTTCGATGCGCTCATTTGGAAAGCCTGCACAGCCACGATGCTGTAAGCAGAATTTGTAAAGGTTTGCCAAATGGTTTAAGATAGTTTTTCTGAAATAACATTTAAGTAGAAAAGGCTTTTGTTGCGTTTAAAACAGAAGCTTTTTTTTAATTATTTATACAGTGATAAACTATCCCAAGGCGTCCTGAACGAGTTTCGATTGTTCGGCTTCATGCACTTTTTTCTGTCCTGCTGCTGGAGAAGCAGAGGCTTGTCTGCCGGCATAGGAAAGCTTCTGTCCATCCTGAAGAAGCTCTTGGAACCGCGGCATTACGTAACTCCACGCTCCCATATTCTTTGGCTCTTCCTGACACCATACAATCTCTTTCACATGGCTATATTCCTCGAGAAATTGCCTGATGTCTTTATCAGGAAATGGATAGAGCATTTCGAGTCTGGTGATTGCCACGTTGTTTTTTTCTTTTTCTTCACGCTCTTTCAGCAAATCGTAGTACACTTTACCAGAGCATATCACAATTCTGTCTATATTTGAAGGCTCTTCAACGTCCGAATCACTCATAAATGGATGAAAAGCTCCATTAGCCAAACTTTCAACGCTACAAACTGCTTTTGGATGTCGAAGCAGGCTTTTTGGCGACATAATAATGAGAGGCTTTTTACCTTCCTGCAGAGTCTGTTTTCTCAAAATATGGAAGTATTGTGTAGGAGTAGTAAGGTTTGCAACCTGAATATTATCTTCAGCACACAACTGCAGAAAGCGCTCCAGCCTGGCCGATGAATGCTCAGGCCCCTGACCTTCATATCCATGCGGTAGTGTCATAACAATGGCAGACTTCTGTCGCCACTTTGCTTCCGAGGCCGAAATGAACTGGTCGATAATAATTTGAGCCCCATTCACAAAATCTCCAAACTGAGCTTCCCAAATTACAAGGGCATCAAGTTTGGCAGCGGAATAGCCAAATTCGAAGCCCAGGGCCGCAAATTCACTAAGGTGACTGTTGTACGGAAAAAATCTCGCCTGGTCATCACTTAAATTATTTAATGGAATAAATCGCTGGCTTGTATCTGTTCCATGAAGAACGGCGTGGCGGTGAGAAAATGTACCTCTTTCTGCATCCTGTCCTGTTAGTCGTACCGTTGTTCCGTTTTTCAAAAGTGAGCCGAATGCCAGTGCTTCGGCAAAGCCCCAGTCTATTTTAGCTTCGTTTTTCTCAGCGGCCTCGGCGCGCTTTGCAAGCTGGCGCAGAAGTTTAGGGTTGGCATCAAACGTTTTTGGGACGGTATTCAGTTTTACAGCAATATCCGTAAGCTCTTCAATCGGATAGCCCGTATCAGGAAATTCCGCCCGGTCACTTTGGGATTCCTCAGTGCGGTCGAGCATATTATCGGTGACTTCGAGAGCCGGAGAGCTTTTGGCATCTTCGAATGCTTTCTGGAGGAGCTCATCAAACTCGTCGAAAAGAGCCTGTGTCTCTTCCTCGGTAAACTCACCTTTGCGAAGCAGTTCCTTTACATACAATTCCCGAACAGATTGGTGATTATCAATCTCCTTATAGAGCCCAGGCTGCGTAAATGCCGGTTCATCGCCTTCATTATGCCCGTGCTTTCTGTAGCAGATCAGATCGATGATAACGTCCTTGCCAAACTTTTGGCGATAGTCCAGCGCAAGGTTCATTGCGTGCACCGCGGCTTCCGGATCATCACCATTTACATGAAAGATGGGAGCCAGAATCATTTTTGCAAGATCGGATGCATACTCTGTTGAGCGGGCATCTTTCGGAAGGGTTGTGAATCCGATCTGATTATTAATTATTACGTGAATTGAGCCGCCTGTTTCGTAACCGCGCAGCTGCGACATATTCAGTGTTTCGGCGACGACTCCCTGGCCTGCAAAAGCAGCATCGCCGTGCATAAGTATCGGTACAATTTTTTTAGTGGAATTCTCCCCATCATAATGGTCCTGACTGGCCCTCGCTGCACCCTCCACAACCGGATTCACAGCTTCCAGGTGGCTGGGGTTAGGCATTAGCTCCATCTCAATGGATTTGCCGTCTTTCGTTTCGTAAACACCTTTTGAACCGAGGTGATATTTTACATCACCTGACCCCTGAATAGTGCCCGGGTCGATATTTCCTTCAAAATCGGCAAACACTTTTTGATAGGGCTTATTCATGATGTTTACAAGAATATTGAGTCGCCCTCGGTGAGCCATTCCCAAAAAGAATTTTTCAACATCTCCTTTTGATGCGCGCTCAATTAAGAAATGCATCATAGGGATAAGGGTTTCGGCGCCTTCAAGCGAAAATCGCTTATGGCCAATGTACTTTTTGTGCAGAAACTGTTCAAAAGCCATTGCCTGGTTCAGTTTGTGCAGGATATCTTTTCGGTCTTCCTTTGTGAGTTCGGGTGTATTTGTGGTAGATTCCATCGTTTCCCGAAGCCACTTTCGCTCTTTGAGATCAAGAAGATGCATATAATCTGCGCCAATAGTTCCGCAGTACGTGTTTCTCAGGAGCTGAATGATGTCGCGCAGTTTTGCAATTTTTTTGCCGCCGAGTCCGTCACAGAAAAATTCGCGATCAAGATCCCATAATGTGAGGCCATAGTATTCGAGATCGAGTTCCGGACTCTGTCCCGGTTCCGTACCCAGTGGATCGAGTTTTGCAATAACGTGCCCCCGCATTCGATACATATTGATAAGCCTCCAGACAGCAATGGCACGGCGATCCTGCTCAAGGGAATTGGCCCGCCCGCTAAGCTGACCTTCATATTTGTCTTCTCCATATGGAAATGGCTGATACGGAATCTCAAGATCGGTAAAAATGTCCTCATAAAAAGTCTCTTCACCATTTAACAGCGAATGCACTTTTTGCAAAAACATCCCCGATTCGGCTCCCTGAATAATCCGGTGGTCGTAAGTGCACGTCACTGTCATTACCTTGCTGACTCCCAGCTGGTTCAGCACATCCTGCGCCATAGATTGAAATTCAGCGGGGTAATTGATAGAACCCGTTGCAATAATGGCACCCTGACCTTTCATCAGTCTTGGTACGGAGGAGACTGTTCCTATGGTTCCGGGATTGGTGATGCTGATTGTGGTTTCCTGGAAGTCAGAAAGTTCAAGGTTACCGTTTCTGGCCTTCTCAATAAGGTCGGAGTAGGCATAAAGAAACTCTTTGAAGTTCATCTTGTCGACCCCTTTAATATTGGGGACAACCAGATTTCTTGAGCCGTCTTTCGACTTCAGGTCAACGGCAATACCCAGGTTTACACCTTCAGGTTTAACTCTGTAGTGGGTTGAATCCTGGTTGGCGTAGTATGAGTTAATGTTGGGAAAATCTTCCAGGCCCTGTATAACAGCCCATGCAATCAGGTGTGTGAACGAGGCTTTGGGTTCGCCTCTTCGAAGCAGGTGCGTATTAATAATAGCCCGATCTTCGGTCATCATCTTTACAGGAAGCACACGAAGGGATGTAGCCGTTGGAACATAGATGCTTTCATCCATGTTATCTACAATTTTGGAAGCTACTCCTTTAATTTTTTCGACATCAGCACTCTCAGGAATTGAAGGTTTTTCAGCTTTCTTCTTTTTTGGTTCAGCTTTTTTCTTTTTTGGGGGCTCTTTTTTCTCTTCCGTTTTTACTTCTTCTTCACCGGGAGCTTCCTCAGCGGCGGCTCCGTTCATCTCATCAAAGTAACGCTTCCAGTGGTTGGGGACCGAAGAGGGGTCTTCCTTATACTGCTTATATAGTTCTTCTACCAGTGCGGAATTAGGGCCAAAAACGGATTCAAGTGATTTCAAAACTGTGATCTTTATGTTTGATAAATAATCTTATCAATTATCCCTGATAATGGCGATGCGGATTAAAAAGCCATCGGGATTGTGATAATGCACGTAAAACTAACTAAAATTGCTATAAAATACGATGAATTAAATATTGCTAAACATGATTTCTTTGTAACATTTAACAAGCATTCTGCTTTCCTTATATTAGACCTGATTAAAATTTAAAAACGCAAATTTTCTTAATGGCATCATCAAAAGAAATGGACAAATCCGGGGCCGAAAATATTGAGTGGGATTTAACAGATCTTTATCCCTCAATCAGCAGTGAAGAGCTGCAATCAGATAAAAAAAAGGTATTAAAACTTGCAGAAGAGTTTAAAACCGACTATCGCGGAAAGATTGAACATCTTAATGCTGAACTGTTTGCTGAAGCGCTGCAAAAGTATGAGGGCATTATTGAAATTCTTGGTAAGATTGGGTCATTTGCCCATCTTATCTGGTCAACAAATACTGAGTCCACGGAGTACGGCAAACTGCTGCAGGAGGCCAATGAGCTTGGTTCTGAAGTGAGTCAAAAACTGGTTTTCTTTGATGTAGAGTGGCTGAAACTCTCTGATGAGAAGGCTGATGAACTGATTAGACACGAAAATTTAAATCCGTGGAAGCACTATTTGCGCACATCAAGGAGGTATAAAGAGCACACATTAACAGAAGAAGCAGAAAAAGTAATGAGTGCAAAATCGGTAACCGGTCGCGCTGCATGGAATCGCTTCTTCGATGAAACCCTGGGAGCTGCCCGTTTTGAACTTGATGGCGAAACGTTAACCGAGCAGGAGGTATTGAGTAAACTTCACAGTCCCGATCGCGATTTAAGAAAACGCGCACATCAGTCACTCACAACTACTTTTAAAAAACATTCCCGAACGCTCACCTTCGTTTTCAACACAATATTAGCTGATAAATCTACAAATGATAAACTGCGTAATTACAGTCATTGGCTCGAAAGCCGCAATTTATCGAACCAGATTGATGATGCCTCCGTAGACGCACTGGTAAAAGCTGTTGAAAATAAATACGGTATTGTTCAGCGGTATTACAAACTCAAAACGAAGCTGCTGGGTCTGGATAAAATGTTTGATTATGACAGGTATGCACCACTCCTCAACTCAACAAAGGCTATCTCTTGGGAAGAATCAAAAGAAATGGTACTGAGTGCCTATGGTGATTTCAACCCCGAAATGAAGAGTATAGCCAGCAAGTTTTTTGAAGAAAACTGGATTGATGCAGCTGTGAAACCAGGGAAAAGGGGAGGGGCTTATTCTGCCGGCACTGTAACAACCGTTCATCCTTATGTTTTTATGAACTTTGAGGGACGACTGCGGGATGTTCAAACGCTGGCACATGAACTGGGGCATGGCGTACATCAATATTTGTCCAGGAAGCAGGGTGAATTACAATCCTCAACACCTTTAACCACAGCCGAGACAGCCTCCGTTTTCGGAGAAATGCTTGTATTTAACCGAATGATGGAGAATCTCTCGGACCCAAAAGAGAAGCTGGCGCTGTTAATAAGCAAAATTGATGATGCCATAGCCACAATTTTCAGGCAGGTCTCAATGAACCGTTTTGAAAATGAAATTCACCACGCACGAAGAGATGGCGGTGAACTTTCTACGGATGATTTTTCGGGCTACTGGCATAAAACGCAACATAAACTTTATGGGGACTCTGTAGAGCTCACAGACGAGTATAAACTATGGTGGTGTTATATTCCTCATTTTCTTCATACACCGGGATATGTGTATGCATATGCATTTGGTGAGCTGCTGGTGTTGGCTCTTTATGACCTGTATAAAAAATCGGATCAAAAAGAGTTTTCTGAAAAATATATTGAACTTCTTGAGGCAGGAGGCTCTGACTGGCCCCACAAGATTGTGGCAAAAATGGGGGTCGATATTACAGATGCTTCATTTTGGGAAAATGGACTGCAGCTTTTCGAGGAGATGATTTCTGATGCAGAAAAACTATCACATTCGCTTTAATCACTTCCCTTAAATACCATATCTGAAACCTGACTTATGACTACGAACAGCGAAGATAAAGCACTGCGGGAATTTAAACTCATAATGAGCGATCTGCTACAGCTGCTGGTAAAGGCAAGTAGTGCAAAAACAGGATACATGTATTGGGTAAATCGATCTCGTCGGCAGTTTGTGCTTGAATCGTCTCATACAGAGATGCAAAACGTGATGTTCAAGGATCGTATTGAGTTTGAGGATTTCTTTCTGGATCAATACAAGGATTCAAAGCGCGATGTTACTCTTATTGTAGGGGAGAGTATAGACAGTGCCAGGTTACGGCACTATTACGAAAAGCCAGAAGTTAAGTTTATTCGCCTCATCCCGTTCCAAAATAATGGTGAAACCGTAGCATTAACCGTTTTGGAGTCCGACAGGAAGTTAAACGGAATAGACCTGGATGATGTCATAAAATCGTACAATCGAGCTCATATAAACGTTCTAAATACCTATTTGAAACTTACAGATATGTTTGAAGATCAGGCACGCTGGGAGGGCTACGACCGCTCGCTGGACAGCTTTAATAAAAACCTGACTCATGTTCAGGTGCTTGATCATCTTCTGAATGAAGTGCAGCGGCTCTTGCCTTCGGGCGGGGGTTCGGTAGTCCTGAGAGGGATGGAAACCTGGGTATCGGTATTGCGTTCCGAAAACTCGTATAATTCACCATCGCTGGGGCTCATGGTCGAAGAACGGTCTATGGCGTTTGACGCACTTCAAAAGGGAGAGCCGGTATTTTCCATGCACTTTAACCAAAACCCCAAAAGAATATCCACATCAGAAAGTGAAACAGAAGGAGCAACCCTTGCCGTGCCTATGCTGATAAACGGCAGACGCCAGTCAGTTCTTCTTGTATATGATAAGAACCCGTTGGTATTCACAGAGTCGGTAAAGCACCAGATTAAGAATTTGGTAAGGGTTGCCGGGTTAAGTATCCGGGCAAAAATGTCGAAAAAACATATTTCTGATGACCTTTTTACGACTGAATATGGCAACTTTAAACCGGATTTGTGGAAACTGAGTCTTGAAAAGCAGGCAGAAAGAACAAAGGAAAGTAGCGAGCATGTTTGGTTTGGCCTGATGGGGGTCGAAAATCTTTCAGAAATTCGCTCGCAATATCGTCTGGACGACCTTGTTAAACTTCAGCGAATCATAGTAAAAGCCATTAACCCTTCCAGGCTCGGTTACAATGGTATTGTTGGGTTTAACAGCGACTATGTCTACTCATATATTTTCGTAGGAATGTCTGAAGACCACCACAAACAGTGGCTTAAAACAAATATTCTGGATTTGAAAAACAAAATTGATATGGGAGACGGGAGAAAGGTAACAGTTTCGATTAATGCGGGCTCTACGAAATTGGGCAATGATGGCCGCGAGGTGGACGAAATCATCAATGACGCAAAGCAATCGCTAAATGTAGCGATGAACAGTGAGCGGGAA
>Ga0102940_1002081_pt1 | contig 12269 bp, 10 predicted proteins | sample SalPonR2_C_D1_MG_FD_78215 | JGI IMG/M metagenome (GOLD analysis project Ga0102940, IMG submission 78215) | Salt pond soil microbial communities from South San Francisco under conditions of wetland restoration - Salt Pond MetaG R2_C_D1_MG | ecosystem: Environmental > Aquatic > Marine > Intertidal...
GCCGCAGGCGAAACGCTTTCGCACCCACGCTCAACCCAATTATAATCAACAGCCTTTTATTCTTTTCAAAGTATACTCAACCGAAAAGCGAAACTCGGATCAATGACTTGCGGGATTTTTTATGATGTTATATGCTAAGCGCTGTTTTTTTACTTTTTAGGCTTTAGTACAACACTGCGCATTTTAAACTGCGTCCAGCCTTCTTTTACAGGTCTTATTTCAAGTGTGTACCTGCCTGGTTCATCAAAGGTCAAAGTGCCAAGATTTATTGTCTTATATTTATTAAAGCTGCCGGTAGGATTCAGTATGACACTTTGTTTCTCCTTACCCGCCAGATTAAAGGTTAATCCGCTGCTGTTTTCTGCAGCAAGGTCAGCATCTATGGTAAATGTTCCCGGTTCGTCAATCTCAAAAGTATAACCGACCCAGAGTCGATTGTCTATCCAATTTCCGATATTTGATTTACCACCGTTTTGTTCCAGTTGCAGATGGGTTGAATAACGGTTGTGCATATCCGCATATTCAGGTATTAACACGAGGTTTCCTTTTTTATCCTGACCGGGTAGCAGCAAATCCACATCTAATTTATCTTTAATCTCGATTTTTATTACAGTGGAAATTGGATCTGGTGCTTCCTTCGGAACATTGATACTAATTCCGGGTTCACTACCTTTCAATTTATTCCAGCTTAGTTCCTGCCCTCCCTGCAGCAGCTTTATTGAAGCGGGACTGTTTTTAAGCCCATCAACAATTAATTTACCGTTTTTGGGCCAATCGAAAACATGAAGGTAAAGAATGGCTCCATCAGGAAGAATCTTTTTTGTACATTTTCCCCATAGCAGCCTGTGGAATGGGCTTGCCGTGGTACCGTATATCGCTTCGCCGTTGATATCCATCCAGGCGCCGATCTCCTCTAGGCGGTCGATGCTCGCTTGTGGAATAAGGCCTTCAGCAGTTGGTCCCACATTCAAAAGAAAATTACCTCCCTTGCTGGCTATGTCACAAAGTTTCTGAATAAGATCTTCAGTTGATTTCCATTCATGGTCATAGCTTTTATATCCCCATGTACGATTCATGGTCATACAGACTTCAAAGTCGCTGTCTTCCAATCCAGTTGGAGGGATCTGCTGCTCGGGTGTTTTTGTGTCCCCTTCGTATCCGCCACCAAGCCTGTTGTTGGTAATTATTCCGGGCACAATACGGATGAGTGGAATTAAAGTTTGGGCCCGCTCCTTATTCATCCAGGTTGGGGTGTCCCACCACAAAACATCAGGACGATAAAAGCTGAGTATTTCCCCAACCTGGGGAGCTGCAATTTGTTTGAGGTATTCATCGAAATCACCTTTTTGCTTCTCATCCCAAAAATAACCTTCTTCATATCTTATCTTTGCTCCTCCCGGGTGACACCAGTCCTGCGCCTGTGAATAGTAAAGACCAAATTTGAGTCCTTCAGCACGTGCAGCCTTTGCAAGTGGTCCAATCAGATCTTTTCCATAAGGCGTTGCATCTACTACATCCCAATCGGAAACTGCAGATGGATATAAGGCAAAACCATCATGATGCTTTGAAGTGATGACCATGTAGCGCATGCCTGCTTTTTTTGCCAGTTTAGCCCAATATTCCGGATCGTATTTCACCGGGTTGAATTTTTTTGCAAACGCTTTATATTCATCAACAGGAATCTTTGCGTTCAACATGATCCACTCTCCAATATGAGGAATTTTTTCACCCTTATAGGTGCCTGCCGGCACAGCATAAACGCCCCAATGAATAAACATACCGAACCTTGCCTCGTGCCACCAGGCCATCCGTTCATTTTTTTCTTCTTTTGTCTCGTTCTGGTAGGGATCATAAGGTGTTTGGGAATAGCTTGCGATCATTAATCCCAACAAAATAAAGGTGAATAGCTTTTTCATAGTTCTTAAAATTTAGTTGACAATTTTTTTATATGTATAAAGAAGAAAAGTACATGTCAGTGATAGCGTACTCAGATGTAGAATGATTAAAATGATTTCCGGATGTAATTTTTGATGCATATAATTGATCTTTACATCTCAAAGAAAGCACAAAAATCGACACTTTAATAATTTGATATTTGCAAAGCCATTCAAATATCAAATTTATTTGATAAATTTTAGATATTATGCCAAAGCCAAAGTTTCTTTCATCGGGTTATTGTCCGGATACTGCTGTTGCAATACAATATTTTGAGGCGCCACATTTCCCGAATCCACTGCATTATCATAAAGAGTTGGAATTAGCCTATATCATTTCGGGATATGGAACTCGCTACATTGGCAGCAACATTGAGCCTTTTAAAAATGGGGATTTAGTGCTGGTGGGAGAAGAATTAGCGCATGTCTGGAAATGCGACGATGCTTTTTATGAACCGGGAACTTCTTTGCTGACAAAGGCAATTGTGGTTAAATTTAATTCCGATTTATCCGGAAAAGATTTTTTAAGACTTCAGGAATCGCATTCTATTTTAAAAGTAATCAATGAAGCAAATGGTGGAATTGTTATTGGAGGAAAATCGAAACGATTAATTCATGACATTTTGCAAGAAATGCTTGAGCAGTCTCCAATCGAGCAGATTCTTTCTTTGCTACAGATTTTAAATATTATTTCAAAATCGAAAACAACAGCAATATTATCTCAGTTCGATTTGCATCGTTCTACGAAGCCAAAAGATAAAGACAGGATGAACAAAATTATCCATCATACGATGTTAAATTTCAAAAGAAATATTTCGCTGGAGGAAATTGCCAATGTTGCCAATCTTTCAAAAAGTGCTTTTTGTCGCTATTTTAAAAACAAGGTAAAAAAGAATTATAATGATTTTATTTACGATATCCGCATTGAATATGCATGCAAGTTGTTACTGGAAAAAGATTTGGGAATTATGCAAATAAGTTATGAATCGGGATTTAATAGTCCATCAGCCTTTTCACAAATTTTTAAACGGATTACTGGCATTTCTCCTAATCAGTACCGAAAGACCAAAAAAATACAAGAAATTTCAGAATCGGCCATAGAAAGAGCAAATGTCTGAATCGATAGATAAATACCAAATTAATTTTTATAACTTGTATTCCAAATTCATTGTTTATGAGCAAAGATAAGCCTGGTAAAAAAGCTAATATCAAGGTGGCTAAGAGCGGTCGGCTGAAAAAAAAATACTATTTCGAAAAGTTGGAGAAGCTACAGTTGGAACTGGTAAAGATGCATGAATCGGTAAAGAAGGAGGGACTAAAGGTGGTGGTCGTTTTCGAAGGCCGCGATGCTGCAGGAAAGGGCGGCGTTATAAAGCGCATCATACAACGACTAAACCCCAGGATTTGCAAGGTTGTTGCATTGGGCGTTCCCACGGAAAAAGAAAAAACGCAATGGTATTTTCAGCGATATGTGGCGCATTTGCCGGCAGCTGGTGAGATCGTGCTGTTCGATCGTAGCTGGTATAACCGTGCAGGCGTAGAACGGGTAATGGGGTTTTGCTCGGATGAGGAATATTGGAACTTCCTGAGAAGCTGTCCGCGTTTTGAGGAAATGCTTATCCAGTCGGGAATAATCCTTGTGAAGTATTGGTTTTCAGTAAGCGATGAGGAGCAGGAAAATCGGTTCCGCGATCGTATCAAAGATCCGCTGAAACGATGGAAATTCAGTCCGATGGATCTCGAATCCAGAAGCCGTTGGGTGGAATATAGTCGCGCAAAAGACGAGATGTTTACTTATACTGACACAAAGATTGCGCCATGGTACGTGGTGAATGCCGACGATAAGCGCAAAGCCCGGCTGAATTGTATGTCGCACCTGCTCACCATGATTCCATATAAGAAAATAAGTCACGATAAAATAAACCTCCCTGAAATAAACAAGGAAGGGTACATCAGACCACCCCTCAGCGAGCAAACATTTGTACCTGAGGTTTATTAATACGCGCGGATCTGCGCTTCTTCATTTTTCGCATTTAAAAATAATTTTCTTTCGTGGTGGAAAGGTATGTTTACAACTTTACTATAAGCAAGGTGTAAACTCTTATGAACCTATTTTGTCTATCAGCTGTTAAATATGTGGATAAATTTGTGTTTGTCTATAAAGTCCAATAACTGTGTTATGCTTGTTCTCAAAATGGTCATTTACCTTAGTAAACTCATATTTTTCGAACTGTGCAAGCCTTGTTATTGAACTTTATAGCCCAAACACCTGACCCTATTGACAGGCACTAATTATAACATTATGAGACAAAAAGCAATTATTATACTACTTATGGTTTTGATTGTTAACGGAATGGTTTCAGCACAGGATTTGAAAGATCATCGATGGGAAAATCGGATTTTGTTGGTTTATACTGAAAATATCAATTCTGATCTATACTCTGAGCAGCTGAATGAGTTTCGGGTGGATAAAGAAGGATGGGATGATCGTCGGATGGTTTTATACAGCATAACATCTAAGTCGTTTAGTAAAGGATGGGAGAATGATAAATGGGTACCCGTAAATGACAAAAAGGAACGTTTTTTCAGTGGGGAAAAGGATTTTGAAGTTGTTTTGTTGGGATTGGATGGCAATGAAAAATTGCGCCAGGATAAACTTCTGACCCGTAAGAAACTCTATCGTACAATTGACGCTATGCCTATGCGCCAAAGCGAATTACGAAATCGTGGGCAATGAGTAAGCATAATAATCAGTAGCTCGTTTACATACGATATATCTGTATTTCAGTATAACTAAGATTATCACTCTAAGGGACTACGCCTTCCTTAGAAGGCAAAAAATAATCATTTCATTGACATTATGATATTAATATGTCTAATCAAAATATTATCTGATGGTTGAACAAAGTGATGCAATGTCAGAAAAGGAGGGTCAAGTTAACCGGCAAGAAAAAAGAACCCTGAAAAGCCTTGTAAATACACCACTAAAAAAAGTGATGTTCGGGGTTCAAATTTTAAGCTATATATTAATTGTGGGATCGCCTGTCATTGGGGGATACATTGGTAATGTGCTGGCATTGAAAACTGCTCAGACTGCCGGGGTAATACTTGGTGTATTAATTGTTGGCGAAGTTTTATTCTATGGTTCGCTGGCTTTTCTTGGAAAAGAATTACTTCTAGTGATGAAAGACCGCTTTAAGTCCTGGTTGCGAAAAATAAGAAAATAGAAGTCATTTTTTGACAATTATAAAAATTAGAATAACAAATTTTTAACTTTATTTGGAGCGAATGAAAAAAATATTTTTTTCCTTTCTCTTATCTTATTCTGTATTTTCCTTTGCACAGGATACTTTCGAAATAAAAGCCTTTCACATCGATAACAGAATCCAGGTTATGCCCATGGAAGAGTTGATGAACCTGGCTGACTACCTTCACCAATCCGGTATGAATACAATTATCATGGAATATGAGGGTAGTTTTCCATATAGAACTAATGGTATCATTTCCAACAGATATGCCTACACCCGGGAAGAAGTAAAAGCATTTGTCCAGCATTGTGCGACTAAAAACGTTGATGTAATTCCCCTCCAGCAATGTCTTGGTCACCTGGAATATATCCTGCAATTCGACAGGTATGCCTACCTGCGCGAGGATAAATATGATGTCTCCCAATTATGTCCGCTGAAAAGAGCGGAAGCCCATGATTTCTATGCAGGGCTGATTGATGAAGTTATAGCATTACATTCCTCAGAATATATTCATATCGGGGGAGATGAAGCATTCCTGCTCGGACATTGTGATGAATGTAATCTATTCGCACGTGAGCATGGGAAATCACAACTTTATGTGGATTATATCAGTATGATTACGAATCTGATCATTGAGAAAGGAAAAATACCGGTGCTTTGGGCAGATATCGTGATGAAACACCCGGAGGCCATAGATCAACTTCCTGAAGAGTGCATCCTTGTTAACTGGAATTATGGCTGGGATCTGAGCCGGTTCGGTGATCACGACAACTTAATCAACTCAGGCTTGAAAATATGGGGAGCTGCAGCCCTGCGAAGCAGTCCTGACAACTTTTTCCATACCTCCTGGAAAACACATTTTAAGAACCTGGAAGATTTTATTCCAGCGATGAGAAAATATCAATATGACGGAATTGTAATGACTTCCTGGTCAACCTCCGGACGCTATACCTACCGGCGGGAGCCGCGAGGCAACATTATTGAAATGTTTCCCATACGCCATGTCTACCCGCTGAGTGGGTTTAAGATGATGATTGATGCTTATGCTTCAGCTATTGAATCGAAAAATTTTAACGCACATGATTTTGTGACCGATTATGCATTAACGAATTTTGGATTCTCGAAAAGCGATGCTGAAAAATTTTATGACGGACTCGATGCGCGGGTTGAAACAATTAAAGGGTATAAGACCTCGGCCAACCGGGAGCTTAGCGAGTTATATGAGGATACAAAAGCCTTTAGCGACTTCCTGGATAAGGTAAAGGTCACTGATAACCAACAAGAGTTTGAGCATTATCGATTGATGTATGATATACGGGAGCATTACATAAAAAGTAAAATGGTGCAGCGAGAAATTGAAAAAATGGAATTTTCAAAGGAGAATGTGTCTGTATACATCAAGAAGCTTGAAGATTTAAAACAGGAAGAAGCAATGCTGGATATAAGATTCACCAGCATCCACCAAAACAACCTGCATCCTGGAAGTATCGAGGAGGAGAATTTTTACAGGAGCAGAGAAATCGATATTCTATTCGATAAACTGAATAGAAAAAAGTAGTTTTTTTCAGCGGCAAGCAAAAGAATTTAATGAATACATTAGACTGGACTGTGCTGATACTATTTTTCCTGATCACCATTGTGGTAGGAATTATATCTTATTTTAAAACAAAAGATTCTACCGACTTTTTCGTGGCCGGAGGGAAATTACCGTATTGGCTCCTCGGTATATCTCACCATGTTTCCGGATACAGCGGTGCTGTGTTTGTCGCCTATGCAGCCCTTGCATATACGCATGGTTTTTCTATTTATGTCTGGTGGGCGTTTACAGTTGGTGTAACAATTATTTTTGGAGCTTATTTTTTCCCAAAGTTGTGGGTCACTCAACGTATTAAAAAAGGAATCACATCTCCGCTGGAATTTTTAGCCAAACGGTACAGCCTGCCAACCCAGCAGATTATTGCATGGTGCGGTGTTGTGCTTAAACTTTTTGACATGGCTGCAAAGTGGGTTGCCATCTCAATTATTCTAAACGTGTTTACAGGCCTGCCTTTGGTTTATGGCATTTTACTATCGGGAGGCGTTTCGGTGTTCTATATTACCATTGGCGGCTTTAGGGCTGTGGTACTTACAGACTTCTTTCAATTTGTCGTTCAGCTTGTCGCCGGGATCGCCATGTTTATTATTGTAATTGTAAAGTTGGGTGGGGCATCTTCTATTATCGGAATCTGGGAAGAACTTCCCCCTCAAAACAGTCAATTGTTTAATTCGCCATACACTGTTCTGTTTGCCATTGCTTTTCTATTGATTAATTTTTTTAGTTATAATGGGGGAACATGGAGCCTGGCAACCCGGTTTATTTCAGCGCGCGATGAAGCATCCGCCAAAAAATCATCCATACTTTCTGGTGTGCTGTACCTTATTTGGCCTTTGATTATCTTTTTCCCGATGTGGGCTTCACCCTTGCTTTTTCCAAATGTAGAAAACCCCGAAACCATCTATGGGATTCTAACACTTGAACTGTTACCGCATGGACTTATCGGCATTGTACTTGCCAGTATGTTCGCAAATACCATGTCGATGACTTCTTCCGATGCTAACACAATTGCAGCTGTAATTAACCGGGATATTTTGCCCAATTTGTCCGACCGGTTCCGGAATACCAGCAAAAAGGGAGCACTGACCAGCGCAAGGGTGACTACGTTTCTGTTTCTGACATTTACGATTATCCTGGCACTGTTCTCCGACCATTTTGGCGGTGTATTAGGTTTGCTGATAAACTGGTTTGCAGCTTTCCTGGGCATCATGTCGGTTCCGATGATCCTCGGACTCCTTCCATTTTTCAAACGCTGTAAGAGCAAAGGAGCTATTATATCTATGATTGCAGGTTTTTCTACTTTTGTAATTACCAAGATATTTATTACAGATTCAGTTTATGCCATGAATCCAAATTTTAAAGCTGTTGAAATTGGCGCGCCAACTGTGATTACTTTAATCACATTTTTGCTTTTTACAATCAAGATTAAAAGGGAGAAACATCATAACAATAACTATGAGGCAATATGATAAATTATTGGTTCAGTGGGATGCTACTAAAAAAGAATCTGGTATTTCTGCAGGTAAAGCCATTATTGATAAAATTAATGAACTGTTACAATCGAAGAATGAATTGCGGATGATTTTTGCCGCTGCTCCTTCACAATCCGAAGTGCTGGCTTACCTGGTAAGTCATAAGGATGAAGTGGCATGGGAAAAAATTACAGCATTTCATATGGATGAGTATATTGGTCTGGATAAGAATGATACCAATCGTTTTTCTTCGTTTCTAAGAGCAAATATTTTCGACCATATACCATTTGGGAAAGTGCATTTCATTGACAGTGATAACCCACTTGAGGTGACCAGGTATTCCGGTTTATTATCAGAAAAACCAATTGATATTGTTTGTCTGGGGATAGGTGAAAACGGACACCTGGCCTTTAATGATCCTCCGGTGGCAAATTTCAACGATCCCGAGGTAGTGAAGGTGGTTGAACTGGATCCTGTTTGTCGCCAACAGCAGGTAAATGATGGTTGCTTTGACCAGCTTTCAGATGTACCTAAACAAGCAGTGACCCTAACTATTCCAACACTTTTTCAGGCCGGTTACCTTTATTGTGTAGTACCCGGGGAATCTAAAAAGGAGGCGGTTCATAAAACCCTTCATGATGAAATTTCAGAAGCATGCCCGTCAACCATAGTGCGATCCCACGAAAACTGCATTCTGTATGTTGATCAAGATGCTTGTCCAGGGTTATAGAAATGATGATAGAAGTAAAAAATATCTTTACCGGAAATTCTGAGTCATTGGAACTCAGCAGTGATGTTGTTTCCCGAATTCGAAAGAAGCAGCATGCGACAGGAGAGATTATGATGGCACCTGGTTTGTTTGATATACAGGTGAATGGATATAATTCTATAGATTTTAATGATGATGAACTTTCTGTAGAAAAAATTGAGGAGGTCGTTGAGGAGCTGCTTAAAAACGGGGTGACCGGGTTTTTACCTACGCTGATTACAAATGACCCCGCAATTGTAGAAAGGAACCTGGAATTGTTCAACAGGGCTGTTTCTGGCAGCGATTTTATAAGACGTTCTATTCCGGGGATACATTTGGAAGGCCCTTTTATATCAAGTGAGGATGGGTTTTCAGGCGCACATGATAAACAATGGGCCCGTAATCCTGACTGGTCATTGTTTGAAAAATGGCAACACATTTCCGGCAATCGAATTAAACTGATTACATTAGCGCCGGAGTTGGAAGGCAGCCTGGAATTTATCCGCTCTTGCACAAAGAATAATGTTAAAGTTGCAATTGGTCATTCAGCTGCCGGACCAAAAGAAATCATGGAGGCTGCTGACTATGGTGCAACATTGTCTACCCACCTGGGAAATGCAATTCCAAAATATTTGCAGAGGCATAACAATGCCATAATAAATCAATTGGCTGAGGATAAACTCTACACAAGTATTATTGCAGATGGACATCACTTAACGAATAATCTTATTAAGCTTATTTTAAAGTTGAAGAAGAGTAAAGTTTTATTAGTGAGCGATTCCACCAAGTTTTCATCTATGGCTCCGGGGGTATATAAAACAGTTATCGGAGGCGAAGTTGTTTTGAAGGCTAACCGGCAATTGGCGGTCTCAGGTGGCGATGGACAGTTAGCTGGATCTGCAAGTGCTTTATACCAATGCGTTAATTATCTTAGCCGCGAAAAATTATTGCCGCTGACTGAAGCCTGGAAGGCTGCCTCGCTCGGCCCAATCAATTATATGGACAATATTCTGATGCCATCCGGGAATAAAAATATGGTGCTTTTTAGCTATGAGGATGAGGCGTTAAATATACTCATGACCATTAAAGAAGATAAATGCTTTTTTTGATTTCAGAAAAGAACTTTTAAGGGGTTTATTGGTTTCATTTATCTAATACGTGAATAATATTTCTATGAAAGAAGACAAATGGACAACTGCAGATATTCCGGATCTTGCTGAAAAGGTTATAATTGTCACCGGTGGAAACAGCGGACTCGGATATGCTTCTGTAAAAGCTTTTGCAGAAAAAGGAGCAAACGTTATTTTGACAAGTCGGTCACTTGAGAAAGGTGAACAAGCTAAGAAGGAAATCCAAAAAGCCATACCCGGGTCAATGATTACATTAATGCAGCTTGACCTTTCCGATCTGTCATCTGTGAAATCGTTTGTTAAGGAATTTAAAAAATCATATAACAGCTTAGATGTTTTGCTTAATAATGCAGGCATCATGATGACGCCCTATTTTAAAACAAAAGATGGGTTTGAGGGTCAGTTTGGAACCAACCATCTGGGTCATTTTGCGCTTACAGGACTTCTCATGGATTCCATCCTCGCCACACCCGGTTCGAGAGTGGTAAATGTTAGCAGCGGCGCTCACAAGCAAGGGACAATGGATTTTGAGAACCTGCAGTTTGACGGGGGAGTAGGATATAGGCCAATTAAGGCCTATGGACGTTCAAAATTGGCTAATTTGCTGTTTACATACGAATTGCAGCGCAAACTTGAAACTGCAGGCAAAGATTCTATTGCTTTAGCCGCACACCCTGGTGTTGCTATGACCAATCTCGGACGGCATTTACATGATAAATTGATTGTTAAAATTCTGTTCCCATTATTCAAATGGATGATGCAGGACCAGGACATGGGGGCACTACCACAAATTCGTGCTTCTGTCGATCCAAATGTTCGGGGAGCAGAATATTATGGTCCAGGCGGAAAGGGTGAACGAAAAGGCTATCCTGTGATTGTTCCTTCCAATGAGGCATCTCATAATAAGAAAGATGCTGCAAAACTCTGGGAAGCATCGGAGAAGCTTACAGGAATTAAGTTTCCACTGTAAATTTCGGGGAAATGAAATATATATTTAAATAATTATTTAAATATATATTTCCTTACGCGTGATTGATTTAAGAATTTATTACAGCACCAAAACAAATTCCGATTTAGCGATCTAACACAACACAATAGTATGTAGTCTGCTCAATTATGGAAACACAGCATTGATTAAGCAATTATCAGGACGAAATAGTTTCTACCAATGCGGATGAACATCGGCTTTAATATATTTATCATAAATGGCATTCATGGCTTTGATTTTGTCCTCGGAAAGTGGTTCGAGATCATAGACTTTTAAGTTTGAATGGACCTGTTCAACCTTAGAAGCGCCAGGAATTATGCAGCTTACTTCGGGAAATTGCAGAATCCATTGTAAAGCAACCGGTGCAAGGTTTTCCATACCCGGGAAAAGTTTTTTTATTGCTTCCATTGCTACCAATCCTTTTTCATAATCAACACCTGAAAAGGTTTCTCCTTTATCGAAAGCTTCTCCATTGCGGTTGAAATTCCGGTGGTCTTCGTTATCAAAGTTTGTTGAACGACTAAATTTACCGGTAAGTAGTCCACTTGCCAGGGGTACACGAATAATGATTCCGGTGTTACGTTTTCTGGCTTCATGAAAGAAGATTTCTGAGGGCTTCTGGCGAAAGAGGTTGAATATAATCTGGATGGTAGTGACATTATCGTATTGGATGGCTTTTAGTGCTTCCCCCACTGTTTCCACACTTACACCCAGGTTCTGAATCTTTCCCTGCTCTTTTAGTCGTTCAAAGAATTCAAAAATTTCTGACCGGTCATAAACTTCCGGTGGCGGACAATGAAGCTGGATCAGGTCGAGTGTTTCCAATCCGGTACGTTGTAAACTGTCTTCTACATATTTTTGAAGCACTTCAGGCGTGTATCCCTCATTCACATGGGGTTTAATGCGCCGTCCGCATTTTGTGGCTACATAAACTTTTTCCGAACGGGAGCGTACCACCCTTCCAACAGCTTTTTCACTCATACCCATTTCATATACATCGGCTGTATCGATGAAATTAACCCCTTCATCAATGGCGGTGTGGATAATTTTTTCTGCCAGGTCGTCATCAAAACCCGATCCCCATTTGCCTCCAACCTGCCATGTTCCAAGTGATATCTCTGAAATTTCAAATCCAGTTTTTCCTAATTTTCTGTA
>Ga0102940_1002086_pt1 | contig 12262 bp, 11 predicted proteins | sample SalPonR2_C_D1_MG_FD_78215 | JGI IMG/M metagenome (GOLD analysis project Ga0102940, IMG submission 78215) | Salt pond soil microbial communities from South San Francisco under conditions of wetland restoration - Salt Pond MetaG R2_C_D1_MG | ecosystem: Environmental > Aquatic > Marine > Intertidal...
ATCCCCGTCGACCCAGATTTTCATGACTCCTCCAGAATCTCCGCCACCCGGCCCACCTGGCCGTCCTCAAGGCGGACCTTGATCCCCCGGGAGTGTACCGGGGACTTGGTCAGCAGGGTTTTGACCACGCCCCCGGTCAGTTTTCCGGTCCGCTGATCCTTCTTGAGGATGATGTTCACCTTGAGTCCAGGGCGGATATCCGTGCGTCGCGTTCCATCTTTCATAATCTTCTCGGTTGGTTGGTTTGTGAAAAGCGGTCTAGCGGACCACCCCTTTTTCCCGCAGCCGCTCCCGCAGCCTCTCGATTCGCTTGCGATTCACGCCTAAATCCCAATACCCGGTGCGGGACGCCGAGCGGACATGAACCAATTTCGCGTCGGCATCAAGGGCCAGATGCACGTCGTCCACGAACCCGAAGAGCCGGCTGCGACACTCCAGACGCATGTCCGTGTCGCTCTCCTCCACCACCTGGGACCGAGCCAGGTCCAAGGCCTCGGCCCGGACCGCCTTCCAGGCCGGGGTCACATCGCCGACAAGCAGGAACGGCTCCACCTGGTGTTTCTCGTCCGGACTCACGGACGACACGCAGTTGGGGGAGTCCGGGCACCGGGCCACGCCACCGTCCACATCCCCTGCCTGCTGATCCTCTCCGGAGGCCGTCCCGACCATAACCAGAAAAAACACCGCCGCCACCCATATCCTTCCCCTGTCCATCGCAAACCTCCCTGTCCGTTTCAGAAACCGCGCCTCCCCTGCTCGAAATCGCATCCGACCAGGTTGCGCTTTTTCCTGGAAAAATCCATCCCCACCAGAACGACGTCCCGGCCGGCCTGCACGTATCTGCGGTGATACCCCCGCTCCCGAATCTGCGTCAGGGCACCGTGACCGTCTCCATCAATCTCCGCCACTTTAAACTCCATGACATACACGGTCTTTCCGAAATGTAGATATGCCGATAGGCAGCCGTTTCATGATCCTCTCCCAGGGTGCAGACTGAAAAACATAGCTCAAACAGATACCATCGACCAAAAACCGTGTCCATCCCGCCGGGCCAGGATCGGCAGGTTGGGAACGCGGGTGCCGCATCTCGGTCAAATATTCCATTAACGGAATACTGATTTCTGTTTATTCAGGGACTATGAGCTGGAAAGTCGAATACACTGATGAATTTGAAGCTTGGTGGAACACCCTTTCGGAGTCAGAACAGGAGCGTCTTGCTGCGTCCGTCAGGCTGCTCGAGGTTCGTGGCCCAGGACTCGACTACCCACACAGCAGCGGTGTGAACGGGTCAGAGCATCCACACATGCGTGAACTGCGAACGCAACATGCAACATGGAGGCTCTCCCCTTCGAACATTGTACGCATTCGACCCGCGGCGATGCGCCATTCTTCTTATAAGAGGCGACAAAACCGGGAATGATCGTTGGTATGAAAAACATATTCCCATTGCCGACCGCCTTTATGACGAACACTTAAAGCAACTCCAAAACGAGGGACAGATAAATGGCTAAAAAATTTCAAAACCTTCGAGACAAGATGTCTCCCGAATCCCAAAAACGGTCCGAGGCCGAAGCCCTCAGGCTTCTCGCCCAAATGCCTCTTGACGAGCTCCGGCAGGCTCGCGGTTTGTCACAAAAAATGCTCGCCCAGATCCTGCATGTCCAGCAGCCGGCCATTGCCAAAATGGAAAAGCGAACGGACATGTACCTCTCCACACTGCGAAGCCACATCGAGGCCATGGGTGGAGAACTGGAGATCGTTGCAAAATTTCCGGAAGGTACGGTCAAAATCACCAACTTCTCGGATCTGAACAACACCCGGACAGAAGCGGGAAGGTAGTCGGCCGAAGTTTTCAAGAAAGATGCCCGAGCTGAAAGCCTGATCTCGATATACCGAAGAAAACATGATGTAATAGATGGTCAAAGATTGACCGATTCATTATTTGGCCCTCTGTTTCGTCTACGCTCTGCCTTACCCAAAGCAAAAAAGGCCCGCATGCTTCGGCATGCGGGCCTTTTCACGAGAAGTGTCCGATCCTTGGCATACTAGGGATGGAAGGGCCAGAACATGGGGATGAAGATGATCAGGATAATGAAGCTGATGATCTGCAGAGGCCATCCGGCCCTGGTGTAGTCCAGGAAGCTGTATTTGCCGGGACCGAGCACGATGGTGTTCGGGGGAGTGGCCACCGGAGTCAGAAAGCAGGCCGAGGCGGACATGGCCACACCCATGACCAGGGGCAGCGGAGAAATCCCCCCCTGGACGGCGATGGGAATGGCCAGGGGAGCCATCAGAGCGGCCGTGGCCGTATTGGACATAAAGTTGGTGACCACGGCAGTCAGTCCGCAACACACGGCCAGAAGCATGTACGGATCGGAGACGGTGCTGACCACGGTATCCGCGATCAGGGCCGCAGCCCCGGAACTCTTCATGGCCGAGGACATGGAGATCATCCCGGCGAACAGGAAGATGGTGGTCCAGTCAATGGCGTCAAAGGCCTCCTGCATGGTCATACATCTGGTGATGACCACCAGACAGGCACCGAGCATGGCCGCAGTGGCCAGGGGCAGGAACTTGGTGGCCATGGCCGCCACGATAAAGATGAAAATACCCAGGGACCAGAACATCTTTTCCGGCCGCTTGGGTTTACGAGCCGCCTGGTCCATATCGATCTCCACATCCGAATCGGGGAGATACTTTTTCCCGATAAAGGCGTAGTAGGCGATACCGACCACGAAAAGAATGGCGCCGATTTTGGCAAACTCGAAAAAGCCGAACGGATTGACACCGGCCGGGCCCATCTTTTCCAGAACAGAGTTGACCAGGCCGTTGGGCGGCGTACCGACAAGGGTCATGGTTCCGCCCAGAGAGGCCGCAAAGGCCACCGGCATCAGGATCCGGCCCGGGCGAATACCGGCCGTGGCACACATCCCCATGATCATGGGAATGGCGACCACCGTGGTCCCCGTATTGGACAGAAATGCGGACAGAATGCCCACGGAGGTCATGGAGAAAATAAGCAGCCGGGTTTCACTCCCCTTGGACAGGGCCACGGTCATCCTGCCGACCTTATCCGCAAAGCCGGTCACAAAGGTGGACTCCCCGACAATGAACATGGCCATAAAGATAACCACCCACTTGTTGCCGAAATTAGCAAAGGCCTGGGTGGCGGACAGAACCCCGAAAGCGGACAGGGTAACCGGAACAAGCATGGCCGTCACGGGAAGCGGAACGGCTTCTGTGAAAAAGAGTACCGCTGCAACGGCCAGGATACCCAGGGTGATATAAGCATTCGTCAGATCTTCAGGGACCGCGGAACCTCCTGTTGCCGCCAGACAGACTCCGGCCAGCAGGAACGACAGTACGATAATGAATCCCGTGATTCGTATGAATTTCTTCATCTTTACATCCTTGAAGACAATATTTACATATAGTGAGTCAACGCACACCCCCATCGTAACCGATACGGTCTGCCGCGATAAACTCCGGCCTCCATCTCCACAATCCCGGACCCTCAGGCCCGGAGTACAGGTTCGTCCGTTGCTGCAACAACGGGCGGACCTTTTTTATTAATTAAAGTTACGCACGCCCGATAAATTTCCCAGCTGGTTCTGAAGTACCAGCAAAGAGGTCCCCCCTTGAGGGGGGTAGGGGCAATGGCATTAAGCAATTCCTGAGAAGTTGAATTTCAGACTGGAATTGCACCTCGAAGGGGGACCTTCTTGCCGGCAGTGTCGGGCTCAGCTGAAACATCTCAATCCAGGTGCGTAACTTCAATTATTGATAGGGGAAGATTCAATTACTGATTGAGGAAGAGCCGCCCCTTCCCGGCAAGGCGGCCCTTTCCCGCTTTGGGCTATTTCTCGTAGTAGCTGTCCACAAAGGCGTTGATCCGCTTGCGGGACCTGGCCACACGCTCGCGCAGGGCCTGACGGTAGGCGTCCATATCCGCAATGGGTTTCGTGGCCACACCGGTATCCATGGCCGCCTGGGCCACTGCCGGGGTTTCCCACTCGAGCATGCGGGAATCCAGGGGTTTGGGAATGACGTAGTCCCGACCGAAGCTCAGTTCCTTGAGCCCATACGCGTCCAGCATCTCGCTGGAGATCGGCTCTTTGGCCAGGGCGGCCAGGGATCTGGCCGCGGCAATCTTCATTTCCTCGTTGATCTCGGTGGCTCCGACATCCAGGGCACCGCGGAAAATGTACGGAAAACCGGAGACGTTGTTGACCTGGTTGGGGTAATCGGTCCGACCGGTGCCCATGATGCAGTTGGGGTTGGCTGCCTTGGCATCGGGATACGGAATTTCCGGATCGGGATTGGCCATGGCAAAGATGATGGGGTTGTCGCTCATGGACCGGACCATGTCCTGGCTGACCAGGTTCTTCACGGACAGACCGAGGAAGACGTCCGCGCCCTTCATGCATTCGGCCAGGGAGCCGTAATCCCTGTCCTGGGCGAACTCGGCCTTGTACTGATTCAACCCTTCACGCCCCGTGTGAATCAGGCCCCGGGAATCAAACATAAAAATATTTTTGGGATCGATTCCCAGAGACACATAGAACCTGGAGCAGGCGATCCCCGCGGCTCCGGCCCCGACCACCACGACCTTCAGGTCTTCGATGTTGCGCTGCATGATTTCGCAGGCGTTGATGATCCCGGCCCCGGAGATGACCGCGGTACCGTGCTGATCATCATGGAATACGGGAATGTTCATCTCCGCCTTGAGCCGTTCCTCAATGTAGAAACATTCCGGAGCCTTGATATCTTCCAGATTGATCCCGCCGAAGGTGGGCTCCATGGCCCTGGTGATCTCGATAAGCTGATCTGCGCTGGAGGTGTCCAGATTGATGTCAAAGACATCGATATCGGCGAAGGTCTTGAACAGAACGCCCTTGCCTTCCATGACCGGCTTCCCTGCCAGGGGGCCGATGTTGCCCAGCCCCAGGACCGCGGTGCCGTTGGTAACCACCCCCACCAGATTGGAACGGCCGGTGTACAGGTCCGCCTTGGACGGATCTTCCTTGATGGCCAGGCATGCCTCGGCAACGCCCGGGGAATAGGCCATGGAAAGATCTTTCTGATTGTTGCAGGGCTTGACCGGGACCACCTCGACCTTCCCTTTACGCGGGAATTCGTGATAGTTGAGAGCTTCTTCCGTGGTGAAAAGCGCCATTATATTCCTCCTGAGGGATATGAAAAAAAGGGGGCGAAAGAGCCCCCGAAAACAACAACTCTACAGATCGTACGCGGGTTTGGCGTACTGCTCGCCTCCATGGCAGTCGTTGACCACCAGCAATGGAAAATCCCTGACGGTCAGTTTGCGAATGGCCTCGGGCCCGAGCTCCTCATAGGCGATGACTTCGGCGGCCTCAATACGTTGGGAGAGCAATGCTCCGGCCCCGCCCGTGGCGCCGAAATACACGCCGGTGTATTTCTTCAGGGCCTCGCGCACCTCGTCGGTGCGCTTGCCCTTGCCGATGGACGCCTTCACGCCCAGACTGTGCAGCCGGGGAGCATAAACGTCCATGCGTCCGCTGGTAGTGGGTCCGGCCGCACCGATGGCGCAGCCCGGAGGGGCCGGAGCCGGGCCCACATAATAAATGACCGCGCCCTGAAGTTCGAAGGGAAGCTCCTCACCCTTGTCCAGGGAATCAATGAGCCGTTTGTGGGCCGCATCGCGAGCGGTATAGATGGTGCCGGTCAGATAGACCACGTCGCCGGCATGCAGCCTGGCCACGTCCTCGTCCGTAAGGGGTGCGTTGAGATTGTAGACGGCCATCAGATTTCCACCTCCCTGGTCCGGTGCGAATGACACTGGACATTCACGGCTACGGGCAAGCTGGCGATATGACAGGGGTGCATCTCGATCTTCACATCCAGACTGGTGGTCTTTCCGCCGAGGCCCATGGGGCCGATGCCCAGTTCATTAATGGCCCCAAGCAGTTCCTTCTCCATTGCATCCAGCTCCGGATCTGGATTGGGGGTGCCGATGGGCCGAAACAGCGCCTCCTTGGCCAGGGTGGGGGCCAGATCAAAGGTGCCGCCGATGCCCACGCCCACCACGGTGGGCGGGCACGGGTTGGGACCGGCCTCAGCCATGGTCCGGATCACGAAATCCTTGATGCCTGCCCACCCCTGAGCGGGCTTGAGCATGGCGATTTTGGACATGTTCTCCGACCCCCCGCCCTTGGGCATGAACCGGATCTTCAGTCCGTCCCCGGGAACCAGCTCGGTGTGGATGACGGCCGGAGTATTATCGCCTGTGTTCTTCCGGGTCAGGGGATGGCACAGGGACTTGCGCAGAAACCCCTTGTCGTAGCCTTCGACCATGGCTCTGTTCAGGATATCGGTCAGAGAGCCGTCACTGATCTTCAGGTCCTCGCCGAACTCCACAAAGAAGATGGCCACCCCGGTATCCTGACACAGAGGCAGTTTCGTGTTTCTGGCCAGTTCGGCGTTGTCCAGGAGCTGCTTGAGCACCTCCCTGGCCGACTCGGATTCCTCGGCCTCGTACCCCTTCTGCAGGGCCTCCTCCACCTCGGGATTCAAGAGACGACAGGCATCCATGATCATGTCACGGACCGTGTCGTGAATATCGCTTGCGCTAATGGTTCTCATGGCAGGGCCTCTTGTGCTTGAGCTTTTCGAGAACACGTTTGGGCAGAATGCCCTTGACCGAATTCAGAGCCAGCATGCGACGCATGATGCCCAGCTGATCCTGCAGCGGGATGCTCTTGGGACAGACATCCTCGCACCCGAGCAGCCCCATGCACCCGAACACGCCCTGGTCGTTGCCGATGACGTCGTAGTATTCGTCATCACTGCGCTCGTCCCGCGGATCAAGATAGAACCGGGCGATACGGTTGATGGTCGCCGCGCCCATGAAATCCTCTCGCATCCGGGCCGTGCCGCAGGCCGCAATGCAGCAGCCGCACTCGATGCACCGGTCCAGCTCGAAGATCTGCTCGGCCAGCCCGTTTTCCATCCTGGCCTCTTCGGCCTCGGCATCAAAGGCTCCGTCGTTGCCGTGCACCCAGGCCTCGATGCGGGCCCCCACGTTGCGGTACCAGGTCCCGGTATCCACGGACAGGTCGCCCAGAAGCTTGAATACCGGCAGGGGGTGCAGGGTGATCTCCTCGGGCAGATCTTTGGTCTGGGTATGGCAGGCCAGACCGGGACGGCCGTTGATGACCATGCCGCAGGAACCGCAGATACCGGCCCGGCAGCAGAAATCGAATTTCAGGGAAGGGTCCTGTTCCTCCCTGATCTGCATCAGGGCAATAAACAGGGTCATGGAGTCGTACTCCGTGATATAAAAGGACTGCATGTGCGGCACACTGTCCGGATCAAGGGGATTGTGCCTGAATATTTTCAGATGAAGTTTACGATTCTGTTTCATATGCTTCTCCTTGCGTATGGCGTTTTCTATTTACCGAATGTGTCCTTGTCTCTGCCTTCGGGCATCCGCAGCCGCTCTTCGGGCAGCTCGTTGGGGATGGTCTGCCCGCCGCCGTAGCCACGATCGCCCGGAGGCATTTCAAAGTAGGGAGAAGCATCTTCGTATTGCAGTTCGGGCATGGTGGCGCCCTCTTTCCAGTAAGCCAGGGTCCTGTTCAGCCAGTCGCGGTCATTACGCTCGGGGAAATCGCGGCGGGTGTGAGCCCCGCGGGATTCCGTGCGCATCATGGCGCCGTAGGCCGTACACTGGGCCAGCTTGATCATGCCGGGCACACGCAGGGCCAGAGACATCTCCGGAGAGAATCCCTTGTTGGACGATCCCTGGAGGCACATCCTGCCGGACCGCTCATACAGGACTTCCAGCTTGTCCACTGCGGTCTGCAGTTCCTTGCCGTCCCGAAAGATGCCCACATAATCCATCATGATGTTCTGCATTTCGTTACGCACGTCGATGGCGCTCTCGCGCCCCTTGCGGCCGGTACGCAGATCCTCGATACGGGTTTCCACCTTGCGCCTGGCATCGTTCAGGGCTCCGTCCTTGAAATCCACGGAATGGCCCTTCAAAAATTCCACGATCTTCTTACCCACGTACCGTCCGGCCACCACGGTCTCGCCCAGGGAGTTGCCTCCCAGACGGTTGAACCCGTGCAGATCCCAGCAGGCGGCCTCGCCCGCGGAGTAGAGCCCCTTGAGCCCGTAGGCCGCACCATTAAGGTCGGTCTTGATGCCACCCATGGAGTAGTGCTGGGTGGGGCGAACAGGGATCAGATCGTGGATGGGATTAACGCCCAGGAAGTTGGTACAGATATCGTACACTTCCCGAAGCTTGGTGGTGATGTGCTTTTCACCCAGATGCCGGATGTCCAGCCAGAGGTGTTCACCGTAGGGGGATTTCACGCCGTTGCCCTTGGCGATATGCTCGGTCATGCGCCGGGCGACCACGTCCCGGGAGGCCAGCTCGGCCTTTTCCGGCTCATAATCAGGCATGAACCGGTACTCGTTGACATCCAGCAGGGTTCCGCCGTCACCGCGACACCCTTCGGTGACCAGAATATCCGTGGGCACCGTGCCCGTGGGATGAAACTGGACCGCCTCGGCGTTGCCCATGGGCACCAGACCGGTATCCAGGGCGCAGATCTGCCCGCCGCCGTCACAGATAACCGCGTTGGTGGACGCCTTGTAGATCCGGCCGTAGCCACCGGTGGCGATAAGGGTGGCCTTGGCGTAGTAGGCCCGCAGTTCGCCGGTACGCAGGCAGCGGGCGATGCATCCGATGCAGTTTTCACCGTCATGGATCAGGGCCTCGGCCTGGGTCCGGTCATGCACGCCCACGCCGTACTGGAGGCATTTGGTGTCCAGGGTGTTTAACACCGAACGACCGGTGCCGTCGGCGGTGTAGCAGGTTCTCCACTTGGCTGTGCCGCCGAAGGCGCGGGCATGGATCAGACCGTGTTTTTCCGCTTTTTCCTCGGCCTCGAAAGGTTTGCCGCCTTTATAATAGGTGTGGGTTCCGGCCACGACCCGGTTCCACGGCACGCCCCAGTGGGCCACTTCGCGCATGACGATGGGCGCGGTATTGGCATAGATGCGGGCCACTTCCTGGTCACAGCCCCAGTCAGAACCCTTGACGGTATCCGCGAAATGGATGTCCGGGCAGTCGCCGTCGCCCATGATGGCGTTCCCCAGCGCCGCCTGCATACCGCCCTGAGCCGCAGAGGAATGGGACCTGCGCGGCGGAACAAGGCTCAGACACATGGTTTGAAATCCGGCCATGGCCGCTTCCACGGCAACGCGTTCACCGGCAAGGCCGGCACCGATACAGAGAAGGTCCGTATGAAAAATCTGCATTTGTCGCTCCCCTTAAATCGCCACGTAGGACAGGCCGATGTGAGTGATACAGCTGATCACGGCAAACGCGATAAGCAGGTAGATCAGAACCTTGCGGGATTTCAGTCTGTTGGCCCGGGTGATGACACCATATTTGACGCCGATGCGGTACACCCCCACGACCAGATGAATCGCAGTGGCAGCGAACAACACCACATAGAAAGACAGCCAGCCGCCCTCCTGAATATGTGTTGCGCTCTTGACCGCGGTGATAGGCAGATCCATGAGCATCATGAACATGTGCGTGGACCCCATAACCAGAATGATCAGAGCGGTGACGACCTGCACCAGCCACAGGGTGGTGTCCATATGGTGCATCATCCGGGACTGAGCCCGAAATGCCGTCAGCTCGGAGCCTTTGAAGGGCATCTTGCGTCCGGCCAGGAGGAAATGCCCGATCATAAGGGCGAAAATAATGGGCCCGCCGACCTGTACCATATAAGTGGACTCGAAAAACTCAGCCAGAGAAGTCATGAGGGCGGGGCTGATGGCGACGCTGGAAACAAACACCATATGCGCCATGATAAACAGGGCAAGTATGACCCCCGAAAGCATCTGGCAGAAGTCGAGACGCCCCGACCACTTGTCTTTTTGTGGAACATGCAAGGTTACCGTACTCAAATCCATGAGATCGATCCTCCGAAATAATGTGTCGTCAACACGTTGGCTTGAAACTCCGTTTCCTGATCATGCCATTCTGATTCTTTGCTTTCCGGCAGTTCCTCCTGCAATTTTCCTGATTTTCACTGCAGTTACGCACTGCTCAATCCCCCCAACACCAATGGGGCCAATGAGACCTCTACGACCCATGTCCCTCTTCCTTCGCGCTCTTCGCGTCCTTCGCGGTAAGATTCTTTCACCGCGAAGGACGCGAAGAAACGCGAAGGGGGAGTTAAGGCAGCAGTGCGCAGCTTCAGATATCCCTACTCACACCCAAGTCTTCTCGCCATCTCCTTAGCCGCCTTACGCCCCGCCCCCATGGCCAGAATCACAGTGGCTGCCCCGGTAACAATGTCGCCGCCTGCGTACACATTGGGAATACTGGTTTCGCCGGTCTCCTCGTCCACCTCGATATAGCCCCATTTGTTGAGCTTCAGCTCGGGCTCGTTCTCCAGCAATACCGGATTGGAGCGGGTGCCCACGGCGATGACGGCCAGGTCGGTTTCAAGCTCGTAGGTCTCGCCCTCAATCGGCACCGGCCGGCGCCGCCCGGAATCGTCGGGCTCCCCCAGCTCCATGCGCTGGAGATACACCGCTCCAAGAGTGCCCTGCTCGTTGGCACGGAACTCAAGCGGAGCGGCCAGACATTCCATGATCACCCCCTCTTCCACGGCATGCTCGATTTCCTCCTGCCGGGCAGGCATGGCGTCCTGGGTGCGGCGGTACACGATATGCACGGTGTCCGCTCCGAGACGCAGGGCGGTGCGGGCCGCGTCCATGGCCACGTTGCCGCCGCCGTACACGGTCACTTTTTTTCCGCGAATGATGGGGGTGTCGAAATTGGGAAAATCATAGGCTCGGCCCAGGTTGACCCGGGTCAGATATTCGTTGGCCGAGAACACGCCGCTGAGGTTCTCGCCGGCAATATTCAAAAACCGGGGCAGCCCGGCACCCACGCCGATGAACACCCCTTTGTACCCCTGCTCGAGCAGCTCCTTGATGGAAAACGTTTTCCCACCCACGGCATTCAGCTGAAAATCAACGTCCATCTCTTTAAGCGCGTTGATCTCCTTGGCCACGACCTTGCGTTTGGGCAGCCGGAACTCGGGGATGCCATAAACAAGCACTCCGCCGGTCTCGTGCAGGGCCTCGAACACGGTCACCTTGCAGCCGCGACTGGCCATGTATCCGGCCACGGTCAGGGAAGAAGGTCCGGACCCGATGCAGGCCACCTTTTTCTCCTCATCGATCATGGGGCAGGTCATGGTATCGGAGATGAGATCGCAGGAATCGCGGTACATGTACTCGTCGGCCACAAAGCGTTCCAGCCGACCGATGGCGATGGGTTTACCTTTGGCGTTCAGGATGCAGGCACCCTCGCACTGGGATTCCTGGGGACAGACCCGGCCGCAGACAGCGGGCAGACTGTTGGTGGAGCGAATGACCCTGTAGGCGCCCTCCACATTGCCCTGAGCCATTTCCGCGATAAAATCGGCAATGGGCACCTCCACAGGACACCCCTTGACGCATTTGGGATCCTTGCAGTGCAGGCAGCGCCCGGCTTCACGCACGGCCATCTCGAAGGTGTACCCCAGGGCGACCTCGTCGAAATTGGTGACCCGCTGCTCGGGCGGCTGCACCGGCATGGGGATCCGGTCCGCCAGGGGCTTTTTCTTCTTTTTCCTGCCTGAGTCGCACATGCAGTCCTGATAGACCTGCATGGATTCCTGCTCCAGGCTCGAAAAGGACCTGAGACGCATCCCGAGTTCCCTGAAATCAACCTGATGTCCGTCGAACTCCGGCCCGTCCACGCAGGCGAACCTTGTTTCGCCGCCCACGGACACCCGGCAGGCGCCGCACATGCCGATGCCGTCGACCATGATCGAATTCAGAGAGACCGTGGTCTTCACGTTGAACGGCCGGGAGGTCTCGGCCACCGCGGCCATCATGGGCACCGGCCCGATGGCCACCACCTCGGCAACGGTCTTGTCCTGCTCCAGACGATCCTTAAGCAGTTCCGTGACCAGCCCCTTGTGGCCGTAGCTCCCGTCATCAGTGGAAACCAGCACTTCATCGGCAAACAGCTTGAGTTCATCCTCGAAAAGAAGAAGCTCCTTGTTCCGGGCCCCGATGATGGTCACCACCCTGTTGCCCGCCTCGTGGTGGCCCTTGGCGATATGATGCATGGCCGCAATACCGGTACCGCCTCCCACGCAGATGACCGTTCCCCCTTTCTCGATATGGGTCGGCTTGC
>Ga0102940_1002088_pt1 | contig 12259 bp, 11 predicted proteins | sample SalPonR2_C_D1_MG_FD_78215 | JGI IMG/M metagenome (GOLD analysis project Ga0102940, IMG submission 78215) | Salt pond soil microbial communities from South San Francisco under conditions of wetland restoration - Salt Pond MetaG R2_C_D1_MG | ecosystem: Environmental > Aquatic > Marine > Intertidal...
ACAGACTTCAAAAGGCCTGTTCCCTTAAAGCAGTACAAGGAACACAGAGAATGATAAGCACGCCATACTTCACATCGTTCAAAACCCGGCTCTGGAAAATCATCCTGGTCGGCGACGAGGCCGGAATCACGAACCTGCATATGCTTACCGGAAAAGGCAGGGCCTTTGCCGTGGATACTGCCTGGTCTCGCAATGACGCATTTTTTGCGGAAACTGAAAAACAGCTCCGGGAATACTTCGACGGCATCCGCAGTACCTTCGACATCCCTCTGCATCCCAGGGGGACCGATTTCCAGAAAAAGGTCTGGGAAGCCCTTCGGTCCATTCCATACGGCGAAACCCGGACCTACGGGGATATTGCCCGGCTCATGGGCAATCCCGGGGCAGCCCGGGCTGTGGGCATGGCCAATTCAAAAAACCCCATTCCCATCATTATCCCCTGCCACCGGGTTATCGGCAGCTCCGGCAGGCTGACCGGATTTGCCCACGGCCTTAATGCCAAGAAGGCGCTTCTGGATCTGGAAACGTCCTCAACCCCGAAAATCCCGCCCGGGTCTGAACTTCCGCCGTGTTGTCAGGAACGAAAATCCCATTGCAGTCTCCCGGCCAAAAACAGAGCTGCCCCTGATGACTGTTGAAACGTGAAAGGATTGATATGAAAAAGTCGGCAACCGCCTCGGATCTGCCACGAATGTCATGGCCCGGGAGAGTTTCCCGGTTCGCTCGTCTGCGGGAGGGCGGACCGGGTCGCCCGGTCCTGCTGCTGGGCATGACTGCGGTAGCCGCATGTCTGGGTCTCCGGGGCCGGATCATCATGGAAGGACAAGGCATGAACAGCCCCGGCCCGGCCATGATCCTGCTCGGTTTTCTATGGCTTGGGTTTCTCCTTGTCTGGTTGCTGATCAAGGCCGGTCTACGGGATACGCAGGTAACCTTTTATATGTCCGGACAAGGGGTGGGTATCCAGACCTCGAAAGCCCAAAAACAGCTTGACCGCAGGATCGGGGTTCTGACCCGACTTGTTTTCCTGAGCACTCTCAAAGGAGGACAATGGTCGGCCTGGCAGCCGTTTACTCCCTGGAAAAAGGTGAAGCGGGTAGAAGTCAACCGGAAAGCAAGGGAAATCCTGATTTGCGGCGGTCCCTGGGATGTTCGTTTGACCTGTACGGAAGAAAACTTCTCCCGGGCTTTGAATATGCTGCGGCAGTACCGTCCACACGCCTTTGGGGACTGAAATCAACAGGTATCGCCCTTTCTGAGCTGAAGAGGGGGAAGCCTGTCAGGCAAAGGCATTAATTTCATTTCGTTACCGATATTGCATACCCTTACAGCACAAAAAACAACCCTGCCCCCAACGCCGCAAAACACAGACACGGCAGTACCAGTCGCCGCCAGGTGGCCCCGATCTCGACCTTGAAAAACTGGCAGGTCAAGATGAAACAGATGTGGATGGGGGAGATCATCACCCCGGTGAACCCGGCCACGGATGCCAGAATAATGTACTGTACGGTCTGGCCCTCGAGGCCCAGAGTATGCAGCACGCCCAGCAGCAGGGGAAAGGTGGAGCCCACAAAGGCCACGTTGATCCCGGCCACGGCGCCCACCAGAAAGGGGAGAAACACGGCCGCGGCGAACAGGGCCGCCCCGCCTCCGGCAGCCGATGCCATGGCCGTGACCACGTCGGCGGCCTGCATGATATCCTTGAAGATAAAGATGGAAGCCACCACGAAAAGCATGGCGTGCAGGCTCTTCCTGGCCAGAACCTGCCTGAGAAATTCTCCCCCGAGCCGGTTCTGGGCCATGACACACCCGACGGCCGCAATCAGGGCCATGACGACCCCCAGCTCGAAGGGCAATCCCGGAGCCAGTACCGGAATAAGGCTCTCCAGCCCAACAGCACCCACAATGGCCACCAGAAGAGGAATACCCTCCCGAAACACCTCACCGATCGAACTCCGCTCCCCCTTCTCCCTCAGATCAACCCCTTCCAGGTTGAGCACTCCGGGACGAAGAAAAAAGAACCACCCCGTCCCGAGCATGAACAAAACCGTGGGCCAGGTCCTGGAAATCAGGGCCGCGATGGGAATGTCGGCCAGGGCCACGGTCAGAATGATGCCCGGATACAGAGGCCAGGCCAGTTCCCAGACATGACGGAACCAGTAGTTGATCAGGGCCCGCTGGGTATCGGTCACAGGCATCTTCTCCGACACGGTCCCGACCATAGGCGCGGAGAACACGGCCCCGCCCGGCATGGGCAGCAGCCCGATCAGGGCCGGAAAGAAAAGCAGCCGAAACCGGGGATGGGTCAGGTATCCGGACAACGCCCCCATAAGCCTGCGGGACTGCCCGGACCGGTCCAGGGCATCGGAGAGGGAAAGAATCAGCCCGACAATGGCCACCAGAAACAGAAACTTCTCCCCGACCAGGGCCCCGGCTCCGACCGTAACCAGGGCTGCCGGGCCCACGCCGAACAGGAACCCGAGCAGAACCGCTCCGGCCAGGATGGACAGCCCCAGAGAAAATTTAAGGCGCATGCCCGCAAGCATGAGGCCAAAGGCCATCAGGACCTTGAGGAAGGGAACGGACGCAAGCACCATGTTCATTTTATACACCGAGTTCCTGATTTATCTGACTGAAGTACGTAACTTCAATTTTTTAATTGAGAGAGCTTCAATACAACGTCAAGAGTGCTCACCGTGCAATCATACATTCCTGACAATCAAAGCTACGGCGCTGATACCGGAAATCAAAAACACTGCCGGACGCAGCATCCCCCGGTCAATGAACCGGGTCGCCCTGCCCGCCAGGAGGTAGCCTGCAATCACCCCGGGCGAGAGGCAGAGCCCCAGAAAGAGTTCACGAACCCCGAGCTGTCCCACGACAGCCAGCCCCAGGGCGGCCATGGAGATGTACAGGATGCCGATCCAGGCCAGGGTGCCGCGCAGCCCGGGGCCGGATTCATTCTGCAGGGCAATGGCCACCGGCGGCAGTCCCACCCCGCTGATGGTGCCCATAAATCCCCCCATGATCCCGGCGGAAAAAAGCACGCCGCGGGTCGGCTCCACCCGAATTCCGGCCGCACTGCTCCCCACGGCCGCCAGAATCAGGCCGCCCAGAAGCAGGGCCGTTTCCCGAGGGGGCAGGGAGGACAGCAGGGCCAGGGCTCCGGCAGTGCCGAGGACATACCCGAGCACCGTCTTCTGCACATTTTGACGGTTCACTGATTTCGAATCCCGGAAGGCCATGAGCACCGTGAGCAGCCCCACGATGAGCACCACCGGACCGGGCAGAAACACCGGGTCGATCATAACCAGCAGGGGGCCGACCAGCAGGGCCAGGCCGAATCCGGCCGTACCCTGCACCAGGGAACCCAAGGTGACAACACCAAACGAAAGCAGAAAATCCAGCCATGTCAACGCGATATCCACTCTGTTCTCCTTGAAACGATCAGCTCTCTACATACGCAAAAAAATCGCCGGACCAGCAGTCCGGCGACTCCAACGTAGGCATGGGATAAGGCCAAATGGGCTTGAAAACGCACGGGACCGTGCGGGTCTTCCTCTGCCCTGCACGAGGGCGTCGAGGTGCTGTTCCGGCCTGCAGTGCTTTTTTTCAGAAATTGCGGAACGCCTTCAAGGCAGGGACCGACTGCTCAGTTCAAGAGCAGCGGACGCAGTTCGCTACGCAATCTGGACAACGTCTGCCGTACCGTTTCCATATCCTCGGCTGCAGCCGCCTGTTCCATGGTCAGAGCCACTGCGGCCAGATCGTCCAGCCCCATATTGGCCAGGGTTCCCTTGAAGGTATGCGCCCCGCGCTTGATCTGCCCCATATCAGAGGAAGTCACTGCCCCTTCAAGCTCTCGGATGCCCTCGGTAAAGCTGTCCTGGGCCGCTTCGTACAGCTCCTGAACATCCTCCTGATCAAGACCATATTTTTCCGCTATATTGGTTCGTATCGCTTCTCCGATCATACTCATTCTCCTGCGTCGTGGACGTACTGCTATCCGAAGCATAAAAAGCCCCGGGTTGACCGGCGACTGTGCCCGATTCCTGAGATGCCTGCTCAGATAACAATTTTTCCGGCCCGAAGAAAGCATAAAGTTCGGGCAACTCTTCAGGGCTCAAGACAGAAGACCTTGAGCATGACTGCGTACCTTCAGTTACAAATTTGGAAGCTCTTCATACCTGTCTCCGCCCGACAGCCAAAAAGTTCTTGACACTTGAGAAATTTTTCCCATAACCAAACCAGGACCGAGCAGTCACTCGGTTTTTAAAATAACGTGCGTTTTTTTCTGCAAACGCCCCAAAAATCGAGGAACCACATGTCCTACAAGCCGGCCATTCTGGAAGCCGCCACCCATCTGTTCGCTGAAAAGGGGTTCAAGAACACCTCCATTGCAGCGATCTCCCAGCTCTCGGGAGCGGCCGAAGGAACCCTGTTTCATCACTTCCGCAACAAGGAAGAAATCTTTCTGGAGGTGCTCAAACTGGCCAGGGGCAGGATCATCAATGAGGTGGACGAAACCATCAACACGGAATCCCTGCATTCCGGGCTTGAGCATGTGGAAGCGGTCATCAACACCTACCTGTACCTTTCGGAAAAGCTGCACTCGGAGTTTTCTCTGCTCTTCAGGGGATTTTCCTACGAACAGGCCAAAGTCCACGAGGCCTGGAGAAACAACCTGGAATCGATCTACAACTGTTTCCTGAACGCCCTCAGCGAGGGTATCGTCATCGGGCAGGAGGACGGGTCGATAGCTGCCGGCATCAGTCCCACAAAAACAGCCATGATCATCTTCGCCATGGTCAACGGGCTGGTCCGCTTCGACAACTCCAACCTCTTCCCCGTGGACTCCCTGTATTACGACGTCATCAAAAACTGCCGAAAAATGCTCACCTGATCCGTCCGACACGAATTCGGGGTGCACGGCAGTGAGAAAATTGCATTCCCGAGACGGTGTCGGCCATACATATTCAGCGGATCAGGAAAACGTCATCTCGAGGTCTGTATGCTCGCCAGAATCTTCCCGTTCCTGACCTGGTTCAAGGGCTACGACGGAGCCAAGTTCAAACTTGATTTCGTCGCCGGCCTGACCGTGGCCCTGGTGCTCATTCCCCAGTCCATGGCCTATGCCCAGCTGGCCGGACTGCCTGCCTATTATGGGCTGTATGCATCTTTTCTTCCCCCCATCGTAGCCGCCCTGTTCGGCTCCAGCCGACAACTGGCCACCGGTCCGGTTGCCGTGGTCTCTCTCATGACGGCCGCCTCCCTGGAACCCCTGGCCACGGCCGGCAGCGATGCGTTCATCGCCTACGCCATTGTGCTCGCGCTGCTTGTCGGGGTGTTTCAGTTTTCCCTGGGCGTGCTCCGTCTCGGATTGGTGGTCAATTTCCTGTCCCACCCGGTGGTCAACGGATTCACCAACGCCGCGGCCATCATTATCGCCACCTCCCAGCTCTCCAAACTGTTCGGCGTATATGTAGACAAGGCCGAGCACCATTATGAGACCATTTACAGGGTTATGGAGGGAGCCTTTTCCTACACCCACTGGCCCACCTTCTTCATGGCTGTTCTGGCCTTCGGCACCATGTTCGGGCTGAAAAAAATCAACCCGCGCATTCCCAACGTCCTTGTGGCCGTGGTCATCACCACCCTTATCTCCTGGTCCACGGGTTTCGAGCACAATACCACTGTTCCGGCATCGGCCATCCAGACGCCAATCGTGCTCGAGGACATCGACAACTTCAACGCCGCGGTCCAGTCCATCAGCGAATACGGAGCAATACGGGCCGAGCTGTCCTCAAAAATGGAAAAGACCGTTGCCGAGTCCGGCGAACGGTCACTGCCCGCCCTGGACATGAAGCACGACCTTGAGGTGCTGTCCGCAAAGATCGCCCACGCCAAAGAACAGGCTCACGTCTACCGGACCCGTCTGCGCGGGTATCACCTGGCCGGAGTGGAAAACGAAGCCTCCATAACCTTCCACTTTCCGGACTCCCTGCCCGAAGAGGTGAAGGATGACGGCCGAATCTGGCGAATCAAGGTCGGCAACACTCTGCTGCAAACCGACTCCCTGACCATGATGGGCGGCGGGGCCGTGGTTGGAGTGGTTCCAAGCGGCCTGCCCAAACTGACTATCCCGGAATTCGACCTGTCCATCATGCTCAGGCTGCTCCCCTTTGCAGCCATCATCTCCCTGCTCGGATTCATGGAGGCCATCTCCATTGCCAAGGCCATGGCTGCCAAGACCGGTCAGCGGTTGGATCCCAACCAGGAACTCATCGGCCAGGGCATGGCCAATATGCTCGGGGCCGTCGGTTCGAGTTACCCGGCCTCAGGTTCCTTTTCCCGTTCCGCAGTCAATCTCCAGGCCGGGGCCGTAACCGGCATGTCCAGCGTGATCACCAGCCTGACCGTGGTCATCGCCCTGCTCTTCTTCACCCCGCTGCTGTATCACCTGCCCCAGTCCGTGCTGGCCTCGGTAATCATGATGGCGGTCATCGGGCTGATCAACGTGTCCGGATTCATCCACGCCTGGAAGGCGCAGTGGTATGACGGGGCCATCTCCATCATCTCCTTTTTGTGCACCCTGGCCTTTGCCCCCCACCTGGACAAGGGGATCATGGTCGGCGTGGTCCTCTCCCTGGGCGTGTTCCTGTACAAGAGCATGCGGCCCAAGGTGGCCAGACTGGCCATGGCCGAAGACATGTCCCTGCAGTGCGTGGACGAGCAGTGCCTCATGGAGTGCTCCCACATCGCCACCCTGCGCTTTGACGGCTCCCTGTTCTTCGCCAACGCCAGTTACCTGGAAGACAAGGTCACGGAAGTCATGACCTCCCGGCCGAAGCTGAAACACCTGCACATCGTGGCCAACGGGATCAACGACATGGACGCCTCGGGCGAAGAGGCCCTGGCCCTGCTCGTGGACCGGGTCCGCAGTGCCGGACTGTCCATCTCCTTTTCCGGGCTCAAGGAAAATGTCATGGCCGTCCTTGAACGGACCCATCTGCTGGAAAAGATCGGCCGGGAAAACATCTATGCTCTGGGCAGCCAGGCCATCCAGGACATTTATCACAAAACCCATGCCGACCCCTCGGACACGGACGAGGCTGAATGTCCCCTGGTCAACTACATACCGACGCAAAAGGGCTGATGCCCAAAAGGTGTGGACGGGCTCCGGACCGGGTCCTGTCCACACGATCGTCCATCAATCCGGCACTGCCGCCTCAGCCTTGAAATTTATTTCAGGAGGAACAATTCATGTCTTCCCTTTCCATTTTTTACGGCGTCCACAGCCATGCCCGGGAAATCTGCGATCAGGTCGTCGATACACTCGGATACACAATCCTGACCGATGAACAAATCATTGATCGGGCCGCCAAGGAATCAAAAATCCCCCGGGAAAAAATCATCCGGGCCGTATACGGCAAGCCTTCGGTATTCAATAAATTCACCCATGAACGGGCCCGGTGCATCGCCCACCTCAAGGCGGCCATGGCCAAGGCCCTGCAGGACGACGAAAAAATCTGTTACGGATTTCTCGGCCACCTGGTTCCCCGGGCCGTATCCCACATGCTCAGGGTCTGTCTGATCGCGGACCTGCAGGCCCGGACCAGGACGGCCATCAATGCCGGATGCAAAGAAAGCGAAGTGGCCGGGGAAATCGCCGAAGCCGACGAAAAGGCAGCCGGCTGGACCAGGGCCCTGTTCGACAAGGAGCCGTGGGATCCCTCCCTGTACGACATCGTCATCCCCACGGACAAAAAAAGCATTGAAGAGTGCTCCTCGATCATCTGCAGCCACATCACCAAGGACATTGTTCAGCCCACCCTCAGATCCAGAAGCGCGGTGCAGGATTTCGCCCTGGCCGCGGAAGTGGAGCTGGCTCTGGTCCGGGAAGGGCACGAGATCAAGGTTAACGTGGAAGACGGTATCGCCCTGCTGACCATCGAGAAAAACGTGATCATGCTCTCCAGGCTGGAGGAGGAGCTGAAATCCATCGTCTCCAACGTTCCAGGCATCGACGAGGTCAAAATCAAGATCGGCCCCAACTTCTACCGCAACGACATCTACCGCAGGGCGGACTTCCAGGCACCGTCCAGGATTCTGCTCGTGGACGACGAGCAGGAGTTCGCCCAGACCCTGTCCGAACGCATGCTCATGCGGGACATGGGCACCCACGTGGTCTACGACGGGGCCCAGGCCCTGGACTTCGTGGAGGATGACGAGCCGGAAGTAATGGTCCTGGATCTGAAAATGCCCGGCATTGACGGATTCGAGGTCCTGCGCAGGATCAAGAAAGACCACCCGTCCATCGAGGTGATCATCCTCACCGGGCACGGGTCGGCCAAGGACCGGGACAAATGCATGGAACTCGGGGCCTTTGCCTATCTGGAAAAACCAGTGGACATCGATCTGTTGACCAAGACCATCAATCAGGCCTACGCTAAAATCAGTCAGGCATAAGAACGCAAGGTGACGTACAGGGAGTAAAGGGGTATAGGATTACAGGCAAAGGTCCGGCAATCCTATACCCCTGTAATCCCACCCGAGCCGGCCTCCCGTGCCAGACCCCGTTTTTCCACCCACGGAACCGCCAACCGAAGCAAGGTAGCCGCATGTTCTGGGACAGAATCAAACCTCCCTTCTGGGATAATGATCGGCAATCGGATCCCCGGTCGCTGTTCAATTACCGTCAAGTCTGGAAAATCATCATTTTATGTACCGCCGGGGCGAGTACGCTGCCCCTTCTGCTGCTGACGTTCATGAACCTGACGCAGTATCAGGAGGCCATGCATACCGAGTCCATCGCGCCGGTCTCCAGGCTGATCTCCAACACCAAACGGAGCATCACCGGCTTTCTCAAAGAGCGATCCGCAGCCCTGAACTTTCTGGTCCACAACAACGAATACGAGGAGCTCATCCGACAGGAACATCTGGCCCGCATCTTCCGGGATCTGAAGCTCTCCTTCGGGGGATTTATCGATCTTGGGATCATCGACTCCAACGGCGTCCAGCGCTCCTATGTCGGTCCATACAACCTGCAGGGAAAAAATTACAAGGAGCAGGCCTGGTTCAGCGAGGCCCTGGTCCGGGGAAGCCACATCAGTGACGCCTTTCTCGGGTTCCGGGACATCCCCCACATGGTCATCGCCATCAAGTCCCATTCAAGGACGGGACGTGATTTTCTGATCCGGGCCACCATCGACACGGAATACTTCGTGGAGTTGATCGACTCACTCGGCCTGCGCCCCGGGACCGACGCCTTTCTGGTCAACCGGTCAGGCCGGCTGCAGACCCCTTCTCTGCTGCACGGAAAAGTCCTGGAGCCTATGGGCTTTCCGGTTCCGGCATACTCCGAGCACACCGAGGTTCTCGAACTCGAGGACGAGAATGGAAATCCGCTCATCCTCGGATACGCCTATATCCCGGACAGCCCGTTCATCTTTTTGCTCACCAAAGAACCGCTCATTCTGACCCGGCAGTGGAGCCGGCTCAGAAACACGGTGCTGTTCATTCTCGGACTGAGCCTGGTGGTCATCTCCGTAGTCAACCTCGGAGTGGTCACCTTCCTGGTCAACCGCATCTATCAGGCGGATACAAACAGACTTGCGGCTCTGCATCAGGCCGAGCATACCAACAAGATGGCTTCCATCGGACGGCTGGCTGCCGGCGTCGCCCATGAAATCAACAACCCCCTGGCCATCATCAATGAACGGGCCGGCCTGATCAAAGATCTGCTCCAGTTCTCCCCAGACTACAACAATGATCCGAAGCTGCTCAAGCTGGTGGACTCCATTATCAATTCTGTTCAGCGGTGCAGCACCATCACCCACCGCCTGCTCGGGTTTGCCCGACACATCGACGTAAGCATCGAGTCCCTGAATCTCGGAAAGCTGGTGCACGAAGTGCTCGGATTTCTGCAAAAGGAAGCCGAATACCGGGACATCACCATCTTCACGAACATCCCCGAAGATTTTCCCGATATCAAGAGCGACAGAGGACAGCTGCAGCAGGTCTTTTTAAATATCATCAACAATGCATTTGCCGCAGTAAGCGACGGCGGCAGAATCGACATCACCATGGGCGTCGTGGACCAGAACCATGTCCGCATCGCCATCCAGGACAACGGGTACGGCATTTCCCGGGAAAACATAAAACGGGTTTTCGAACCCTTTTTCTCCACCAAGACCAAAACCGGGGGAACCGGTCTGGGGCTATCCATCACCTACGGCCTGGTCCAGAAACTTGGAGGCACCATTTCAGTGCAGAGCAAAGAGGGCGAGGGAACCTGTTTTACCATCGTGTTACCCGTCAAGGCATAACATACAGGAACAGCCGGTTCCGCCGATGCCCGGCATCGGTCCATTCAACGGAGGTAAGACGTGAACATCCTGCTTGTGGACGACGAAGAAGAACTGGTCTCCACCCTGGCCGAACGACTGGGGTTCAGGGGACTCGAGGCACAGTGGGCCACCTCGGCCGAACAGGCCATGAAAAAGATCGAAAACCATCATTTCAACGTGGCCGTCCTGGATGTCAAGATGCCACGCATCAGCGGCCTGGAACTCATGGACATGATCAGACAGAAGCACCCGGACATGAAGTTCATCTTTCTGACAGGACACGGCTCACAGGCCGATTTTCAGCAGGGGTGCAGCTGCGGAGCCTGTTTTTATCTGATTAAACCGGTCCGCATCGACGACCTGGTCAAAAAAATCAACGAAGCCATGGGACAACCTCCGGCTTGCCCCAAAAACTGATCGAGGAGAGCCCGGGCATGAATGAAATCCGCTGGAAGACCCTCGGTCCCGAGGGACTCCGTTTTTTCGGCAAGGTATGCGCCGACCTGTCCCATGAAATCAAGAACAGCCTGGCAACCATCAATGAGCAGAACGGGCTGCTGGACGATTTTCTGACCATGGCCGAACAGGGTGCCCCCCTTGATCCGGTCCGGATTCACAAAATAACCCGGGCCGTTGCCGGACACGTGGAGCGGGCCAACAAAGTGGTGAACAAACTGAACCGGTTCGCCCACTCCGTTGACCACTCCAGGAGGCAGGTGGAGCTGGACGTGCTTGTCCGGCAGGCCTGCGAGCTGTACGAGCGACCGGCGGCCATCAAGGGGGTCGTGCTCACGCCCGAATCTCTGCAGCAGGGGATCAACATCAGAACCAACCCCTTTCTCCTCCAGCAGCTGCTTCTGATCTGCTTCGAGCACGCCTCGGCCCGGCCTTCTCCCGACTCCACCATGAGCGTTGTCGTGGAGCGTACACCCGGCCATGCCCTGATTTCCATGACTGGCTCCGGGCCGGACGCAAGCCCGGTTCTGGACGAACTTCTGGACGAACTGGAAGCCGGGATAACCGGGGATGCGGACGGAACATGGTTTCGAATCAGGATTCCCCTCAAGGTGGACGCGGAGCATGTCTCAGCGTAATATAAGCATCAACAGATCATGTGCTACTGCGTTTCCATGGGTGGAGATGCGGTCAATCGCCAAAGGAGTACGCTATGAGCAAAGAAAAAGTATTGCTTGTCGACGATGAAATGGATTTTCTGGACGCCCTTTCCGAGCGGCTGCGAAACCGCGATGTGGAGGTGACAACCGCAACCAACGGCTCCAGGGCCCTGGAGCTGATCAGAGACGAATCATACGACGCCATCATCCTGGACATGATGATGCCGGGTATGGACGGACTGGAAACCCTGAAGGCGATCAAGGCGGACCGGCCGGAGCTGCAGATCATCCTCCTGACCGGCCACGCCTCCGTGGACAAGGGGATCGAAGCCATGAAAAGCGGAGCCCGGGATTTCATTGAGAAACCGGCGGACATCAAGGCGCTTATGGACAAGATCCACGATGCCAGAGACAAGAAGATGCTTATCGTGGAGAAGAAAAGCGAGGAGCGGATCAAGGAGATTCTGGAAGCGCACGGGTGGTAGGATAAATATTGAGACTGCATGAAAAAGGGCCTTCTGCAAACGCGGAAGGCCCTTTTATTTAATCAGAGAGGGAAGAAGTGCCAGGCAAATAATACAGAATGATCCTTTCCCACACCCCAAAACTCCCGTCGCAGGGTTACAGGATTATCCGGCCTCTGGCCATAATCCCGTTTATCCTTCTACTCCCTGTAATCCCTTATTTTTTTATCCAAGCTGTAGTTACAAAACCCGTAACTATTCAGGTACCCTCTCCAGGATTAAGAGGATTATGCTTCTTCGTCGCAGGATTACGGGATTATCCTGCCTCTGA
>Ga0102940_1002089_pt1 | contig 12258 bp, 10 predicted proteins | sample SalPonR2_C_D1_MG_FD_78215 | JGI IMG/M metagenome (GOLD analysis project Ga0102940, IMG submission 78215) | Salt pond soil microbial communities from South San Francisco under conditions of wetland restoration - Salt Pond MetaG R2_C_D1_MG | ecosystem: Environmental > Aquatic > Marine > Intertidal...
CATTAAGTAATGTAATCCATACCGTGCCAGACACCCCCCTACCCCCCTCAAGGGGGGACTCTTGCGGGGCAATTCCGGTCTGAAATATTATCCTTCAGGAATTACTTAACGCCATTGCCCTTAGAGGCTGAGATCGTTCTTCTTGAGAACCGCATAAAAATGCGATCTCGAAAGACCGGATGTCTCGAGCATCCTCTTCACTTCCCCGCCTGATTCCATGATCAGCCGCTCCAGGTACAGCCGCTCCATCTCAGCCTTGAATTCACGCAGGGTGAGTAAAGGTTTTAGCCGTGCCTCCGCCCGCAGCGGGTCCTGGTCCCCGATACGTTCCAATCCGGCAGATTCCTCCTGCTCGGATCCCGGGCCGTTTTCGCTTTTGAGCATCCGCTTGGTCACATTGATTCTGATATCATGAGGCAGATGCATGACATACATGATCTTTTGTTCCCCGGAAGAAACAAAGGCTCTTTCCAGGGTATTGAAGAGTTCACGCACATTGCCGGGCCAGCCGTAACTGCCCAGGGTCTCGTAGAACTCGGCATCCACCGCTTTCTGGGGCACCCCGTGCCTGTCGCTCAGCTGATTCAGGTAAAAAAGGGTCAACGGCTTGATATCCTCCAACCGCTCACGCAACGGAGGCAGTTCGAGGGAGATGGTTTTCAGGCGGTAATACAGATCCTGGCGGAATTCCCCGTTATCGACCATCTCCGCCAGGTTGCGGTTGGTGGCGGCGACCAGCCTGAAATCACTCTTCTCTTCCCTGCTCCCGCCCACGGGCCGAAAACGTCGCTCCTGAAGGACCCGGAGAAAGGCCTTTTGCGTGGACAGGGGAAGCTCACCGACCTCATCCAGAAAAAGTGTCCCCTTGTCCGCCTGTTTGACCAGCCCGGTGCGGTCTTTTTCCGCACCGGTAAAGGTTCCCCGTTTGTGCCCGAACAGAATGCTCTCCAGAATGGACTCCGTCAAAGAGGCACAGTCGACCACCACGAAATCATTTTGTTCCCGGGCGCTGTTGGTATGAATGGTCCGAGCGAAAAGCTCTTTTCCGGTCCCGGTCTCCCCGGTAATCAGGACATTGGCGTCGGACCTGGCCGCCTGCGCAACCAGATCGTAACACTTGCGCATGATCGGGCTCTTTCCGACCACGACATGGTCGAGTTTCAGAGCCACCACACCCTTGTTGGCCAGTTTCTCCCGGTGGTACTGGAGAGCCCTGATCAGGGTCAGCTTGGTGTTCTTGATGGACGAGGGCTTGACCAGGTAATCCCATACCCCCCCCTGAATGGCCAGCTCCGCTCCATCGGGATCGCCCTGCCCGGTCAGAATGATCACTTCCGGAGAATTCGGCGCCTGCTTGATGGCCGGCAGTGCGTCAAGCCCGTTCCCGTCCGGCAGACGGACATCCAGAAAGACCACGTCGAACTCCGTATCCCGAAGCTTTTCCAGCCCCTCGGCGAGAGTCGATGCCCCGTCACTGTCGAGTCGCATCCGGGAAACCAGACTGCGTATGGTCTCACAGACTTCCCGATCATCATCGATAACCAAAATTCTAGCCATGCTCTACAACTCCGCTTCCATGCTCGACTTCTCCGCCCGCCTCTACCGGTTCGGGATCCAGAACCCGGCGCAGGGCCCTGGAAATGATCCCCTTGTTGTACGGTTTGATGATCACTCGTTTGATGTTTTCGACTCCCTTGGCCACATCCATGGCCTGTTTTCGTCCGGAGACCAGAATAACGGGCACGCGGGGGTACATCCGCCCTATTGCTTTGGCAAAATCAAGTCCGTTGAGATCCGGCATGTCGTAATCCGTCACGATGACGTCATATTCCTTTCCGGTCTCCTCCAGAAAATCAAAGGCCTCCATGCCCCCTTTGAACCCGTCAACCCGGTAGCCGAGCTGTCCCAGAACCCGGGGAATAAGCTCCAGTTGATCCGGGTCGTCCTCCACAAACATGACCCGCTCGTCTCCCGGCAGGGCGTCCTGGACCTCCGCAAAAAGATCCGGGCAGCTCTCCTTCATGACCGGAAGAAAGAGATCGAAAGAGGTCCGCTCACCTGAAACACTGCTCACGCGGCACGCTCCCTTGTGTCCCTTGATGATTCCATGAACCACGGCCAGGCCGAGTCCGGTCCCCTCACCCTTGCCCTTGGTGGTGAAAAACGGATCGAATATCTTATCCATGATCTGCTGCGGAATGCCCGGCCCGTTGTCCGCAATCGTCAGTTTCAGATAGTCCCCGGGCACAATATCGAGCTCGTCGGCCTGCAGGCGTTCCACGAACACCTGCGACAGCTGTACATCGAGCCTGCCCCCCTCCGCACGCAGAGCGTGGAACGAATTGGTACACAAATTCATAACGATCTGGTGAATCTGGGTCGGATCGGCCAGACACGCGGTCAGCCCGGGGGCGATGGAATCCCGAATCTCGATATTGCGCGGCAGCGAGGCCTTGATCAGGGCCACGGCCTCGCCGACCACCTCCGCCACATTGGTGGGCTGAAATCCCTCCTGGGTCGGACGGCTGAAGGTCAGAATCTGCTTGACCAGCCGGCTGCCCCGTTCAGAGGCCTTCAAGACCCGCTCCAGATCCCGCTCGGCAAACGATTCCTCGTCCACATCCTCCATGGCCAGTTCCGTCGAATTCATAATGGAGGTCAGGATGTTGTTGAAGTCATGGGCGATGCCCCCGGCCAGAGTCCCGATGGCCTCCATTTTCTGGGACTGGACCAGCTGTTTCTCCAACCTGACATTCTGGGTCACATCCTCGGCTGTGGACAGGACCCCGAACACATTGCCCTGTTCATCATGAAGGGGCACTTTGTTGACCACCAGCCAGACGAGTTCCCCATCCCGGTTCGGAATGGTCCACTGCATGTGGTACACCGGCTGGTCCGTGGCGACGATCTCCCCGTCCACGCGCATGGTTCGTCGTGCAGTCTCCGGGTCGGGCATGATCTCGAGGGCTGTCTTCGCAATCACCTCCTCGCTGTGGGTGATCCCGAAAAAGGAGCAGAAACTCTTGTTCCCACCCATAAAACGCATCGACCGATCCATCCAATACACGTGCATAGGGATATTGTCCAAAACCGCCTTGAGCATCTGCTGCGATTCCTTGAGCCCCTGCTCGGCCAGCTTGCGTTTGGTCACATCCTCCACAAACCCCTCGTAATTGAGCACCTCGCCTTTTTCATTGCGTATCACGCGTACATTCTGGCTGGTGATGATCCTGCGTCCGTCCTTGCGCCAGTATTCCCGCTCAAAAGCATAGGCTCCGTCCTTCTCGGCCACATCCAAAAGGTCGGAGCCGCTGAAAGCCAGGGCGTTGACCAGCTCCGGAACACCATGGAATCCGAGCATGCGGACAAAGGCCGGATTGGCATCGAGATACCTTCCCTCGGGAGTAGTCCGAAAAATGCCAAGCGCTGAGTTCTCAAATATGCTGCGGTATTTTTCCTCAGCCCTGCGCAAATCGTTTTCCGCTTTTTTTCGAGCAGTGATATCAAAAATAGCTCCGACCAGGCCGGCGACTTCCCCTTTGGCATTATTATACGTCGCCTTATGCAAGACAACACTATGCATAACTCCGTCGATATTCTCGACCCCGGCTTCATAAACTCGAACACCTGCATCTTTAAAAAGGTCTTTGTCCATATCATCAACAAGATACTCTTGAGATGTCCCTTTTAAAATATCACTATTTTTACCAATTATATCTTCTCTTTTAATTCCAAACCAATTCTCAAAAGATATATTACAACCTTTATATGCACCTTTTTCATCTTTAAAGTACATTGGTATTGGAATCGTATCCATTAATATCTTTAAAAATGAAAGCTGATCTTTTATTTTTTCTTCTATATATCTTCTTTCTACAATATTAAACACAAGAAAAATAAGAAAAACAGTCAGAATTATTATTGATGTTATGATGGTCCAAAAAAGCTGCCTGTTTATCTCTACAAAATATGGAGGCTCGTTGATAATACGGCTTCCCTTTGGCATATTTTTTTTCTTTATCGAAAACGATTTAATCACATCATTATCAAAAATATACGGCTCAGTGACTTCGGTGACAATGGGGATATCCCGAACTTTTTCCCCGTTAAAAATTCGCAAGGCGATTCTGGCCGCAAAACTGCCATGCTCCAGGCCGCTCAACATTTTCCCCCCGACAAGCCCGGCTCCCATCAAAAATTCCCAGTTGCTGTAGATGGGAGCACCGGTCGCTTTCCAGACCGCGTTGAGCACTTCCCTGGCCGAATAAAATTTAAGATTGGCATCCTTTACAAAGGGAATGAAATAAAAAATCGCAGAATCAGCCAGTTCCCTGGTCCGCTTCAGAATCTCATCCAGGCTGTAGCTGTCCCAGAACTCGACCTTGAAATTTCCATCAATACCGGCAACCCCTTCTTCCACCTGATGCCGGATCGCCCTGCCTGTAGCTGAATTATCCCCGATAACCACCAGCCGATCCCGATCAGGATGGTATTTCAGGGCCAGTTCCACGTTTTTTCTGACATCAAAATTTTCAACGACACCGGTATAAAAATCCCGGAAAGTAATCATCTCGGGTTCGAGATCGTTGACGCCGCAGAACACAACAGGAACCCCGGGAAACAATTCCGCGTGATACTCCCGAACAAAATCGAACCCGTTATTATCCGAAACGATGATCACATCAAATTTTACTTTTCTAAATTTATATTTATATAAATTATAAAGCATTTTTTTTATATTTTCATCAAAATGCTTTTTTGTATCCATATATTCTATCTGCAGATCAATAATAAACCCACTACCTGCAAGAATATCACGTGCCCCTTCAAGGATATCATCCGACCATGCATATCCATTCTGGTAAGAATTCAAAAAAAGAACTGTCTTTTTTTCTGTAGAGGCGTGTCCGCAATTGGACATCGCTACAAAAAAAACAAGATAAAAAATAGTCAGAAAAAATTTATTATTCATTTTCAACCAGAACGATATTTTTTAAAAACACCCAAAATACTGCAGGGAGGACAGGAAAAAAGATCCTGCCCTCCCCTGGTCCTGCTCAGGAATTTCAAAATCATCCCTCGGAAGTCCGAGTCATATTCTCCAGCACCTTATACAATGCCTGAGTGCCCAGGTTTTCGTATCCCATGGCCGAGGCCGCCACATAGAACTGATGGACCAGAGACAGCCCGGGTACGGACAGTCCCATCCTCCCGGCCTCATCCAGGGCGATGCCCATATCCTTGATGAAGTGTTTGATAAAAAACCCGGGATCAAAATCTCCCTTGGCGATTCTCCGACCCAGGTTGTTAATGGACCAGCACCCGGCAGCCCCGGCCCCGATCACGTCGATGACCTCATCGAGGTCGAGCCCGGCCTTGTAGGCGTACAACAACGATTCGACCACCCCGATCATGGTTCCGGCAATAAGGATCTGATTGCTCATCTTGGTATGCTGTCCGGCCCCCGGGCCGCCCAGGAGATTCACGTTCTTCCCCATAATTTCTAAAAAAGGCAGCGCCTGCCCGAAAGCCGGTTTATCCCCGCCGACCATGATGGATAGAGTCCCGTTTCGGGCCCCGAGATCACCGCCGGAAACCGGGGCGTCCAGCGAGGAGGCTCCCTTCTTTGCAGCGGCACTGTAAATGGTTTTGGCCAGAGCCGGTTTCGATGTGGTCATGTCCACGATGACGGCCCCGGCATCGACTGTCTGCAAAATCCCCTTTTCACCAAGGTAGGTCTCCTCTACGTCTGCCGGAAACCCCACGATGGTGAAGAGTATCTCTGCATCCTCGGCCACGGCCGCCGGAGAGTCACACCACTCCGCGCCCAGCTCAATCAGGTGAGCCGCCTTTTCTTTGGTCCGATTGTAAACCCGAACCGGAAATCCGGCCTTGAGAATATGACCGCACATGGACGCGCCCATAACGCCGGTTCCGATCCATCCCACTCGTTCCAGTTGATTCATTGGTTACTCCTTGTTCTGTCAGGGGTTGTCGTATATGCAAAAACGTGTTTTCTTCCCGGTAATCCTGACTCGCAGGCAGACCTGAACGCCACAACGTACCAGCATGTAATACGATTGAGTGTCCACATTTCCATAGGAACCGGCATCTTGCGCCCGGAGCACCGCAGCCGACCGGAGGCCCTTCCATGGACCCCATGTAAATCAAAGTACATCATTTGAAAGCGGTGTAATCGTAACAGGATGGGACAACGCCCGCCCGAAATCAGAGGGGCGAATCCATACAACCGTCCTACCCGATGGAGTTGGACTCCACCAAGGGACTCCCAACCACAACCCGGAGGTTCTCCATGACCACCATCTCAAAAATTCTCTGCCCAATCGATTTTTCCAAGCACAGCACCAGGATTGCCGAATACGCCGAGACACTGGGAGCAGCCCTCGGGGCCGAAGTGGATGTCGTTTATATCGCCCCGTCCCTTTCCCAGTACGAGTCCTTTCAGGTGCCGGCCGGGGCCATTGCCTCGCTTGTCGGGGACATCATTACCGGTGCGGAAAAATCAATGGACTCTTTCATCCAAAAAAACTTCAAGGATATCAAAGCAAAAGGGAAAGTTATTTCGGGAGACGCTGCACAGGAAATTCTCAACTACGCCAACGACCAGAAGGTGGACATGATCATCATGGGCACCCACGGCCGCAAAGGAATCGACCGGATGCTGTTCGGGTCCGTCGCCGAAAAAGTGGTCAAAACCGCCACGATCCCGGTGTTGACCGTTCACCCTGCCTGACCCCGGCCTGACTGAACCGCTCCTTTTCCGAAAGACTCGGCAGACCGAAATATCCGGTCTGCCGAGTCTCTTTCTCCGACACTCCGGTTCACCGCAATGCCCCTCTGACCCACTGCACCAGATCCCGGGCGGACACGGCCCCGGAGAGTCGGTCCACCTCGCGACCGCCGACAAACAAAACCAGGGTTGGAATGGACCGGATCCCGTACTCAGCCGCCATCCCCTGCTCCTGCTCGGTATTGACCTTGAGCATCCGAACGCCGGACCCCAGAATTTTTGCAGCCTCCCGAAAGGCCGGGCCCATCATCTTGCATGGCCCGCACCAGGGGGCCCAGAAGTCGACCAGAACAGGCAGATCCCCTTTGCCGATCTGGGCTCTGGTTTCCCGGACCGGGAGTTCCAAAGGACTCTCAGAAAAAAGATTTTCCTTGCATTTTCCGCAGTTCGGACCGTATTCAATACGGGTCGCGTCGACCCTGTTCACCGCGGAACAACTCGGACAAACAACATGCATAATGGTGGACATGAACACATCCCTCCTCTGTTGTAGGGGTGCAGCAACCGCAAAGAGCGCCCTGTAAGGCAGGACAATCCTAGAGACAAGCCCGTTTTTTGACAAGACAATGACAACCTGCCATTTTTTCGCACAAAAATCACCCGCACAAAAATCACCCCGCCAGGAGCAATGCCATGACTCAGGATTCCAGACCGGTTCTCGTTCTCGGTGCCACAGGCTATGTCGGCGGCAGGCTCATTCCCCGGCTCCTCGCGGCCGGACATCGGGTCAGGGCCTCGGCCAGATCCGCAGCCAAACTCGCCTGTCGCCCCTGGGCCGGCCACCCCGGCCTTGACATCGTCGAGTGCGACGTACTCGACCCGAAATCACTGCGCGCCGCAGTGGCCGGCTGCCGGGCCGCATATTATCTGGTGCATTCCATGTCCCCCGGGACGAGCCATTACGCCGACACCGACCGCAAGGCTGCCCAGAACATGGCTGCAGCCGCTGAAGCGGCCGGACTTGAACAGATCATCTACCTGGGGGGGCTTGGAACCGAGTCCAGTGAACTCAGTGAACATCTCAGATCCCGCACCGAGGTAGGCAAAATTCTCTCGGCGGGCAAGGTTCCGTGCACATGGCTGCGCGCGGCCATGATTCTCGGGGCAGGGTCGGCCTCCTTCGAGATTCTCCGGTACCTGGCCGAACGACTGCCGATCATGATCACCCCGACCTGGGTACACACCAGGTGCCAGCCCATCGCTGTGTCCGATGTTCTCGGCTACCTTATCGGCTGTCTGGACCTTGACTCGGCCAAAGGCCAGACCTTCGATATCGGCGGACCGGACATCGTGACCTACGCGGAACTTTTTCAACTCTATGCCCGCGAAGCCGGACTTCGCAAACGGATCATCATCCCGGTTCCCGTACTCAGTCCAAAACTCAGTTCCTACTGGATCCACATGATCACCCCGATCCCTGCCGCCCTGGGCCGCCCTCTGGCCGAAGGACTGCGCAACACCGTAGTCTGCACCGAAAACCGCATCCGGGACATCATCCCCCGAAAACTGCTCGGATGCACAGAGGCCGTACACCGCGCCATGCAGCGGGTGGCGCAGCAGCAGGTGGAAACCTGCTGGTCCGATGCCGGGGAGTGCACGGTGCCGGAATGGGAAGACTGCGGAGACGCACCCTATGCCGGGGGAACTGTTGAGGAGTGCAACTTTGCCGTGGATCTGGCCGCCTCACCGGAACAGGTCTGGGACAAGGTGGTACGCATCGGCGGGCAGAACGGATGGTACTACGCCTCCTGGCTCTGGGAGCTGCGCGGCCTCATGGACCGCCTTCTGGGCGGCGTGGGACTGCGCCGGGGCAGAAGAGACCCGGTGGATCTGCGGGTCGGAGACGCCCTGGATTTCTGGCGGGTCCTGATCGTTGAAAAAAATCATCGTCTGCAGCTTCTGGCGGAAATGAAACTTCCCGGAGAAGCGATCTTCGAGCTCCGGATCATCAAAACCGGAGAAAACCGGTGCGAACTGCGCCAGATTTCCAGATTCCTGCCGCGCGGCCTGGGCGGAATCGCATACTGGAAGGTGCTGCAGCCGCTGCATGTCATCCTGTTCAAGGGGATGCTCAAGACCATGGCCCGCAAAATCGGCTGCCCCATTCTGGGCGGCCCCAGACCCCTGTCCGTATCGGAGCGCGTATGTGTCCTTCCAAATTCGAAATGACCCCTTCCCGCCGAAATCTTCCCCTTGACCCGGGGACTCCGGAATTCGGGGAGCTGACCACCCTTTTTTCCCGGCAGCCAGGCCTGGTTCTGGCCACCTGCCGGGACGGGCACCCCTACTGCAGCCTCATGGCCCACGCCGAGCGACCGGGCCTGCAGAGCATCATCATGGTTTCTCCGGGCAACACCCGCAAAGTGGAAAACATCCGGAGCAACCCGGCCGTTTCCCTGTTGCTCACCAATCAGGCGTGCGGGGGAGAAGCCTCCCTGAGCGATTCTCCCGTGGCCGTGACCGTCACCGGAACCGCGGCAATCCTTGCGCCGGACAGGGTCCCCGATCTCAACTCCGTGTTTCTGAACAGGCACCCGCACCTGAGTGCATTCTGCGCCGCGCCTTCGACGGTTGTTCTTGAGGTCTCGGTAACCGGGATCATGCTTGTCCGCCACTTTCAGGAAGTTACCGAGTTCACCCTGTGAGCAGACGCCCCCACTCCATCCACCCGGACCGGATCCATACGCTGAAAAAGGGACGCCCGGGAACCGGACCGGTTGTCTACTGGATGAGCCGCGATCAGCGAATCAGGGACAACTGGGGAGTGCTGCACGCCCAGAACATGGCCCTGGAGCGGGATCTGCCCCTGATCATCTGTTTCTGCCTGGTCCCGGAGTTCCTGGAAGCCGGTACCAGGCAGTACGAGTTCATGCTCCAGGGGCTTGAGGAGACCGCCCGGGAAGCCCGCGAACGCAATATTGCGTTCCGGCTCCTGATCGGCGACCCGGTCCGGGAACTGACCCGATTGACAGACCGTATGCAGGCCTGCGCCCTGATCACGGACTTCGACCCGCTGCGCATCAAACAGACCTGGCAGCGCGGGGTGGCGGAACAGATCTCCATCCCGGTCATCGAGGTCGACAGTCACAACATCGTTCCCTGTCGCCGGGTCTCCTCCAAACAGGAGTATGCGGCCCGGACCATCCGCCCCAAGCTGCACAAACTGCTCCCGGAGTTTTTGACCCCGTTTCCCGAACCGGTCCGACACCCTGTGCAGTTCCCGAAACCGATCCCGGAACCGGACTGGGACGCGGCCCGAGCCTCCCTGAAAACCGGAGCCTTTGGACCGGCTCTGAAAAAACCGGTCCCCGGTACAGCGGCCGGCATGCTCCGCCTGGAGCATTTTTTGACCCGGCGTCTGGCTGAATACGGTCGGTCCCGCAACGATCCCACGGCAGATGCTCTGTCCGGCCTTTCCCCGTATCACCATTTCGGCCAGGTGGCCCCCCAGCGGTCCGCCCTCATGGCCCTGGAACGCGGCGGGCCCCACCCCGAGGCCCGGGAGGGATTTCTGGAGCAGCTGGTGGTTCGCCGGGAACTGAGCGACAACTTCTGCCTGCACAATCCGCACTACGACTCCCTGGCCGGAATTCCGGACTGGGCAAGGACCACCCTGGACGCACACCGGGACGACCCCAGGGAGTTTGTGTATGATATGGACCGGCTCGAGGCCGGCAGAACCCACGATCCACTCTGGAACGCAGCGCAGATGGAGATGGTCCGCTCCGGGACCATGCACGGCTACATGCGCATGTACTGGGCCAAGAAAATCCTGGAGTGGAGCGCAACCCCCGAAGAGGCCGTCAGCCACGCCATCTGTCTCAACGACCGCTACGAACTCGACGGCCGTGACCCCAACGGGTATGTGGGCGTCCTCTGGGCCATGGGCGGCGTGCACGACCGGGGGTGGAAGGAGCGGCCCGTATTCGGCAAAATCAGGTATATGAACTTTGCCGGATGCAAACGAAAGTTCAACATCAACGCATACATCGAAATGTGGGATACATAAAGGAGTCCTCCATGCAAAAACATCTTCTGCTCACTGTCGGCGACGATATGTCCGCCAGCTACAGCCTGCGGTTCATGCGCGACTTTTTTACGGATTTCTGCTCCATGCGCATCACCCTGCTCTATGTCGCCCCCAAGCGGCTGGACCGAACCGATTCGGGGCAAAAAAATCCGCAAGGACAGGCTGTCCTGGACAAGGCCAAAAAATGGTTCACGGAAAACGGCGGCTGTGCTGAAGCCCAGGTGGAGACCATGCTCGTCCCGGCCCAGGTGGGCACGGCCGAAGCGATCCTGTTCGAGGGACACCGCGGGCTGTATGACGCCGTGATCCTGGGCCAGCGCGGATACTTCTGGATCCAGCAGATGATGCAGTCCGGAGTCAGCCACTCCCTGCTGGAAAAAGAATTCGATTTCCCCATCTGGATCTGCAAGCGACCCTCTCCCATTCCGCAGAAAAACGTGCTTCTCGGCATGGACGAATCTGCCCCGTGTCTGCGCATGGCCGATCACATGGGATATATCCTGTCTTCCGAGCCACAGCACGACATCACCCTGTTCCATGCCCACATCGGCGGCAAGCCGTCACAGGAGACCATCCACAACATCGAAGAGGCGGAAAAAATTCTCCTGAAGCACGGTATTGCCCGGGACCGGATCAGGCCGCGCATCATCCCGACCAAAGACCCGGGCAAAGCCCTTATCGAGGAAGCGGCCCGGCTCAACGTGGGCGTGGTCGGGGTGGGCCGGGGCGCACACAAGAAAACCCTGCGGGAAAGTCTCTTCTCCGGATCGGTCAGCCTGAAACTGCTGCACGACATGGAACACCGCAACCTGTGGATCAGCAAATAGATCCCGGGTCGCTCGATTCCGAAATCCCTTTCCTGATCTCAAATCCCGCTGCGCTGAAATCAACACCCCCGGGAGTTCCTAATGCTGTACAATATCGTGGTCTATGTTCCGGAAACACATGCTGAACGCGTCAAGGAGGCCATGTTCCAGGCCGGAGGCGGCCGGTTCGAACAGTACGACAACTGTTCCTGGCAGGTAAAAGGGACGGGGCAGTTCCGCCCCCTGGCCGGAAGCACCCCGTTTCTGGGCACGGCCGGAACCGTGGAACAGGTCCCGGAGTACCGGCTCGAGATGGTCTGCGCCACGAGCCGGATCAAACCCGTGCTGCAGGCCATGATCGACGCCCACCCCTACGAAGAAGTGGCCTACCACGCCTACAAGGCGATGACGGTGGAAGACTTCTGAACCGGGCCTCTTTTGAAACACGGAGTTTTGAAAGCCGCTTTACAGGAGACAAAGAGCAAAACTGTTTCTCCTGTTCTCCTGTTCAAATTCTACTGAAAGGGAGAAGCCCCCTGTCACTCGGGACCGGGGCTTCCCGCCTTGTAGCGGTGGAGTCGTTTTCCCCGGTCCGGGCAGTCGCACTCCTC
>Ga0102940_1002091_pt1 | contig 12252 bp, 11 predicted proteins | sample SalPonR2_C_D1_MG_FD_78215 | JGI IMG/M metagenome (GOLD analysis project Ga0102940, IMG submission 78215) | Salt pond soil microbial communities from South San Francisco under conditions of wetland restoration - Salt Pond MetaG R2_C_D1_MG | ecosystem: Environmental > Aquatic > Marine > Intertidal...
TAAGGGTTAAGGGTTAAGGAAGACAAAGACGGTGGCCCGGCAGTTCTTCCTTGCCCCTTACCCTTAACCCTTTTTTAATATTGCCGATCCCCCGGGCGCAAGCAGTACGCCCCACAAAGCACCCGCCCCGTCACTCCCCCCTCTTCCTTAACCCTTCACCCTTCTTCCTTAACCCTTGAAAAGAAAAAAACGCGGCCCGATGATTCGGGCCGCGTTTTTCATTGTCGTGACGATCTGCAAAGCTACTGATCGTCGTCGTCTTCTTCTTCCTCAATCTGCGGCTTGAAGCCGAGCAGAATCGGGCTGGCCACATAGATGGAGGAATAGGTCCCCACGATGACCCCTACGAGAAGGGCGAAAGCGAAATCGTGGATGACGCCGCCACCGAACAGGAACAGGGAAGTGACCACGATCAGGGTGGTTCCCGAGGTGAGCAGGGTTCTGCTCAGGGTCTGGTTGATACTGACGTTGATGGTTCCCTGCAGGGTCTCGGCAATTTTCCCGCGCAGATTTTCCCGGATACGATCGAAAACAATGATGGTGTCGTTCAGAGAGTATCCGACAATGGTCAGCAGGGCCGCGACAATGGTCAGGTCGAACTCTTTGTCCAGCAGGGAAAAGATACCCACGGTAATCAGCACGTCATGAATCAGGGCCACCACGGCCCCCAGGGCATAATTCAGTTTCAGATACCAGCACAACCCGGTGGTGATGAACACGGCCGCCACGATGAGCAGGGACAAAGGCAGTGCCATGATCTGCAGTACATACATGCCCCCGGCCAGTCCCCCGGCCATGATCGCCGCGGTCATCCACCGCTTCTCGAATCGGCCGGAAATATAAATGGCGATGAGCAGTACCGCATAAAAAAGCGCCTCCAGGGCCTTGCCGCGCAGATCGGCACCGACCTTGGGCCCGACCATTTCCAGGCGCTGGACAGTGAACCCGGCCCCGGGCAGGTTCTCATCCAGGCCGATGCCGACCCTGGTCCGAACCTCTTCGGGAGCGAACTTGCCCACTGCGGTCCTGAGCAGAACCTCGTTGTCCGAGGCATCCCCGAACCGCTGTACCACCAGTCCGGAAAACTCCTGCCCGTCCAGGGCATCCTTGACCGCTTGCAATTCGACATTTTCTTCAAACTTGACCTGGACTATGATCCCTCCGGCAAAATCGATTCCCAGCTTTGGCCCGCCCTTTACAAGCAGCGAGCCAAGACCGACCAGAATCACCAGCGCGGAAAGCGCGAAAGCGATCTTGCGCAGTCCGATAAAGTCAAAGTTCGTATTCGGTTTGATGATCTGCAATCCCATTTCTCACTCCTCTATATATTCAGCTGGGCACCGGGCTTGCGCTTGGCCAGCCACAGATCGAACATGATTCTGGATACGAAGATCGCCGTGAACATGGAGGCCACAATCCCCAGCGTCAGGGTCACGGCAAAGCCGCGAATGGGACCCGTTCCGAACTGATACAGAATAATGGCCGCAATGAGTGTGGTCACGTTGGCATCGAGGATGGTCAGCGTGGCCCGTTCGAACCCTTCCCGGACAGCCCCGCGCGCGGACAGTCCGCGGCGCAGTTCCTCCCGGATGCGCTCGAAGATCAGTACGTTGGCATCAACGGCCATTCCCAGGGTGAGAATGATCCCGGCAATTCCGGGCAGGGTCAGGGTGGCCCCGAAACCGGCCAGTCCGGCCATGATCAAAACAATGTTGAAGCCCAGGGCGATATCCGCCACCACCCCAGCGAAGCCGTAATAAACGATCATGAACACAAGCACGATCGCCCCTCCGAACAGGGCCGAGAAAACGCCCTTGTCGATGGACTGCTGCCCGAGAGAAGGCCCGACAGAGCGCTCTTCCATGACGTGCACAGGTGCGGGCAGAGAACCGGCCCGCAGGACAATGGCCAGGTCATGGGCTTCCTCGACGGTGAATTGCCCACTGATGGAGGCCCGCCCGCCGCTGATCTTGTCCTGGATAACCGGGGCGGAATAGATGTTCCCGTCCAAAACGATGGCCATCCGTTTTTTGATGTTTTCCCCGGTGACGCGCTCGAAGATCCGGGCTCCTCGATTGTTGAAATTCAAAGAAACATAGGGCTGCCCGTACGAGTCGAACTGGGTATTGGCGTCGGTGATGTATTCACCGGTCAAAACCACATCCTGCCTGAGAACCATAGGCTGGTCAGAATAGGATCCGTCCGGATTGCGTCGCTTGAGAAAAGACAACTCGCTTCCGGGGGGAACAACCCCTTTGACCGCCCTGGCTGCATCAGCCTCTTCGTCGACCATCTTGAATTCAAGATGGGCGGTCTTGCCGATGATCTGAACGGCCCGCTGGGGATCTTCAAGTCCGGGAAGCTGAACCTGGATCCTGTTCCCGGTCTGGGTCCGAATATCCGGTTCGGCAACGCCGAACTGGTCGATCCTGTTCCGGATGGTTTTCACGGCCTGGTCAAGGGTCATTTTCTCCAGTCTGGTCCGGTACTCCGGATCCAGGTCCAGAACATAGGCGACCTTTCCATGCTCCAGAGGGTCACGGCTGGCGATCTTCAGGGTCGAAAACCGATCTTCGACAAGCTGGTCCATCTGTTTCTGCTGTTCATTTTTAAGCAGGACAAAGCTGATCTGGTTCGTTCCCGATACCCGGGGACGTAAAATAATGATCTCATCGTCCCGGGCTTCAGCCCGGAGATCCTGGCCCATCTGCGACAAGGTGTTGGTCACTGCTGTTTCCACGTCCACACCGAGGGTCAGGTAAATCCCTCCCTTCAGGTCCAGGCCGAGATTGATCTCGTCATCCGGCAACAACGCCCCAAGCGACGTACTCCGCACTGTGGGAACCGACGGCAGGGCATAGACCAGGGCAACGGCCAGGACCAGCACTGCAAGAATTATCCTCCAACGCAAGCTACCCTTCATTGTTCATCCTTTTCCATGACTTGTGGTAAGATATCCAAAAACCGAAAAAGCCTGCTCCCCTGAGCGGAGAACAGGCCTGCCTTATCCCATGCGGTCGGAAAAGGCTACTTTTTCTTCCCTTTTTCCTTCTTGGGCTCCTGGGCCTTGGGTTCAGCCAGGCCGGAGACAAAGGAACGATTGATCTGCACCTGCACATCGTTTCCAAGATCAAGGGTCAGAATGTCTTCTTTGACCTCGAGGATGCGGCCGTAGAGTCCGCCGCCGGTGATGATCCGGTCCCCCCGTTTCAGGTTGGCCAGGGTCGCCTTGTGCTCCTTCTGCTTCTTCTGCTGCGGGCGGATGAGCAGAAAGTAGAAGATCGCGAACATGATGATCAACGGCATGAATGCGGCAATGGGGTTGCCCTGCTGTCCTGCGGCTCCCCCGGTCTGGCCCATGGCGTATGCCAAATTTTCAAAAAACATGTGTTCCTCCTAGAGTAATCGTCTCGCTTGCAGTTCGTTACCTTGTACAGAGTTGAAACTCAAGGGATTTGTTCTCACCCCTTTTCCATTTCCTTTCGCTCTTGAATAGTTTTTTCCAGTTCCTCAAGCAACCCCTGTCGATCTTCGGAATCGGCCAGCTTGCGTGCCTTTTGAAGATGGAACCGAAGCCGGGCTTGTTCCCTGCGATACAGTGCAGCATAACACAGATGCAGATGTGCCCGGAAATCACTCCCTGTCTTTCCCAGTGTCCGTCCCAGATAATAATGCACTTCACCGTCATCGGGAAGCTTGTGCAGAATATTTTGCAAATACCCGACAGCCTCGTGCTCCTGTCCCATTTCCGAAAGAATCCGGGCGTAAAAAAACTGGGCCATCAGATCATGCGGAGCCTTGATGACCGCTTCCTGCAGATACATGGCGGCCTGTTTCAGGTTCCCGTACTCGTAAAAAAATCTCCCGGCTTCGCGCAGAATCAGGGGATCACCCCGGCCGGCCGCGTTCAAAACCCTGCGAAACTGTTCTTCGGCTTCAGAGATACGGTTCAACCGGCTTAACACGATGGCTTTGCCCAGCTGTTCCATGACTGTGGTCTCATGCACCTCGTAGTACGGCAGGGCATCTTCTGCCGGTGAGTACCTGGCCCGCACAAGTTCCCGAACCCGCAAAAACCTGGATTCATCCACTTCCGGGGTACGCACCCGCTGCGGAAGACCGGCGATCCGGTCCGAAAGATAGCCGATCCGCTCCTCAACCCCGGGATGGGTGCTCAGATATGAAGGAATGGAACTTCCCCCAAGCCAGGACAGGCGCCTGATCTTTTGAAAGGCGTCCACCAGTCCCTGAGGGGGATAGCGGGCCTCCATCAGATAGTGCAGGCCGACCTGATCCGCCTCTTCCTCGTGCTCCCTGGAGTATTTCAGCTGAGCGGCCCGGCTCGAAGCCAGGGCCCCGAACATCACGGCCTGCCCCGCCTCGGAACTTTTAGTGCCAAGAAAGGCCCCGGCAAGCATACCGGCCAGGGTCCCCAGACCCGCCAGCTGAGACTGTTCGATGCTCTGGGCGATATGCCGCTGCGAAACATGGGCCAGTTCGTGGGCCACCACTCCGGCCAGCTCGGCCTCATGATCGGCATTCAGGATCAGGCCGGAAAACACATACACATACCCGCCGGCCGTGGCAAAGGCGTTCAGGGCCCCGTTTCTGATCACGGCCGGCTCCAGGGCAAAGGGCTGCGGCGGCATGCCCCTTGCTATCCGCTGTACCATATCCCGAACGTAACCGGCCACCACCGGATCCTCGATCATGGGCATGCTGGAGCGGATCATCATATTGAATTTTCGCCCCAGCTCTACCTCATCCCGAATGGTGAAATCGCCGAAAATGCCGGCCCGGACCACATCCCGGGGGGACACAAGCAGCACCAGGGCAATGATCGGCACCAGCAGCAGTGCCCGAATCCCTTGCTGAAAATTCATGGCAGGGCCTCCAGTCGTTCACGAGTGTCAGAACCACTCCAGGCACAACGAACGGGCCGGGCTTTCCCAAGCCCTTTTCGTTCAGACAAACGGGTCGAACAGGATCGGTCCGGACCGCTTGAACCCGGAACCCAGAAAACGGGAAACCGGCCCCGTGGCCTCGAGTTCCTGCAGACGAGCCTCCCGGGGCCCGGTCAGAGGGGAGCTTTGCTCCTGGAGCCTGAGCTGAAAATACTCCTTAAAAAGCTTTTCAACGGTCTGATACGAATCAACGCCGAGCTGATCAAGATCCGAAGCGGAGATCCCGAGCCCGTCCGTGGGCACCGCGGCAATGGCGGCCTGCAGGGGAGCCGGGTCATCAAGGTCCGCGCACAGCAGCTCGGCCAGCTCGTACTCGACGCTTTTGGGAATCAGCTGCAACGGACTGACATCGCCCACATCGCCGTGCAGTGTCCAGAATCCGGTGAGGAGTTCGTCCAGCTGATCCGTGGACAGGACACACCCGCGGTGGAGCTGGGCCATATGGTACAGAAAGATCATCCGCACCCTGGCCTTGATGTTGCCCTCGGCCAGCGGAGAACTCGCCGGACAGGCCTGCCCGAGCCGCTCGGAAACCGAACGATACAGATCCGTCAGGTTCTGGGACTTTGCAATCCCGTCCCCTCCCGGCACCAGATGGGCCATGCAGTAGGAGCCTGCCACAGCTTCCCCGCGGGCCACTTCATCGGGTGCATTTCCCTGGATGGGAAGGCTGAATCCCAGATACGGGATATCGCGACTGTACAGCAGGGCAGCCAGAAAGGTGGAATCGATACCACCGGACAACCCGACCACATAGCAGCCGAGGTTGTGGTCTCTCTGGTATTTAACCAGAAAATCACCAATTTCCTGCAACAGATTCCGGGAGGGTCTGATCTGCAGCAAATCCAGCCACGCCTGATAATCACTATCTTCAGGACATATCATGGTCGAATACTTGCTCATGGGAAAAGGTCTCGCGGGTATATATGAACGGCGGTGCCGGGTATACGGGAAAAAGGAAGCAGAGCCGCAGGCTCAGGAATTCATGAAATCAAGAAATTCAGCATTTTCTTTGGTGCCTTTAAGTTTGCCCAGCAAAAATTCCATGCTGTCCACAGAATTCATGGGCGCCAGGACTTTGCGCAGGATCCAGATGCGATTCAACGCGTCCGCGGACAGAAGCAGATCCTCTTTACGGGTTCCGGACCGATTGATGTCGATGGCCGGGAAGACCCGCTTATCAGAAAGATGACGATCAAGGTATATTTCCATATTACCGGTTCCCTTGAACTCCTCGAAAATGACTTCGTCCATACGCGATCCGGTATCGATCAGGGCCGTGGCAATGATGCTCAGGCTTCCCCCTTCTTCGATATTTCTGGCCGCACCGAAAAACCGCTTCGGACGCTGCAGGGCATTGGAGTCCAGACCGCCGGACAGAACCCGTCCCGACGAAGGCGTGACCGCGTTGTAGGCCCGGCCCAGGCGGGTGATGGAATCCAGCAGGATGACCACGTCCCGTTTCCGCTCCACAAGACGCTTCGCCTTCTCAAGAGCCATTTCCGCTACCTGGACATGCCGCTGCGGCGGTTCGTCAAAGGTGGAGCTGACCACTTCGGCATTGACAGTACGTTCCATGTCCGTAACTTCCTCGGGCCGCTCATCGATGAGCAGAACGATCAGGTACGCATCGGGGTGATTGGCGTTGATGGAGTTGGCCACGGTCTGCAGGAGCATGGTTTTCCCGGTCCGGGGCGGTGCCACGATCAGACCGCGCTGCCCTTTCCCGATGGGAGTCAGCAGGTCCATGACCCGGGAGGAATAGTTCCGGGGCCCGTTCTCCATAACGAATCTGGAGTCGGGATAAATAGGGGTCAGATTATCGAACAGAACGATTTTCTTGGAGTCTTCAGGCTTTTGAAATCCGATCTCCTTGACCCGAAGCAGAGCAAAATACCGCTCCCCTTCTTTAGGGGGCCGAATCTGACCGGAAACGACATCACCGGTTCGCAGTGCAAAACGACGAATCTGGGAAGGAGAAACATAGATATCATCGGGTCCGGGCATGTAGCTGTACATGGGAGAGCGAAGAAATCCGAACCCGTCCGGAAGAATCTCAAGAACCCCTTCGCCGTAGATGGAACCATTTTGAGAAGCACAGGCCTGCAGCAATGAAAATATCACTTCCTGCTTTCGCAGTCCGCTGACATTTTCAATCTTATACTCCCCGGCCAAATCCATCAGCTCAGCCATGCTTTTTGTTTTCAGATCAGAAAGATTCATGCACTACCTCTAAAGCATACATAAAATTGGCCTCCCCATTCAAAGGGAAGCATGATTGTGAAAAAGGTATGTATATATGTAACCGTAATGGGTGTGGCCGGGGTTTTATTTCCCGGGAAAAGAAGAGTCGGAATGGATAGTTGGAAATGCGGCAATGAGGCCCGGAGTCAAAAAAATCGTGGAGGGAAGTACTCCGAAAATGCTCCGGTGTCAGGTTTACCTGTACTCGGCCCTCACCTCCTGCCCACCCGAGCCGAAAGCACAGGTACAAAGGGAGATGAAGGTCGACAAAAGGATTTCGTGAAATTTTTCCGCACCGGCATTTTCATAAAAAACAGAGCGGGTTCATCATTTTCGGGTCGCGAATACAGGACAGAAAAACCTCGAAAGGCTATTCGCCGGCATCTTCTCCGTCCTCATCATCCCGGGGCTTGAGGATATCCACGAACAGATCCTCAATACGGGCCTTAACCTCCTCCTGCGTCAGTCCCAGGGCAAAGGAAAGCTCCAGAGTGATCAATCCCATGGCCTGTTCGAGCAGCCTGCGTTCACCAAAGGAGAGCTCCTTGTCCTTTCCGATGAGAATGAGCTCTTTGAGAACATAGGCAACATCCTGAAGCTCGCTGCTCTTCAGTTTTTCAGAGTATTCACGGTACCGCCTGTTCCAGTTCTGTCCGGAATACCCGGTAAAATCAGACCGGTCGGTCAGGTACTCCATGATTTCCATGGCCTGAGTCTGGGTATATACGGGGCGAAGCCCCACATTTGCGGCATTGACCACAGGAACCATCAAGGTAACATTATTGCTCAAAATCCGGACGATATACAGTTCGGTGGATATGCCACCAATATCCTGCGATTCGATCCGGTCAACTTTGCCCACGCCCTGGGCCGGATAGACCACCAATTCATCAACTGCAAACACGTGAGACCTCCAAATCGAAAAAATACTTAGTGCACATTGCATCTCCTACCCCAAAACGGAAAAAGAGTCCATTCCCGGGATCAACAAAACGCGCACCGCGCCTGTCACGCGGAATGGAGTTCCTGCATGGCCTGTTCCATACCCACCTCCATATATCGCAGAACATGGGCCGCAGCCACATCAATGCTCTCCCGGACATGGGGGGCCTCCCCTTTGGAAAACCTTCCGAGCACATACCCGGAAACATCCCCTCCGGCCGGAGGTCGATCGATCCCAAGCCGCATCCTTTTGAACTCTCTTGAGGACAGACAACCGGCAACGGACTTCAAGCCGTTATGCCCGGCAAGCCCTCCGCCGGCCTTAAAACGCATCTTTCCCAATTCCAGATCCAGTTCGTCATGAAGAACCAGGACCTGCTCCGGTTTGAGATCATGCTCCCTGACCAACCTGGCCACGGGTCGCCCGCTCAAATTCATAAATGTCAAGGGTTTGACCAGAAGCCAGCTCACTTCGCCCAGGTGCAGGGTCCAGATATGGGCATCCTTGCCCTTGCGGAACCTTGAACAGGATCCACCCGGAATTCGTTGCTGCTCCATGGCCTCGCGTACCGCATCAGCAACCATGAAACCAAAGTTGTGACGCGTGCGGGCATATCCATCGCCGGGATTACCGAGACCTACGATCAGGCCGGAAAGAGGCATACCACTGCTCGCAGAAAGGTGATGTTGAGGGGAAGGTGTGGAGACGGGAATTCAGAAGGAAGTGGCGCAGGCTCCGGAGAGGAGCCTGCGAACCGATCATCGCGCATCGAAAGCTAGGCTTCCGCTTCTGCCTCGGACTCTTCTCTGCCGCGGGGAGCGGAAATACCGAGAACGGCGAAGTTGCTGTCAAAGGCCGCAGCCACATTCTCGGGAAGCTGGACGTCCTCGATGAAAAAGCGCTGGCCCCGCTCGAGATCGGTGATATCGAGAACCACCTTGGAAGGGATGTCCGCGGGAAGGCAGGTAACATTGATGCGCTCCCGGTAGACCTCCAGCTTTCCGCCGACGACCACACCCTTGGCACGTCCGGAGGTGCGCACCGGAATGGAAACGGTGACCTTCTTGTCCAGATCAATACCAAGAAAGTCCACATGGTTGTAGATATTCCTGGTCGGATGCTGGGCCAATTCGGTGATCAGGGCCGGAATCCTGCGCTCGGTTCCGTCCTGCTCGAGTTCCAGTTCAACGACATGGGAATGTCCGACCTGGTTGTACACCTTGAACAGGTCGATGGAATCGGCCTGAAGCATGATATTTTCACCGGCAGAATTATAAAAAATTCCAGGGACCTTACCGGCATTACGCAGCTGACGGTTCGGGCCTTTCCCCGATTCCGTTCTGGTTTCCACTTTCAACTGGGCAAACTGGGACATAGCTCTTTCTCCTTCAAAAAAACGGATCTTCGTTTTAGTCTTTTAACGGAACAGGACACTCACGGACGACTCGGAGTGGATATTGTGGATGGCCTTGGCCAACAGGCTGCCGACGGAGATGACTTCAAATTTGTCACACGCCCGGGCCTCTTCCTTCAGAGGGATGGTGTCCGTCACAACGATTTTGGAAAATGCGGAATCCTTGAGCCGATCCACTGCGGGACCGGACAGAACAGGATGGGTTGCACAGGCAATGACTTCCTGCGCGCCGTTCTCGGCCAGGATTTCGCCGGCGGCGCAGATGGTCCCGGCCGTATCGATCATATCATCCATGACCACGGCGACCTTGCCGGACACATCACCGATGACATTCATGGCGTGAGCCTTGTTCGGGCCGTCCCGGCGCTTGTCCACGATAGCCAGCCCGGCACCGAGTTTTTTGGCGTAGGAACGGGCCCTTTCGGTTCCTCCCGCATCAGGAGAGACGACGACCAGGTTGTCGCCCAGCTTCTGCAGATAGTTGACCAGAATCTGGGCCGCGTAAAGATTGTCCACGGGGCTGTCGAAAAATCCCTGAATCTGTCCGGAATGGAGGTCAACGGTCAGTACCCGATCCACCCCGGCAACAGCCATGAAGTCGGCCACCATCTTGGCGCTGATGGGAACCCGGGGGACGACCTTGCGGTCCTGCCGGGCGTACCCGAAATACGGGACCACCGCGGTAACCCGGCTGGCGCTGGCCCGTTTCAGGGCATCCAGCATAAGGCACAGTTCCATCAGGTTGTGGTTGACCGGGCTGCATGTCGGCTGCACAACGTACACGTCGTCGCCACGAACATTGTCGCTGATCTCGACCCGAATTTCACCGTCACTGAACGTTCCGACCATCGTGGGGGTCAGCTTGCACCCCAGATGATCGCAAATCGCCTCGGCCAGCCCGGGGTTGGCGGTCCCGGTCACTATCTTGAGTTCCCCTTGATGCGGCATCTGAACTGTCCTTTATATGGGAAAATTTGGCTGGGGCGGAAGGATTCGAACCTCCGAATGACGGGACCAAAACCCGTTGCCTTGCCGGCTTGGCTACGCCCCAGCATTAAAAAGAAAACGACCGCGGCAGCAGTTGACGGGTTCGGCAGTACTGCGAACCTTAAAAACCGCCCCGACGACCGCCTGCGTTGTTCCGGCCGCAGCAGCGGCCCGCACATCGGCTTCCTCCCTGAGAAGAAAGACGCGATTTCAATTCCACGGAAAGATGATTGGCTGGGGCGGAAGGATTCGAACCTCCGAATGACGGGACCAAAACCCGTTGCCTTGCCGGCTTGGCTACGCCCCAAGCATCAGTCCGAATGGACGAAAAACGAGGTTGATTTCGATTCCAGAAAGGACCGGGCTCCATCCAGGGCGACCCCTTTACGGAACAAGGCGACCATACCGGCGCCGGATCCGCTCAGAACGCACCCGCTCGCCCCTCTGGCCAGAAGCCCGATTTTAAGAGCGTACAGCTCGGGATGCTCCCTGAAGACGACCTCTTCAAAACTGTTCAACAGAACACAGCTCGTCACGAAGGCAAGTTTTCTATCCGGGCCGAGATAGTGTGTCAATATTTTTTTCCTGGCTATTTCCGCTGGTTCTGCCTCATGCGCCGTATCCCAGGCCCTGTACGCCCGGGCGGTGTCCACGTGGATCTTCGGACAGACCAGCATCACGGTGTAGCCGGACAAATCCACGCGGATCGGCTCCAGGCGCTCTCCGATCCCCGTTGCCCAGGCCGGGGCCGGAGAAAGAAAAAACGGGACATCCGCCCCCAGGCCGACTGCCAGCCGGGCCAGGTCGGCCTCGGAAAGGGCCCGCGTACCGGCCCGCCCGTTCAGGTACCGCAGAAAAGAGCCGGCGTCGGCGCTCCCCCCGCCAAGGCCGCCGCCCAGAGGAACCTTCTTGTCCAGGGTCACGCGCAGCCCGGGACGAAACCCGGTTTCCCCGGCATATGTTTCATACGCCTTGAACAGGATGTTGTCGCGCCCGGCAAGATCAGGGTCGGAACAGGAGAGTTCCAGCCCCTGACCGCGCTCTTCGATAACGAGCTTGTCCGTAGGGTTGCGAAGCGGATAAAACATGATCTCCAGATCATGATATCCGCCGGCCTGTCGGGAAACGATCTCCAGATACAGATTAACCTTGCATCCGGGATACAGAGTGGTTCGGGTCACGATGTGCTCTCTAGGTCTGGTGTTGCGGACATGAAAAATCACCGTCGCTTCCGCGGCGGTGATTTTTCATGTCCTGTAGATGTTCGGTCCCGGCTCCGGGTCACTTCTCAAGAGGAATGGTTCTGAACATGGTCTGCCCCTGCCGCTTTAAAAGCAGCATGAGCACCCCTTTGTCCCGGGCATCCTTTTCAAGAATCTCCTCGAACTCGGCGACCGAGGCCACAGGACGCCCATTGGCCTCCAGAATGAGGTCTCCGGGGCGAACACCGTGCTGCCCGGCCAGGGAGCCTTCTCCCATCTCCACGATCAACAATCCGGTAGGGCCGTCCATCCCCAGAGCCCCGGCCTCTTCCCGGGTCAGAGGACGGACATCCAGCCCCAGAAATGCACTGGTCGTAGCCTCGGGTGTGCCCTGCGAGCGGGCCAGCCGCTCCATATTCCGCTCCTCGAGAACCACTTCAAGCTTCATGACCCGTCCCTTTCGCCACACGGTCAGCTTGAGAGTGGTGCCCGGGAGCA
>Ga0102940_1002092_pt1 | contig 12247 bp, 9 predicted proteins | sample SalPonR2_C_D1_MG_FD_78215 | JGI IMG/M metagenome (GOLD analysis project Ga0102940, IMG submission 78215) | Salt pond soil microbial communities from South San Francisco under conditions of wetland restoration - Salt Pond MetaG R2_C_D1_MG | ecosystem: Environmental > Aquatic > Marine > Intertidal...
GCGGCATCGTGTCATTGCGCGACGACGGCAGCCCGGTACTGGATTATCCGGTCACCGACTACCTCTGGACCGGCATCCGAGAAGCCTTCCACACCATGGCCGAAATCCAGTTCGCCGCCGGCGCCGACAAAGTCCGCCTGATGCACCTGGATTCCGACTGGTACACCAGCTGGGCCGACGCCAAAGCCGCCATCAACCAGCTGACCATGGCACCCCACCGGGTCCGCCTGTTCACCGCCCACCAGATGGGCGGCTGCGCCATGGGCAGCAATCCGCAAGATTCCGTCGTCAACGGCTTTGGCGAACACCATCAGGTCAGCAACCTCAGCATCCACGATGCCTCTATCTTCCCCACCAGCATCGGGGCAAACCCGCAGCTGTCGGTGTATGCTTTGGCAGCCAGAAACAGCACCAGGTTGGCGCAAAGGCTGAGTGGGACCTAATGAAGTTGCCGGGGAGGTAAAACCCATGGTCAGCTCGCGTCTGTGCCAGGCCGCCTCCCGGGAATGTCGAAGGCCAGGGATGGCCTGAGCCAAGCGCACATGGATGTGCTCGTAGCGTTTCCCGGGAGGCGGCCTGGCACAGACGCAAGACGCTTACCCCGGACGGCCTGTACCGGGAGCCCGGACTACAGCACAGTTAATGATCCTGATATCCTGTTTGCCTTAAACAAAAGGAGCTGTGCATGTCCAAAGTCATCTATCCGGGCACCTTCGATCCCATCACCAACGGCCACACCGACCTGATCGAACGGGCCGGCCGAATGTTTGATGAAATCGTCGTCGCCATCGCCTACAACCCCAAGAAACAGCCACTTCTCGATCTGGAAGAACGCTGCGAACTGGTCCGCCAGGCGACCGCGCATCTCCCCAATGTCAGCGTCACCGGCTTCAGCAACCTGCTGGCCGATTTCGTCCGTGAACAGGGCGCCACCGTGATCCTGCGTGGTCTCCGGGCGGTGTCGGACTTCGAATACGAATTCCAGCTGGCCGACATGAACCGCCGGCTGGCGCCGGAAGTGGAGAGCGTTTTCCTGACACCGGCCAATCACCTGTCCTACATCTCCTCCACCCTGATCCGGGAAATCGCCTCTCTGGGCGGCGATGTCTCGGAATTTGTCGATCCGGCGGTAGAGGCGGCTTTGAAAAAGAAGTTCAGCTGAACCTGATGTCACAAAAAAGCCCCGCTGAACGGGGCTGTTTTTACGGCAGTAAACCAGGCTTCAAAGCAACGGCGGCAAAGGGATCTCCACCCCGTTCACGTCCAGCATGAGATCTTTCATACTGGCATCGAGCACTAGCCTGTCGCCTTGCTGGACCAGCAATCCCTGTTTGATCAGGGGTGCCAGCTGCAGCTGGAACTCTGGATATTCCTCCGCGAGCGCAAGTGGCAGACTGAGATCCATTTCGCCGGTCAGTTGCTGCATCACCATCAACATCTCGTCTTTTTGATCGGCTGTCAGCTCCGGATGAGTGATCCGGGCGCTGCCCTCAACCACCCCTTCTGGTGTGGTTATGGTCAACTCCGGAAATCCGATCGAAAAGCCGGCAGCGGCGAGGTCACGCAGGGCGGTGTTTACCTGCTGCATGGCAGCCATCTGCTGCTCGAACTGTTGAGGACCGCCAGAGGCCTGGCTTATGGCCAGTGCCTGCATGGATGACAGGCTCTCAGTCAGGCCGCTCCAGGCCGCCACGTCCAGCCCCGACAATGCGAACACCAACCTCTGGGGACCATAACGCTCATCGGCCGTTGAAACGCCGGCAACCTCGAATGCCATTCGCGAATCCAGGCGTTCGCCATCACTGACTGGCTCACTGCTGCTGTGAACCGAAATCTCCTGGAGCGTGAATGGCGCTTCCGTAGCCGGTGTCACCGCAACCGAGTCCACCACAATCTCGCCAGAGCCGGTCCAGACCTCGCCAGTCAGATGAGTCATGGTCTGCTCGAGGCGGAAGTCGCTGACCCGAACATCCAGGTCCGGACCAGACAGAGTTACCGCCGGCCAGACCATCAAGGCATCGGCCTGTGAACCGGCGTCACTGATCTCGATTCTTGCCAAACCGCCACTTGAGGCCAGTGTCTCCCCGGAATCCAGGTCGGTTAAGGTCATCTGGGGCGCTTCAAGCTCAAGCACTGCGGTACCCCAGAGACGGGTTTCCAGGGTCAGCCTCGGCTCCTCACCGGAGAACCAGTCCGTATCGTCGGCGGACCAGCCATCCTCAGGCTGGAAATCCATCAGACTGCCGGTCACGCCATGAGTCACATTGGCTCGGTAGGCAAGGCGCTGGGATTCACCGGTTTCCGGATTGGTCAGGTTTACCGAACCACTGAACTGGGCGCCGAGAATCCCCCTCTGGTAGTTATCGGTTTCCATACGAAGGAATGGTTGCGCACTGTTCACCTCCGCCGTTGCCTGGTGCCACTGCTGTTCAGTAACGTACCCCACGACCCAGGGCAGGCCGCCAGCTACAGCCAGCACACCAGCGCCGGCAATCATCCATTTGGCGTTCAAACGCGTTCTCCAGTTCGGGAATCAGGTTTTTCCGGTCAGCCTATCAAGCAATACCAGCTGTGAGGCAAGGCGTTCCTCACCTTCTGCGGGCTGGTTCTGAATATAACTGCCGTCCGGTTGCAGTACCCAGGACTGGCAGTTATCGGCCAGATAGGTATCCAGGTCCTCTCTGACCCGCGCGGCCAGATCAGGATCATCCAGAGGAAAAGCCGTTTCCACACGGCTGAGCAGGTTCCGCTCCATGCCATCGGCACTGGAACAATACACATCCGGGCGGCCATTGTTGCCGAAATAGTAAACGCGGGTATGCTCCAGGAAACGTCCGATGATGGACCGTACCCGAATATTCTCGGAGAGGCCCGGCACTTCCGGACGCAGACAGCAGATACCGCGGATAATCAGATCGATTTTCACACCCGCCTGGGAGGCCCGGTAAAGCGCCTTGATTAGCTGGATCTCGGTGAGCGCATTGAACTTGAAGATAATCCGGCCTTTCTCGCCATAGCCGGCTTCGCGCTCAATCAGGCTGAGCAGGCGCGAGTGCAGGGTGAATGGCGAATGGAAAAGTTTTTTGATCTTCAGAGCCTTGCCCATGCCGGTAAGCTGCTGGAACAGCTTGTTGACGTCGTCGCTGATCGACTCGTCACAGGTCATGAAACTGTAATCGGTATACAGGCGGGCATTACCCGCGTGATAGTTACCGGTGCCCAGGTGGACATAACGACGCAGCCGCCCCTCTTCGCGACGGACAATCAGGATCATCTTGGCGTGGGTCTTGTAGCCGACCACGCCGTACACCACGATCACCCCGGCCTCCTGCAGCCGGCTGGCCAGCTCCAGGTTTTCAGCCTCGCTGAAACGGGCCCGAAGCTCGATAACGGCAGTAACCTCTTTACCACGGCGTGCGGCATCCGCCAGGGCTTCCACGATTTCCGAATCGGCTCCGGTACGGTAGAGGGTCTGTCGAATCGCCAGAACCTGGGGATCCTTGGCGGCCTGACGCAGCAGATCGACCACCGGGCTGAAATTCTCATAGGGATGCAGCAGCAGGATCGGGCGCTTGCGGATAGCGTCGAACATCGATTCCTTGCTGCGGATCTGCTTGGGAATCGATGGCGAAAAGCCGGAATAAGTAAGATCCGGCCGGTCCACCAGCCCACCGACCGCCATCAGTCGGGTCAGGTTGACCGGGCCATGCACCTGGTAAAGATCCCGCTCGGTCAGACCGAACTCCTTGAGCAGGAACTGAACCAGCTCTTCCGGGCAGTTGTCAGCAACCTCAAGACGCACCCCGTCACCAAACCGGCGGCTGAGCAGCTCACCGCGCAGGGCAGAGGCCAGGTCCTCCAGGTCGTCCTCAAGCTCAAGGTCGGCGTTACGGGTCAGCCGGAACTGATAGCAACCTTTCACTTCCATGCCGGGGAAGAGTTCATCGGCATGGGCGTGGATCATGGAAGACAGGAACACCAGGTTCTCGCCACCATTGCAGACATTGTCAGGCAGCCGCACCAGACGCGGAAGCGAACGGGGAGCCGGCACAATCGCCATGCCGGTTTCCCGGCCGAAGGCATCCTTGCCATCCAGTTCAACGATGAAGTTCAGGCTTTTGTTCACCAGGCGTGGAAACGGGTGCGAGGGATCCAGCCCGATGGGGCTGACCACCGGCAGGATCTCGTCTTCGAAGTAGTTGCGAACCCACTCCGCCTGCTCCGGTGTCCACTCCCGACGGCGGACGAAGTGAATGTTCTCCTGCTCCATCTCGGGAATCAGCACATTGTTCAGTATGTCGTACTGCTCGCGGATGTACTCGTGAGCAACCCGGCTGATTTCCGCCAGTGCCTGATCCGGCATCATGCCATCGGCACCGATGGTTTCACGACCGTATTTCATCTGCTGCCGCAGACCGGCAACACGGATCTCGAAGAACTCATCCATGTTGCTGCTGAAGATGCAGCAGAAAATCAGACGGTTGATCAACGGGTGGGTCTTATCCAGCGCCTGCTTGAGTACCCGGTAATTGAACTGCAGCTGGCTCAGTTCCCGGTTGAAGTAGTTTTCATTGGCATCCAGGTTGATCTCCTCACCAACCGGGGGCACCTCTACCGGCGCTGGCACACTCCGCTCATCCCCTGCCGTCTGATTCTTCGCCGTTTCCGTTGTCATGATTCCTCGATTCCAGTGTGTTCGCCGCTACCGGCGAATGACTTGCTTGGCTTATCCGTGCCGACGCTCCCGCATCAATCGGGCCGCACGCACGGCAAAGTAGGTAAGGATGCCGTCGGCTCCGGCTCTGCGCATGGCCATCAGGCTTTCCATCATCACCGCATCGCCGTCCAGCCAGCCGTTCTGGGCCGCAGCCATGTGCATGGCGTATTCGCCGCTGACCTGATAGACAAATGTCGGCACCCGCAATTCCGTCTTCACCCGGTGCACGATATCGAGATACGGCATACCCGGCTTGATCATCACCATATCCGCGCCTTCGGCCAGGTCCATGGCGACCTCATGCAATGCCTCATCGCCGTTGGCCGGATCCATCTGGTAGGTGGCCTTGTTACCCTTACCGAGATTGGCCGCCGAACCCACCGCGTCCCGGAAAGGTCCGTAGTAACTTGATGCGTACTTGGCAGAATAGGCCAGGATCCGCGTATTCACATGGCCGCCGCTCTCCAGGGCTTCGCGAATGGCGCCAATCCGCCCATCCATCATGTCCGAAGGTGCCACCACATCGGCGCCGGCGTCGGCATGGGAAAGCGCCTGATTGACCAGCGCCTCAATGGTGACGTCATTGAGAACATACCCGTCGTTGTCGATGATGCCGTCCTGGCCATGGGTGGTGAACGGGTCCAGCGCCACGTCCGTAATCACACCCAGTTCCGGACAGGCTGCTTTCAGGGCGCGAACCGCTCTCTGGGCCAGACCGTCCGAATCCCAGGCCCCGGAGCCGGAGAGATTTTTCTTCTCAACCGGAACGACCGGAAACAGGGCAATGGCCGGGATACCCAAGACCACCAGCTCCGCCGCCTGCTCCACCAGCAGATCAATACTCAGACGCTCCACCCCCGGCATTGAGGGCACCTGTTCCCGCTGGCCCTCACCCTCCAGCACGAACACCGGATAGATCAGGTTGTCTGGCGTAAGCTGGTTTTCCCGAACCAGGCGACGGGAAAAGTCACTGGCCCGGTTACGACGCAGACGGGTGGCGGGAAAAGCACGGGGAGTCGGAATCGGCACTGACAACCTCCTGAATGGCTGAACAAAAAGTCTGATGGACCGTCACGGCATCCGCCGGGCGCCCTTAGCATCATCATACACGGCCAACGCCGCTGGTTGCAGACTCCCTCAGCAGGATAAGGCGATTAAATGACAGGCTGATTACCGGATCGAATCCAGCGCCTCGGCACGGATCCGTTCGGTTTCATTGAAGTGGCTGGCCCTGAGGCGCGCCAGCGCTTCCTGGCGTTCCGGCTCGGCCAGCCCCGAGGACAACACCCGGTCCCGTTCATTAGCGTAGGCCTGCCACCGGCGATCCCAGGCCTTTTGCTCCTGATCAAGCCGGGCCAGCCTATCCGCCGCGGCCTCACCAAAAACCTCCTGCCGCCAGGCCGCAAGCGCCCGGGGATCATCCGCCAGCTCCTGGCGCACCTGTTCATAGTCCGCAAACCGGCGGGTTTCCTCCCTGGCCTTGCGGAGAGGTTCCGGCAGGGAAGACTCGGCCCGGCGCAGAGCCTCGGCCTTCTGCCCGTCGGTCAGACTGTCGTCGCTTGTGATCCTGAGTTTTTCAATCTGGAAACGGTCCACCGCCTCATCGTCGGCAAAGAACGCGTCGACAGTGTCAACATCCAGCCAGTTCCGGCGCAGGGCCTGGATCTCTGCCATCCTCCGTTGCATTTCCCCGGCACCAAGTCCGGACACCTCTCCGTAGCTCTGCTCCAGATCAGAAACAGCCAGTTTGTATTCCAGATAGTTTCCAAGGGTTGCCAGGGCCTGGGATCTCGCCGGCTCATCCAGCACCGACAGAGCCGTCTCAATGCGCGCCACCAACTGTTGCAGCGATTCCTCTCCCAGGGCGGAAAGAAAATACTCGAACAGTTGCCGCAGGTGCGGGGTCGGTATCAGATTACCCAGACGGTCCGTTCGGGCCCAGCCCTCCGGAACCGACGTGCCCGAGAGCGAGGCCGGCAGCTGCTCGGGAATACTGACTGAAGGCGCTCTACCAACCAGATCCGGGGATGCAGTGCCAGAAGCCTCCTGAACGGCCAGCGGCACCTGAGGCGAGGTTACTGACACCGAATCAGCCGGACTCGCAACGCCATCCGGGTCGGCGCCAATCAGCCAGACGCTGCCAACAGCTGCTATTATCACGACTAAACTGAGGAAAAGACGGATACGGGACTTCATGGCCACAGGGGTCCGGAATCATCGGGTGACTGGCGCTTTGCCCCGGTTAACGGAACAGAGCGGTACTGGACGAGGATAAACGACACTGACAAGTCATACCGAGACCGGGATCAAAAACAGAACCGGGGCGGAGCGCCCCGGCCTGCCCTGCCAGCGTTCAGAGGGAGCGGTTGTTGAAACCCACTTCCACCTTGCGCGGGGTGTCCGAACGGAAGGAGGTATCGACCTCCTGAATCGTTCCGCCCTGGCTCAGGAACGCCTCAATGTCTGCCTGCAACTGTGCGCGAACACGCGCACGGCCGGCTATGGAATGGTTGTCGTCACTGTCGCTGGTCCAGCTTCCGGACTGCTCCAGGTTGCTTTCGTCGAATTCACTCATGATCTTTTCTCCATCAACGAAAACAGATGGTCGAGTGCTGCGACCCCGCAGGGAACCTCACTCCGTATCGACGAACGACCGCCTGCGGTCTCGTCTTGGCGTCTTTATAATCTGCTTTTTGTGACCACGCTATTTACTGGCAACGCCTTTTTTGTAATTTTTTGTAACTTGCAACAAGCGATTGAATTACATACGGAAATTTTATATTCGTCAGTGACTCAAAAATTTGACACAAAGAATGAATAGTGATTCACTACTTATAGGGAGCCGGAATGGCCTATCGAGAAACGGAGAAAATGCGCCAGCGTAAGGCTGAAGCACGAAAACGGATCGTGGACTGCACCTATCAGTGCGTGGCCGAGGGCGGTTTCAGAAGCGCCCGGGTGACCCGTATCGCCGGCTTGGCCGGCGTTGCCACAGGAACTATTTACCGGCATTTCGAGTCCAGAGAAGACCTGTTCGCCGAAATTTTCCGGCTGGCGACCCAACGGGAAGTCGACAAGGTCGCCGAAGCCCTCGCATCCGGCGGGAACGGCGCCGAGCGGCTGGAGCGGGCGCTCAGACAATTTGCCGAGAGGGCGCTGAAAGGCCCGACAATGGCCTGGTCACTGATCGCCGAGCCGGTGGACCCGAAAGTGGAAGAGGAACGGCTGGCGTACCGCAAGGCCTATGCCGACCTGTTCGAGAAAGCGATCCGCGAGGGCATTGAAGATGGATGTATCCCGGATCAGGACGCTCGCCAGAGCAGTACTTGCCTGGTAGGCGCCATCGCGGAAAGCCTGGTTGGCCCACTGTCGCCAACACAGACCAGCCAGGCGAACAGCGCAACGGAAGACAACAATGACCCGCTGGTCAATTCCATCATCTGCTTTTGTATGCAGGGGTTGACCGGCACCAGGAGGTAGCTATGAACGCGCGGCAGCCCCGGCCAGAGATGCCATCAAACGACCAGGAAGATCGCTACCTGGCGGCCACTCACGAGGTCTTCAACCAGCCCCCGGCCCTCGAGAACTACAACCTGTTCGAGCAGGATATTGCCCTGCAGGAAGCCGCCCTGCGGGAGGGCGCGGGAAAAGCCGCCGAGGACCTCAAGGCATTCGGGGCTCTGGCCGGGGCTGCGGAGACCATCGACCTGGGATTTCGCGCCAACGCCAACAAACCGGTCTTCAACACCCATGACCGGTTTGGCCACCGCATAGACGAAGTGGACTTCCATCCGGCCTATCACGAGCTGATGCGGATTGCCTTCGACAATGGTCTGCACAGCAGCCCCTGGAGCCATCCCGGCCAGGGCGCCCACGTTGCCCGCGCCGCCAAATACTACATGCACTCCCAGGTGGAAGCTGCCCACTGCTGCCCGGTCACCATGACCTTCGCGGCCATTCCTTCTATCCGCAAACAGCCGGAGCTGGCCGCAGACTGGGAAGCGCGCATCCTGGCCGACAGCTACGATGCCCGCAACCTTCCGGACAGCCAGAAAAGCTCTGTCACCATCGGCATGGCCATGACCGAGAAACAGGGTGGCAGTGACGTTCGTGCCAACAGCACCAGAGCCTATCCGATTGGCGCAGGAGGCCCCGGCCAGGCCTATGAGCTGGTTGGCCACAAATGGTTCGTCTCTGCGCCCATGTGCGACGCTTTCCTGGTACTGGCTCAGACGCAGGCAGGACTGTCCTGTTTTCTGATGCCTCGCTGGCGCCCGGACGGCACCAAGAATCCCTGGCAGGTCCAGCGCCTCAAGAACAAAATGGGCAACATTGCCAACGCCTCCAGCGAAGCCGAACTGCGGGGCGCCCTGGCCTGGATGATTGGCGAAGAAGGCCGCGGCGTCCCCACCATTATTGAAATGGTGGCCATGACCCGCTTCGACTGCATGATCGGCAGCTCCGCCGGCATGCGTCAGGCCATCGCCCAGGCCAGCCATCACTGCCGTCACCGCAGCGCCTTCGGCGCCCGTCTGATTGATCAGCCGTTGATGCAGAATGTCCTGGCTGACCTGGCCCTGGAAAGCGAGGCTGCACTGGCCTACACCATGCGCATCGCCCGCGCCCTGGACAACCAGGACAAAGAACACGAACGACTGCTGGCCCGCCTCGCCACACCGGTCGGAAAATACTGGATCTGCAAACGCACCCCGAATCATGCCTATGAGGCCATGGAATGCATCGGCGGCAGCGGCGTGATGGAAGACTGCATCATGCCCCGACTGTTCCGGGAATCTCCCGTCAACGCCATCTGGGAAGGCAGCGGCAACGTTCAGTGCCTGGACACCCTGCGCGCCCTGCAAAAAGAGCCTGAAACCCTCGACGCCTTCTTCAAGGAAGCCGCTGAAGCGAAAGGTACCGACCGCCGCTTCGACCAGTTCCTGGCTCAGCTGCAACACGACTTCGCCGACATCAGCGATTTCCAGTACCGCGCCCGCAACCTGGTCGATCGCATGGCCCTGGCCCTGCAGGGCTCCCTGCTGCTCCGCCACTCGGATGCCGCCGTCGCCGACGCTTTCTGCGCCTCGAGACTGCAGTCCAATGGGGGTATGAACTACGGCAACCTGCCCTCGGGCACCGATCCGGCAGCCATTATCAAACGGGCAACGCCTGTAGTAGGGTAAGTGATTGATGTTAGCCAGACCTGTCGGATTACGCCTTCGGCTAATCCGACCTACGGTTAACTTATTACTCGGACAAGTAGGTCGGATTGGCCGAAGGCGTAATCCGACCTCTTTTCGGCCCATTTAAACCCTGGCGAACCAGACATGTCAGAAGCCCTGAGAAAACTCCTGAGGGAAGGCCAGAAGCCCCAGCAGCCGGTTATCACGCCCCATGTGGGCGTACTGACCCTGCACTTCCAGCTCTACGGCTGCGACGACCTCAAAGCCAAGCGCAAAGTCTTCACCGCCCTGAAGGCCGTCTGGGGCAAGGAACCCGACCTGGCCGTTGCCGAAACCGCCGACCAGGAGGCCCTTGATTGCGCCACCTGGACCATCGCGGCCCTCGGCACCTCCTCCCAGCAGATTACCCAACGCCTGGACCAGATCGAAAAAGCCATCGAAGAACGCGTGGATGCTGCCATACTGGATATACACCGGGAAATACTCTGACCAGGACACAATAATCTGAGCAGGGGCCGTGTGGCGTAACCTGTCGCCAGGCCGTATACTACGCCCCCTCAGGGATGCCAGTGCGCCTGCCAGAGGCAGGTGACCAGAAACCAATGCCGGACATGAATGCCGGCCGTATCCGCAGGGCATCCGGAACCGGCCCTTCGGATGACCACTGAATGTGAGTGGCGCCTATGACCGGAAAAAAGAAATCCGCACAGGCCTCGGTAGAGGCCATGTATCGCGTGTTCACGGTGCCTGAAGCACCGGAATCGACGCTGAGCCGGATTGACCAGAACATCTCCCGCAATCTTGCAGGCTTCCTGCAGGAACACATCGTTGCGGTTGAACGGGACCTCTCGGATGTGGAGAAAGACTTCTCCGACTACAGCATTCCCGAGAAGCCCGTCTTCGTATCTGAACAGGCCCAGTTCCTGCTCGACAAACTGGTGGCCAATTCCGTTCACACCGCCTCACCGTCCTTTATCGGGCACATGACCTCAGCGCTGCCGTACTTCATGCTGCCGCTGTCCAAAATCATGATTGCCCTGAACCAGAACCTGGTCAAAACCGAAACCTCCAAGGCCTTCACACCCATGGAGCGCCAGGTGCTGGGCATGATCCACCGCCTGGTATACCAGGAAGACGGCGCGTTCTACCGCAAGTGGATGCATGACCCCCGGTACGCCCTGGGTGCCATGTGCTCGGGCGGCACGGTCGCTAACCTCACCGCCCTGTGGGTCGCCCGCAACCGGGCCTTCCCGGCAGAAGGTAGCTTCCGCGGACTGCACCAGGAAGGCCTGTTCCGGGCGCTGAAGTACTACGGCTATGAAGGTGCCGCCATCGTCGTCTCCCGCCGCGGCCACTATTCCCTGCGCAAGGCCGCCGACGTACTCGGCCTGGGCCGCGAATCCCTGATCCCAGTGGATACCGACGACGAAAACCGCATCAATACCGATGCCCTGCGGGACAAGTGCCTGGAACTGCAGCGCCAGAAAATAAAGGTCATGGCCATCTGCGGCGTGGCCGGCACCACCGAAACCGGCAACGTCGACCCCCTGGATGCCATGGCCGACATCGCCCGGGAATTCGGCGCCCACTTCCACGTGGATGCCGCCTGGGGCGGGCCGACCCTGTTCTCCCGCACCTACAAACACCTGCTGCGCGGCATCGAGAAGGCCGACTCCGTGACCTTCGACGCGCACAAACAGCTCTACGTCCCCATGGGCGTGGGCCTGGTGGTATTCCGCGATCCGAGCCTCGCCAGCGCCGTGGAACACCACGCCCAGTACATCATCCGTAAAGGCTCCCGGGACCTCGGTAGCACAACCCTGGAAGGCTCACGGCCCGGCATGTCCATGCTTATCCATTCGGGCCTGAAAATCCTGGCCCGGGAAGGCTACGAGATCCTGATCGACCAGGGCATCGACAAGGCCAAGACCTTCGCGGAGATGATCGAAGCGGAGCCGGATTTCGAACTGGTCACGAGACCGGAACTGAATATCCTGACCTACCGCTACTGCCCGGAAAACGTTCAGGAAGCCCTGGCCTGCGCCGACCCGCTGCAGGCGGAAAAGCTCAACACCTGCCTGAACCGGATCACCAAGTTCATCCAGAAAACCCAACGGGAACGGGGCAAGGCGTTCGTGTCACGGACCCGGCTGGAGCCGTCCCGTTACTTCAATTTTCCGTGCATCGTGTTCCGGGTGGTATTGGCCAACCCGCTGACCACCAGGGAAATCCTGACAGACATCCTGGCTGAACAGAGGGAACTGTCGCGAGATGAAGGTATTGAAGACGAGATCAGCATTCTCCACCAGATGGCAGATGCTGTATTGAAGCAGGCGACGCCGAACGC
>Ga0102940_1002096_pt1 | contig 12239 bp, 13 predicted proteins | sample SalPonR2_C_D1_MG_FD_78215 | JGI IMG/M metagenome (GOLD analysis project Ga0102940, IMG submission 78215) | Salt pond soil microbial communities from South San Francisco under conditions of wetland restoration - Salt Pond MetaG R2_C_D1_MG | ecosystem: Environmental > Aquatic > Marine > Intertidal...
CCTGTTACGATGTAAAGAAGTGGAGCTATAAAGAAATGCGCCAGTTTTTTCGCCAGCTTTCCTGTAAATCCATGTTAAACAATGTAAAATTTTACATAAAAAGAACAGTTAATTATATTCGGGTTAAAGCATAAAATCCTGTAATTGTTTTAGATACTTCAATTTTTGAGACTTATTCGGCCCGAATATTAATTCGAAAAAAGAACACTCATAATCAGGGGGTCGCTGGTTCGAGCCCAGCTGGGCCCACTTAATAATCAACCACTTACAATTCATTTTTTAGGTGTTTTTTTTCTTTGGCGCCAGTTTGGCGCCAGGATTTGAGGGGAAGATGGTGGGAATAATATATTCTTTAATACAAAAACCGGAGATAGATGCACATTATGTCCGGTTTTTCCAGTTACTACTTATGTAAAGTTTCCTTCGAAATCTTAACGCAACGAATTATATATGTAAAGAAAAGTTGGATATCTTTACAAAAGGCCGTTCCTTTGTAAAGAAAATACAAAAAACATTACATTATGAGCAATGAAATCAATTGGCAGCCGAAAGAGTTACCCTTAGCTGTTGACGTTGAGTCAAAGGCCGTTTTAAAAAGATTGCCCAGGGCTCATGCTGCGCTGGCAGAACTTAAAGGCATTGCATCAACAATACCCAATCAATTGGTTTTAATTAATACACTTGGATTGCAAGAAGCCAAAGATAGCTCGGCTATTGAAAACATTATCACCACACATGATGACCTATACAAATCAGGACTCAATTTTGATACTTTCAATTCATTAAACGCAAAAGAAGTACAGAATTACATTGGTGCTTTAAAAGTTGGCTTTGATTCAGTCACAAAAAATGGAATGCTGACTATTAAAACCATACTTAAGGTTCAGGAAATACTGGAAGAAAACAATGCCGGATTCAGAAAACTTCCCGGAACAGCCTTAAAGAACTCTGCCAGTGGAGAGACCATATATATTCCTCCACAGGATGCCGATAGAATAAACCAATTGATGTCGAATCTGGAAATATTCATTAATGAATCAAATATCAGCGACCTGGATCCCCTGATTAAAATGGTAATCATACATTTTCAGTTTGAAAGTATTCATCCTTTCTATGATGGAAATGGGAGAACAGGGCGAATCATAAATATCCTGTACCTGATTCTTCAAAATCTGCAAAACCTTCCTGTTCTTTACCTGAGTAGTTATATTATCAGAACAAAATCTGAATATTACAGGCTGCTTCAACATGTACGAGAAACGAATAGCTGGGAAGAATGGATTTTATACATGGTAGAAGGTATTGAGCAAACTGCAATTGAAACAATTGGATTAATCAGAGATATTAAAGAACTGATGCTTAATTTCAAAAACAGGCTAAGAGATAACTACAAATTCTACAGCCAGGATTTGTTAAACAACCTGTTCAAACACCCGTATACAAAAATAGAATTCATTGTTAATGATTTAAATGTATCAAGAATAACCGCTGCAAATTATCTGAACAAGCTGGCAGAAGACGAAATACTCAGAAAGGAGAAACTCGGAACCGGAAATTATTATATAAATGAACAGTTGTTTGAACTATTATCAAGAAGATAAGCTATAATAGCGCCAGTTTTTTCGCCAGCTTTCCTGATATTTCTGTTAACATGATCACTTTTATAAACAAAACAGATTAGGGAGTTCAACCAATCATCCAACATATCATCTTTGAATTCCATTTCAAATAATTTAAATTAATCAAGTGTAAACGCTGATATATTCCATACTCCCATATGTATATAGGAATTTTCATTGAAGAAAAACTATTTTTACGTCGTGCAAATATGTAGCTAAGAAATTTAATAGATAAATATGATGAAATATTTATTTATCCTTTTGTTGACGGCACTTTTTCTTATATCCTGCAATGATAATAGCAGAAAGGTTCTTACAGTCGGGAAACCCAATATAATTTTTATTCTGGCAGATGATCTTGGATATGCTGATATAGAGCCATTCGGACAAAAGATCATTCAGACCCCGGAGTTAAAAAGGCTTGCTGCTGAGGGCATGATCTTTACAGATCATTATTCAGGGAATACTATCTGCGCTCCTTCCCGATATTCTCTTATGACAGGATTGCATCCGGGAAATGCTTATGTAAGGGGAAACAGACAGAGCAAACCTACAGGTCAGTTGCCTCTTCCTGAAGGCACAACTACCGTATCCACGCTGTTAAAAAGTGCAGGTTATAATACCGCGATGATCGGTAAATGGGCCTTGGGTAATGTTGGTAACAGCGGTGATCCTGTCAATTTTGGTTGGGATTTGTCATATGGTTATAATGACCAGATCCTTGCACATAATTACTATCCTGAATTTCTCATCAGAAATGGTAAAAAAGAATACCTGCAAAACGAAGTGAAGTATCTGTCGAAAGAGAGGTATCATAAAGGACTTGGTAGCTATTCCACCGTTAAAAAGGAGTATTCACATGACCTCATGGTAAATGAAGCGCTGCAATTTATCAGGAATCAGAAAGAAGATCCTTTTTTCTTTTATCTGCCTCTGCTGATACCGCATAGCAACCCTGAAGCTCCTTCGGGAGAGAGGCTGGAAGTGCCGGATTTTGGTATTTACGAAGACAGTGTGTCCTGGAACAAGGAAACAAAAGGTTACGCAGCAATGATCAGTAGACTGGATAAGGATGTTGGCAGAATAGTCGATTTGTTAATTGATCTGAATCTGGAAAAGAATACCATTGTCATTTTTACCAGTGATAACGGGGCAGAACCTGGCGAAGTATTTACAGATTATTTTAACAGCAATGGTCCTTTCAGGGGAGGTAAACGAGATATGTATGAAGGAGGCATCAGGGCGCCAATGATTGCCTGGTGGCCCGGAACCATTGAAGCAGGTAAAGTGAATAATCACATCAGTGCTTTTTGGGACTTTCTGCCAACCGCTTGTGATCTTGCTGGTATCGAAATTCCTGAAAATATTGATGGGATTTCTTTTCTGCCTGCCTTACTGGGTGAATCACAGCAGACACATAAATACCTTTATTGGGAATTTCCAAGTCGTGGATTTAAGACTGCAGTTAGAAAGGGTAAATGGAAAGCGGTTCAGGCTCGCTTCGACCAGGAACTGGAGCTGTATAATCTGGATACTGATCCGGGTGAAGAAAACAATGTGGCTTCAGAATACCCGGTGATTGTTGAAGAGATGAAAGATATAATCAATGAAGCACATACACCATCAGCGCTGTTTCCCCGACCAGATGAATTAAAAGAATAGATGGGAATCTTACTTTTGACTATAACAAACCTTTTTTTTTGAGAAACTTGTTAATGCTGCACTACACTAAAAAGGCCTTTTTGTAAAGGGAGGTTTTATTTTTGTGATACATTATAAGAATATGAAAATAATTATAAAATTATTAGGGAAAATCATCCTTGTCGCAGCAATAGCAACAGGGTGTGCAAATACTTCGAAAAACGGGGTAGCAATGGCTGAGCCTATAGAGTTCGATATTAAACAAACGACTTTCAGTTACCCGGGCTCTGCATTTTCCGTGGGAAACACTGTAAGAACAAAGGGCCTGGTATTAACAGATATCAGGTATTCCAGATTTGCACAAAAGAATATCATATTCAGGTTTTTATCTGTTTCAGATACCGATACAATTATACCGGAAGCGACTGCCACTCCCGTGGAATTATCAATGCTGAATAATGATCACGTTGTTGGGAAAGCATGTTTTGAATCCACTAAAAAATTCAGGCTCTCAGGAGTTGACAATCAAATGATTCTTTCATTGGATAGCGCTATTCTTGCAGATAATCTTTTAGAAATCGAAAAGATAGACGATGACACTTATAAGTTAATTAATAATAATTTACATGGTTCCTCACGTCATGTCTTAACAGGCCTGAATGGTTCAATAGAATACAATGGGCAGCGGGGAATATTTATTTTATCCCCCGGGAAAAACAAACGCTTTGAAATTTGCGTGGAAGAAACGGATAGTACCTGGACCGTTGAAGGTCCCTCGAAATCATTCGAACAATGTGTTACCGAGAATATTGAGTCGTTTAATACCTGGCTTTCCGGGATGCCTGTCCTGCCCGAAAAATACAGTGAAGCAAGGAGTCTGGCAGCATATATACTCTGGTCATGCATCATCGAGGGAGGAAACTATGAACGCCCCGGAATACTGATGTCTAAAAACTGGATGCATTATATATGGAGCTGGGATCACTGCTTCAATGCTATGGCCTGTTCATATGGGTTACCCGATTATGCATGGAATAATTTTATAACGCTGTTTGATGACCAGAATGAAAAGGGACAAATACCTGGCAGAATTGGTTATTCAATTATTGCCTACGATTATACAAAACCGCCGATACATGGATGGACACTCAGAAAGTTAATGAATGAAATGGAATTGAGTGACTCCCAAAAAGAACGGGCGTACGAAGACCTGAAAGGCTGGACAAACTACTGGTTTAACTACAAAGATTCAAACAATAATGGAATACCTGAATTCAATCACGGTTACGATTCGGGTTGGGATAATGGGACGGAGTTTGACCTGGATGGTAAAACAAAGCAACACAGCAGTTGGGAAAGTCCCAACCTTTTGGCGTATCTGATTCTGCAGATGGATCTGTTGCATGACCTGGCAATAAACCTGGGATATACTGATGAAGCGCACCAATGGGAGCAAAAATCAGATCAAACACTGGCGTTTCTACTAACGGAACACTGGGATGGAGAGAAATTTGTGACCAGAAATATTGAATACAATTCCGTGAATGAGGCGAGTCAGAGTCTGATGTCTTTTTTGCCTGTTGTACTGGGGGAGAAGCTTCCGGAGGAGATACAAAACAAGCTGGTTGACGGATTGAAAAATGGGGGTTATCTTACCGAATGGGGTTTAGCAACAGAAAGCATTAATAGTCCATTGTATGCAAAGAGTGGGAAGGTTTACTGGAGAGGAGCAATATGGGCACCCTCTACTATGATTATTGTCGATGGACTCAATAAGTGTGGTGAACATGAATTAGCAAAAGAGATCTCCAGAAAGTATTGTGATTTGTGTCTGAACAGTGGTTTTGCAGAAAATTTCGATGCGCTTTCCGGAGAAGGAATGCGCGATTTAGCTTATACCTGGACGGCCAGTGTTTTCCTGGTTTTAGGGCATGAACTTCTGGAATTAGACAAGGATCAATAATGCAGCTCACTTCAAACCGGACAAGGGTGGTCAATGCCTCCATTTTTTCAGCCTTACCCAGGGGGTGTTGCACCCGCTTGGAGAATTCCAGTGCTACTACCTGAATATTTCCAGATATTCATGCAGCGCGTATAGTCGATTCCTGGAGTATCCGGTCATCTCCTTCAAAATACCAAGCTTTTCCAATTCGCTTATCAAGCGGTTTGTGGTTGCTGCCGTAACCCCGAGTTTTTGTTCTGCCTCCCGTGGAGAGACAATCGGAGAAGAATACAACTGCAATAAAAGCGCTTTCGCCAGTTTTTCCCTTTTCCCGAGACTTTTGATCCGTTCCCGGTATGAATCCCGGAGTGTTCCAATATCCACAAACGTTTTTTTGCTGTTTTGTGCGGTTTGGATTACCCCAGTGAGGATAAACCGTAACCAGTGATCTAATGAATCGGTAAATCTTACCCGCTCCAATGCCTGGTAATACTCCATTCGATTTCGTTCAAAGAAATCAGAAAGGTAGAGGACTGGTTTTGCCATCAGCTTCAATTGCAGCAGTTGCAGCGTAATGAGCAACCGCCCCATCCTTCCGTTCCCATCGAGGAACGGGTGAATCGTTTCAAATTGGTAATGACTGATAGCTATACGAATCAGGGCTGGCAATTGCCTTGTTTCTCCATGCCAGAATTTTTCCAGGTCTGTGAGCAGATCCGGCAGATCTTCATGAGGCGGAGGCACAAAGGTTGCACTTTTAATATCTGCACCACCGATCCAGTTCTGGCTCTTGCGGACTTCACCGGGTAACTTGTTTTCGCCGCGAACACCGGACAACAAAATTGAGTGAGCTTCTTTTATCAAGCGCATGGAAAGTGGAAGTTCCTGCATTCGATCAATGGAGTAATTCAATGCCCGGATGTAATTTCGTACCTCCTCCCAATCATCCCGTTTTTCATTCGAAATATTGTTTTCGGAAAGTACTGCTTCATCAATATTGGTCCGGGTACCTTCAATCCGGCTTGATGTAGTTGCCTCTTTTACCTTGTGCATTTCTATGAAAAAATTCACATCTGGCACCAGGTCTGCAAAGGTATTCAACTCCCCGATAAATCGGCTTGCATCCGACAGAAGCTCCAGAATCGCATCGGACTGCCATTCAAAAGGATTTGCCAAAAGAGATGGCAAAAAACTTTTGTATTGATACTGCTGTTTATATGTTCCTGCTTTAAACGTCATGTTTACGATTTGAAGTTAAAATATGGAACATTGTATTTTAAGATTATACACAAAGTTAAAATATAAAATAATATATTTTAAGATTATCTACCGATATTTGATTTTCGGATTGTAAATCAGAAGCCGGAATAATCTCTTTATGAACTTCCAGACAAGCTTTTATATATCAAGTCAATTATTTCCCCGACTACGCTTTAAAATTCGCCAGTTTTTTCGCCAGCTTTCCTGTAAACCATGATAACCAATGTAATGTTTTACATAAAATGAACAGTTAATTTAAATCATGTAAAAACACAAATCCCTGTAAATGTTGAAGATAACTCAAATTATCCGATTTTTTCGGATCATATAACCTATTGAGAAAAGGAGACTCATAATCAGGGGGTCGTCCCTCGCGGCATTCAGGCTCCTTCCTAAAATGCTCCACTGGAGCATTTCTTAACGGTCGTCCCTGAGCCCAGCTGGGCCCTACCTCCGCCCGCCATAGCCGTAAGGCGACGGCGGGCTTTTTCATTGAAATAAGCACTTATTTTTCAGATGTACTTTATTGCAGCGGGCTACGGTGGACGGTACCCACAGTCGATATCTCCCCTCCTCAGCACATTTGAAAGCTTACCCCAAAATCGGGACAGGCAAAGCTGGAATTTTTATTGTTTAGTTTTCGCCGGTATTCGAGGGAGATAAGTAAGTGTAGTTTAAAACCTGTTATGTTTCTTTTCTGCAAGAATTCTATCAACCCTTTTGTTACTATCTCGTTATCATCGGCAAAATCGATCAGGTTCATTAGCGGTCCGATATCTTCTTTATGGTAAACATTTGAGTAAAACTCGATATAGCCATGATTCCAGTGCATCTCAAACCAGTCGAGTGCCCTTTTCCTGGCTTTTGTCATGTGTTCATTTCCGGTTAGACCACTGTTGCGGAAGAACTGACCGGGATACATCTGACCGATCAGATATTCTGCCGTGGCGAAGAGAATCTGGTAATTTTCACTTTAATAGCACATAGCGTTACCTCCCGGCTCATCCCTCCAGTATCGGAAATTAAAAAGTACCTGTTCGATCTTTTTCAGATAATCGGCTGGAATTTTGTCTCTAAATTTGTAAAGGATCCTGATATGGTTCACCAACCTGTTGAATTTAATCTTTTAACAAAAGCTTTATATCCAATGTAAAAACATCTTTAATGGCTTTATCTCTCAAATTATTGAAAAATGATTTTGAACCATATCTTACATCAAATTCTGACCGGTTAATTTTTATTTGGGAGGAATAATTATTTCCATTTTTAATCATATTGAAAGTGATCTCCCTGGTGATTCCTTTTATGGTGAGGTTTCCTGAAACAGATGCTTTCTCATTCATGAATTTTGTTGCTTTGGTCACCACAAATCTTGAAGTTTGATGCTCATCAACCGCGAAGAAGTCTTCTGATTTCAAATGATTGACCAGCTTTTGATTTAAATCTTGTTTCTGCAAATCGGAATTTGTTATGGAATTCATATCTATAACTACTTTTCCCCCCACGATTTGATTTTCTCTGAATTCGATATATCCTGTTTTAATATCAACTTCTCCAGTGTGAGATCCACCGATTTTTTCCCCTGTCCAAATTATGTCAGAGGTTTCCTTGTTTATCTCTTTTTTTTGAGCGAATGTTGTTACACTGGCTGCAAATAATATCAAGACTGCTAATATTTTATTTTTCATTATTTTATGTTTAATTGTTATTTTGACTTCCTGGTAAAAAAGTATGCGTAGCTCATGCTTTACCCAGGTGACCTTCGTTAAGAAATGAACCTGCAATACGTTATTATGTTCATTTTTGATTCTAGCTTTAGGTAAACTAATGATTAGAAATTGCAATTTTTCATTGATTTAAGGATACCTTAATATCTTGGTAGCTTTGATTCATTATTATTACCAATGAAATGGATCATTTCGTATGATCATTACAATAGACGAAAAATAATTACATCAGGAACCATTTAAGTTTTAAACATGAAAAACATAGTGATTTATTATTCAAGGAAAGGGAATAACAACTATCTGGCAAGAAAGATAGCCAATGATTTGAATTGCGATATTGAAGCGATTCGACCCAATGTTGATTGGCCACTATTCTATTGGCTTAATCTAAATTTAGGGATTCGTAAAACTCGTTCAGATATATCAAACTACGATAGAGTTTTACTCGTAGGACCCATATTTATGGGTAGATTCATTGTTCCGCTAAAAGCTTTTTGCAAGAAGTATAAAGCCAACATTAATAAACTTGTCTTTGTAACCTGCTGTGGTAGCAGTTATGAAAAGAAAGATGAAAAGTTTGGCCATGGTTTGGTTTTTAATGAGGTTCAAGGCCTGATGAAAGAAAAATGCGAACATTGTGAAGCATTTCCTATACTCTTGGTGGTGCCGGAAGATAAAAGAGAAGATGGTGAACTTATTATGAAAACCCGGCTCTTAGATGACAACTTTGTTGGAGAAATTAAAGAACGTTATGATCGTTTCCTGGCGAGTATGAATTAATAAGATAATTCTCTGTAAATGTTTCAGGTGCTTCAAATAACACGAGTTTTTCGAGTTGAATAGCATATCGTAATAAGAATACTCATAATCAAAGGGGTCGCTGGTTCGAGATCAGGGAGGCCCACAAAAAAAGAGTGAGTATGACGAGTGAGAGTGATGAACACTACTCTTTTTTGTTTTGAGCAAAGCAAAAACCACTCCCATTTTCAAACCCACACTGATTTAAGTGGTTGTTTTTTTATTGGTGCCAGGATTTGATGGAATAATTACCTTTCTCCGCTTCAAGTAGGTGAGTCATGTACGAAGATGCAGGAACATTAGTTTTCATTCATAAATCCGATCAAAGGATCGATAAATTCATCAAACTTTTCGATGTGGGGTAAATGGCCGATATTTTCGAGCTCGACCAATTGTGCATCGGGAATAGCCTGTTGTGTTTTCTTACCGAGTTTTTCATACAGTCCCATGGTCGCTCTTGTTTCAGGAGAGACAAAGGGCTTTCCAAGCGCGGTCCGGTCCCGGGTACCGATGATCAGTAGCGTTGGTACCTCGATGTTTTTAAATTCGTACAACACGGGTTGGGTGAAAATCATATCGTAGGTAAGCGCGGCATTCCAGGCAATCGTTGGGTAGTCGGAATTCAGCGTCCAGCCCGCAAGCAGGTTGACCCACTGGTCATATTCAGGCTTCCATTTCTTGTCATAATAGCTGTTCAGCTGGTATTTCCTGATGCTTTCGAAGCTCTTTTTCAGTTCATTTTGATACCACCATTCCACAGGCTTGTAGGGGACTTTAAGTTTCCAGTCTTCGAGGCCGATTGGGTTTTCCAGGATCAGCTTTTCAGTGGTGCCGGGATACATCAGGGCAAAACGGGTTGCCAGCATGCCGCCCATGGAATGACCGAGCACAGCAGTTTTTGATATTTGCAAGGAATCGAGCAGGGTCTTTGTATTTTGGGCAAGTTGATGAAAGGTGTAATGGAAATGATCCGGTTTCGAGGATTTGCCAAAGCCCACCTGGTCTGGTACGATCACGCGAAATCCCTCCTTGGTCAACCGTTCTATGGTGGTCTCCCAGTAGGCTCCGTTAAAATTTTTCCCATGCAGTAGCAGGATGTTCTTCCCGCTATAAATGTCTGGCTGCACATCCATATATGCCATTTCCAGCTCCAGCTCCTGGATATGGAGGGGCAACATGGAAACCGGGTATGGATACTCGTAATTGGCAAGCCGGATGTCCAGCCATTGCAACTGGTTCTCCTGGGCATAGGTCAATTGCTGTAAAGCAATAAAAAGCATCAGCGACAGTGTGGTATATCTCATAATTGTTCTTTTTAAATGTATCGTTAATATAACAGGTTAACAGGTCGAATTGTGCGGCAGCGCAGATATTTTTATATATTTTTTTTCGACAAATGCAGTCTGCTCCTTTGCCAGCTCATCCAGTAGCTTGTCGAGGTACGGTAGCAGCTGCATCAGTGTTTAGGTGCACGTTGATGTTTTAATTGGGAAATGATTACACCCACAAACACAACAGCAAGGCCAACAAAATCCATCACCTGGACCTTATCTCTAAAGGCTACCCATGCCATGAACATGGTGACGGGAGGTCCCAGGTAAAACAAACTGGCAACACGTGTGGCATCCATGCGTTCGATCAACTTCCACATCAGTCCATAGGCTTCCAGTGAAACAGCAAAAATCAGCCAGACCATGATATAGATAAATTTCGGCTCCCAGCGGGTGGATAACTTTTCGATGAAAACGGCGGGTATAACCAGGGCTAGAGTCGTTGCAAGGCTTTGGTAAAACAGGGTCAGGTCGACCGGTAATTTTTTTGCATTGCTTCTTATTTCGATTCTTCGCTGTACGAGGCTTGCTGTAGTGATGCCTATTACAGATCCCAAAGGAAGCAGGTATCCAATAACCGAGGTATGGCTTTTAAAATCAATTCGAAAGGTTACGGTGAGTGCGACTCCCAGAAATCCCAATAAAAGCCCCACCCATTGGTAAAAATGTGTCGGCTCACCGGTTACCAGGCCGGAAAGTGCTCCTGTAGCCAGTGGCTGCAATGCCACAACCAAAGCCACAATCCCTGCCGGAACCTCGTAATCCAGTGCCAGCAGTACGCAAGAGAGCCATACACCGTGTGCCAAAACACCAATCAGCATATTGGAAGTTGCTGCCTTCCATCCAACCCATTTCAACCGGTTCCTTGCTGCCAAATAGAGAAAAATCACCCCTGTCACCACCAGGTATCGCCAGAAAAGCAAAGTAAAAGGTCCGGAGTAAGGAAGCCCGTACTCGGCTCCTATAAATCCTGAATTAAAAAATAGAACGAATCCTATAATAAAAATAAGCGTAGTTCGGTTCATCATGCCCCCGTTTTTTGTTTTTTAAATCCGATGTCAGTTTTACAGGTCATATATGATCCACTCCCGGAATATTGTAAATCTTCGGCCTGAATAACTTTCGCAAGTTCTGAAATACAGCAAACTTTTTAAAAAAAACAGGCATATTCCGGGACAAAGTTGGCAATCATCCGGGTTCATACCCATCCTGATGATTCTGCCCGATGCAGGAAGCCTGTCGAATCAGCAGGTGCAGGAATATGGCAGGTTCATGCAGATTTTTGCCTTGGTTACTATCTCGTTATCATCGGCAAAATCGATGAGGTTATTAAGTGGTCCGATATCTTCTTTATAGTAAACATTTGAGTAAAACTCGATATAGCCATAATTCCAGCGCATCTCAAATCATTCGAGTGCCCTTTTCCTGGCTTTTGTCATGTGTTCATTTCCGTTAATACCGCTGTTATGGAATACCTGAATGGGATACATCTGACCGACCAGATATTCTGCCGTGGCGAAGAGAATCTGGTGATTTTCGCTCCAATAGCACATAGAGTTACTTCCCGCCTCATCCCACAGTATCGGAAATTAAAAAGTACCTGTTCAATCTTATCCATATAATCGGCTGGAATTCGGTCTCTAAATTCGTAAAGGATCCTGATAAGGTTCACCAACCTGAAATCAGAAGAGTCGCATTCATTGCTGACATATTCCAGTGTTCCATCAAGTCGTTTCCAGTGGATATTGGCAGCGTCGTTAACGAGGTCATAATAAATCTGGTCAATCTCCACATTAAGGGGTGTAGCCGGTCTGGATGTGTAGATATAATCCTTTCTTTCAAGGACTAAATACTTTACAAAATTGGAAGTTCTTATAATCTAAAGCGCTTCTCCAATAGTTTGCAATTGTTTTACAAAATC
>Ga0102940_1002099_pt1 | contig 12215 bp, 11 predicted proteins | sample SalPonR2_C_D1_MG_FD_78215 | JGI IMG/M metagenome (GOLD analysis project Ga0102940, IMG submission 78215) | Salt pond soil microbial communities from South San Francisco under conditions of wetland restoration - Salt Pond MetaG R2_C_D1_MG | ecosystem: Environmental > Aquatic > Marine > Intertidal...
AAAATCGCTTACAAGGTTTTCGCAAGTTGGTTGTTTTGCTTCAATGATGATGTTTTCAAATAGTTTTTGCATTTCAGGCAAACGCTCATCATTTTGATAAACCACCACGGAATGATCATACTTATCCACTATTTCTGTGTTCACCAGCTTTTTAAGCGCACCAAAATCCATAAGCATTCCATTTTTAGGGTCAGTATCGTCTTGTTTGGGTTCTCCAATAATGGTGACAAAAAGTTTATATGAATGTCCGTGTATATTCCGGCATGGACCATCGTAATTGCGCAATGCATGGGCCATTTCAAAACTAAACTCTTTGGTGATTCTTATTTTTGACATTTTTATTATTTTTTAATAATTGCGTTTGCTTAACAAAAGTATAATCTTAAAACTTAAAAGTGCTATTTCAAAAAGGCTTTTTAGTTAAATTTAAAATTACCTCAGACGCGCAAAAGCACCCAAAAATAGCCGGCATATAAGAAATTGTGCCCACATTGCTGGCCTTATTGGTACTATGCTCTTCAATTACAGCACTTTTTTTTGTGGCTTCGGGCGAATAAACTGCCCTGACACCTTTGCGCACCCCCAGCTTATAAAGTTTTTTACGCACCATACGGGCCAACTGACAGTGGTGTGTTTTTGCAATATCAGCTATAGAAACCATGGAGGGATCGGTTTTACCGCCACTTCCCATTGAGCTCACTACGGGGTAACCATTTTGAAGGGTATGGTAAATAAGATAAACTTTCGGAGCAAGGGTGTCAATTGCATCCACAACATAATCGAAGGGTGTTTCCAGTACTTCTACCATGCGTTGGTCGCGTAAATATTCATCCAACACGTTAAGTTCAAGTTCAGGGTGAATGTCCTGCAACCGCGAAGCCATCACCTCAACCTTTTTTTGCTCAATGGTGGACCGTGTTGCTGGCAATTGCCTGTTGATATTACTCGGCTCAATAATGTCGGCATCAGCAATGGTCATTTTACCTACCCCGGCTCTGGCAAGTTGCTCGGCCGCCATAGCTCCAACACCTCCCAATCCAACAACCAATACATTTGCGCGACCCAACCGGTTAATATTTTCCTGTCCTAAAAGTAATTCCGTACGTGAATTCCAATTCATTAATTACTGTTTTTAAATACCTTAGTAAAGTTGTTCTCTACTTTTAATTCAAGTTCCTGTACATCTATCTGCCGCAATACTGCGAAGTTATTATATATCATTTTAATATCATAAGCAGCCTCATCGGTTTCAAAAAAAACACGATTGAGCGGGACTTCAGAAATCACGTTTTTTAGTTTATCGGAAGGGTCTAATGCGGTTTTTCCAAAAGAGAAAGAAACGTCGTAATCTAATAATTGTCGCATTTGTTGCGTGTTACCACGAAAACCATGCATAATATACCGATTATTTTGATACTTCTTTATGTAAGGTAAAATATCACTCAGCGTTTTTACCTGATGCACAATTACAGGCAAGTTAAGCTTTTGTGCCAAAACCAATTGCTGCTCAAAAACGGTTTTTTGTATTTGTAAATCAGGTCCTTTAATACGGTCAAGTCCACATTCACCAATCGCAAACAAATTTTCAGAAGCCTGATTAGCCAGGATATTAACAAATTTTTCAGCACTGATTTGATCTGCATACCAGGGATGAATACCTGTAGAATGAGGTTGATTTGAAATAGAACCATTCAAATAATCCGCGGCATGGATGCTTTGAATACAAAACCAATCATGTTGGTGATGGGTGTGTACATCAATCAGCATAGACTACTTAACAAGTTTTAATTTCTGAGCTGCCTCATCGAGAATTTCCTGTGGCCGTGCAAAACAAAACCGCACAATGCCGTAATTAGAATGATCATGCAGATATGCAGAGAGCGGAACTCCGGCCACACCATACTCCTTAATAAGTTTAAGTGCAAAATCTTTATCGCTAAGCCCCTCCTCATTGGGAAACTTAACCGGCTGAAACATTCCTGACTTTACAGGAAGAAGTTCAAAAGACGTATCGCTTAGCAACTGGGCAAAATAATCTCTTTTTTGGGCAAAAGCGCCTGCAATTTGATCAAAATCCACCCCGCCTGACAGATATTCATCAAGTGCAAATTGAGCCGGCGTATTGACGTTAAAAGCTATGTATTGGTGTAATTTGCGAAACTCATGCATTAAGTCTTCGGGCGCAATACAAAAACCTACACGCCAACCCGTAATTTGAAAGGCTTTTCCAAAGCCTCCCACGATAAAACTGCGCTCGGCAAGTTCACGTTTACGGGCCAAACTATTGTGTTCATATCCGTCGTAAATCAGAAATTGCAAACTCTCATCTCCCAGCACCATGATATCGGTTCCGTTGACAATTCTGTACAACTCATCCAAATCATGGGCTTTTAAAATGTTGCCTGTAGGGCTATTGGGGTTATTTAAAATAATCATACGGGTATTAGGCGTAATCAGTTTTTGAACCTTTGACCAGTCTATGTGAAAATCGGGCTCTTCAAGCTTAACATATATGGGTTTACCCTGGTTTATTTCAACCGTTGGAGCATATAAGTCGTAGGATGGTTCGAAAATTATTACTTCATCGTTTTCTCTTACGGTACTAGACAAGACCGTATAAATAGCCTGCGATGCTCCTGCAGTAATGGTAATTTCCTGGCTCGGGTTATATTCAATACCATATTTCTCTTTAAAAATTGCTGAAATATTTCTGCGTAAGCCCTTGTGCCCATTTATTGAAAGGTAATAATTACGGTCTTCGTCCACATGTTTTTTAATGAGTTGAGCCAGTTTCTTATCCTGCTGAAAATTTGGAAACCCGCGTGAGAGGTCAATGGCACGGTACTCGTTGAATAGCCGCGAGACTTCTGAAAAAATCATTGTGCCATAATCGGCAATTTTTCCCCTTATAGTGTGATTAAATTTCATTGCTCAAATTTTTTACATAGCTGCATATATAACGCCATTTTCAAATAATCGTTCGCAAGATACAAAGATTTACTTAGTTAAAAACCTGTCGTAGTATTTCGTATGTTTTCAACTTACTCATATTAAGTTGTATATAATAATATTCGAGTAGCTGATTCAATAGCGCCTGATTGGTAATTCTGTCCAGTTGTAATTCATGAAAACCTGACAAAGGTGTATGCAAAAGCTGGCTAAAACTTGCATTAAGCTCTTCAGGAATGGTATCGTGCATAATTTGCGTCACAAACGCACCCTCCGAAGGAGAGAACCAGGCCTGGTTTTTGGTTTTTTTGGAGGGAAAAATTCCCAAAAACCTTGTTAAATGAAGCAGAAACAACAAATGGAAGTTTTGTGGATTCTTTTTCTCTGCATCAAACAATTGAAAAGCATTGCTTAAAAAGCTGAAAAACTCTTTATCAGGCTGTTGCTCGGGCACCACCTTGCTCAATATCTCGGCCAAAAATTGCGCAATTGTACTCTTTTGAACTGAAAAGGGGATATCGGTATAAGGGTGTGCGAAACGTAACTGCTGAATACGTTGCATGGTCCTTTGTGAAAGGAAATTTACTTCAACACTCAAATGAAACAGTGGTTGAAAGTAATTCGAACTGCCTTTTTTTCGGTTACGCCGGACAATGGCAGGAAAACGGCCAAATTCTTTGGTTAGCAAATGTACAATAAGCTGATTTTCGCTATAGCGAATTGTTCGCAACACTATGCCTTCGGTAGAAGTACTCATCGACTGACAACAAAAATTTTGGCTGCAGCGGTAGTCGTTCCATCAAAAGAGGAGGCATAAATCATATACACACCAGTTGTAACACGCTGATTATTAAAATCACGCATATTCCAAAGCGCTGTTCCTCCGTTGCTGGTGGTTTCAAAAACAATATTTCCGGCCACGTCTGTAATTTTAACTTTCATTTTATTGCTAAGCCCGTCGATATGCACCAATCCATTATAATTTTCATGAACAGGATTCGGGTAAACACGTAGTTTATCCGGTGCTGCATTTGATTCATTTATGCCCGTATAATAGGCAACCAACCCCTCGTCAGTGGCAATATAAACCCAACCATTTTTTGCATCGATACCAATATCACGCACAAAATCGGATGGTAAAGGGCTGTTCTCTTTATTTAAGTTCAATATTTGTTCGGTACCATCTTCAGATATTAAAAAAACACCGCCGGTTTGCGTTCCAACCCATTTCCGGTTTCCAGGATCAATAGCAACACACGAAACCCGCTCGTTTTCAAGCAAATACTGCGCAATGCCATCATTTTCCACAATAATCCTGGAAGCGCTGACATTATAGTTCATAACCGACTGCGCATTATAATAAACGGCAATTCCACCTTCGTCGAGCCCAATCCATACATAATTATCCTGATCGACGGCCATAGTCGTTACAAAATTGGTCAAAATACTGTTGTCACTGCCAATCACCCTGAATCGTTTATAACCATCGGCCACTGCTCCATTTTTTAACTTTTCAGGATCGATTGCCACCAACCCAAAATCCTGATCTACAAACCATAAATCACCCCACGGCATTTCAGTCAGGTTTGAAGTTACACGATTTGAGATGCTGCCCTGCAAACTAAAAACACCCCACTCCTGTGATGCTGTTTTATAAACGTACAAATTGTTTGGCACTTGTGAGGTAGTTATCCAAACATCCTTATTATTATCATAGGCAATACCTGATGCTAAAATATATGCCTGGTCAAGGTTATTGAAATTTTCGAGCGGGCTGTTATCCTGATCAAAATGGTTAATTACAGTAGTATCCATAAACTCCAAAAGCCCGTACCCGTTTGAAGTTGCAAAAAAATGGGAATTATTGCCCGGGTCAGGTAGTACAAAATTGAGATTACGCACACCAATGAGTTCTTCTGTATTTCTGCGGTTCAGGTTAATCCATTGGTCATCGTAAACATACATTCCGTAGTCCTTATATTTTGCTCCCGAAATACCACCGGTCAGGTACAACTTACCACGGGCTGTTTCTATATCGTTTATTGCATTTGTAAATGGTGAATTTGGAAACATAAAACTTTCTTCACCTGATTCGCGCAAAACAAGGCCGTATTCGGGGTCAGCAAAAAAAGCTTTCTCGCCTGCTAAAACAGCTGCTCCTGAATGCCCCCAGTGGTCATTATATCCGTTGAAATAGTTAGACATCAATAAATTACCATTCTGACCATAAAAACGCACGCCATAAGAAGCAATAATTGTAAGAATGTCATTACGCCTTTCAATTCCCCTGACGCGGTATTTTTTATCTGACAAATAATGTGTAAAAACACCATTCTCGTATTCATAAATAATGTCTGTAGTGTCTTCAGGCCTTGATTGGCCGATAAAAATTGTATTGGCATTTTTTTCTATAAAAGGCACATGCTGGTCATAATCCGGAAGAGATTCCAGCACACTCCAATTCTGATAATTGTGCAGGTTTATCCCTGTTCTGGCTGCATAATAGACTCCATTGTCTGTTCCAACCCAAATAGTATCATTATTGGTAGAAACATCATAGGTCATAATAGCATCGCCGCTCGAGCCCAGAAAGAAGGTGCTTTGTACTTCGCGCTCAGAAATATCAACAAGCACAAGCCCAAAATCGCATGCTAAAAATGCAGTATCGCCGGCAAAATGAATATTATTGACCGATTTGGCATTTAAGGATGTGTTTTGCTGGATATCAGGCAGAGTGAAAATCTCATCATGGTATATGAAATCAACCAGACCGGAGCTGTATCCTACCATTAAAAAGTCTAAACGGCTGTGGTATTTTATAGCCGATATGTTTACACCTGACAATCCTTCAACGGTTGAGAATTTTTGGAATTCGCCTGATTCTATATTGTATTTGAATATGGCATTGCTGGTAGCAGCAAAAATTTCATTGTCATTTCCGTCAATAAGCTCTACCTGCCGGTATGAAAAATGACTTTCCCAGTCGCCAATGTTGTAGCCCTGACCAAAAACAAAACTGATTTGACCTGAAAGCAAAATCAAAGTTGCGATGCAGTAATACAAAAACACTCTTCCCATAAATTGTCTCTTAACGGTTCAGTTCAATAACTCAATTTGGGTTTAAATATTTTATTTGCTGTAGTTTTCGTGCAAATAGTTAACAAATTTTTCAAAAGCTTTTCCCCGGTGGCTGATTTTATTTTTAAGCTCCAGATCCATTTCGGCAAATGTTTGCTGATATCCCTCAGGGATAAAAACCGGATCGTAACCAAAACCTTCGGCTCCTTTTGGCGTATCGATTACTTTACCTTCTACCACCCCTTCGAAGAAAAGCGGCTCATCGTCTTTCAGGAAGCAAATTACGGTTTTAAACCTGGCGCGACGATCTGCTTTTCCTTGTATTTCCCCGAGAAGTTTTTGAAGGTTTGCCTTATCACTTTTGGGTTCTCCGGCATAGCGGGCAGAATAAACGCCTGGAGCTCCATTGAGTGCATCAACTTCGAAACCGGTATCATCGGCGAAAACCGGTGATGATACTGATTTTTTTACGAACTGACACTTCTCCAAAGCGTTAGCCATAAGTGTAGTTCCTGTCTCGGGAATTTCTGTTTCATATCCAATATCATTTAAATTACGAATTAAAACCACGTCAGAGGCCAGTTTTTTTATTTCCTTGGATTTATGCTTATTGTGGGTCGCGAAAATTACTTCCATAAATATTTTTAATTATTTGATTCTTGAAAAAATTGAAGCGCAGTTTGCCTTCCCGGTATGGGCCGCTCTTTTATTCCCCATAGAAAAAACACATAAAAGAATGTAAAAAATAGTGCTCCAGCCTGTGTTTCTATGGTATCTTCATTCAGCATAGAAAGTATTACGATAACCAAATATATCAGCATAGGCAAATTCAACTTTTTGCGTAAACCGGCATAAAACGCGGGATAGAACAATGCCCACATAAAAACAACAAAACCAACAACACCAAACGTGAGCATAATTGTTAAAAACTGATTATGTGCACGAAGCCTGCGCTTGTGGATTAATTTGCTATTGGTTTCTTCATAATATTGATCGAAGGCATCCTGCACATCTCCAGTACCTACTCCAAATATGGGATTTGCGTTAAATATATTCCATCCGGCTTCGAGATAATAAATGCGTTGAATAATGGAATGCCCGCTGGGGTTTTTACCTTCCTCATAGCGCTCCAGCTCCCAGAAAATTCGGTATAAATTTGCGTAAAGATTTATTTTTTCAGCATATAAATAATTCGCTACCCCGTTTTCAATGGCCTGAACATCAGAATCTGTAAGTTTAGATACCCCTACAGAGTCTTTTGTGTAGCCTTTCGACGCCAAATAACGAATCAAGACATGTTTAATTTTGTGTCCAATTTTATCTTTACCGTCATATTTAAACTTGCTTCTTTTATTCCATTCCTTCCGCAACTCTTTTTCAGAAACATAAGCATAAACAAAATGCGAATTTTCGTAAAGGGTACGATTAAGGTGGTGTTTATACTTATTTCCATTAATTGTTTTTGCAGGCAGCTCATCAGCTTTAGGTACAATACGGTAATTATAGCGGGCCCACGAATGCACTACGAATGAAAGAACTATTAAGGATAAGCCTATAATTATACTGTAAACAATGAAACGAAACACCTGGTGATTAATCAGGTGGGTATAGTACAGGCTCATGCCAAATAATCCGACACCAAGCACAACAAATCCGGTAAGGGATCGCAACAAAGCCATAAACACAATAAGCCAAAGCACCGAGGGGATGGCCCAATAACGGAAAAAACGATCATTTTTTTCAGGGAAAACAGCCATGTAAATAAACACAAATATGACCAGGTTAATCATAAGCGCAAAGCGGATATGCGAAACTGCAAATGAAATTCCTCTCACAGTGTGATAACCGGCCATTCCCTTTGATATTAAAATGGCTGTACTAATAAAACTAGCCGCCAGAATAGCAATTCCGAACACCTTAAACACCAAACGCCATTGGTCTTTGCTCAAAGGTTTGGTGGTTGCAAAAATTAGCGGTAACGAAAGCAAGGGAAGTTTTACTCTGAGATCCCTGGCAGCATAATCAAAATTCTCGGTGTAAATAAGGCCAATGAAATGTATAATAATAATACCAAGAAACGATAAAACAAGCTTGTTGGAAAAGGCCTTTTTAAATTTATTCAGAATATTTTTGTCATACAGCCAATTGGCCAGCAGAATAAACTGCCCGATTGTCATAAAAGACCTTGACAGGGGCATTCCCACCAAAAGCACAATGATTCCAAAAATATGAATGTTTTCTCGTGTAAAATACTTCTGTACGGCTGTTTGCATTTAGACAAAGATAATATTTTGATACTTGGTACTTACAATCGAATCAGTTTAATCAACTCACACTACCTCAATAGCATTAACCGGGCATTTATCTGCTACCTGAACTATTTCTGGGTCATCAGGGTGTTGAAGTTTTTGTTTACCAGTCGACCTTAAATTCCCTGTTAAACAGGCTTTTCCGTCTTCTTCGTCCATAAAAAACACGTCCGGAAAAAGATCAGCGCAGATAGCGCAACCAATACATTTTTTACGATTAAGTAAAACTGTTTTCATTAAACGCTTCCCTATAGTAATTATTGTAATTTGGCATATTTGGCGGGCACAACCTTGTAGAGCTTATCATTTCTTCTGACCAATTCTGGTACAGGAATACTCACATAACTACCCTGCGGGGCATGATCAACGGGCTTTTTGTCGAGGCGCAATTCATCAACAGTCTTCTCTATTGTGCCGGTGGTAGGCCCCACAATAAGAATTTTATCATCCTTATTCAAATCTTTAGCCTCCAGTTTAAATTCAGCCACCCCAATTTTGCTAAAATAATTAGTTGTTTTACCCACAATTACTTTTCGCTCTGTAGCCTGCGAGCCATAAATATGGCTCCATTCCCCCATTTTTTGACCCAGGTAATAACCATCCCAAAAACCACGATTGAAAACTCGCTTGAGGTCGCTCATCCACCCATCGATTTTAGCCTGATCATAGCTCCCGTCAGCAATTGCTTTTACGGCCGCATCATATGTTTCTACAACTGTTTTTACATACTCGGGAGAACGAGCCCGTCCCTCTATTTTTAGTACTTTAACTCCTGCATCAAGTATTTTATTTAAAAAGCCAATGGTACATAAATCTTTAGGCGACATCAGATATTCATTATCCACACCTATTTCGTACCCGCTTTCATTATCAGTAAGTGTATATGACCGGCGACAGGTTTGCATACAGGCTCCGCGGTTGGCACTTGCATTGAACTCGTGCAGACTTAAATAACACTTTCCGGAAATGGCCATGCACAGGGCTCCATGTACAAATATTTCAATGCGCAGCGGACTTCCGGACGGTCCGGTTATTTGCTGGTTTTCAATATTCCGGATAATTTCAGCCACCTGATTTAAATTAAGTTCTCTTGCCAGCACTGCAACATCCACATAGTTGGAGAAATATTTGAGTGCCTCAGTATTGCTAATATTCAATTGGGTTGAGGCATGCACCTCCATACCGAGTTCTCTGGCATAAAGCAATGCGGCCATGTCTGAAACAATTAAAGCAGATATACCAGCTGCTTTGGCCTTTTGCATTAAAATTTTTGTGGGTTTCAGGTCATGATCATAAAGCACTGTATTAACTGTAAGGTAAGTCTTAACACCCTTAGCCGCACAGCGCTTTACAACTTCAGGTAAATCATCCATTTGAAAATTGGCTGAAGAGTGTGCCCGCATATTGAGGTGCCCAACACCAAAATACACAGCATCGGCGCCGGCATCAATCGCAGTTTGCAATGCTTCAAAATTACCTGCCGGCGCCATAATCTCGATATCAGATCTTCTAATGTTGCGGTTATATAAAACAGTGTTACTCATATTTATTCCAAAAAATTTTTATCTGGCTAACAATTGCATCTGTATCTTGTTTCTTCATGCAATCGAAATGACCCTTAGGGCATTTTTCAAACCCAATTTTTGAACATGGCCTGCAAGAAAGGTCTTTGACCTCTGCAATATAATATTTATGCCTCTCGCCGGGCATATAAGGGTACATACCCAGTTCTGGTGTGGTATTTCCCCATACGCTAATAACAGGCTTGCTTAGTGCTGCAGCAATATGCATCATACCTGTATCGGGTGTGAGCACAAGTTTTGAATTTTGAATGGCCCCGGCAGACCCGTCAATTGAGAGCTGTCCGCACTGGTTACTTACCGGCACATTAAGGTCTCTTACTATTGCGTCGGCGTTTTCTTTTTCTGCATCACCACCAATAAGTAAAACCGGTTTACCAGCTTTGTTCAGAACATGAATTAATGTTTCGTTGGGCATTTGTTTCGTTGCATGATTTGCCCCAAGCACTGCAACCAAATATCCGCTTGAAAAATCCGGCGGAAGTTTAAGAGATGGGGTATAATCAGCCGAAAAAAAGTAATCCAGTCCCTGCTTATCATTCTGAACATCGAATAGCTTTGTGGTTTCCAAATATCGGTCTACAATGTGTAAATCAGGCATTTTATTTAGCTTAAAACGCACATAGAGCCATTTTTTCCAGTTAAGTTTATTAAAAGTAAATGACATGCGATGCAGGGCCCTTTTCACCCGCATAGATCTTAAATTACGATGCAGATCAATTACATAATCATACCCCTCGTCCTGCAGGGTATTGATAATTGCGGACATATTATCTTCCAGAGCATGCACTTTATCCACATAAGGATTGGAATCCACCAGGGAACGAAATTTAGCTTTAGTAAGGTAATGCACCTCTGCATTTTCTACTTGCTGTTTGAGCATACGCACTACAGGGGTTGTAAGCACAATATCCCCGATTGAGCTAAAACGAATAACCAGGTATTTTACAGTATTCATAGGTTCGATGCTGGAATTGGGCCACAAAGGTACTAATAAATTTGGATCTGATACCAATGCAAAATAGCGTGAAGAAAAGAAAAGCTATCGTCGCAAAACTGATTCAGTGGCAGATTTGGAACAATTTACGACGATAGCCAATAAAAATTATATGCTCATTTCCGTGAGCACAATAATGTCGTTATTTTTTACCTGGATTACACCACCCGGAATATCAAAAAACTTTTCTTCTCCGTTGGTCGGGTGTACTTTTACTTTGCCTTTGGTTAAGGTAGAAATTATTGGAGCGTGATTATGAAGTACTTCAAAAGCTCCTTTTTTTCCAGGCACCTGAATTAAATCTATTTCGCCTTCAAAAAGCGATTCTTCCGGTGTAATGATTTTTAGTTGCATAGAGCATTACGCTTTTGATTCAGCAAGCATTTTCTCACCTTTTTCAATGGCTTCTTCGATGGTTCCCACCATCATAAAGGCGGCTTCAGGATATTTATCTACCTCGCCGTCCATAATCATTTTAAAGCCTTTGATGGTATCTTCAATTGAAACCAGCACCCCAGGGGTACCTGTAAACTGTTCTGCTACGTGGAAAGGCTGAGACAGGAAGCGTTGTACCCGGCGTGCTCTGTGTACCACCTGACGGTCTTCCTCTGAGAGTTCGTCCATACCCAGAATCGCTATAATATCTTGCAGCTCCTTATAACGTTGCAAAATTTCTTTTACCCGTTGGGTTGTGTTGTAATGGTCGTCACCCACAATTTCGGGGGTTAAAATACGAGAGGTAGAATCCAGCGGGTCTACAGCGGGATAAATACCCAACTCAGAAATTTTACGACTTAACACGGTTGTAGCATCAAGGTGTGCAAAAGTAGTTGCAGGGGCAGGGTCTGTAAGGTCATCGGCCGGCACATAAACAGCCTGAACGGATGTAATTGACCCATGCTTGGTTGAAGTAATACGTTCTTGCATTTCACCCATCTCCGTGGCCAGGGTTGGCTGGTATCCTACCGCTGAAGGCATACGCCCGAGGAGGGCAGAAACCTCTGAACCGGCTTGAGTAAAACGGAAGACATTATCCATAAAAAACAAAATATCTCTTCCTTTGCCATCTTTTCCCCCATCGCGGAAATATTCAGCGAGTGCAAGTCCCGATAGAGCTACACGAGCACGAGCGCCCGGTGGTTCATTCATCTGACCGAAAGTAAGCGCCAATTTTGATTTTTTTAAGGCTTCAGGATCTACTTTGGAGAGGTCCCATCCGCCATTTTCCATATCTTCGGCAAAAGCTTTCCCATAATCAATTACACCAGCTTCGAGCATTTCGCGCAATAGGTCGTTACCCTC
>Ga0102940_1002101_pt1 | contig 12212 bp, 7 predicted proteins | sample SalPonR2_C_D1_MG_FD_78215 | JGI IMG/M metagenome (GOLD analysis project Ga0102940, IMG submission 78215) | Salt pond soil microbial communities from South San Francisco under conditions of wetland restoration - Salt Pond MetaG R2_C_D1_MG | ecosystem: Environmental > Aquatic > Marine > Intertidal...
AACATCTTGGCCCTTTTGTCTGCCATAAGAATATGTATTCATATTTCGTTCTGAAGCCATGGACAGCAAATCCTTATCATCTCCATGAATAAATGCCATCTTCTGATTTTGTGCCAAAAAATCGTATAGTTCTCCCTTCCCGGTTTTAACCCCTTCAATACCTCCGAAACCCTCCAGATGTGCCTTGCCAATATTAGTAATGAGTCCGCAATCAGGCTTTGCAATGTCACATAATTCCTTAATTTCACCCTGATGATTAGCCCCCATTTCTATTACTGCAAAATCGTGATGCCCCAGCTCAAGCAATGTCAGAGGCACCCCAATATGATTATTCAGGTTCCCTTTTGTTGAAAGTACTGTATATTTAATTGAAAGTACTGAGGTAATCAATTCTTTGGTAGTGGTCTTACCGTTACTACCTGTGATGGCCAGCATTATTCCATTCCATTTTTCCCGATGGAAATTGGCAAGTTGCTGAAGCGTTTCCAGTGCATTACCGACGACCCAGACTTTATCTAATCCGTTGTATTCTTCAGAATCGGACACAACATATTCTGCCCCGGCTTCTAATACTTCTTTTACATATTTATTACCATCAAATCTATCACCTCTTAAAGCAAAAAAGATTTTATGTTTTACCTCTTTTCTTGAGTCAGTTGAAACGCCAATGCTCTGCTTAAAGATTTTATGTAGCCCGGCAATGTCCATTTTTACAATTGCGTAAAACTAAAACAGGCTGTCTCAATTGAGGCAGCCTGTCAAATCAATATCCTGTAATATCATACTTATAAACCGGAAGGTGTTCCCACACGTGTCATTGCACAGCGGAATCCGAGATCATCTCTTGATTCAGTTTGTTTCAGGAATCTTCTTTCTCCGGGGCTCAGCCAGTATGCCCTGTCTCTCCAGCTGCCTCCTTTATAAACCCTTACCTGGTCACTAATCAGAGAGTTCTGTTCTGTATTATTATTTACATACATACTTTCAGTACCATCATATCCTGTAGTATCAAGTTCACCATTCTGCATTACAGACACGGGGTCTCCGTCAAGATAATTCCTGTAGTCACCTTTCCTGTAGTTAAATCTTCCTTCTGCATCACGTTCAGTGATTTTTTCTCTTCTCAAGCGACCAAGGCTGTCAACCATTGGACTACCGTTTGCATCGAGAACAATCTTCTTAAATACATTCCCTCTGAATGGGCGGAAACCTGAAACGTCTTGATAAGACATTGGCCGATAAACATCAAGTACCCATTCATTTACATTTCCGGCCATACAATAAAGGCCATAGTCATTTGGCCAAAATGCTCTAACCGGTGAAGTTATACTTGCGTTGTCGTTCAGGCTACCAGCAACACCCATGAGGTCACCTTTAGCTCTTACGAAGTTAGCCCTCATTTCGCCCATATGCTGGGGGCTATCATTTCTAACGTTATGACCATTCCAGGGATAAGTCCTTCTCTCCCAAACTAATTCGTCAACTGAATTACCAATCAGACCAAGCGCGGCAAATTCCCACTCAGCCTCTGTTGGAAGCCTGTATTTTGGAAGGAGAAGACCATCTTCCATTCTAACACCTCTTTGCTCCTGGTTCGGATCCAGACTCTCAACAGTACCCCCTTCTGCTGGAACATACAATCCATACAAAAATGCTTCTGTATTAAAATTACGTTCATCAACCTGCTCGGTGTTGTTATCGAGAATACCTTTGTCAATCAATATCTTTTCATTTACCCTGTCGGTACGCCATAGAGAATAGTCATTCGCCTGTAACCAGTCAACACCAACAACGGGATACTCATTAAATGATGGATGCCTGAAATAAGTCTCTACATATGGCTCATTAAATCCCATCGGATCACGCCATACAAGTGTATCGGGCCGTGCATTTAAAACCACCTGCATGTTATTGGTTCCAAAAATTCTTTTAAGCCAATGCAAATATTCGCGATAGTTTACATTGGTTACTTCTGTCTGGTCCATGTAAAATGAAGCCACCGTTACACGCCTTGGAACGTTGTTCCACTCATACAAAACATCGTCCTGCGTTTTACCCATTGTAAATGTACCACCTTCAATCAGAACAAGACCGGGACCGGTTTCCTGTTCAACAGCAGATGACACCTCAAAACCGCCATTCTCCGGATCGTTATATGCCCATCCGGTAGCTGAAGATGTGCTGCCTGGATCTGTAATGTTTTCACTACATCCGACAAAACCAACAAAAATTATGGTTACAAGCAATAGCCTCTGTGCAATTCTCATGACTCGATTGTTTAACTATTAATATGTTGCTAATATAAAAACTTCTAACAAAACAAACTAAAATTTTGGGCATTTTATTGCACCGAACCCCTTTCTATTCTCACTTCCCCTGTAAATAAGCACCAATGTAAACTCATGCGCACCCATATTAGGCAATTGTACCTGTGGACTCGAAAGCCTGATATCATAGCTATATCGTAATCTCCAGTTCACTGCCTGATATCCCGCTGAAAAGATCAGATTTCCATAATTAAACTTCATGTCATGACGCACCCATAACCCAACCAACAGATCGTTATAAATAGCGTCTAACCCATAATTAATCTGCTGTATATCTGCCTGTTGTACAAATACGAAATTGGGCGATATTAACATTATCTGATGCCCGATGCTTTTGTCAATTACAGGTAATAATGCGCCTGCATGCAAAGAGTATTTCCGGGGGATCGCACCGTTTGGATCGCTGCGTTGAGTTATTACTGGTCGCAGTAAATGATGCACCGATACACCTCCATAAAGATTCAAATATGTGGCAAAAACACCAGTGGCAAAATCCGGAAAAAAAATTGGCGCTCTATCAGTATTTTCCTGTGTAACCTTTGTAAAGTTACCGGTTACAGGATCAAACATATCCCTGAACAGTAAGCTTGAACCATCAAATGACCGCTGTCCAAAACCTGCCTGCAGTCCGCCGGATAACGAAAGCTTTCGGGTAGCCCTGAATTGATAATTGTATATAAAATCAACGTTATAATAATTAAAGACACCCCCACCCTGCTTATCATTCATCACTTTAACACCCACTCCCCCATGCAGTTTCTCAATGTATTGATCATAACTCGCCTGATATGTGATGTACGACGAACCTGAATTGGGCCATTGATTCCGATACCCCAGACTCACTGTTGCAGGACCTTCAGTCCCGGCCAGGGCAGGATTTAAATTGAGTTTTCCAGCATAAAAGTTAGCCATAACAGGATCCTGCCCCATCAAATAATAGAAGCTATTCATCAAAATAAACAAGGATATGACGGGCAGGATTTTATTCATATCGCCTTAATCCATTCAAATATAATATATTGCTCCCAGATTTCACGTCATCTTTCTAAATCTTCGTTTAACCTATTTGTTTTAAATCAGTTATATTATATACTATTATTATTTCACAACAAATGCCAATCTTAATTTTGGACTTAATAAATATCCAGTTAACAATAACACATAATTCCTAAACGTTATTACCTCATTATTTGTTATACTTACCATTTTTTATGATTTACCATATAATAAGGTAACATTGAATAAGTGAAACAATGATGCTGTGCTAAATATAACAGGAATATCAGGTTTATGAGGTTTTTCTTTACAATGATTATTGTCTTAATTATTATACCCGTCCATAGTCAGGTCATGGATGTAAAACTTTCGTGGGAGGTTAACGATGGCAGACTTGAATTTCCTGAAGCAGGGTATACTGAAAATCACAAAAGCCTGCCGCTATACAGAAAAATTATCCCATGGCCGCATGACCGTAAAGTTCCTGAAGTCAATATAAAGGTAAAGGATTATTCGAATATCGATGATCTCTATACAAACAACATTGCTCACTTTAATAACGCGACACTTAAAAATACACCCCACATTGAATATCAAATTGTATACGAGAAGAAGAGGCCCTTTCTCCAAATTACAGTAATACCATTATTCAATAATGAAAATACAGGAAAAACTTCAATCGTAAACGCTTTCAGCATAATAACTGAAGCTGTTTCTCCAATGACATCATTGAAAGCACTAGACAATGGAAATTTTATCAACCAATCGTTGCTCAATTCAGGAAACTGGTTTAAAATAGCTGTTAAAACAAGTGGTATCCATAAACTTACATACGAAAACCTGGAGGAAATAGGAGTGGAAAATCCTGCCATGGTAAAAATTTTCGGTGCAGGAGCAGTTCAATTACCTGAAGACTATGGGAAAGGTTTTTATGACGATCTGGCCGAAATACCTTTATATATAGAAAAAGGAAATGATCAGCTTTTCGGCCCGGGTGACTATGTCCTTTTTTATGCCACCGGTCCGGTACAATGGAAATATAACATTGAACAAGACTTTTATACCCAGCACATTCACGACTATTCCACCAATGGGTATTATTTCATAACCAGCGATCAGGGAGCAGCATCCAAACCGTTAAGTATTTCCAATGCCGAAGACGCTCCGGATAACATTGTTGACTCATACGATATCCTTGACTTTTTCGAAGAAGAAAATCTGAACCTCCTTAATTCCGGAAGAGAATGGTACAGTGAGCAATATAAACTGACCCTTTCAGGAGCATATCCATTTACACTTGAAGGACTTCAAACAAATGAGCCTTTAAATATAAAGGTTTCTTCTGCCATTCGTTCAAATGAAGTTTCTTCAATCGAAATTAAAGCCAACAACAGTCTATTGGGAGAGTTAACAGCAAACCCGGTGAACCTGAGTAATTACGCCTCTACCTTTGCTATTGCTGCTAACGGACAATTCTCCCATAATCCAACATCCAACATTATAACCGTCCAGGTCAAATACTTGCAACCAAATTCAAATTCAGAAGCCTGGCTTAATTATATTACAATTAATGGCAGGGCCCGGCTAAAGTTAACTGACGATCAACTTGCATTTCGTGACAGCAGATCAGTGAATTTTGGTTCAGTATCTGAATTTCGGGTAGATAATGTTTCCGACAATCATGTAATATGGGACATTACCGATCCGGAAAAACCCCGGGAAATACAGTTTAACACCGCTAATAACAATGCTGTTTTTAAAGTACAGACTGACAGTCTCAGAGAATTTGTGGCTTTTAATCCTGCTGGCAATTTCCCTGTGCCCGAAATTAATACATCTGGTCTTGGCAAAGTTCCAAACCAAAACTTACATGGTACCCCACCTCCCGAGATGCTCATCATCTATCCCGATGAACTATTTGATCCTGCAGAACGACTTGCCAACCATCGCATAGAAAACGATAATATGGACGTTCTAATGGTTTCTCAGGAAATGATTTATAATGAATTTTCCTCTGGAACACCCGATGTCTCGGCAATAAGGAATTATTTAAAAATGTACTACGATAATTCGCACCCTGAGGAGATGGTTGATTATCTTTTACTTTTCGGTGACGGTTCGTATGACAACCGTGATACCAGCAGTACAAATCCAAATCTCATAATGACTTACCAGTCTGAAAACTCACTTGTTCCAACAGCATCCTATGTGTCGGATGATTTTTTTGGACTGCTCGATACAGGTGAAAAATTATATGATGGTTTGCTGGATATTGGTATCGGCAGACTTCCTGTTTCAACCCTCGATGAGGCAGAGGCACTGGTGGATAAAATAATTGCCTATGACAAACCGGAAACACTGGGTGAATGGAGAAATTATATCTGTCTGATCGGTGATGATGAAGATGGTAATATTCACATGCGCCAGGCCAATAGCCTTGCGAATTATATTGAAGATGAATATCCCTCATATAACGTAAACAGGATATTCATGGATGCATATCAGCAGGAAACCACACCCACAGGAGACCGCTATCCTGATGTCACCAGAGCGATTAATGATCAGATGAACAGGGGTGCCCTCATTATTAATTATACCGGTCATGGCGGGGTAACGGGACTGGCTCATGAAAAAATTCTGGATGTAAACAACATCAAGAGCTGGAACAATGAAGGAAAATATCCGTTATTTATGACCGCAACGTGTGAATTTAGCAGATATGATGAGTATAATACCTCTACGAAATCTGAAATTACAACTGCCGGCGAAGAGGTCCTTCTGAACCAAAATGGGGGGAGTATTGCATTGTTTACGACTACCAGACTTGTATACTCAGGACCAAACCATGTGCTTAATGAAAAATTTTACGAGGTAGTATTTGATAAACAAGAGAATGGAGAAAGCTATCGGCTGGGTGATATTATTGCATACAGTAAAAACAATGCCGGGGCTGGAATTAACAAACGAAACTTTACACTGCTTGGCGATCCTTCGCTTGCACTCGCGTTCCCCCGAAACCAGATAGTTACAGACTCCATAAATAACGTGCATGTGGATAATAGTAATGATACCATCTCGGCACTCGAATATGTGACCCTTTCGGGACATGTTGCCGACAGGAAGGGGAATCTGATGGACGATTTTAATGGCATTGTGGTACCAGTTGTATTTGACAAAAAATCGAACCTTAAAACATTGAGTAATGATGGCAACAGGACAATGGAATTTCAATCACGAAATGCCATTATATACAAAGGAAATGTGTCTGCAGAAAACGGGAAATTCAACTTTGGATTTTATGTGCCAAAAGACATTTCGTACAATATTGGCACTGGAAAAATAAGTTATTATTCTTACAATGAAAGTACTGACGCACATGGTTCAATGACGGATATCCAAATTGGCGGACTGGGAGAATTTGCTTTACTGGATACCGCAGGACCTGATATTCGTCTGTTCATGAATGATACGCTTTTTAAAAACGGCGGGATTGTTAACAGTTCGCCAGAATTACTGGTTTATGTGGAAGACCAATATGGTATAAACACCACAGGCAATGGTATCGGGCATGATATCACTGCCACACTGAATGACGACCGGGTCAATGCCATCAATCTGAATGGTTATTACCTGGCCGACATCAATAGCTTTGCCAAAGGTCAGATTCGCTATCCATACAACAACCTTCCGGAGGGAAATCATTCCATTGAGGTAAAGGTGTGGGATATTTACAACAACTCTGCAATGGAATCAATCGATTTTGTGGTAGTCGAATCGACTGAAATGCTACTCGAGAAGATCTACACCTATCCCAACCCCTTCATTAACAAAACATGGTTTAATATTGAGCATAACCGACCTGATGAGGAATTGCAGGTAGACATCAGAATATATAACATGCAGGGAGACATGGTATATTATTTCAATGATTTGATTTATTCAGGTGGTTATCGGATTGACCCACCTTCATGGGAAGGAAAATCATCGTCCGGTGCAACGCTTAGCGGGGGATTATATGTCTATAAAGTAATTGTAAGAAGTGAAGAAGGAGAAAAAACAGCGGGTTCCGGAAAACTGATTATTAAAAGGTAAATATTTTACTGATTGTGATAATAAATTGACAGTTAAAGCGTAATATATTAGATGTACCTGAAATTATCTTGCACCTTAAATATATGTGCATCAATTCAAGGAAATGGATAATGAGCTAAAAAATAATCTACTATATTTGTGCTCCAAAATAATATTCTGCATAGATGATTATAAGTAATATAAAGAGGACCTGGTTGTTGTTGATTTGTATCAGCTTTATTAGTTCGCACACCGCATCAGGACAGCGTGGTATTGATTTGCGTCAGCTAAGGGGAGGAGACCTGAATGCAATAAATACAGCCGTACCGTTTATTACCATCACACCCGACTCCAGGGCTGGTGCCCTTGGTGATGCAGGAGTGGCTACACATCCTGATGTTTCGTCGCAGCACTGGAACATTGCCAAATATGCATTTATAGAGGAAGATGGTGGATTTGGCATATCATATACGCCATGGTTGCGTAACCTTATTGGCGATATCAACCTTGCTTATGTTTCAACCTATTACAAGCCAAGCCGGGAACAGGTAGTCAGTGGATCACTCAAGTATTTTTCACTCGGATCGATCACACTAACGACTGATCAGGGTGATCCTATAACTCAGATCAGCCCTTTTGAAATGGCAATCGATGCCGGCTATACAAGGTTATTCACCGATAACCTTTCCGGAGGGATTGCATTTCGTTACATCTATTCCAATCTAACAATGGGTTTCAGTGCAGGTGCTGCAGATGAATCAAAACCAGGTATGGCTGTGGCTGCAGACCTCGGATTTTATTATCACAAAGACTTGTATTTAAATGGAACAGATGGCGGATACGCCTGGGGTATAAGCCTTACAAATTTAGGGACACCCATCTCATATACTGGATTGGAAGAGCCCATGCCACTGCCATCAAATATGAGAGTTGGCGGAAGGTTTGATTATGACCTTGATGATTACAACAGCATGAGTTTCTCCCTCGAGTTTAATAAGCTCCTTGTGCCAACGGATCCGGTTGTAGATAATGCCAATCCCGATTCTGTGATTCGGGGAATGGACACGCCCCCCTCCATAGTACAGGGTATGATCCAGTCTTTTTATGATGCACCCGGTATCAGCTACGACGACGGCACCTATAGTTCGGTGCTGCGTGAAGAGCTTGCAGAGGTAATGGTAAGTCTTGGCGTGGAGTATTGGTATCAGAAACAGTTCGCCATCAGAGCAGGTTATTTCCACGAAACATCCATTAAGGGAAACCGAAAATATGCTACACTGGGTGTAGGTATGAAACTTAATGTTTTCTCGCTAGATTTTGCCTACCTGATTCCTACAAACGGACAACAAAGTCCGCTCGCAAATACATTGCGATTCACTCTTGGATTTGACTTCGAAAGTTTGAAGCTATAAACGCATCACATGGAAAACCGGGTTGGATTTGGATATGATGTTCACAGACTGATTGAAGACATTCCGTTCAGATTGGGCGGCGTAGATATCGACCATCATAAAGGCGCTATCGGTCATTCAGATGCAGACGTGCTGGTCCATGCCATTTGTGATGCCCTGCTCGGAGCTGCAGCTCTTGGTGATATCGGACAACATTTCCCAGACACAAGCGAAGACTTTAAAGGGGTTAACAGTCTCCTGCTGCTTGAAGAAACCATACGGCTGCTCACAAAAGAAGGCTATAATATCGGCAACATTGACTCAACCATTTGCCTTCAGTCACCGAAAATTAACCCTTACATCGACAATATGAGATCTGCCCTCAGCATGGCAATGGGAATTGATAAAAACAAGGTATCCATTAAGGCAACAACAGAAGAAAAATTAGGTTTCACAGGTCGTGAAGAAGGGATTTCTGCCCATGCCGTTGTTTTAATCTGGAAGTAGTTAGTACCAGAATGAATACGCCTGTTTTTTAACCGTGCTTGATAAAAACCGAACTTGTTTAATTAAGGCAGACAGCGCTTTATCTGACACCTTCTTATTAAAGACCGAAAAATACCTGGCTTATTTTTAAAGAGTAGTTATCTTTGTAGTCAGATTGTGTGGCCTAAAGAAAAGAAAAAAACCGTTGTATTGGGAGCCAGCCCTAATCCGGCACGGTATTCATTCAAAGCAGTGAAATCGTTACTGAGATGTGGTCATGAGGCAATTGCTGTGGGCTTCAGACCCGGAGTTATCTACGATACATTTATTCAGCGTGGAAAACCGGAGATTGAAGACGTGCATACCATTGCCATGTATATCGGCGAACAAAGACAGGATGAATTCCGCGATTATATCTTTTCTCTAAAACCAAAACGCGTGATATTTAATCCTGGAACGATAAACACTGGGTTTATGAAAGACCTGGAAGACCAAGATGTTGAAGTTGTAGAGGGGTGTACTTTGGTTATGCTTGATTCAGGAGAGTTTTAATGAACCCTCATCATTGAGTAAAGATTATAACGGAGCAATGACAAAAGGACATCATTAAATGGAATTAGAGCACTGACAGTTAATATGATGAGGTTGCGCATGGCGAGTTTATTTTTAGCGGTATTTGCGAGCTCATGAACACAAATAAAATTATCTTGTCGTGAATAACCTCCGCTAAAAAAAATATGGGGTGAGAAACTTTTAATCACAAATTGCTTTCACATGAGAAATATATATTCAATAGAGGATTTAAACGAAATAATTCTGAATGAAGCCATCGTTGTATTATATTTTTCAAACGAGGCTTGCAACGTATGTAAGATATTGAAGCCCAAGATTAATTCCCTTCTAGAAGAAAAATATAGCAACGTGACTATGGTCTACATAGACACCGAAAAAAGTCCTGCTATTGCAGGACAATTCAGGGTATTCACAATTCCCACTATCGATATCTACGTTGAAGGCAAGGAGCATGTGCGCTACAGTAGAAATGTTATTATGCATGAATTTGAAAGGGCCATTGAGAAGCCCTACAAGGCATTATTCCCCGAAGATACGACCAATTAACTGCTCATCAGTAAAATAAGGCAGGGTTACCCTAAGGTTTTTAGTATGTTCCATCTCCCTTTTTATAGCTGTAATTGCTTCTTCATTTCTGGCCCAGCTCCGCCTTGCAATACCATTATTTACATCCAAGTGAAGCATCTGACTGATTCTGACATCGGCTTCCTCTGAGCCATCGAGCACCATGCCAAATCCACCGTTAATCACCTCTCCCCAACCTACTCCACCACCATTATGGACAGACACCCAGGTAGCTCCTCTGAATGCATCACCAATTACATTATGAATTGCCATATCAGCAGTGAATGCAGAGCCGTCGTATATATTAGAAGTCTCCCGGTAAGGTGAATCTGTTCCTGACACATCGTGATGATCGCGTCCAAGTATTACTGGTCCGGATATTTTGCCTTCGCGAATTGCTCTGTTAAATGCCAGTGCAATTTTAATTCTACCCTCACTGTCTGCATAAAGGATTCTTGCCTGTGATCCAACAACCAGGTTATTTCTACCGGCTTCACGAATCCAGTGGATATTATCCTCTAGTTGATCTTTTATATCTGCTGATACACTTATGGCGATTTTCTCCAATACCTCTGCAGCAATCTGATCGGTTGTATTTAAATCTGATGGATCTGATGAACTACAAACCCATCTAAAGGGTCCGAATCCATAATCAAAGAATTTTGGTCCCATAATTGCCTGCACATATGATTTATATTTAAAGTCACCCGATGCGTTAAAAACATCAGCACCGGCCCTGCCCGACTCTAATAAAAAGGCATTGCCATAATCCCAAAAAAACATCCCCCGACCGGCTAATCTGTTAATTGCATCGACATGACGGCGTAACGATTTCTCAACCGCTTCTTTAAATTTACCCGGTTCTGCATGCATCAGCTCATTGGCCTCCTCAAAAGACATGCCTGCGGGATAATAACCTCCCGAAAAAGGGTTATGCAATGATGTCTGATCCGACCCAAGTTCCACCTGAACACCAAGTTTATCAAGCGCCTCCCATAAGTCCACAATATTTCCATGGTACGCAATGGATACGGCTTCACCGGATTTTTTCGCCTCAACCGCCCTGCCAATGGCTTGCTCTTTACTATCATATGCTTCATCAACCCAACCCTGACTTTTTCTTTTATCAAGCGCATAACGGTTAACCTCCGCCACCAGACAAACACCACCTGCAATCACTGTAGCTTTAGGCTGGGCTCCAGACATTCCACCTAAGCCCGATGTTACAAAGAGCTTTCCAGTAAGACCGCGTTCAGAACTAATGCCCAGCATTCTTCCGGCATTTAACACAGTAATGGTAGTACCATGGACAATCCCCTGAGGACCTATATACATAAATGAACCGGCAGTCATCTGTCCATATTGACTCACACCAAGGGTATTCATGCGTTCATAGTCATCCTGACCAGAATAATTTGGGATAACCATCCCATTGGTAATAACTGCTCTGGGCGCTTCCTTATGCGACGGGAAGAGTCCCATGGGATGACCAGAATACAACACCAGTGTCTGCTCATCAGTCATTGTTGCCAGGTATTGCATTGTAAGCCTGTACTGTGCCCAATTTTGAAATACTGCACCGTTTCCTCCATAAGTAATCAGTTCATCAGGGTGCTGAGCAATGGCCCGGTCAAGATTATTAGAAATCATTAACATAATGGCTGCTGCCTGTTTCGACTGATGCGGAAAATCATTGAGTCGCCGAGCTGAAATTGGATAATCTGGCATATAGCGATACATATAAATGCGTCCATAAAGTTCCACCTCTTCCTTGAATTCTTTCGCCAAAACTGCATGATGCTCA
>Ga0102940_1002112_pt1 | contig 12179 bp, 9 predicted proteins | sample SalPonR2_C_D1_MG_FD_78215 | JGI IMG/M metagenome (GOLD analysis project Ga0102940, IMG submission 78215) | Salt pond soil microbial communities from South San Francisco under conditions of wetland restoration - Salt Pond MetaG R2_C_D1_MG | ecosystem: Environmental > Aquatic > Marine > Intertidal...
CCACCACCGACAAGCAGTCCAAAGAAAAGATAGACCTGCTGCGCGCAGTCGGCGGAGAGGTGATCGTATGCCCGACGAATGTTGAAGCCGACGACCCCCGCTCTTACTACAGCGTAGCCCGCCGTCTGAGCGAAGAGATCCCCAACTCTTACTGGTGCAACCAATACGACAACCTGTCCAATCGCACCGCTCATTACGAATCTACCGGCCCCGAAATCTGGGAACAAACCGACGGCAAAATTACCCATCTTGTCGTGGGCGTAGGCACCGGCGGCACTATTTCCGGCACCGGCCGCTACCTGAAAGAGCAGAATAAAGACATTAAGGTCTGGGGTATAGACACCTATGGCTCCGTATTCAAAAAATACCACGAGACCGGCGAATTTGACGAAAAGGAAATTTACCCCTACATCACCGAAGGCATTGGCGAGGATATTATCCCCAAGAATGTAGACTTTGACGTGATCGACTACTTCGAAAAAGTGACCGACAAAGACGGCGCACTGATGACCCGCCGCCTGGCCCGTGAAGAAGGGCTGCTACTAGGCTATTCCGCCGGCTCCGCTGTGGCTGGGCTACTGCAGCTCAAAGACAAGCTCACCGCAGACGATGTCGTCGTCGTTGTCATCCACGACCACGGCAGCCGCTACGTCGGCAAAATCTACAATGACGATTGGATGCGCGAGCGGGGTTTTCTGGAGCGCGAACTAAGCGTCAAGGATATACTGAAAATGAAAAAGGGCGACAAGTTCATCGCCATGCACAGCCACCACACCGTGCAGGAAGCCTTCAAAATGATGAAAGCGCACGACATTTCCCAAATGCCTGTCATGAAAGATGACAAGGTCGTCGGCTCTATTACGGAGACCGCCGTACTCTCCTATCTATTGGAGAACCCGATGAACCACGCCGAGCGGAAAATAGACAGCATCATGGGCTCGCCTTTCCCGGTTGTGCCGGAAGACATGCCCTTCAGTCAGCTCAGCCAGTACATCAACCGGAACATCCCAGCTGTTATGGCTAAAGACCGGGCGGGCACGCTGCATATTTTGACACAGTATGATATTATACGGGCGATGTAAATCGGGCTTACGAGTCCTTGGGTAAAATATATTGAAGGGGGAGCCACACGAAGCACCCCTAAAATACCTCGCTCAGCACTATTCGTGCCCATTCGTGGCAAACCTCCCCGGAGATCTGGCCCGCTGCTACTTCGCGGCTTTTTTTTTGAATCGACGAGCAGTGGCTTGGGGTAGCCACGAATTACTCGAATGTACACGCTCCCCTAAATGCTCCGTACAACATTATTCGTGCTCATTCGTACCCGCAGAACCCTGATAAGTGTTACTTCGCCTGGGAGGGGCGACTTCCTGCAGCTTCTGCCTGACACTGAGAAATATCATCTTGGCCAACTGAGATAACTCAATAACTCCCCGCACAAAGCCCGCCATCTTTGGTTCAGTAGAAATAAAATACACTGCTAATGCAAAACGCCAAAGAGCTAGGCCAAGCGCTAGATCAATTGGGGATTAAGAACCCTGCCAACATCAAGTACAACCTCCTGCCAGAAGAACTCATTGAAGACACCCTGTGCAAAGACATGGGCGTGTTAGCCGACAACGGTGCCCTATGCGTCAACACCGGCAAATTTACGGGCCGTTCTCCCAAGGACCGATTTATTGTAAAGGACGAAGTAACGGAAAACCGCGTCGACTGGAACGCCATCAACAAGCCATTCAACGCCGACGACTACGACAAACTTCGCGCTAAACTCGTTGCCCATTTCGAAGGTAAAGACGCCTACGTACGAGATGTCCAAGCCTGTGCGGACCCAGAGTACCGGACCAATATCCGTGTGGTGACGGAATACCCTTGGAGCAATCAATTTGTATACAACATGTTCCTGCGCCCCAGCGAAACGGAACTGAAGGATTTCTCGCCCGAGTGGACGGTCCTCTGCGCCCCTACTTTTGAGGCTGACCCGGAGACGGACAATACCCGCCAACCTAACTTCTCGATTATCAACTTCGGCAAGAAAGAAGTGATCGTGGGCGGCAGCGGCTATACCGGAGAGATCAAGAAAGGCGTGTTCTCGGTGCTGAATTTCCAGCTGCCGGTTTTCCGGGAATTGCTGACGATGCACTGTTCTGCCAACGTAGGCCCTAAAGGTGATGCTGCTGTTTTCTTTGGCCTCAGCGGCACGGGCAAGACGACCCTTTCTGCCGATCCGGGCCGCTCCCTAATCGGAGACGACGAGCACGGCTGGGGCGAGAATGGCATCTTCAACTTCGAAGGTGGCTGCTACGCCAAAACGATCGACCTGACCCGCAAGAAAGAGCCGGAAATATTCGACGCGATCAAGCACCACGCGATTTTGGAGAACATCCAATTTTTCCCCAACACGCGCGAGGTGAACTACGAGGATGACTCTATCACGATGAATACCCGCGTTTCCTATCCGATTTATCACATCGAGAACCGCGTAGACCCTGCTATAGCTGGGCACCCCAAAAATATATTCTTCCTTACGGCTGATGCCTTTGGCGTACTGCCTCCAATTAGCAAGCTGACACCGGGCCAAGCCATGTACCACTTTATCTCTGGCTACACGGCCAAGGTGGCGGGTACAGAAGATGGCATTGACGAGCCAGAAGCTACATTCTCCGCTTGTTTCGGTGCGCCATTTATGCCCCTGCACCCTACAGAATATGCCAAAATGCTAGGCGAGCGCATGGAAGAATACGGCGTGAACGTTTGGCTGGTCAATACCGGGTGGACAGGCGGAGCCTATGGCACTGGCAGCCGGATCAGACTGCGCTACACCCGCCGCATGATTACAGCCGCCCTCAACGGAGAGTTCGACGACGTGCCCATGCAGCAGGAAAAAGTATTTGGCCTGTATGTGCCCGAGAGCTGCCCTGACGTACCCAACGATCTGCTGCACCCGCGCGACACTTGGGTAAACAAGGACAAGTACGACCAAAAAGCACATAAACTTGCGGTTAAATTCAACAAGAACTTTGAAAAGTTCGAGAATGGCGCCAGCGAGGAAATGATGGCAGCCGCCCCCAATGTGGGTGTAAATGTTTAGCAAAAATTGAGATTAGACAATAGTTACTGACAAGAAAAGCTGCGGGTGCCTTTACGGTTTCCCGTGGCTTTTTATTTTTACGAAACAAAAGCCAAAAAACGATGAAACGTATCCTCATTCCTACAGACTTCTCCGATGCCTCCCGCAATGCGTTCCAATACGCAATGGCGCTTTGCCGGCAGTTGCAGCCCGAATCCATTCTGCTTACCCATGTCTTCCTGCCCGAAACCACAGGCGAAGCTGACTTCATACCCCCGATTGCCGAAATCATGAAAAGCCGGGAGGAAATGCTCCAAAGCTTCCACGAGGAAATGAAAGAAGCACACGCCCCCTTCCCTTGCCCCATCACCACTGAAGTCAAGGTAGGCTTCCCCGCTGATGAGCTAGCCCGCGCATCGGAAGATTTTGACCTTATCGTCATGGGAAAAACCGGGCAAAGTAACCTGCTCGACCGCATTTTCGGTAGCGTATCCTCCAGCGTGTCCCAACGCGCTTACTGCCCCGTCTTGCTCGTCCCGGCGGATGCCAGCTTCAAGCCTTACAAGCATATCGTATACGCCAGCTACTACCAGCCCAGCGACCGGGATATGGTCGAACAACTGATGGCTTTCAACGCTAATTTCAATGCCCATCTCCACTTTGTGCACGTAAAAGAGGCCAACAGCGAAAGCATGGAAAAAGGTCAGGCACAAATCTTCGAAGAATTGTTCGAAGAAGGGGAACCAGCGTTCTCATTCGACATGGCAGAGATTGAAAGCGAATCCGTCGCCGAAGGGCTAAGCCAGTATGCGAAAGACAACAACGCGGATTTGGTCGTTATGGCCACACGGCATAGGGGGTTCTGGCAGAACATCGTCCACCGCAGTCAAACGAAACGGATGGCTCTGACCACCGACCTGCCACTTATCGTACTGCACCTTGAAGATGGTTGAACCACCTACTCTTCCGAAGGATGGCGGAATGACAGCTGACCGTATTCGCTGTTGATTTCGAGGAACATCTCATTAACGCTGTAGGATCGGGCATTTTGCAGTAACTCCCGCAGACGGGACTCCTGCGTCATCACCCCTTGGCACAGCTTCTTGGTCATACCCAAGTCAGAGACGCTCATGGTACCGTCTTTACGCAAATTGATATCGCCATTGAAGCGATTACAGCCCGTCGTGCCGTTGATGCGACTTGCACGGATCTCGATAGCCGGCACGTTCCCTTCTACCGGTTCGTAAGTTCGCCCTTGATATTCGTATTCGGTGAGCAGCCATTTTTTCTGCTCGATTTTCGGAAACGCCATTTCTCCCTTTGAGGCGTCGGCGGAAGGCGTTTTGGGCGTTGCATCTGCTTGCTCACCAGGCTGCTTAGAGGGCGTGCAAGACACAACGAACAGAAGCGTAAAGGAAAAAGAAATAATGAGTAAAGTCCGCATAGTCATATTTTTCGTTGGGTAGTCTCATCTTGTAACGCAGTATTTCAACGCAGGCCACTTCTTCGGGTTGACAATAAATCGCCCAAAGTACGTACACCGCGCTTTTCTAGCCGCCGCAGCATCTTCATCAGCAGGATCGCTGTGATGTAGGCATCGCCGGCAGCAGTATGCCGGTCACTCATTGGAATGTGGTAATCTTGGCACAACTGGTCCAAGCCAAAAGCTCCGCGTTTCGCCAGCTGCGGGTGATTGGCCAGCCTCCGGGCTAATACTGCGGTATCCACGCCTTTGTTTTTGAGCTTGACGCCGGGGTAGCGGTGCATCAATCTATTGATCATCGCCAAGTCAAACCCCAGGTGATGCGCCACGAGCACACCGCTGCCGCAAAAAGCCAGGAACTGCTGCAAGGCTCCTGTTTCCGATACTGTCCGTTGGTGCCCTTTCGGCAGAATACCGTGTACGCTGATGGCTTCGCCTTTAGGCTGAGGTTGATACGCTTGCTCCACGTAGAGCTCTAAATGATCACCGATGTCAATTTGCCAGTGCTGCACCTTTACCGCGCCGATGGATAGTAACTTGTCTTTTTTATGGTCCAGCCCGGTGGTCTCAGTGTCAAACACCACAAACAGCACGTCCGATATTGGCGTCTTTTTCTCGAAAGGTGATTCATCAAAACCATCGAGGTAAGCCCGCAGAAAGTCAGGCAAATCAGAAGGAGGGGAAGACAATAATGTGCGGAGCCAGTTCAACATGACCTATAGATTTAGCGGAAGTATGCCAATTGAAAACGCACGTTGAGCAGCGACTGTAGCGCTTTAATGGGCTGAAAGCTGTTGCGCAGATTGATACGCTCCATTTTCGTCATTTTGGAAGGGTCAAAATAGCGGCCCGAATTCTTCATCTTCAAGCCATGCAAGGCACGGTAGCGCATCAGTATCTCATAGGCATCCGAAGCTTGCTCGTACAACTCTTTGTTCTTGGGCTCCATCTCCGCCAGCTTGTCAAAACGGCGGAATGTGTTGTTGATACTGCTGAGCCTTGCATTGAGGATCAATACCCGGGCCGCGTCGGCTAGGGGCATCATCGCCCGGGCCTTTATGTCAAACTTGTCTTTGTGTTCGCCGCTGTTCTCCACGACAAAATTGCGGAAGAAGGTCAAAGGCGGCGGATTTTCCAGCGCGTTCTTGGCCAAGAAGGACATAAAAACCGACTGGCCATCTAGCTCTTCGAATATGTGTTTGGTCAGCGCCTCGGTAAGCTCGACTTTCCCGTACACGCCCCGGTAGTCAAAAAAGATGGTGCAGTACATGACGGCTTTAGGCTCCGGCTCTTTGATCCAGCGGGAAAACTGCAACTTCCACTGTTCCAGGGACAGACACCAATCGGGATTGCTTGCCATCATATCAGCCGGGCAGTATTCAAAACCAACCTGATTGAGCTTGTGCGTAACGCGGCCGGCTAATTCCAAATAGTAGGCCTTGGTCGCTTCGTATTCCTCTTCTGGCACATCCTCAAATACAAGCGCGTTGTCCTGATCCGTGCGCAGCAGTTGCTCTCCCCTGCCCTCGCTGCCCAGCGCCATCCAGCAAAATCCAGCCTGTGGGGCATCATACCCCTCATCGGCCATTTCTTGCTCGCTAAGCTCGATGGCGCGGTGGATGATCTCGTCGTTCAGCTCGGTCATGATCGCGGAAATAAAGGAAATCGCCACTTCCTGATAGATGTAGCCCTCCAGCAACACCTCAGCCCGCTCCCGGATACTCCGCAGGGCCTCTGCTTCGGTACAGCGTCGTATCTCGCGGATTAAAATAGCCGGGTTGTTGCCCTGCATAACCATCAAATCGTGTTCCGACAACACCCCGATGACTTTCGAATCCAAACTGCCGTCCTCCGTTACGCAAAGGTGATTAATGCGGTTGCGCACCATCTCAATCTGCACCTCTGCCATTTGCAAATTAGGCGGCACGGTAATCACCGGAGAAGACATAATGGAAAGTACCTTTTCAGTCAGCCCTACTTCCCCCGTAGCCACATACTTGCGTAAATCCTTATCGGTGACAATCCCTACTGGGTGGTCATCCTCATCCGTAACAATTACAGAACCGACTTCCCGTTGACTCATAATGTGAGCCGCTTGCTGTATGGTAGTATCCGGCCGGCAGGTTACCGGAGATTTGCTGCCGGTCAGCGACTGCACCTCGATCAGGGGCGAAGGCGCGTATTCTGGCCCCTGCTTGTCGTGAAAAAGCGATTGCTTGAAATCCTTATGGTACCGCTCCCCCACATCAGCGGCAAAGGTTGTAGCCAGGTACAGCGCAATTTGGGGGTTCTGCTCCAAAACTTCCCGGAAACCAGCTACTGGCACGGCGTAAAGCAAGCTTTCCTCTGCTGCTTTTGCGGTAAGCGCGTAGTCCTCCTCTGCGAGAAGCGGCCGTATGCCAAAAACGTCGCCTTCGTCGCACTGCTCCACAAGTACTTGCCCCTCTTCCCCTTCCCGATAAAGCTGTATAGCACCCTCCCGCACGGTAAATATGTACGCACCAGCAGCATCACCTTGATTGAAGACAAGCTCGCCCTCTCGAAAGTATTGTACCTTCACTTCGGCGGCGACCGCTGCCAGGGTATCGCGTGGCAGAAGGCTAAAAGGCGGATAGTCCTTCAAAAAATCAAAAATACGCCGGGGTATGGTGTTCTCCATGACATTCTCTTTGTTAAGTGCTATGAATATCTTCCTTTTTCAGCTGGCGGGCAAGAATTCACGCAATTACATGTATATATTTGTTTATGCAGCAGAATAGGCTTAATTTTAGCCCTTTAAGGGCAGTACGCTGCGAGTAACTAACATCGCTGAATGAAGACACATTTCAATCAAAGTTTCCTAGAAGATTCAACCGAAACCCTGAGGGCCATCGCCCACCCTATTCGTATTGCTATTATCGATTTGCTGTACACCAACGGGCAAATGACGGTTACCGATATATACCAAAACCTCAATATAGAGCAGGCTATTGCCTCCCACCATCTGCGCATCCTCAAGGGCAAAAACGTCGTCAACGCCGAGCGGGATGGGAAAAACTCGCTGTACTCCCTGACCAAAGAAGAATACTACGAAGTCATCAAAACCCTGAAAAAGGTGATTTGAGGCTTAAAGGGTTGTAAAGTTCTAAGGTTCTAAGGTTGAAAAGTTCTAAAGTTCTAAAGTTGCTGATCGGTCAGCTAACCCCGAAGGACTCCTTCCCCTTGGTCATCCGCCTTCAGGGTAAACCCTTCAACTCTCCAACCCTTCAACCTTCCCAACCTTTCAACCCTTCAACCTTGCTAACCCTTCAACCCTTCAACCCTTCAACCTTCCCAACCCTTCAACTCTCCAACCTTCCCAACCCTTCAACTCTCCAACCTTCCCAACCCAAAATAATTCCGCCCCACCCCCCACCTATGCTATTTCATTTGGAAAAAAATCAAAAAAATTGGATTCAAATTTGCATACATATATATATCTATATACTTTAGCCAAAGATTTGACCGGAATTGCTTAACCATCACCTTAAAAATCATGGTATGAAACGAATCACCTACTTTGGACTCATCGCGCTTTTCGCCTTCAGTTTTGTGCAGAGCACGAAGGCACAAGACCGAGCTGCCGAGCCCGACTACTCGTACAAGCCGCTCAAACTGAGTTTGAATGAAGACGGCAGCAAGTACGTCCGCTTCATCATTTGGCACCAACAGTGGATGCAGACCAACAACTTGGCTGTAGATGACGCATCCCTGCAAGTGACCCACTTGGCGCGGCGTTCCCGTTTTTTGGCGTATGCGCAGATTTCGCCCCGCTTTTTGATACTTACCCACTTCGGCTTGAACAACCTCACGCCGGGCAACCTCACCTCGCTGGGTAATAATGGGGACAGCCCGCAGTTGTTCCTGCACGATGCTTGGACGGAATTCCGGGTCTCTAACAACGACGCCTTATACATTGGCGGTGGCTTGCACTACTGGAAAGGGCTGACCCGCCTGGCCAATCAGAGTACGCTGAATTTCATGACACTTGACAATGCCCGCCCCTTTATCCACTGGCATTCGTTAGCGGTGACCGACCAATTTGCCCGTCACTTAGGCATATATGCCAAAGGTAAACTCGGTAAGTTTGATTATCGCGTGGCCGTGAACAACCCTGGGCAGAATGGCTTGCAGCAAGATTTTGGGCTAAAGAGCAGCGACCTCACTTACGATGGCTTTCTGAATGAGGACCAAGACGGTGAACCAACGGGCAACACTATCTATGAAGGTTACTTCCGCTATAACTTCTGGGATTCTGAATCTACGAAACTACCTTACATCGTGGGCAGCTACCTTGGAAAGAAAAAAGTCTTTGCCTTGGGCGGCGGCTTCTTTGCCCATCCCAATGGTATGTACAACAACGAGACGCTTGAACACGAAAACGTATCGCACCTTGCCGTGGATGCTTTTCTCGATATGCCACTGGCGGGTGACGACTGCCTCAACGCTTACGCTGCTTTCATGCGGTTCAACTACGGAGACGATTATGTAAGCCGTTGGGCGGGTACCGGGACTAATTTTTACGCACAAGTGGGCTACAAACTGCCGGGCTCTAAATTCATGCCTTATGTTGCCCTACAATCCGGCAACTACGAGGGGTACGACGAGAATACAGGCGCGTTGAATATCGGCGTGAACTACTTCCTCAACGGCCACAGTGCCAAGCTGACCCTGGAGTACCACTCGATTTCGAACGACCCCCGGGAGGGCGGCTTCACGAACGACGGAGACATTCAAGACGTACAGCAGATCCGTCTGCAAGCCCATATCTTCCTCTAGGATTTTTTTGGCAGCATGCAACAACGTATTTAGATAACTATATTCAATCATAAAACCTTTTAGCTATGTCCAAAGACAACAAAGCTCAAAAGTACTGGAGAGAAAACCTGATCTACCTAGCTGTTTTGCTGGCGATATGGTTCACGGTCTCTTACGTATTCGGCATTTTCTTGGTGGAACCCCTCAATGAGGTCCGTATCGGCGGTGCCAAACTCGGATTTTGGTTTGCCCAGCAAGGCTCCATCTATGTATTTGTACTTCTCATTTTCGCTTATGTCTACCTGATGAATAAGCTGGACAAAAAGTACGGATATATTGACTAACAGCTCTGCCTGAGAACAGGCTGAACTGCAAGCATTTTCACAACAGTAAAACCTTAACATCATGAGCGTTCAAACTTGGACCTTCATCATAGTGGGCCTGACCTTCGCCCTTTACATCGGCATCGCCATATGGGCACGGGCGGGTTCCACCTCAGAATTTTATGTAGCCGGTGGTGGCGTTCCGCCTATTGCCAATGGTATGGCTACCGCAGCGGACTGGATGTCTGCGGCATCGTTCATCTCCATGGCGGGGCTGATTTCCTTCATGGGCTACGACGGCGGGGTATTCCTGATGGGATGGACCGGCGGTTATGTACTCTTGGCCTTAACCTTAGCCCCTTATCTAAGGAAATTCGGGAAATTTACGGTCCCGGACTTTATTGGCGACCGTTATTATTCTAACGTAGCGCGTACAGTAGCCGTGGTCTGTGCTATTATAGTATCCTTTACCTACGTAGCCGGGCAGATGCGTGGTGTAGGCCTAGTGTTTTCCCGCTTCCTGGAAGTGGACATCAACACGGGTGTATATATCGGCATGGCTATCGTTTTCTTTTACGCGGTACTCGGTGGCATGAAAGGCATCACTTATACACAGGTAGCGCAGTACTGCGTACTGATTTTTGCCTTCATGGTACCCGCTATTTTCATCTCTATGACCATGACGGGTAACCCTATCCCGCAGATGGGCTTCATCGGCAGCATGACCGACGGGTCTAACATGGCTTTGCTCGACAAGCTGGATCAACTGCACCGGGAGCTGGGCTTTGCCGAGTACACAAGCGGCACTAAGAGCATGATCGACGTATTCGCGATCACCTTTGCCTTGATGGTCGGTACAGCGGGCTTACCCCACGTTATCGTCCGTTTCTTCACTGTACCTGATGTAAAGGGTGCACGAGTATCAGCGGGCTATGCCTTGGTATTCATTGCAATCCTGTATACAACAGCGCCGGCTATCGCCGCTTTCGCCCGTACGAACCTAATAGAAACGGTAAGCAACGAGCAGTACGCTGATATGCCGGAGTGGTTCAACAAGTGGGAGCAGACTGGCTTGATTGTATTTGAAGACAAAAATGACGATGGCCGTATTCAGTACGTGGCCGATGAGAAAACCAACGAATTGACGATCGACCGGGACATCATGGTACTCGCCAATCCGGAAATCGCCGATTTGCCCAACTGGGTGATCGCCTTGGTCGCTGCTGGTGGTTTAGCCGCCGCGCTGTCCACGGCAGCAGGCTTGCTGTTGGTGATTTCTACCTCTATCGCCCGCGACTTGATCAAAATGCAGATCAAACCCGATATTTCCGAGAAAGGGGAGCTACTGTCTGCTCGAATTGGCGCAGTATTCGCCGTAATGGTGGCCGGTTACTTCGGCATCAACCCACCGGGCTTCGTGGCGGCAGTGGTCGCCTTGGCTTTCGGCTTGGCAGCGGCCTCATTCTTCCCAGCTATTATCTTAGGTATCTTTGATAAGCGGATGAACCGCGAAGGTGCGATATCAGGCATGGTCGTTGGTATTACGCTTATGTTGTACTACATGATCAAGTACAAATTACAGGGCTTCGGCGGCGGAACGCCGGACGACTGGTGGTTTGGCATTTCACCGGAAGGCTTCGGTACAGTCGCAATGCTGGTGAACTTTGTCGTTTCCTTCACCGTATCCCGCGTTACGGCAGCACCACCGCAGGAGGTACAGGACATCGTAGAGGATATCCGCCTCCCGAGTGGAGCTGGAGAAGCGCACGCGCACTAGAAAATAGTTAGCAAGCATACGCTGCCCGGTGGGCGACAACCGCTCGCCGGGCTTTTTGGCTAATCAACCATAAAATTCCACCGTTATGAAATTCAAAATAGGCAGAAAAGCCTCCGACTTACTGATTTCCTTATACATCATTATCACGCTTGCCCTCCGGCTTTACCTGGAACCGCAGCTCAACGGGCACTATTTCATTTCCGTAGCTATTGGTGCTTTCGGCTTGCTGTTTTTGTGGGCTTTGGTCAAGAGTGGCTTGCTCAACCCTAGTTTTTTTGGCTTATGGCCGGGGGAGGAACAAGAGCGGGCGAATAGCTGAAAATTTATGGTTGAATTCTTTATGAATAGGGCTGCCGTACCCATATGCTGGTGCAGGCAGCCTTTTATTATTAGAGCCACTTGATCGTAAAGTCGATAATCCGCTGCTTCCACTTGGTGTAAGGCGGCATCAGTATTTCTAGGGAACCCGGTAAGTGCTGCTGGTAGACAGCTCGGGCGTTGGAAAAAGCCTCGAAACCATACCAGCCATGGCTTTTGCCAATACCGCTGTTATTGGAACCGCCAAATGGCAAATTAGGCTGCATAAAATGGATGTCATTGTTGTTGATACAGGTCCCGCCCGCCCGTGTATCTTGGATAATGCGGCGAATGTTGCGCTCGTTTTTGCTGTATATGTATAGCGCCAGCGGCTTCTCCTTAGCATTGACAAAATCTATGGCCTCTTGTATATTCCGAAAGGTGCGAATAGGC
>Ga0102940_1002113_pt1 | contig 12176 bp, 10 predicted proteins | sample SalPonR2_C_D1_MG_FD_78215 | JGI IMG/M metagenome (GOLD analysis project Ga0102940, IMG submission 78215) | Salt pond soil microbial communities from South San Francisco under conditions of wetland restoration - Salt Pond MetaG R2_C_D1_MG | ecosystem: Environmental > Aquatic > Marine > Intertidal...
GCATGGGCGTCTATCTCGGCCAGTCCACGAAGATCGTGGACCGGGAGACCGGCGACGTCTCCTACGGCGAGGTGCCGCCCTATTCCGTCGTCGTCTCAGGCACGATGCACGGCAACGGCGGCGTCAACCTCTACTGCGCGGTGATCGTGAAGCGGGTTGACGAGGGCACCCGCGCCAAGACGTCGATCAACGAGCTGCTGCGCGCCTGATGGCCGAGGACGCGCCCGAGGTCTGGACGCTGCTGGTCGAGGTCGGCCGCAAGGCCGACGACGGGCTGCCGGAGGGCGCGACCGGCGCGGCGCTGCTCTGCTACGCCGCCGGCCGGGACGAGGCCGAGGCGGTCCGCGAGACGGTGGCCCTGTTGAAGGCCGCCGATCTGGCGCCGCTCGAGGTGACGGGGCAGGGCGGACGGGCCGAACGCGAAGCGGCGGGCGAGACCATCGAGCCCGATCAGGCCGGGCTGATGGATCGCGCCTTGGCCGAGAACGCGGTGGTCGTGGCCTTGGTCGAGCCCTTCTTCGACTGATCCGCCCGCGGCCCGTCGGCCGCCGCCCCCGGCCGGAGCTCCCGCCCACCCACCCCGCCCCGGCCGGGGGCGGCGGCCTGTGGCGCGCTTCCCGTCCGAGCGGGGGCGGCGTTGCCTCGCCTCGCGCCTGCGTCCAGTCTCCCGTCGCCGCCAGAGGAGCTTCGAGATGACCGAGACCGCCGACCCCGTCGCCCTCGCCGCGGATCTCGTCCGCGCCGAAACCGTGACCCCGGACGACGGCGTCGGGATCGCCCTCCTCGAAACGCGCCTCGCCGCCGCCGGTTTCCGCTGCGTGCGCTGCGACCGGGGCGGGGTCGCCAACCTCTTCGCCCGCTTCGGCACGCGCGGCCCCGTCGTCGGCTTCAACGGGCACACCGACGTGGTGCCGACGGGCGATCCCGCAGCCTGGTCGCGCCCGCCCTTCTCGGGTGAGATCGCGGAGGGGCGCCTGCACGGCCGCGGGGCCTGCGACATGAAGACCGGCGTCGCAGCCTTCGTCGCCGCGGCGCTCGACTGGGCCGAGGGGCGCGACCCCGAAGCGCCGGGCTCCGTCGCCCTCCTGATCACCGGCGACGAGGAGGGGCCATCCGAACACGGCACCCTCGCCATCCTCGAGCGCATGGCGGAACTGGGCGAGGGCCTCGACGGCTGCGTCGTCGGCGAACCGACCTCGCGCGCGGCCTTCGGCGACATGGTGAAGATCGGCCGCCGCGGCTCCCTGACCGCCCGCATCACGGCGCGCGGACGCCAGGGCCACACCGCCTATCCCGACCGGGCGCTCAATCCGCTCCCCGCCCTGGCGCAGCTGTGCGCCCGCCTGGCCGCGGCCGAGCTCGACCGGGGCACGGAGCGCTTCCAGCCCTCGACGCTCGCGCTCGCCTCCATCGACACCGGCAATCCCGCTTCGAACGTGATCCCCGCGGAGGCGACGGCGGTCCTCAACATCCGTTTCAACGACCTTCACGACGGGGCCGCGCTCGGCCGGTGGCTGGAGGCGGAAGCGGCCGGCGTCGCCGAGCAGACCGGCGTCACGCTGTCCGTGGAGACCCGCGTCTCCGGCGAGGCGTTCCTGACGCCTCCCGGCCCGCTTTCCGACGCCCTCTCGGACGCCATCGAAGCCGAAACCGGCCTTCGACCGGAACTCTCCACCTCCGGCGGCACCTCCGACGCGCGTTTCGTCAAGGCGATCTGCCCGGTGGCGGAGTTCGGCCTTACGGGCCTGAGCATGCACCAGACGGACGAATCGGCCTCCGTCGAAGAGATCGAGGCGCTGACCCGCGTCTATCGCCGCGTGATCGACACCTTCACCGCCGCCTGAGCCTCTCGGACGCTTCGACGGCGGTCCCGAGCGCGATCGCGCCGAGGAGCGGCGGCGCCGCCCGGACGCCGAGGACGAGCGCGTCGGGAACGCGACCGCAGTCGGTCGCCTTGGTGGCGCTCCATCGGCAGGCGCCGCGCACGAGGATCGGAAAGGGGACGAAGACCACCGCCGCCGGCGCGACGGCGCCATGGATCAGCCACAGCGCGGCGCGGCTTCGGAACCGGGCGAGATCGCTCAGGGGCCTCGCAAAACGAAAAGGGACCGCCGGTCGATCGTCCGACGGTCCCGGGAGGTCTGCGCGCGGCGCGGCTCAGGCGGCGCGCGCCACCAGCATCTCGTCGACGCGCTCGGCGGCGGCGCTCTCCTCGATCTTCTGCACCGCGGCGAGTTCGCGGGTCAGCCGCTCGAGCGCCGCCTCGTAGAGCTGGCGCTCGGAGTAGCTCTGCTCCGGCTGATCCTCGGCGCGGTGCAGGTCGCGCACCACCTCGGCGATCGAGACGAGGTCGCCCGAATTGATCTTCTGCTCGTATTCCTGCGCGCGGCGCGACCACATGGCCTTCTTCACGCGGGCGCGACCCTTGAGGGTCCTGAGCGCGGCCTCCACGATGTCCGGCGACGAGAGCGAGCGCATGCCCACCGCGGAGGCCTTGGCCGTCGGGACGCGCAGGGTCATCTTGTCCTTCTCGAAGGAGATGACGAAGAGTTCCAGCTTCGTTCCGGCCACCTCCTGGTCCTCGATGTGCAGGATGCGGCCGACGCCGTGCGCCGGGTACACGACGTAGTCGTTGGGTCGGAACTCTGATTTCCTGGCGACTTTGTTCGTCATCGGCTGTCGTCGTCCTTCTTCTTCTCGCCGGAGGCGGCAAGGGGACGCGGGACCGAGACCGGAGGGCTCGGGGAGGACCGCCATGCGGACCCGAACCGGTCTCAGAGGTCTCGGGACTGGCGGGCGTTCGCCGGTCTCAGCGTCATCACGGGCGGCGCGCCCCTTGTCGTTCACGAGTGTAATATAGCATCAAGACTGCCCGATTCCCAGCCGCGTCGGCGGGAAAGCGACCTTGACGATCCGTTCCGGTCCTGCATCGGCCCGAAGCGGCCCGGTCGGTCTCCGTCGACGGACGCCACCGCGTCGCTCGCCCGGACCCGCTGCGGAGGCGTCAGTCGCCTTCGCCCGGGGCCTCGGAGAAGTACTTCTCGAGCTTGCCTTCCTCGCCGTCATACGTCTCGGCGTTCTCCATCGGATCGCGCTTCGTCGTGATGTTCGGCCAGGCGATGGACCATTTGCGGTTGAACTCGACCCACTGCTCCATCGCCGGTTCGGTGTCGGGCTTGATCGCCTCGGCCGGGCATTCGGGCTCGCAGACACCGCAGTCGATGCATTCGTCGGGATGGATGACGAGCATGTTCTCGCCTTCGTAGAAGCAGTCCACGGGGCAGACCTCGACGCAATCGGTGTATTTGCACCGGATGCAGTTGTCGATCACCACGTAGGTCATTCTGGAATCCTTGCCGCGTCGAGATTTGGCATCGTTCTAAGGAGGCGTTCCGGTCGGTTCAAGCCCGTCTCCGGCCTCTCGCGCGGGCGTGAGCGGGGAGCCCGTCGACGGGTCTCGAGGAGCGGCGCGCGAGGCGCTTCGCGCCCTCGGGCCCGGGCGGAGCGGCGGTCTCCGGCGGCCGCCGCGGGCTCGGGGTCCACGGGCTTGCCGCCTCAGCCGTCGCGCCCGCGCAGCCGGTCGAGGGCGCGCCGCTCCGCCTTCTCCGGCCGCCCTGCGCCGGGCTCGCGGCGCGGCGGCCCGCCGGCTTCCGGACCGGCCGCGCGGGGCGGGGCGGGCGGCGACAGATCGTCGTAGAGCGTGCGCGCCTCCGCCGCGGGCCCGCGCCGCTCGCCGAGCGCGAGGACCCGGACCACCCTCACCCGGTCGCCGAGCGCGAAGGTAAGCACGTCGCCCGGGCGCACCGCGGCGGCCGGCTTGGCCGCCCGCGCGCCGTTGACGCGCACGCCGGTCTCGGCGACGAGCCGCGCCGCGACGCCGCGGGACTTCGCGAAACGCGCCTGAAACAGCCACTTGTCGAGCCGAAGTCCGGGCCCGGGCGGCGCGGCGGGATCCCCGCCGCCTTCGGGGCCGGGCCCCGAAGACGTCACTTCTTGGACTTCAGCGCCATCAGCGCCGCGAACGGGTTGTCGGGATCGATCTCGTCGCGGCGGCCCCGGTCGGGTCCGGCCGAGAAGCGCCGCGGGCCCTCCTCGCGCGGGGGCTTGCCGCCCTTGCCCTTGCCCTTGGGGGGCGGTCCGCCCTTGCCCTTGCGGGGGCCGCGGCCTTCGCCCTTCGGCCCGGGCGCGGCGGCGCCCGGGGCTGCCGCGGCCTCCCCGCCGCCGGCGGCCGGACGGCCCTCGCGACGCGGCCCGCCGCGCGCCGGCCGGGCCCGCGGGGCCCACGCGAACCGGTAGTAGACGACCGTTTCGCCCGTGGCCGGCGCCTCCCTCGCGCCCTCGTCCGTCACGGCGGGCCCGCCAGTCGCCGTGTCGCCCGCCGCCGAGCTCACGTCCGCCGCGCCGGCGTCCGCCGTTTCCGCCGCGCCGGCGTCCGCCGTTTCCGCCGCGCCCGCGTCCGCCGTTTCCGCCTTGCCCGCGCCCGCCGCTTCCGCCGTGCCCGCCTCGATCCCGTGCGTCTCCGTGGCCCCGGCTTCGTCGGCGAGCGTCTCCGGCCCCGTGGCCGCCGTCTCGTCGGCAGCCGGCGCGGTCGAGGCGGCTGTCGCCTCGTCAGCCGTGACCGAAGCTTCCTCGTCCGCGGTCGGCGCGTCACCCGCTTCGGCCGCGGCCTCGCTCGCCGCCGCGGCCTCTTCCGCCGGCGCTTCCGCCGCGTCGCCCTTCGCCGCCGGTTCGGCGACAGGCTTCGGCCGCTCGCCCTTCTCGACCTGCCAGCCGAGTCCCTTCATCAGCTCCGCGAACTGCTCCAGCGTGCAGCCGGTGATCGAGAGCATGTCGGCGGTCGCCTCGAACCCGCCGCGCACGTCCTCGCTGCGGATCATGTCCGCCAGCCGCTCGAGCATGTCGATGCGGATCGCCCGCCCGCCGGCCAGCCGGTAGCCGGCCCGCGGATAGAAGCCGGAGGGCGCGCCCTGCACCGCCGGGATCGTCACCATGCCGGGCGGAGGCGGCGCCGGGAACTCGTCGAATCCCTCCGAAAGCGCCCACAGCGCCAGCCGCAGCCGCGCCGGCGCCGGCTTCAGCAGCGCCGGCATGAACACCGTGTGCTGGCCGAAGCGCACGCCGTGCTTTCGCAGCAGCGCCCGCCCCTCCTGATCCAGCGCCTTGACGTCCTTGGCCACTTCCGGGCGCGGGATCACGCCCATCGTCTCCACCAGGCGATAGGCGACGCCCCGCGCCAGCCCCGACATCGTCTCGTCGTCGCGCATCTTGATCAGCGGCTCGAACTGCGCCGCGATGCGCCGCGCGATCCAGTGGCCGAGGCGGCGCTCCACCTTCGCCCTGGCGTCCGGCCCCGCGATCTCGTCCACGAAGGCGACGACGCCCGGCGAGAGCGGATCGGGACCCTTCTCCAGCCGTCCGACCGCGATGTCGCCCCACATGAGGCCGCCCTGCTCGGTCATGTCGATGTCGGTGTCGGGCGCGTTGTAGAACCGGTCCGCGCGCCGCGCGAACTCCGCCTCCAACGCCTGCACCGAGGCGGCGCGCAGCGTGCGCGCCTCGTCGCCCGACGCAGACGGGTCGGGGGTGAAGCGGAACCCGTCGAGCCGGCCGAGGACATGCCCCTCCGCCGTCACCACGCCCGTCGCATCGACCTCGGCCACGAGCCTCTCCTTCTGTTTCAGCCGGCGCATCAGCACGCTGGTGCGCCGGTCGACGAATCTCTGGGTCAGACGCAGATGCAGCGCGTCCGACAGGCGGTCCTCGACGTCGCGGGCGGCTTCCCGCCAGGTCTCCGCCTCCTCGACCCAGTCGCGACGGTTGGCCACATAGGTCCAAGTCCGGATATACGCCAGCCGTTTCGACAACGCGTCGATGTCGCCTTCGCTCCGATCGACGCGGCGGATCTGCCCCGCGATCCAGTCCGAGGGTATACGGGCGGCGTCCGACATCAGGAAGCGGTAGATGCGCGCCGCGAGCCCCGCGTGCTCCGCGTCGGAGACCTTGCGGAAGTCCGGCGCCTGGCAGACCTCCCAGAGCCGGCGCACCGCCGGACCCCCGCGCGCCATCGCCCGCACCTCCGGATCCTCCGCCAGCGCGCGCAGCGTCGCGAGGTCGTCCGCCTCCCGCGCCCGCACCAGGCCGGGGCGGTCCGGCCCCGCCTCGAGGCTGGCGATCAGCGCCTCGACCGAGCCGAAGTCGAGCCGCGCGTTGCGCCAGGTCAGCCGGCGCACCGGGGCGAAACGGTGGGTCTCGATCGCGTCGACCACCTCGGGATCGAAGCCTCCCGCCTCGCCGGTGACGCCGAAGCTGCCGTCCTCGGTGTAGCGCCCGGCGCGCCCGGCGATCTGCGCCAGTTCGTTGGGCATGAGTTCGCGGAAGCGCCGTCCGTCGAACTTGCGCGTCCCCGCGAAGGCGACGTGCCGGACGTCGAGGTTCAGCCCCATCCCGATCGCGTCCGTGGCGACCAGATGATCGACGTCGCCGTTCTGATAGAGCGCCACCTGCGCGTTGCGGGTCCTGGGGCTCAGCGCGCCCAGCACCACCGCCACGCCCCCCTTCTGCCGGCGCATCAGCTCGGCGATGGCGTAGACGTTGTCGACGCTGAAGCCCACCACGGCCGAGCGCGGCGGCATTCGGCCGAGCTTGCGTCCCCCCGTCCACGACAGCCTGGAGAACCGCTCGCGCCGCACGAAACGCGCCTTCGGGATCAGCTCCGCGATCCGCCCGCGCATGGAATCGGAGCCGAGGAACAGCGTCTCCTGCAGGCCCCGCGCCCGCAGCAGCCGGTCGGTGAAGACGTGCCCGCGCTCGGGATCGGCGCAGAGCTGGATCTCGTCCACCCCCACGAAGTCGGCCCCGATCTCGAGCGGCATCGCCTCCACGGTGCAGATCCAGTACTGCGCCCGCGGCGGGGCGATCTTCTCCTCGCCCGTCACCAGCGCGGCGACCGAGGGACCGCGCAGCGCCACCACCTTGTCGTAGACCTCCCGCGCCAGCAGCCGCAGCGGCAGGCCGAAGACGCCGGTGCGCCGCGCCAGCATCCGCTCGATCGCGTAATGCGTCTTGCCGGTGTTGGTCGGGCCCAGCACCGCAGTGACGGTTCCGTCGCGCGGATGGCCGGCGGGCTCTCGGCGCGCGTCGGGCGGGTCGGTGAGGGCGAGGCTCATGGCGGGTCCGGAACGCGGAGGGGTCCGAGAGGCGGGCGGGGCGGCCGGTCGGCGGCCGCGGTGCGGGGTTCAGGCGTCGCGTCCCTCGACCTTCGGCGCGAGACGCTCGATCGCCTCCTCCACCCGTTCCATATGGGGATTGAGAGCGTGGGCCGCATGATAGGCGGCGAGCGCGTCCTTCTCCCGTCCGATCCGCTCGAGGATCACGCCGAGGCCCTGCAGCGCCCCGAAATGCCGCGGCTCCAGCGCCAGCGCGCGTTCCAGATCGCCGAGCGCGAGGCCGAGCTCGTCCATCGCGTAGAACGCCGTCGCCCGCGCGTGCCAGCCTTCGGCGAAGCCGGGACGGTGCTCGACCAGGGCGCCGAAATGCTGCACCGCCTTGCCGAGATCCTCGGCCTGCATCGCCTCGCGCCCGCGACGAAGCAGGAGATCCGCCGTGTCCGAGCCCGAGCGCGACCAGAGCTTGCGGATCTCGCGCTCCCATCGTTCGTGCCGGTCGTCGTCGCCCTCCGCGAGACGCTCGTGCAGCGCGTCGAGCCGGGCCTCGCGGTCCTCGGGCAGGGAGGGCGATTCGCCGTCCGAGAGATCGTCGGCCTCGCCCGGCGGTTCCGCGGCGGGCTGGGCGGGGGCCGCGGGGGGCCAAAAGCTTGCCGTCGCTGCGGCAACCAGAAGGGCCGCGAGCATCGGCGGGAGACGTCGGAATTGCATCGCCATGACGCTATGTAGCATAGCGTCGCCGACACGAATTGCGAGGGCGCGGCCGCCGCCGCGTCCGTCCCCGGACACGGACACGGAGATCCGAGCGATGAGCGAGACCCTGACCGCCGCCAAGGCCGCCCTCGAGCAGAAACTGGGCGACCAGAGCCTCGACGGCTCGGTCCGGTTCGAGATCGAGGGCCTCGGCTCGGTGCGCATCGAGGGCGACAGCGTCGAGATCTCCGACGCCGAGGCCGACTGCACCCTCACCGCCGACGAGGACACCTTCCGGGACATCATGTCGGGCGACCTGAACCCGACCGGCGCCTTCATGTCGGGCCGTCTCAAGGTCGACGGCGACATGTCGAAGGCGATGGCCCTGAACGCCGTCCTCTCCTGACCCGCGCCGGCCGACCCTTGGCGGGGCTCGGGCCTCGGGGGGGACCGACCCCCCGCTCGGCCCGGCTCGGCGCCGCGCGCCTCGCGGGCGCCCGGCGGCGGCGTCGCGCCGGCCCCCGGCGGTCGGCGGCCGGGCGCGACGCGTCATGAGCGCCGCGTCCTGGGTCGCCGAGATCGCCGGGCCGGCCCCGGCCCGCGTCTCGTGGCTGGCGGCGGCGGACGGCGTCCGGCTCCGCGTCGCGCTCTGGCGACCCGAGGGCGCCCCCCGGGGGGTCCTCCATCTTCTGCCGGGGCGCACCGAATACCTCGAGAAATACGCCCCGCTCGCGCGGCGCCTCGCCGAGGCCGGCCTCGCCGTCGCCGGCCTCGACTGGCGCGGACAAGGGCTCTCGGACCGCGATCCGCGGGTCGGACGACTCGGCCATGTCGAGAGCTTCGCCGACTACGCCCGCGACCTCGACGCGCTGCTCGGCTGGCCGGAGGCGACGGCGCTGCCCGGACCTCGCCTGGCGCTGGCGCATTCGATGGGCGGCTGCATCGCGCTGCGCGGCCTCGTCTCGGGCGCCTTCGCGCCCGACGCGGTGCTGTTCTCGGCGCCGATGTGGGGGCTCGCGCAGCCGGCCCCGGTCCTCGCGCTCGCCGGACTGCTGGCGCGCACGGCCCGCGCGCTCGGCCTCGGCCGGCTCGCCGCGCCGGGGCAGGGGGGCGCCGCGCCCTACGTCCTCTCGACCGCGCCGGAGCGCAACGTCCTCGTCGCCGATCCGCGGGCCTTCGACCGGCTCCGGCAGGAGGTCTCCGCCCGCCCCGACCTCGCGGTGCACGCGCCGACCCTCGCCTGGCTCGCCGCCGCGCTGGAGGAGACCGCGTCGCTCCGCCGCGCGCCCGCCCTCGGCGTTCCCGCGACGATCCTGCTCGGCGACGACGAGGCGGTGGTCTCGGCCGCCGCGATCCGCGCCCGCGCCGCCTCGGACCCGGCGCTCGAGGTCGCGGACATCCCCGGCGCCCGGCACGAGCCGCTGATGGAGCCGCCCGACGGCGTTCCCGGCGCCGCCGTCGCCGCCGCGCTCGATCGCTTCCTCGTCCGGCACGCGCCCGTCTGAGGCGCGGAGCCGCCCGCCGTCCCGGCCGCGCGGCCTCTTTCCCCCGCGGCCGAATCCGGTGAAAAGGAGCCGGGGGCCCGCCGTCGGCGGCGTCGGCCTCCTCTCGCGAAACTCTGACGGAGCGCGGCATGGCGACCTGGACCCGGAGCACGACGGCCCTTCTCGCGGCGCTCGCGATCCTCCTCGGCGCCGCCGCTGCGCCGCCGGCCGCCGCGCAGGACGCGCCGGTGGTCGCCAACGTCCAGCGCATCCTCATCGAGGGCGCACGCCGGCTCGACGAGGCGACGATCCGCGCCTACCTCGTCGTGCGCGAGGGCGAGCCCGCGACCGCCGACGAGATCAACCGGAGCCTGCGCCGCCTGCTCGACACCGGCCTCTTCGACGACGTCACCCTCGCCCCGCTCGCGGACGGCATCCTGGTGCGGGTGCGCGAAGCGCCGTTCATCAACCGCGTCGCCTTCGAGGGCAACGAGGCGCTCGACGACGAGGTGCTGCGCGGCTCGGTGCAGTCGATCTCGCGCGCCGCCTTCTCGCGCACGGCGGCCGAACGCGACGCCGCCACGCTGCTCGACATCTACCGCCGCTCCGGACGCTACGGCGCGACGGTCGAGCCCGTGGTGATCGACCGCGGCGAGGGCCGCGTCGATCTCGTGTTCGAGATCGACGAGGGCCCGGTCACCGGCATCCGCTCCATCGACTTCATCGGCAACGTGGCGTTCTCCGACCGGCGCCTGCGCCGGGCCATCGAGACGCGAGAGAGCGGCGTCCTCTCCGCCATCTTCGGCTCCGGCACCTACGACCCCGACCGCCTCGAGTTCGACCGCGAGCTGCTGCGCCGGTTCTATCTCGACCGCGGCTACGCCGACTTCGAGGTGCTCTCGGCCACGGCCGAGCTGACCGCGGACCGCGAGGACTTCGTCGTCGCCTTCACCATGGAGGAGGGCGACCTCTACACCTTCGGGCCGATCGACATCCAGAGCGGCCTGCCGGACCTCGACCTCGAGGCGCTGCGCGAAGCCTTCCAGATGCAGGAAGGGCAGACCTACTCGGCCTCCGACGTGGACGCGACCATCGAGGAGCTGATCTTCCTCGTCGGCCAGCAGGGCTACGCCTTCGTCGACATCCGCCCCCGCGCCGTCCGCGACGACGAGGCCGACACCGTCGGCGTCGTCTTCGAGATCGCCGAGGGCCCGCGCGTCTACATCGAGCGCATCGAGATCGAGGGCAACACCCGCACCGTCGACCGCGTGCTGCGCCGCCAGTTCCGCGTGGCCGAGGGCGACGCCTTCAACGCGCGGGAGATCCAGGCCGCCCGCGGGCGCCTGCGCGCCCTCGGCTTCTTCGACCGCGTCGACGTCGCGACCGAGCGCGGCAGCGCCGACGACCGCGCCGTGGTCAACGTCGAGGTGCAGGAGCGGCTGACCGGCGCGCTGCAGGTCGGCGTCGGCTTCTCCTCGGCCGACGGCCCGGTCGGCGACGTCACCATCTCGGAGCGCAACTTCCTCGGCCGCGGCCAGTTCCTCTCGGCCCGCGTCAACGTCACCGGCGACCAGCAGGCCTTCCAGTTCCAGTTCGAGGAGCCCGCCCTTCTCGACCGCGACCTCGCCGCCGGCTTCTCGATCGGCTACGTCCGGCTCGACCGGTCCGACGAGAGCTCCTTCGAGGAGACCAACGCCGGCTTCCGCCCCTATGTCGGCTTCCCCATCGCGCCCGATCAGCGGCTCGAGCTGCGCTATCGGCTTTCCGCGGACGAGATCCGCGACGTCACCCGCGACGCCTCGCCCGCCATACGCGACGACGAGGGCACCGCCGTCACCTCGGGGCCCGGCCTGACCTGGTCCTGGGACCGGCGCAACGACCCGATCGAGCCGACCACCGGTTTCCTGGTCGAGCTGGAGCAGGACTTCGCCGGCGTCGGCGGCGACACCGCCTACACGCGCAGCGTCGGCCGGGTGAAGGGCTGGCAGGGTCTGCTCGAGGACGCCGTGATCGCCTCGCTGGAGTTCGAGGCCGGCGCCGTGTTCGGCCTCGGCGACGACCTGCGCGTGACGGACCGCTTCTTCCTCGGCGGCGACGAGTTCCGCGGCTTCGCCCGCGACGGCATCGGCCCGCGCGACGATTCCACCATCACCGTCCCGCAGGTGGACGAGGACGGGGACGTCGATCCGACGTTGCCCCGGGTGAGCGTGGTGCGCGACGACGCGCTCGGCGGAAACTACTACGCCGTCGCCCGCGCCGACGTCAGCTTCCCGCTCGGACTGCCGGAGGAGCTCGGCGTCTACGGCGGCCTCTTCGCCGACGTCGGCACGCTATGGGGCCTCGACGAAACCACCTACCAGGACTTCCCTAGTCGCGCGAACCCCACCGTGACCGTGGACGATTCGGCCAAGCTGCGCGCCTCGATCGGCGCCTCGCTCTTCATCGACAGCCCCTTCGGCCCGCTGCGCTTCAACTTCGCCTATCCGGTGGAGGCCGAGGAGAGCGACGATCGGGAGTTCTTCCGCTTCACCGTGGGCACGCGGTTCTGAGCGTGCGCGCCATCGCGTTCGCCGTCGCGGCGCTCGCCGCGCTCGGCCCCGGCGCCGTCGCGGCGCAGCAGGGCGGCGCGGCGGCCCCCGGCGACGGGGCGGGCCCCGCGACGCCCGGCCCGGCTTCCGCGCCGGGGCTGATCGTCGTCAACAGCGCCGCGGTGGTCGAGGCCTCCGAAGCCGCGCGCGCCCTCGCCGGGACCGAGCGCGAGATCCGCGAGCGCGTCTCGGCCCTCAACGAGCGCGTCAAGGCCGAGCTCGAGGCCGAGGAGCGCGAGCTCGTGCGC
>Ga0102940_1002116_pt1 | contig 12171 bp, 14 predicted proteins | sample SalPonR2_C_D1_MG_FD_78215 | JGI IMG/M metagenome (GOLD analysis project Ga0102940, IMG submission 78215) | Salt pond soil microbial communities from South San Francisco under conditions of wetland restoration - Salt Pond MetaG R2_C_D1_MG | ecosystem: Environmental > Aquatic > Marine > Intertidal...
GGCGACGGCTCGCTCGCCTCAATCGCGCTGTTCGCGATCATCTTCTTTTGGACGCCGCCGCATTTCTGGGCGCTGGCGCTGTTCCGGGCCGGCGACTACGGCAAGGCGGGCGTGCCGATGCTGCCCAACGCCGCCGGCGAGGCCGAGACCCGCCGGCAGATCTGGATCTACGCGCTGCTGCTCGCGCCGGTGGCGATCCTGCCGGCCTTCACCGAGGTCGGCGGCCCGTTGTATCTCGCGACGGCGCTCTGGCTGAACGGGCGGTTCCTGCGGGGCTGCCTCGCCGTCCGGCGGCGGGGCGCCGCGGCCGCGGCCGGCGACGGGTTCAAGGTGGAGAAGCGGGTCTTCGGCGTCTCCATCACCTATCTGTTCGGGCATTTCGCGGCGCTCGGCCTCGAGGCGCTGCTGCGGCTGGTCCTCGGAGACTACGCCGCGCCCATGGTCCTGCTCTGACACGGAGGATCCGACATGATCCCCAAGACCGAACACGAGCTGCACAAGCGCCGCAAGGGGCGCAACCTCGCCCTCGGCGGCGCGCTGGCCTTCTTCGTGCTGCTGCTCTTCTTCGTCACCATGGCCAAGCTCGGCGACGGCCAGATGATCATGAAGGGCTACTGAGATGGGTCTGCGCGATCTCTCCGGACCGGCGCGCACGGCGGCCCTCGCCGGCGGGCTGGTCGCCTCGATGGGGGCGCTGAGCTTCGCGGCGGTGCCGCTCTACGACTGGTTCTGCCGGGTCACGGGTTATGGCGGCGAGACCAACGTCGCCTCCGGCGAGGGCGCGGTCGAGGTGCTCGACAAGACCATCAAGGTGCGCTTCGACGCGAACGTGGAGCGCGACTTCCCGTGGGCCTTCAAGCCCGAGACGCGCGAGATGGAGCTGAAGATCGGCGAGACCGGTCTCGCCTTCTATCGCGCCCACAACCCGACCGACCGCCCGATCGCGGGCACGGCCAGCTACAACGTCGCCCCGTTCAGCGCGGGCTACTACTTCTCCAAGATCGCCTGCTTCTGCTTCGAGCTTCAGGTGCTGCAGCCGGGCGAGACGGTGATGATGCCGGTGACCTTCTACGTCGATCCGGAGATCGTGGACGACATCGAGGCCAAGTACGTCCACACCATCACGCTCAGCTACACCTTCCACGAGACCGAGCTGCCGGAGGAGGACGTCGTCGACGCCGCCGCCGCCGTGCCGCAAGACCGCTCCGTCAACTGACGACCGCCCGGGAGGAGCCGCCCATGGCCCACGAGAAGAACCACGACTACCACGTCCTGCCGCCGAGCCCCTGGCCGCTGCTGGGCGCGATCGGCGCCTTCGTGATGCTGTTCGGGGCCGTGCAGTGGATGCACGACAGCGGTCCCTGGGTGTTCCTGATGGGCCTCGTGGGCGTCCTCTACGTCATGTACGCGTGGTGGTCCGACGTGATCGCCGAGAGCCATGCCGGAGACCACACGCCGGTGGTGCAGCTTGGCCTGCGCTACGGGATGATCCTGTTCATCGTCTCGGAGGTGATGTTCTTTTCGGCATGGTTCTGGAGCTTCTTCAAGCACGCCCTCTATCCGATGGGCGAGATCCAGGGCACCGAGGTCGCGGCCGCCTCCTGGCCGCCGGCGGGGATCGAGACGTTCGATCCGTGGCATCTGCCGCTGATCAACACCCTGATCCTGCTGGCCTCGGGCTGCCTCGCGACCTGGGCGCACCATGCGATCGCGCATGAGAACGACAACCGGACGATGGCGCGGGCGCTGGTCGGCGCGGTGGCGCTCGGCGTGCTGTTCACCATCACGCAGGCCTACGAGTACGGGCACGCGGCGTTCGGGTTCTCGGGCAACATCTACGGCGCCAACTTCTACATGGCGACGGGCTTCCACGGGCTGCACGTCGTCATCGGGACCGCGTTCCTCGCGGTGTGCATGGTCCGCGCCTTCCGTGAGGAGTTCACGGCGGACAAGCACATCGGCTTCGAGGCGGCGGCCTGGTACTGGCACTTCGTCGACGTGGTGTGGCTGTTCCTCTTCGCGGCCATCTACATCTGGGGCAGCTGACCCCGCCACGGCGGAACGGGACGGGGAGGGGGCGGTCCCGGCCGCCCCCTTCGCTTTCGGGGAGAGGTCGAGGCATGACGCGGCGGATCTGGCAGGCGCTGATCTTCGGGCTGGTCGGCACGGCGATCCTGCTGTCGCTCGGCGTCTGGCAGGTGCAGCGGCTGGCCTGGAAGCAGGGGCTGATCGCGGAGCTGGAGGCGAAGCTCGCCGAACCGCCCGGGCCGCTGCCGGAGACGCCGAGCGAGATGGCGCACGAGTATTCGCGCGTCCGCGTCGAGGGGCGCTTCGGCCCCGAGGAACTGCACGTCATCACGTCGACGCGGCGCTGGGGCCCCGGCTTCCGGGTGATCGCGCCGTTCGTCACGGCCGAGGGTCGGCGCGTGCTGGTGGATCGCGGCTACGTCCCCGACGAGGCCAAGGACGCGCCGCGGGCGCCGGGCGAGGCGACGGTGACGGGCGCGCTGCTCTGGCCCGACGAGACCGGCTTCGACACGCCCGAGCCCGACCGCGAGGCGAACATCTGGTTCGCCCGCGACGCGGCGGCGATGGCCGAGGCGCTGGGGACGGCGCCGGTGATGATCGTCGCCGAAGGCGATGCGGGGGACGGCGCGTTTCCCGTGGCGCGGCCTGTGACGGTGAACCTGCGCAACGATCACCTGCAATACGCGGTGACCTGGTTCGGCCTCGCCGCGATCTGGATCGTGATGACCGGGGTGGTTCTGCTCCGCCTTCGGCGTCGCGGATCGCTCTGACCCGCCGCTCGCGCCTTCGGGAACCGGCGTGACTTTCCATGCGCGGCGCTTCGTCGCACCACTGGGGCGTGGCGCTTCGCCGACCTCGGCGTGGCGCCTGCAGCCGGGACCGAACCCGGGATGGGAGGGAACGATGAGAACGCCGATCATCGCCGCCGCGCTTGCGCTCGTGGCCGGCGCCGCCTCGGCCGCGTGCGAGGCCGACAAGCCGGGCGCGGAACTGAGCCACGCCGAGGCCGCCGAGGTCTATGCCTGTCTCGCCGAGGAGATGGCCGCCGGCTATCGCAGCGGGCCGAAGCGCTGGATCCCCGAGGCCTATGTCGAGGACTACCGTGACTGGCAGGCCGCCTCGACCGCGCCGGCGGCGCCGGGATTTCACGGCGGGCGCTTCCTGATGACATGGGTGAACCCGGTCGGCTACGACGACTACGTCGAGTTCCGTGCGGAGGGCGCGGAGATGCCGGCCGGCACGGTGATCGCCAAGGAGAGCTTCTCGGTGCGCGAGGACGGGACCGCGACGGTCGGCCCGCTGTTCATCATGGAGAAGGCCGCCGAGGGCGCCTCGCCCGAGAGCGGCGACTGGCACTACATGATGGTGGCCGCCTCCGGTGCGCCGCAGGCGGTGGACGTGATGACGGCGTGTCACGAGTGTCACGCTCTGTTCGGGGACTCCGACTACCTCGGCTACCCGGTCGAAGAGGTGCGGGTCGCGCGCTGAGACGATTTTCGGCATCATGGCGGGGCGACCCCGGAAGAGGACCGCGTCCCGCCATGACCGAGAGCGACACGACGACCAAGTCGAAGACCGAGACCCGCGTCCAGCGCCCGAAGCTCTGGAAGGTGATTCTGCTCAACGACGACTACACGCCGCGCGAGTTCGTCGTCGCGGTGCTCCGGGCCGTGTTCGGCATGGGCCCGGAAAGGGCGCACGGCGTCATGCACACGGCGCACCGCCGCGGCGCCTGCGTCGTGGCCGTCTACACCAAGGAGGTGGCCGAGACGAAATGCGCCGAGGCCAACGACGCCGGCGCCTCGGCCGGCTATCCGCTGCGCTTCACGACGGAGCGGGAGGACTAGCCCTCTTCGAGAGCGCCACGAGCCGCGGGCGGAGCTCTTCGGCCGAGGCGAGCGGGCGGTCGAACCAGAGGCGCGTCACCTCGTCGCCGCGGATCAGGTCCATCCCCTCGGGATCGAGCGAGGCGAGGCGCCAGCCCGCTTCGGTGCGGTGCAGGAAGGCGGCGGCGTAGCGGTCGAGCGAATCGCGATGGTCCTCGTTCATGTGCGCGACCGCGTCCGGCTCAAGCGCCAGAAGATCCGCGGGCGCCTCGGTCGCGAGGTCCGCCGGGCTCGGCGCGTAGGCCTTGCCGTAGCCGCCGTTGAGCGAGATCCGGCCCGGCGTCAGGCGCCAGAAGGCGAAGTCCGCGAAATCGACGTAGAGCGCCGCCTTGGGATGGCGGGCGAGGAAGCGGGCGCGCACCCGGTCCCGCTCCGGCCCGTCCGGCAGGCGCGCGGCCTCGCCGGTCAGCGTGACGCGGGGATGGGCGACGGGGTCGCCGCGCCCCGGCTCGCCCAGCAGGAGCGAGGCGCGGGGATCGGCCTCGAGCGCGCCGAAATGCGGCGAGAGCTGGGAGATCAGGATCACCGGGCGCCCGTCCATGTCCGGGGCGACGTTGACGCGGCTGGCCGAGGGCGCGCCGTCCTCGATCACCGCGAGGGCGCCGTGCCGGGCGGTGCGGATCAGGGTCTTGCCGAGGCGCCGGGCCTCGTCGTCGACCGGGCGCAGGACGTCCTTGGCTTCGGGCATCGTCGGGCTCCTTCTCGTCGCGTCGCGAGGGAGCATGGCGCGGGCGACACGCCGCGCAAGGCCTCCGTCGAAAAGGGGGTTGGCGTTTCTTGGAATCTTTCTAAATTGTGTCGCGGAGGGAGCCCGCGCGGCTCCGCCGATCCGCGACCGCGGCGCCTCCGCCGCGGGCCGCCCGAACCGACAAGGGAGAGCCGACATGGCCGAGATCGCCGCCGACCTGACCCCCGACGCCCAGTCCGAGATCGTGGAGGCCCTGACGCAGGCCGTCGCGGAGATCTCGGTCGAGACGATGAAGGCGCAGAACTTCCACTGGAACGTGACCGGCATGGCGTTCGGCCCGCTGCACGAGCTGTTCCAGGAGATCTACGAGGATCATTTCGAGGCGCAGGACGAGCTGGCCGAGCGCGTGAAGGCGCTGGGCGCCCATGCCGAAGGTCGCCTTTCTTCCTTCCTCGAGCGTTCGAAGATCGAGGAGAGCGACGGTCACCTGCCGGCCGAGAAGATGGTCGCCGCCCTCGCCGAGGATCAGAAGACGATCGCGGGCACGCTTCTGTCGCTCGCGGACCTCTCGGAGAAGCACGGCGACATGATCACCAACGACATGGCGATCGGCCGGGCGCAGAAGCACGAGAAGTTCGCCTGGATGCTGCGCTCGCACCTCGGCTGACGCCGGAGCGGGCCGCCGCTCAGGCGGCCTCGCGGGACGGGTGAGGCGCGCCCTCGGGAGGGGCGTCGAACGGCGGTTCGACGCCCTTTTTCGCGCATCTGCGCCGATAGGCGATCTCCCAGCCCTTGAAGCGTCCGCCGAGCCAGGCCTGCTGCGCGCGCAGGAAGGCGATGAAGGCCCGGCGCTCGGAGCCCTTGGAGAGGCGCTTCGACGCCTTCTTCTGGCCCTTGGTCATGGAGCAGGCGATGCAGTGGCCGCCGCCGAGGCGGTGCTTGCAGACGCCGATGCAGGGCTTCGGGGGCTTCGCCATGGGCGCTCTCCGGGAGTCGGGGGGTCTTCGCCCCCCGTGTCTGCCCGCGATGGGGGCGGACCGCAATTCCGAGTTGCGCGCTCGGAGTTCACGAGGCCGTGCGGCGCGCCGGTCAGGCGATCAGCGCCTTGCGCAGCATGCAGTGCACACCCTTGGCGCCGTTCACCGTCTGCGTGACGCGCAGGTCGGCGGCGATGGAGCAGAGGGTGTAGGCCTGTTCCCGCGTCAGGCCGGCCTTCTCCACGATCAGGGCGATCATGCGACGGAGCGCGGTCTCCGCGCAGCGGTCGAGGTCGGGGTCGATGCCGAGGGTGATCCAGTGCTCCGGCGTCTCGGCGAGGGGTCCCGTCAGGGTGCGGCCCTTGTGCAGGCGGATCTCGAAGACGCCGGCGAGCGCGGTTTCGATCGCGGTGACGTTGACCTCGCCGTCGCCCTGCGCGCCGTGGCCGTCGCCGACGGAGAGATTGGCGCCCGGAACGAACACCGGCAGATGCAGGGTCGAGCCGACGACGAGTTCCTTGAGGTCGAGATTGCCGCCGAAGGCGCGGGGGACGAGCGAGGTGAGGCGCCCCCAGTTCGGCGGCGGGGCGACGCCGACGACGCCGAAGAAGGGCGCGAGCGGGACCTCGAGCCCCCAGGGCAGGCGGCCGACGCCGCGCTCGGCGTCGAGAGCGATGTGACTCAGATGCGGCTCGGGGAAGTCGTCGGGCAGCGTGCCGGCGAGGGGGCGGATGAAGTTGAAGCCCCAGTCCTGGCGGAGGCGGATCTCCTTGAAGCGGATCTCGAGGCTGTCGCCGGGCTCGGCGCCCTTCACCGCGACGGGGCCGGTGAGGATGTGGCCGGGCAGGTGGCGCTCGGCCTTTTCGTGGATCTCCGCCAGTTCCGGCGGGACGTGAAAGCCGGTGTCGGGGCCGGGGACGACGTCAGGCGCTCCGGTGACGGTGTCGATCTCGATCTCGTCGCCGCTCTCGATCTCGATCGCAGGCGGGACCTTGGCGTCGAGGAAGCCCCATTTGCAGGTCTCGGGCGTGGCGGGCAGGTGGTGGCGGGCCATGGGCGCTCTCCTCGGGCGGCGTGATCGGACGCATGGGAAGCCGGCGCGGCGCCCGCCGCAAGCCCCGGCGTGGGAGGGCGCCGCAGCGTGGAAGCGCGGAGCGCCCCGCGTCGGGCGGCGCGGCGAGGCGCTTGGAGCGGGGCGCCCGAAGGGCTAGCGTCCAGCGAACGGAACCGCGTCGCGAAGCGCGGAAGCCCGAAAACACTGGAGGGAACGCATGGCGGAGACCGCGGCGGAGGGACGCTGGGCCCAATGGGTCGGGCGTGTGGAGGAGCGCGAGGACGGGATCGCGCCGGTGATCGCCTCGATGTTGGCGGCGACCTTCTCGGACGCGCCCTCGCCCGCGGGCGCCGTCGCGGAGGGCGAGGCGCTGGCGCCGCTTCGCCATTGGGCGGCGTTCCACACCGACGCGCCGATGCAGGTGCTGGGACGCGACGGCCATCCGGTGCGCGACGAGGAGGGCTTCCTGCCGCCGGTCCCGCTCGACCGGCGGATGTGGGCGGGCGGCCGCGTGACGCTGCACGCGCCGATCCGGGTGGGCGAGCGTTTGCAGAGGCGCTCGGAGATCCTGAAGGTCGCCGAGAAGTCCGGCGGCGCGGGCGACATGGTGTTCGTCACCATCGGCCATCGGCTGGAGGGCGAGGACGGCCTGAAGCTCGAGGAGGAGCAGGACGTCGTCTACATCGCGATGCCCACCGAATGGCGCGCGCCGAAGGCGATCCCGGCGCCGGAGGCCCCGGCCTTCGAGCATCGGCTGACGATGAGCGAGGCGCGGCTGTTCCGCTATTCGGCCGCGACGTTCAACGCGCACCGCATCCACTACGACCTGCCCTATGCCGAGGGGGTGGAGAAGTATCCGGGCCTCGTGGTGCACGGGCCCCTGCAGGCGACGCTGCTGATGGACGCGGCGACGTTGTGGAAAGGCGAGGCGCCGAGGCGCTTCCGCTATCGTGGCGTGCATCCGATGTTCCACACCCATGCGCTTCGGGTGATCGGGGTGGAGGAGGACGGGGCGCTCTCGCTCTGCACCGCCGCGCCCGCCGGGCATCAGGGGATGCAGGCCACGGCGGAATGGGACTGATGGGCGTCCTTTCGGGGATGCGGGTGGTCGAGGGCTCGGCCTTCGTCGCCGTGCCGCTGGCGGGGATGACCCTGGCGCAGATGGGCGCCGACGTGATCCGCTTCGACCGGATCGAGGGCGGGCTCGACTTCGGGCGCTGGCCGGTGACGGCGGACGGGCGCAGCCTGTTCTGGGCGGGGCTCAACAAGGGCAAGCGCTCGGTCGCGGTCGACATGAAGTCGGAGCGGGGTCGCGAGCTGGTGACCGAGATCGTCACCGCGCCGGGCGAGGATGCCGGTCTGTTCCTGACCAACCTGCGGGTGCGCGGCTGGCTGGACCACGAGACGCTGTCGCGGCGGCGCGAGGACCTGGTGATGGTCTCGTTGCTGGGCGACCGGCACGGGCGGCCGCAGGTGGACTACACGGTCAATCCGGCGCTGGGATTCCCGAGCGCGACGGGACCGGAGGGCTCGTCCGAGCCGGTGGCGCACGTCCTGCCGGCCTGGGACTGCATCGCCGGGAACATGGCGGTCTCGGCGCTGCTGGCGGCGGAGCGGCGGCGGCTGAAGACCGGCGAGGGGCAGCTGGTGGAGTTCTCGCTGAAGGACGCGGCGGCGGCGATGCTGGGGCATCTCGGCATCATCGGCGAGGTCTGCGTGAACGAGGTGGACCGGCCCAAGGGCGGCAACGTGCTCTACGGCGCCTATGGGCAGGATTTCGTCTGCGCGGACGGGCGGCGGGTGATGGTGATCGGGCTGACCGACCGGCAGTGGGGCGGGCTGGTCAAGGTGACGGGGACCGAGGCGGAGATGGCGGCCTTGGCGGCTCGGCTGGGCCTCGATCTGGGCGAGGAGGGGGCGCGCTGGGCGGCGCGGCACGAGATCACGGGGGTGCTGAAGCCTTGGTTCGCGGCGCGCAACGTGGACGAGGTTCGGGTTTTGTTCGAGGCTGCCGGGCTCACCTGGTCCGAGTTCCGGAGCTTCGCGGAGGCGGTGCGGGACGATCCGGACCTCTCGCCCGACAATCCGATGTTCAAGCTGGTCGAGCAGCCGGGGATCGGGGCCTATCCGACGCCGGGCACGCCGTTCGAGTTCTCGGCCGAGGCGCGGGAGGATCCGCGGCCGGCGCCGCTGCTGGGAGAGCATACGGAGGCGGTGCTGGCGGACGTCGTCGGGCTCGGCTCGGGCGAGATCGGCAGGCTGTTCGACGACGGGGTGGTGGCGGGACCGCCGAAGGGCTGAGGCGTCAGGGCCGGATGACGCGGATCGGGGCGCCGGCCCCCCAGGCGGCGATCGCCTCGACCACGCCGGTCCAGAAGGTCTGGTAGGTCTGCCGGCTGACGTAGCCGAGATGCGGCGTCGGGATCAGGCGGCCGGAGTCGATCAGGTCCGGGTCGCGGAAGGGGTGGTCGGCTGAGGGCGGCTCCACGTCGTAGACGTCGAGCGCGGCGGTGATCCGGCCCTCGCGGAGGGCGCGGGCGAGGGCGGCCTCCTCGACGATGGGGCCGCGGGAGGTGTTCACGAGCAGGGCGCCCGGCTTCATGCGGGCGAGCTCGGGCGCGCCGATCAGGCCGCGGCTGCGGTCCGAGAGGACGAGGTGGATCGTGGCGACGTCCGCGGCCTCCAGCAGGGCGTCGAGGCTGGGGGCGTGGCCGACGCCGGCCTCGGCGCAGCGCTCGGGCGTCAGGTTGGCCGACCAGGCCAGCGGCGACATGCCGAAGGCGCGGGCGAGCTCCGCCACGCGGGCGCCGATGCGCCCGAGGCCGATCACGCCGAGGGTCAGCCCGTCGAGATCGCGGCCGAGGCCGGTCTGCCAGCCGCCGGCGCGGACGGAGAGCGTCTCCGCCACGAGGCCGCGCGTGCCGGCCAGCATCAGCGCGAGCGTGAGCTGTGCGGTCGATTCGAGCCGGCTGCCGGTGCCGCAGACGGGGATGCCGCGACGGTCGGCGGCGGCGACGTCGATGGCGGCGTTGCGCGGGCCTGTGGTGACGATGAGCTTCAGGTTCGGCAGCGCCTCGATCGTCGCGGCCGGGAAGGGCGTGCGCTCGCGCATCAGCACCACGACCTCGAAGGGCTGGAGCGCCTCGATCAGGGCGTCGCCGGAGAGGCTTTCGCGGAACACGGTCGGCGCGCCGACCGGGGACCAGTCGGCGCAGTCCGTCGCGACGCCCTGCCAGTCGTCGAGGACGGCGATCCTCACTCCGCGGCCTCGGCCGGGCGCCAGTACTCGGAGGTCCGGTCGCGGCGGACCAGCCACCAGCCGTACTGCTCGGGCCAGTCGGCATAGGCGTCGTCGGCGCCGAGCTCGGCCGCGGCGCGGTGCGGCCACATCGGGTCGGCGAGAAGCTCGCGCCCGAGCGCGATCAGGTCGGCGGCGCCGGCGGCGAGCACCTCCTCGGCCTGGCGGGGGTGGGTGATCAGGCCGACGGCCTGGGTCATCAGGCCGGCCTCGTCGCGCACGCGGGCGGCGTAGGGAACCTGCCAGCCGGGCTGGCGCCTGCCGCCGCCCGACGCCGTCGCGGGGCCGGAGACGCCGCCGGAGGAGCAGTCGATCACGTCGACGCCGGCGGTCTTGAGCGCCTTGGCGAGTTCCACGGTGTCGTCGAGGCTCCAGCCGTTCTCGGGGCCGTCGATGGCCGAGGTGCGGAAGAAGAGGGGCACGTCGTCCGGCAGGGCGGCGCGGACCGCCTCGCAGGCTTCGACGGCGAGGCGCATGCGGCCGTTGCGGTCGCCGCCGTAGCCGTCGTTGCGCGTGTTGACGAGCGGCGAGAGGAAGCTGTGGATCAGGTAGCCGTGGGCGCCGTGGACCTCGACGGCGCGGTAGCCGGCGCGATGGGCGCGGCGCGCGGCCTCTGCGAAGTCCTCGACGAGCTGGGCGATCTCGGCCTCGGTCAGCGGGTGCGGCGCGGCGAAGCCGCCCGGGACGGGCTCGGCCGTGGGGCCGACGGGCGTCCAAGGCATGTCGCCGCGGGCGAAGTCGTCCTCGTCCAGCGGACCGTTGCCGTACCATGGGCGCTGCATGCCGGACTTGCGGCCGGCATGGCCGAGCTGGATGGCGGGGAGCGCGCCGTGCCGGGCGGCGAAGTGGCAGACGGCGGCGTGGCCGTCGATCTGGTCGTCGGTCCAGAGGCCGGCGCAGCCGTGGGTGATGCGCCCGCCCTTCTGCACCGCCGTCGCCTCGGTGAAGATCAGGCCGGCGCCGCCGGTGGCGAAGCGGCCGAGATGCACGAGGTGCCACGCCTCCAGCCGCCCCTCATGTGCCGAATACTGGCACATCGGCGAGACCACGATGCGGTTGCGGAGCGTCTGGCCGCGCAGCTCGAGCGGTCGGAACAGGCGGGGCGTGTCGGTCATGGGGATCCTCCGGCGGGTTCGGGAGCGAAGGTCGCCCCGCCGCCCGCCGGAGGCAAGGGCTCAGAAGCGGAGCGACACCCCGGCATAGGCCGAGAGGTCCGGCGTGCCGAAGCCGTCGACGGTCTGATACTCCTGATCCAGCAGGTTCTCGGCCCGGACGTAGAGGGTGGCGCGGTCCGTCACCCGGAAGTCGGCGCGGGCGTTCAGGAGGAAGTAGGTCTCCTCCGAGGCGCCGAGGTTCTGCAGGCCGGTGACGTAGCTCGCCGTGGCGCCGAGGCCGAGGCGGTCGGTAGCCTGCCAGCGGGCGGAGGCGCCGACCTGATGCTCGGAGGTGAAGGCGACCGGGTTTCCGTCGTCGTCCGAGGCGTCGGTGTAGGTGTAGTTGACGGCGATCTCCAGCGCCTCGATCGGGCGCACGGCGCCTTCGAGTTCCACGCCCTGCGCGGTCGTGGAGACGGTCCCCTGCTGGTAGGTGAAGGTGGCGAGGTCGAAGACGATGGGATCGTCCGTCTCGATCCAGAACACGCCGGCGGCGACGCGGGCGCGGCCGTTCCAGAGGGTCTGCTCGATCCCCGCGTCGGCGCTGACCGAGGTCTCCGCGTCGAGCGCCGCGTTGCCGAAGCCGGGGGCGAAGAGCTCGAAGTTGGTCGGCGCGCGGAAGCCGTTGGCGACGGAGGCGCGGAGCTTGGTGCCCTCGAGCGGCCGATAGGCGAGGGTGCCGCGTCCGGTGGTGAAGCCGCCGAATTCGGTGTGCTCGTCGTGCCGGACCGCGGCGGTGAGGGTCAGGCTCTCGATCGGGTCGAGGGTGAGCTGGGCGAAGGCGCCGGCGATCTCCGAGGCGTCCTCCTGCTGCGTGCCGAAGCCGTCGTCGGTGTCGAGGCTCTCGCGCGTCCAGTCGGCGCCGGCCTGAAGACCGGCGAAAGCCGCGAGCGGCGTCGCCGCCAGCCATTCGAGCTTGGTGCGCTCGCCGTCGAAGCGCGAGACGACGCCGGCGTCGACGCTGTCGCGGTCGGAGTCGAAATGCTGGGCGGAGACTTCGTGCGCGATGCCGTAGGTCTCGACGCGGGCGTAGACGCGCCCGGCGAGGGTGGTGGTCTCGGCGAGCTGGTCGCGGCTGCCGTCGAC
>Ga0102940_1002118_pt1 | contig 12170 bp, 7 predicted proteins | sample SalPonR2_C_D1_MG_FD_78215 | JGI IMG/M metagenome (GOLD analysis project Ga0102940, IMG submission 78215) | Salt pond soil microbial communities from South San Francisco under conditions of wetland restoration - Salt Pond MetaG R2_C_D1_MG | ecosystem: Environmental > Aquatic > Marine > Intertidal...
GCAATGCGATGGCGGCGAAGCCGCCGTAGACGACGATCAGCGCAAGCAGGCGCCGCAAAGTGAGTCGGTCGTTGTTCGGAGGAATCATCATGTCGTTTCTCCCGCTACGGGTGTTGTCAGGAATTCGACGATCCGGTGAACCGTCGCCTCGTCGGAAAGAATCCGGCCGTGGCCGAGCCCCTGAGTGTCGAGTGTCTGCGCCCGGCAGGCGTGTCTAGCCAGTTCCCGAGATTCGTGGTGGGGAATCACGCTGTCGTCCAGATCGTGAGCGATCAGCACCGGCACGTCCACGTCGGGCATCAGCCGCAGCGGTTCGGCCTCGTCGAGCCGGAATCCCGTCCGCGCTTCCATGCGGGCCAGGAAGCCTGCGCGGCCGCGATGGTTCAAGCCGAGGCCGTCTGCGATCCGGTGCAGCACGCCGCGGTAGCCGGCCGGACTGGCCACGGTCACGATTCGCTGCACCGACAGGCCGCGACTGGCGGCAAGCAGCGCCGCCCCGCCGCCCATCGAATGACCGATCAGCGCGTGCACCTCGCCGAGTTCGGAGGCCGCCTCGAAAAGCGCGTCGACGAACACCCCGGGATGAGCGCGTTCGCGATCGCCGGGCGCATGTCCGGGCCCGGTCAGTGCAATCAGCCGATAGCCGCGTTCGGCAAGCGCTTCGCCGATAGCCGAAAACTGCAGCTCCCGGCCTTCCCAGCCGTGAATCGCCAGCACGATCGGCCCGGAATCGCCCCACCTGAAGCCGGATCTGCCGAACCGGAACGTGACCGCTTCCCCGCTGCGATGGACCCGATGCCGTTGCCGCAGACGCAGTCGACGAGGACTGGTCGCCAGGCGTTCGGCAATCTTAGCCGCCAGGTCGGGCGCCCACCGTTCCACGAACTTTCCCGTCGTTCTGACCATTCGATGACTGTTCATGCTCGCTGTCCTTGCCTGTAAAAAAGAGTTTTAAAATAAAACCTATAATCACTATACGCCTATCGGTTGCAAAATGCAACCTAAAGTGCGAGAATGCTTTCATGACCCAAGACAACGTATTCAAGTGCAACTGCCCGCTGGCCCGAGTGACCGAGGTCATCGGGGAGCCCTGGACCCTTATGGTGTTGCGTGAGGCCTTTCTCGGAACGCGCCACTTCAATGATTTCGAGCGCGAGCTGGGCATAGCGCGAAACGTGCTGTCGGTCAGGCTGAAAAAGCTGGTGGACCTCGATCTGCTCGAGCGTTTGCGCTTGGAAACCGACAAGCGCGCGATCGAGTACCGGCTGACCGACGCCAGCCGCGACCTGCTTCCGATCCTGGTGGGTCTGGCGCAATGGTCCGGAAAGTGGCTTTGCGACGGTCGCTCTGCGACCCGCTTCGTCGAGCGCGAAAGCGGCCGCGAGATTCCGCGGATTGCGGTCCGTGCAATCGATGGCCGGGAACTTGGCGCCCGCGACGTGGCCATGGTGGCCGGTCCCGATGCCGATGCCGAGCTTTCCGCGCGCTTCGAACGTGCCGTTGCCGCGGGCATGGAGGCAAAAGGTGGTTGAACAGGCGGTGACCGCGTCTTCCGAAAGGGCCTCAGGGCGTGTCGAGCTGCGTATGGATTTCGCTCGCCGGGAAGTAGTCGATACTTCCGCGATGGACTGGACACCCAGTCCCGCCGGCGGCGTGCTGCGCAAGCCGCTCGCGCGCGAACACGCCGAGCACGGGCACGCCACCAGCATCGTGCGCTACGCGCCTGGCGCCCGTTTCGAACGACATGAGCATCCCCTGGGCGAAGAAATCCTGGTGCTCGACGGCGTGTTTTCCGACGAGACCGGCAACTTCGGGCCAGGCACCTACATTCGCAACCCGCCCGGCAGCGGCCACGCCCCGTTCAGCGAAGACGGCTGCACACTGTTCGTCAAGCTTCACCAGATGCACCCGCGCGACCTGGAGCCGCTGCGCATCGATACGCGCAGCGCGCCTTGGCGACCCGGCATCGGCGGGCTGCAGGTGATGCCGCTTCACGCTTTCGAAAACGAGCAGGTCGCGCTGGTGAAGTGGCCCGCCGGCGAGCGTTTCAAGCCGCACCGGCACTATGGCGGCGAGGAAATCCTGGTCCTGTCCGGCGAATTCGCCGACGAACACGACCGATATCCAGCCGGAACCTGGATTCGCTCACCGCACCTGAGTCAGCATAATCCTTTCGTCGATCGGGAAACCGTCATCTGGGTCAAGACCGGACATCTCCACGCAACGAGCGACTAGCCCTGCTCGAGCAGCCGCCGGAGATCGATCACCGCGGCGTTGGCGCGGGCGACGTAGTTGGCCATCACCAGCGAGTGGTTGGCGAACATCCCGAATCCGCCGCCGTTGAGTACCATGGGACTCCACAGAGGCTTCTGGCTGGCTTCGAGTTCGCGAATGATCTGGGAGAAACTCGTCCGGGCATTCTTGTTGTCGAGCACGCTGGCGAAATCCACTTCCAGCGCGCGCAGGAAATGGATCAGCGCCCAGGTGGTGCCGCGGGCCTGGTAGAACACGTCGTCGATCTCCATCCACGGCGTCTTGACGTTGATCTCGCCGCGTCCCGCGCTTGAAGCATGCGGATTCGGGTCGCCGCTCAGGTCGGTATTGAGGCGACGCTCGCCGACGCTGGCCGAAAGCTCCTGGCCGACGCTGCCGAGCCGCTTTTCCACCAGGGAAAGATATTCGCGAAGGTTGTCGGCGCGGTCGTAGAAACGCGCTTCGCCCTCGGCACTGCCCAGACGGTCCAGATAGCCCTCCAGCGCGCGGATGCCCTTGCGGTACTCGCCCTCGGTGGACGGCAGAATCCACGAGCCGTAGTCGAAGCTGAACTGCGGGTCGGCGATCGCCAGGTCGTTGTCTTCGCCCGACTGGGTCTGCGATCGACTGAAGTCGTTGCGCATCGAGCGCGACAGGTCGCGCGCCTGGATGATCACACCGGTCTCCCAGTTCGGGATATTGTCGAGCAGGCTCCACGGTGGCATCACGTCGTTGTTCAGGTAGCCGCCGCGCTTGTTCAGCAGCGTGTCCATCACCTCGATCAGCGTTGCCGTTGTCACGTAGCCGACGACCACCTCGTGGCCCTCACGCTCGGCCCTGGCTTCGGCCCGCGCGTCGACGTCGAAGGTTTCCGGTTCGTGATCGAGCCAGAACATCAGCGCCGCGCAAAGAACCAGCAACGCCAGTGCCGCAAGCGTGACGACGCGGCGGCGGCCGGTTCCGATCAGTCGATTCAGCATGTTCATCGGGAAATTCTCTCGCAGGTCGGCTACACGATATTCCTACATGGGGCCTTGTCGGTGCCGGGGCAAACGCGGCATGAATGGGAGTCCGGTGTGAAGCGGGTCACGTGCGGTAAGATTCGGAAAAAGGGAACGCCAGCACGAAACCCGGATCGCCCGGAAACGGGCAGTTGGCGAAATTGCCTCAAACGCCCGTTCACGCACCGACAAGATAAGACAAGCAGTCATCGAAGGAAGGGGGATGGAGAACGAACCACGCCAGATCACGCAGCTTCTCAAGCAATGGGGCAGCGACCAGGCGCGCGTCCGCGAGGCCCTGATGCCGATGGTCTACGAGCACCTCAGGCGCATCGCGGCCCGCCAGTTCGCCGGAGAATCGAGCGCGCATACCTTGCAGCCGACCGCGCTGGTCAACGAGGCGTTCCTGCAACTCGAGGGCGGGACCCTGGATTTCAACGACAGGCGCCACTTCTACGCGGTTGCCGCGCGCACGATGCGCCGTATCCTGGTGGATCATGCGCGTGCCCGCAAGCGTGAAAAACGCGGCGGCGACCGATTGAGGGTCACGTTGTCGGACGAAGCGGTGGCAAGCCAGCCGCCTACCGCCGACCTGCTCGATCTCGACGAGGCAATGACCGAGCTCGAGCGGCACAATGAACGCGTTGCGCGCACTCTTGAGCTGAACTACTTTGCCGGCCTGACGCGCGAAGAAGCCGCAGAGCAGCTCGATGTGTCCGTGCGCACGCTGGACCGCAATCTGCGCATGGGCCGGGCCTGGCTCAAGGCGCGGCTGGCGTGACGGGGGGCGACTGGAAGCGCCTGGAGGCACTGTTCTACGGCGCGCTCGAGCAACCAGAGTCGAAGCGCGACGCCTGGCTGGCAAGCGAATGCGATGATGCAGAGCTGTTGCGGCAGGTACAGGCCATGCTGGCGGCCGACGCCGAGGCGGGCGACCCGGCCGAAGCGGTGGTCAGCGCCACGCTGCATGATCTCGCATCGGCCGCACAAGGCGCGGCCGGCAAGAGTCTTGGGCCGTGGCGGATCCTCGAAGAACTCGGTAGCGGCGGCATGGGCAGCGTGTTCCTGGCCGAACGCGCCGACGACGAGTACCGGCGCCGGGTCGCGGTGAAGCTGATTCGCGGTTTCCCCGACCCGGCCAGCCTGGATCGCCTCAGGGCCGAACGCCAGATCCTGGCCGACCTCAATCACCCCAACATCGCCGCGATGATCGACGGCGGCACCACCGACGACGGTCAGCCGTTCCTCGTGATGGAATATATCGAAGGCGTGCCGGTCGACCAATGGTGCCGGGACAACCGCCCGCCGCTCAAGCGACGGGCCGAGCTGTTTCGCGAAATCTGCGGTGCGGTCCAGTACGCGCATCGCAACCTCGTGATTCACCGCGACCTGAAGCCCAATAACGTGCTGGTGACGCGCGAGGGCCGGCCGGTCCTGCTGGATTTCGGCATCGCCAAGCTCCTCGAGCCCGGCTCGGAAGACGCAGACGACCTCACGCGCGGCGCGCGCTACTACACGCCGGGGTTTTCCTCGCCGGAGCAGCTTTCCGGTGCCCCGGTCTCCACCGCCAGCGACGTTTACAGCCTGGGCAAGCTGTTCGACCTGATGCTCGGGGTCGGGCGTGACGGTTCCCAAGCCAGCGCTCAGGATCTTCGGGCGATTGTCGGACGGGCAACGGCTGAAGATCCCGCCGATCGGTATTCCAGCGTGGAGGCCCTGGCCGCCGACGTGGCCCACTATCTCGAAGGTCGGCCCGTCCAGGCGGCCTCGCGTCGCCTCGGTTACCGGGCCTGGAAGTTCGTCAGGCGCCACCGGCTCGCGGTGGGCGTCGCGGCGCTCGCGGTGGTCGTCATGCTCGGCCTCGCCGGTCGGATCGTGCTGGAAGGCCGAAACGCGCGCCAGGCCGAGGCTAAGGCCCGGATCGAGGCCGCGAACGCCAACCAGGTGCTCGAATTCCTGGTCGAACTGATCGAATCGGCTGGTCCCGGCCAGGCACGCGGCGAGGACGTCACGGTGACGCAGATGCTCGAGCAGGGCAGACAACGCATCTCGGCCGAAGCAATCTCGGACCCGGCGCTTCGCGCACGCACGCTTTTCGCTTTGGGCAGCGTCTACCGGGCAATCGAAAGCCACGAGGTCGCACAGCAGCTGCTGGGCGAATCGGTGGCGCTGGCGCGCTCGCTGGGGGCAGTCGAGGAAGAGGTTCGGGCTCTCAACGTGCTGGGCATGAGCGCCGTGCTGAACAGCGACCGGCAACTGGCCGAGGAAACGCTTTTCCGCGCCGTGTCGCTGGTGCGGGAGAATCCCGGCATCGAAGCGGGCGAGCGCGCCAGTGCGATCAACAACCTCGGCCTGATGCACATCGAGTTCGACGACGCCGCCAGCGGACGCGAACTCATCGCCGAGGCGCTGACCATGCGCGAGGAGGCCGGGCTGGCCGAAGAGCGAATCGCGACCTCCTACCACAACCTTGCCGAAGCCGAAGACGTGCTCGGCAATCACCGCGAAGCGATGCGGCTGTACCGGCGGGCGCTGGAGATGAAGGAACGCACGGTCGGGAGAATGCATCCGTCCTACGCCAACAGCCTGAACGGACTCGGGTTGGCGTCGCGCAACGTCGGTGAATGGGAGACGTCTCGCGCGGCGATCGAAGAACAGATGGAAATCCGCAAGAAACTGTTCGGCCCCGACGCGCCGATTCTGTATCGCGACTACAACGAGCTGGCCGGGAATCAGCTCGACATGGGTCGCTTTGAACAGGCAATAGAGAACTACCGCCACGCAATGCGGCTGGAAGCCTCCAGCATCGGCGGCGCAACCCAGGAATGGTTGTTCCTGAACAACATCGGCTTCGCCTACAAGGAGATGGGCCTGCCCGAGCGTGCCGAAGAATTTTATCGGCAATCGGTGGCGCTCAGGGCGGCGCGTTTCGGTGACGACAGCACGACCACCGCGCGCGCCCGGCATAACCTCGCGCGGGTTCTGCTGCATCAGGGCCGGCTGGATGAGGCGCGAGCATTGGCCGATGAATCAATGGCGGTTCGCCTGGCCGAACTCGGCCAGGCGCATCCCGATACGGTCGCGTCGCTGCTGTTGTCCGAGCGCATCGATCACGCCCGGGACCCCTCCGCGGAGCGGCTGGATCGAATGGGCGAGCTGATTTCGCAGCTGGCCGAAGCGCGCAGCGAGAACAGCACCGGTGTGCTGGCGGCGCGTTCGGCATTTGCCCGCATGCTGCTCGATGACGGTCAGGTCGAGCGCGCGCGGGCCGAAATCGAGGCCACGATCGACCGCTATCGAACCCAACTGGTCGAAGGCCACCCGCGGGCCGCCGCGCTGGAACTGGACCTGGTCCGGCTGGATCTGCTCGAAGATCGTACCGACTCGGCGCGCGCCCGGCTGGAAGCGCAGCGCGCAACGCTGCACGAGGCCTTCCCCGAAGGCTCCCGGCACCGAACCAAGCTCACCTGCCTCGACGACGGCAATACCGACCCTGCCTGCTGGCGCTGACCGCCCGATCCGCGGTTTTATGAGATGTTTATCCCGTTGTTCCCAATAGGCTTTTCGAATTTTTAGAGTTTGCACAGGACATTTTCCGGTTCGTTGGCCATCTTTGTTCCGTTCGCCGGGTGGCAGGTTTTCTTGTCGGACGTCGCTTACCTGAAACGAACCCGGCGCCGTGCGCCGACCGAATCATCCGGGGAAAAGCCATGCTCTGCTCACTTTGCACTCTTGTCTCCTTGAAGTCCGCCCTGTCGCGCGCACAAGCGTGTTCGCTGCCCGGGCGATCTGAATGCGGATTGCAAACGGGGATTGCATCCGACATCGTTCGCCGCGTGATGCCGTGCCTGCTGCTGGCGCTTCTGGCACCCCAGCCGGCGATATCCCAGGGCAGCGGCGAGGCGATCTTCTCCGAGGGGTTCGAAAATCCGTGCGGGTTCCTGCCGAACGGGCCGGCACCCGCGATCGAGTCGATCTCGCTGGGTGCGGGGAGCGTCGGCTCGGCAATCACGGTCAATGGGCGATGGCTGGAGGCCACCGCATTCCGTGTCTTTCTGGCCGGGCCGCTGCCCAATCGGGCGCTGCAGGTCGAATTGAATATCGACGACCGGCAAAGGGATCGCATCGTCGCGACACTGGACGACCCGTTGCGGATCGGCGCCTATGACGTCGTGCTGCAAACCTGTACCGACGACCTCGTGCTGGCCGGTGCGTATCAAACGCCGGTCTTCGTGTCGGCTTTCGCTCAGCCCGGAGACCAGGTGGTGATGACCGGTACCGCCTTCGGTACGGAACCGGGCGGCGTGATGGTGGAAGAACCGGGCGAAGCGCTGGACGCGCGCATCGTCAATTGGCAGGATGGAAAACTGGTTTTCGCGGTCGATTCCGGACACGCCTCGAACGGGGCGCGGGATGTCTCGATCACCGGGGCCGGCGGCACGCTGCGTTTGACCGAGGCGCTGATGATCCACGGCGTGGCCGACACCGGTGACGATGCGGGCCCCAGACTGGTCAGCGCCAGTGCGACCAGCAACACGACCGTGATCGCCCAGTTCAGCGAAGCGATCGTGGGTGGTCCGGACGGTGCCGAGGACCCGACGCTGTATCGCATCACCGCGCCGGCACGTTTCCCGACCGTCAACGTGCTGACGGCGCAGGTGCTGCCACCGGATTACAGCCGCGTGCGACTGACCACGATGTCGCAGTCGGACCTGGTTTACACGCTGGAAGTCTCCGGCATCGAAGATCTTGCCGGCAACCCGCTGGCCTCGCCGGATATCCTGGTCGATCCGACCCGAACCGAATTTGCCGGCGTGCCGCCCGATGCGGGCGACGTGATCGACTCCGACGGCGACGGACTGACCGATGCGGTGGAACAACGCGGCTGGACCGTGGAAGTTCGCAGGGCCGACGGCTCCACGTTTTCCATCAACGTGACATCCAATCCGGGCGATCCGCGATATGCGCCGGATCACCCGATCAATCTCGCCGCTCGCGACAGCGACGACGACGGCCTCACGGATGCAGAAGAAAAGGCCATCGGCCTGAATCCCCGTGGTGGCGACACAGACGGCGATACGCTGGGGGACAAGCAAGAGTGGCTCGAAATCTTCTCCGGGCCGGCGGATCAGGACAGCGACGATGACGGCCTCCTTGACGGCTCGGAATTCAATTTCTTCAAGACCTCGCCCATCCTTGCCGATACCGATGGCGATCAGCTCACAGATGATGTCGAGATCTCGCTGGGCAATCGCAATCCACTGATCGCCGACCTGCCTTCGCCGACCATCGAGGTCGGCGAGTCCAACCTTCGGCTGGACGTCCGTTTCGTCGAGTCGACCTCCCAGTCGACCGATGAAATCGAGACGCGCTCGGTGTCTTCGAGCCTGACGCAGGATGATTCCCGGACCGTCAGCAACACGAACTCGAACACCCAGGAAGCCATGGCCAAGCTCTCGGTGGGCACGCAATACGAGGTCGGCGGAAGCATCTTCGGACCCAGCGGAAAGTTTACTTCCAGCATCCAGGCAGAAACCGGCTGGACAGGAAGCTGGACGTCTTCGCACACCGCCGAGAGCACGCAGGCGACGCAGAGGGCCTACCAGGACTCGCTGGAAGAACAGGTTGCCGTCTCCGAAGGCGCCAGCGTCGCGCGCGAGGTCTTTGGCGCCAGCATGCAGGTCACGCTGTCGCTGAAGTCGACGACAAACCTCGCGTATTTCCTGCGCAACCTCCAGGTGACCGCGCTGAAGCAGGATCAGCGCGATCCGACGGTGCTGACGCCGATCGCCACGCTGGTGCCGGACCAGGAACCGCCGGAAGGCTTCAGCCTCGGGCCGCTGAACCCGGAGCGCGGGCCGATCATACTTTCCAGTACTACCGTCTTCCCGCAGCAGGTCGAGGACCTGATGCGCAGCCCGCGGGGTCTGGTCTTCAAGATATCGAACTTCGACATCGTCGACGAGCTGGGCCGGAACTTCGTGTTCACCTCCCAGGACATCGTCGACCGGACCGCGACGCTGGTCATCGACAACGGCAGCTTCGACGAGGACGGCGACGGCGCCGGCGACCTGACCGAGTACGTCCGGGTCGCGACCGGCTCCGGGCGCACGGTCGACAGCAACGGCGACGGCGTCATAGACGACAACGACCGGCGTATCGTGTTCGACGCGGAGGGCCGCCAGGTGGGCGTGACGCTGATCGATGCGCTGGACGCCCTCGGGCTGGAACGCTATCGCGAAAACTGCCTGCCGGACGACACGTCTGAAGACTGCCGCCCAACCGACACGCTGACCGATGCCGAGATCGAGAACAGCTATTCGAGCCAGCGCGAGGGGCCTGGCGGTGCGGACCCGGGCGGCGAGCGCGAGCGCATCTTCCGCATTCGCAACACGGCCATGGACAATATCAGCCCGAAGGCCTGGGAAATCATCACCGCAACCGGCATCGACACTGGCAGCAACCTGGACGAACTGATCCTGCAGACCGAAAGCGATCTCAAGCTGGCTTTCGTCCAGGACCTGGACCTGGACCGGCTGACCGACGGCATGGAGTTTCTCAACGGCTGCAGCGACGACTTTGCCGACACCGACGGCGACACACTGGACGATCGCTTCGAAGTGCTGATCGGCTGGGACGTCGAGACCGGCCGTGGCACGCGCCGCGTCTTCAGCCGCTGCGCCAGCGCAGATTCCGACGGCGACGGTCTGACCGACTTCGAGGAGGCACCCGCTGACTTCGAATTCGAAATCAGCGGGCCGGGCGAGCCGCCGTTGATCAAGGAGGCCACCCGGCTCGACGAAAACGACTTCGTGACCGATCCGTCGCGCCGCGATACCGACGCCGACGGCATCGACGATTTCGCTGAAATCGATGGATACGAGGTCGTGTTGCGTGGCGGTGACCCGAATTGCCCGAGCCCGGTTCCATTTGACCCCGACAATCCCCCTGACCCTCTTCCCGAATGCATTGTCGTGACCACGAGTCCGAACGACCCGGATACCGACGGGGACGGCGCCTCCGATGGCCTGGAACGGGAATTGGGCGGTAATCCGACAGTGCCCGACGTAGACGCTTTCACCGACGCCGACGGTGACGGGCTGGTCAACATTGTCGAGACGGAAGGTTGGGAGGTCACAATCGAAGGGGTCAGCACGTCTCCGTCAACCTGCATCACGAGATGCGACGCCGGCTTGCCGATGACCATGACGGTGACCTCCGATCCGCTGGTGGCCGACACCGATTTCGATGGGCTTCTCGACAGCGAGGAGTTCGAAGTCGGTACCGATCCGCGCAATCCGGACACCGACGGAGACGGGCTGATCGATGCGCAGGAGCTCGACGGCATCGAAATCCGTGACCTCGGCGTGGTGGTGCTCGATCCGCTCGACCAGGACACCGACGACGACAAGCGCACCGACGGGGAAGAAGCCGAGCTCGTCGACATCGAAGCGAATCGCTGGATCGTTCGGGTCGTCGGCGAGCAGCCCTACCGCGTGTTCAGCGACCCGACCCAGGCCGACGAGGATTTCGACACCCTGGTCGACGGCGACGAGAGAGCCGCCGGCACCGGAACGGATCCCGCATTGGCCGATACCGACGACGACGGCCGCAGCGACGCCGAGGAAATCGCGCGCAGCACCAATCCGCTGGTCGAGGATTTCCGCGTCACGGTGCGCTATCACCTATTCGATATCGAACAGGATTGCGAAGACAGCAGCTCTGTACAAAACGCAGGAGAGTTCAGTTTCAGCCTGGGCGTGAAAGTCCCTTCTACCGGTGTTCGCCAGACGATCGTCACTCCTTTTCTTCTTCTGATAAATGGCCTTCCCAGGTGCTCAGGTCCCGACGATACCCTGTGCTATGACTCTAACGGTGGATTCAGCTGGATCCAGTTTGATGATGGCGGTGACTTTCAGGACAGGATCAATCTCGACGGCTTCAGTATGAGCTTCGGCATCAATGCCGGTCAGGAATTCGCGTTGGCGGGATTTGTTCAAGAAATTGATCGAAGTGGAGACGATCTCTTCCCGGATTCCCGCTTGAACTTCCAGCTTGATGATCGCTTCAACCAGACACTGGACGTCAACGGGACTATGCGCAATGCTTTCTTCACAGGCAGTGAGCTGGGTGATGGACCGATAACCGGGACATTCAGGAATGAGGCCGTCAATGGATGCGGCGGCTTCACGTTGGGTGTCTCGATCGTGCCCGAAAGCTAGATCGCTGACGAGGATCGACCATTCGAACCCGGTCGCGTAGCCGAATCCAGGCTTGAGGGCGCTAATACCCCGGAACCTGGTCTTGGAAGTGGGCCGGCCTTTACGCCGACGGTTCGAGACCGCTCCAATATCGCGCGATCGACCAGCCAACTGAAAAACTCCAACCGCCCCGGGCAAGGGGCGGTTTCCTTTCCCGGCCAGCGTGTCCAGCGCCGAAACATTCAGACGGTCGATTAGAATCGAGGTTGAAGTTCACGGAGTGCAGGCATATGTCGGATCCCAGGTCGTTTCGAGTCGAGCGCAATGACGAATTTATTGCGGAATTGATATTGACCGGCCCCGGCCACGGCAACGCCGTCGGCCCCGATTTCTGGCGCGAGTTTCCCGGCGCGGTCGAGGCCCTGAACGCCGACCACGAGGTGCGCTGCCTGATCATCCGAGGCGACGGCGATCATTTCTGCTACGGGCTGGATCTGCAGGGCATGGTCGGCGAGGTCGGTGCGATGCTGAACGACGGGGCGGCCGGCCGGGCCGAGATCATTCGGCAGGCCGGTCGCATGGTCAAAGGATTCGATGCGCTGGCCGCCGGCAGGCTGCCGGTGATCGCCGCGGTCGACGGCTGGTGCATCGGCGCCGGCATCGAGTTGATCGCGGCCTGCGACATCCGCGTGGCTTCGAGCAGGGCGCAGTTCGC